>Ga0209648_10000136_pt1 | contig 50455 bp, 43 predicted proteins | sample GraSoi2013_115cm_FD_185830 | JGI IMG/M metagenome (GOLD analysis project Ga0209648, IMG submission 185830) | Grasslands soil microbial communities from the Angelo Coastal Reserve, California, USA - Sample 9_17_2013_115cm (SPAdes) (version 2) | ecosystem: Environmental > Terrestrial > Soil >... | reverse complement strand
CGGTGTCGCCGACGAGTGGGTTACACAACTCCTCCGGCAGGGCGACGCCAAGGTCTTCAAGAAGTATTCGCAGATGAAATTACGGATGAAGCGAGAGGCCTTGGAGAAGATGAACCGCCAAGCCAATGAGATGCCGCTGGATTCTGGCACAGCCACGATTCAGTAAAGTATTTGGCACAGTTTTGGCACAGTGAGACCGAAAATGACGACTCGGATTAGGAGTAAAGTTGGAAAGTGCTTTAGAATGAATAAAGCAGTCATTGTCGGGGCGTAGCGCAGCCTGGTAGCGCGCCTGCCTTGGGCGCAGGAGGTCCCGAGTTCAAATCTCGGCGCCCCGACCAATTTATGTTTTTTGTTTCCCACCACTTAGAGACGCCTGCATTTTTGTTGAAGCTCTTGTGAATTTCTCATAGGCAGGAGGTCGGTCTCTGCAAATCATTTAATCTCTATGACTTCGCCGTACTGTGGCCAGGCAAGAATTCAAGAAGGCAGGAGTGCCATTCAGAAATTATTGAATTGACGCAACTTAAAAAGAGCTCATGGGGTGGGTGAGGGGAAAACTGGGGGGACCTTGCGCACTTTTCGTTCATCATTCTGGTCAAAGACACAGCGATGGGTCAGGTTCTAGGAAGTTCAGTCCGCCGAATAAGGCTTGGCGTGAGAGCATTTCAACCCTTCGGTTAACAGGCATCTGAATTATTTCATCACAATTTACCGGAGCGGACGTTTTTCGAGGAGAATCAGCAAGTTGCGATGAACCACGAGAGCCAACTTCTCTTCCGTATTCACCTTTTGGTCGCGGTTTTCCGGCGCTTTTCCACGACTACCGTGACAATAGCGTGACAGCGGCCTCTTGGGTTCTGAGACACCGCCTACGTAAGCGAGTCCTAGCAACGGGTTAGCAAATTACCCGGTTCCACAGCCTGCTGTTCGGAATTAATAAGTTACGTTCGGATGAGATGCCCTACTGTGGTGCAAAACACCCTGTTCGGCAGCATTTGTGCAACTATTGCGCAACCAAGAATCCGACGGTTTTCCGGACCGTCATGATGGATTTTCTTTGCCCCGAATAGTCACTGCACCGATCCGCAATGGCCTCCTTACGTCCTAAGTTTCCGGTCTCCGTTTTAAGCTCTCTGAACCATCTGTCTACCGTTGAACAGTCTCAAGCGCAACCCGACCACCTCCCTTACTGAATTCACGACTGAGGGCAGAATCTTGTAGGGCACAACTTCGTCTGGCTGCTTGGCTAAGCCGTTTTCCAGTCCACGTCTCCATGCCACACGAAGTTCGGTATTAATGTGCACAATATTGATTCCTGCTCCGATTGCCTTGCGCAAGTCTTCATCATCGGTTCCTGAGCCGCCGTGAAGGGTTAGGAAAACGCGCGCCGCCTTCTTGATGCCAGATATTCTCTCGATGTCCAGGCGCTTCTTCGTTTCTCCCTTGACCATGCTTCTGAGCATGCCGTGCATATTCCCCACCGCTGGAGCCAGAATGTCCACTCCCGTGGTCTCGACAAACTGTTTGGCTTCCTCCGGGGTAGAAAGGCTCTTCGACAGGTCGGGAGATGAATCGTGTATTTCGGAGCCAGTTCCGATGTCCCCGATTTCTCCTTCAACGAGCATCGAAGGATTGATCGCTTTCAGTGTCTCTACGGCTTGCTTGGTTTGCCGCATATTTTCTTCGATGGGCAAGGACGAGAGGTCGAAGACAATAGAGTCGAACCCGGCTTTTGCCGCCTCAATGCCATTCGCGAGTGAGTGCGTATGATCGGCATTAAGAAAGATGGGGAAGTCGAATTCCTCGCGCAGGTTTCGCACGAAAGCTGCAATCTGACGAGTCCCCACAAACTCACGCTCGCCTTCGGACAGACCGACAACGACCGGCACGTTCAGTTCTCGCGCTGCGGCGAACACCGCTTTCAATAGCACGAGGTCTGAGACGTTAAAATGGCCGATGGCCATACTATTCTGTTGTGTTTCCTGCAAGAGGTCCCGTAATTGACGCATGTGATCTACACCTACCTTTCAGATTGTATTGATATCTGCTGCGTGAGCTCGATTCTGTCCAAGCCCCGCCACTTGTAAAGCGCCTGCCCAGATCGATTCTGTGACGGAGACTGTCAGGACCATCGTCGAACAAGCCGCTCGTTGTGAATCGCATATAGTCCCTTTCAGTTTCGCTTGATGATAAACACTGTCTTATCGTCAATGCGGTCTTGCTCGCCGGTTCGCCGCAGATGATCATCTTTTCTCACGGCGTATTCTAGGAACTCATGGCAGATCTCTTTCGCTGGCCGCTTGCATTGCTCGCGCATCAGTGCTTCGAGCAGCTCTCGCTCTTCATGATCACTGCCGTCATAGACTCCGTCGGTATAAAGGAAAAGAATGTCTCCTGGATTGATCAGCTTGATGTCCGCGATGTCGGACGAGTCTGCCTGTTTCTGCCGAAATACCTCAGAGAAATACAGATTGCGATCCGGATGATCTTCGGGAATCTCCAGGCCCAGGGGCGGGAAATGCACCATCCCGTTGCTACCCACCTGTGTGAACCTCTGAATCTCAGCGGAAAGCACGAGCGGAGGCGGATGTCCGAAATTCACAGACCGGAAATGACCGGAAGGATGAATTTCGCCGTAAAGCATGGTCGCGATCTCCCGCGCGTCGTCCTCGCTTCTTCCTAGCGCGTTGCGGGCCGTAACCGACTTTGCCAGTCGCAGATTCATTCTCTCAAATAGCTCCGGCGTCGTTTTACCTCGATGGTCGAGTTCAGAAAGCATGAGGGCATGAAACGTGTCGTGAACTGTGGATGCGATTTTCGCCGAAATGATTCCATGCCCCTGCGCGTCCACTAGAAGAACGCCCGCCATGCAATGGAGCTCCCGCAAGTCCTCAGCCACGCGGACCTGCTCTAGGCTACGCGCGTGCCTGTATTCCCTCTCCTGTGTGGGTGTGTAGTTCGGCCTGGACTTCAACCACTCTACGTGGTCATCCACCGAGTTGCGCGGTCGCCGACGCGGGAGGGGCGATTCGAGAAATTCTTCCGAGAGTTTCAGAGCGTTCCGAATTCGCCCATCGATGTCATAGCGCTGCTGAAAGTTTACATACTCGAATAAGTCGCCGCCGACCATTCCGGCAGGAATCGAATCCCCATACATCTCGATTCCCGGCAGATGCGGAATCACACCTTCCACCGGCATCAGGCGCTTGTGCAGATATTCATCGATGGTCGGGGCAGTGTAGGGCATAAAGTAAGTTGCGCCGGCAGCGGGGTTGGTCCGCAGCTAGCGTCCGGCGGGGACCGCTTGCGCCGCTTTCGCGTCGGCGAACCTTGGCGATGAGGGCGCGGATGAGAACAATGGGATCAGCCCCTCGACAAGGGTCGGGTGAGTCAGGATCGCGTCACGCAACGCTGTGTAAGGGAGACCGGCGCTGATCGCGAGCTGTACGGAAGTCATGATCTCGGCAGCACCGACACCCAAAGCTGTGAAGCCTAGAATCCGATCCCCATTCAGTTCAACGAGTGCTTTTAGGAATCCTCGTGTTTCTGACAGGGTGCTGGCCCGGAATACCGCTTCCATCGGAATTCTAAACAGGCGGTATGCAATGCCTTGCGCCTTCGCTTCTTTTTCACTCAGGCCGATGCGGGCAAATTCCGGATCCGTGAAAAGGCAGAACGGAATCTGTCTTCCGGTGGTCACGCGTTTGCCGCCCGTGAGGCCGTCATGAACCACACGGAAATCGTCGACACTTACATGCGTGAACTGCGGGCTGCCGGCCACTTCACCGATGGCCCAAACGCCGGGCGCGGTAGTCTTCAGCCGTTCGTTCACCTTGATGTATCCGCGATCGGTGAGTTCGACCCCGGTTAGCTCCAATCCGATACCCTGAGTATTCGGGGCGCGGCCTGCGGCCACCAGCACATGGCTGCCCTCAAGCGTTTTCTTTGCTCCATTTCCATTTTTCTCGACGAGGATTCTCACCGCCGCGCCAGACTTCCCGGACACCCGTTTGATTCGCGCGTTTAAAATGACATCGATACCTTCATCCTCGAAGAGGCTTTGAAGCGCTTCCGTCACGTCATCATCTTCTCGGTGCATGAGCCGGTCATTGCGATCGATCAGGGTTACTTTGCTGCCGAAGCGGCGCATTGCCTGGGATAGCTCCAATCCGACATAGCCGCCCCCGATCACAAGAAGATGTTGAGGTACTTCGTCCAGTTCGAGTGCTTCGATATGTGTGAGGGGTTGTGCGTCAACAAGGCCCGGAATCGGTTCGAAGGCAGCGTGTGTGCCGGTGTTGATAATCACATTGGTCCCTCGGAGTTGACGCGTAGTTCCGTCCGGGAGCGCGACCTCAAGCGTCCTAGGGCCGATGAAGCGTCCGGAGCCGAGGATGAATTCCGCGCCGGTCTTTTTGTAATTTTCGAGATATACCTCGTTCCAGCCCGAGACCATGCGGCGTTTGCGTTCGCGGACCACACGCATCTCAACGCTGAAGTCTCTTCTGGCGATGCCAAACTCTTCGCTTCTGCGAAGGTATGAGGCAACCTTCGCGCTGTGAATGATGTTCTTGCTGGGCATGCAGGCAATGTTTTGGCATGACCCGCCGACGTACTTTCGTTCGATCACCGCGACACGCTGGCTTTGCCCGGCAAAAGTCCAGGCAGCGATATTTCCTCCCGTGCCACCGCCAAGAATGACCAGATCGTATTCTTCCGGCTTCGCTTTCCGCCGTGGCTCGTTTGCGGTAGTGTTTTGCATCGTGCTCATATACTTTCCTTTCTCGAATGCCGAAACATTCGTTCTCCAGCGTCAGCCTTGCGCCTGCCTCTCTGGAGTTATACGCGGCTGACTACTCGGCCGCGCGCATGTGAGATGGTGTGAGACCTTCCCACGATTCATCGATCCGTCGCCGAGACTTCTGTTCCACGTCAGGTTTCTGACCACATGGATACTTCAATCAACATAAATTCCAGTCTCCCAAAGATCAGTCAGCTGGGGCGCCGTAGCTGCGATTCGGTTCCTTTTTATGGATTGCTGAATCCTCTTGCTCTCATCGCCCGCATAGATTGTTCTCCTGTTTCTTGGATCTCCCGTTTACGGTTTGGCGCGCCGCCCACAGCGCAAGGCTGCCTTCTTTACACGCCTCCGGAGCCGGCTTGTTGCAGGCACGGTGAGCTCATTCATGAACGTGCTGCTCGTTCCATTCGCGGACAGGCATCACCAGGTATAGTTCGGTGCGGTTGGGCAGATGTGTGACGTAGGGCATTCCATTCGATGGATCGCGATTGAACCCCTGAAAATCGTCCTGATTTGGACTCACAATCATCAGGTGAGGACCAACATGGAACTCCTCGCCCCCTTTCCCCGATTTCGCCCAAGCGCCACTGTACATGTACGAAATGCCGATGCGATCGATGTGCGGCGTGCGGCCGGCCAGGCTGTCCTGCATCCATTGCAGGAATACTGGGTCGAAGCACCCTGGCTCGTCGTGGGGATATCCGGGAATACTCGGCAGGCAGGTCCATTCGTTCGAGCCTCTACGAAGGACTCGGTATGCGCCTCCAGGCGCCGCAGGCCAATCGAGCAGTGTCGCGTCTTTGGTGATGAAGGCAGGACCGGCGCGCAGCGCGTCCGCGATTTTCTCCGCGTCAGTCACCGGCAATCGGTCTGACGTCTGAGCGAAGGCGGTAGCTACGGTCAAGACAACAGCTGCGAGTAGCTTCATAACTATGCCGAACGCTTCGCTGAGGCGGAAATATGACGCGACCTTCGCACTGTGGATGACATTTTTACTGGGAAGGCAGGCGATATTCGGGCAGGAGCCGCCTACATATTTTCGTTCGATGACCGCGACACGTTGCCCTTGCCCGGCAAAAGTCCAGGCCGCGATAGTTCCTCCCGTGCCGCCACCAAGAATGACCAGATCGTATTCTTCGGGCTTCGCTTTCCGCGCTGGCTCGTTTGCGGTAGTGTTTTGCATCGTGCTCATATACTTTCCTTTCTCGAATGCCGAAACATTCGTTCTCCAGCGTCAGCCTTGCGCCTGCCTCTCTGGAGTTATGCGCGGCTGACTACTCGGCCGCGCGCATGCTTACCGACGTTAGCGACTCGCCCAGCGACCATATCGCCGCCCCCAGTAACACCACGTCCTTGAGCAGAAACTGTCCCGGCAACGCCGAAAGGGCGGGAAAACCACCGAGACTCGGCTCCCATCCAGGAGTCGAAAATAAGAACGATAGCGTGGTCAGAAACATAACTACCGCCAGGACGCTGCCCAGCGCTGATGTCTTCGGCGACCATGGCCGAAGAGCAATCAACACCGCGGTGGCCACCTCTACCACTCCCAATCCGTCGGAAAACTGCCGCACGCTCAGAAAGTGGTACATCCAACCCATCAAAGGGCTGTGCGCCACAAGCGGCTGGATCCCGTTCGCTTCATATCCTGTGAATTTCATCAAGCCGATCCATCCGATCACCAGCACCAACCCGTAACGCAGCACTCGCGATCCGAGAGCCGCTATGGCCACGCCTTTATTGACCAGAGTGCGGCTTGCTCCTGAATGTGTGGTGGTTTTGTCGATCCTTTGGTGATTTGTCTCCGGACCGAGCAAGAGATTTTCCCCTAGCTCGCCCACTGTTTGTGTTCCTTTCATTGTTCACCTCCTACAACCAGGCCTATCTACGAACCATTGGCGGCCGCTCGCTCACTTAGCCGCCTGCATTGCTTTGACCAGAGCCGCTGCCGAGGCGCCTTCGACTGAGAGCCCGTAGCCGACTTCTCGGACGATTCTTTCCTTCAGCGGTTGAATGAAGTGAACTCGCGTGTTGCGCCGCGTCACTTCTGGGGCTCTCAAGTACAGCGCGGCCAGCTCCTGCGCCCTACTGAGAGCCTTACCGTTCGGCACGACTTCGGCAACCACTCCCCATTCGTGCACGGTGCGCGCCGTGAGCGGCTGTGGGTTCAGCAAAAACGCCTCTGCCCGTCCGGCTCCAGCGCGATAACTCCAAGTGGTGAAGATCCCATCACCGGGCACAATGCCGCCAGCGAAGTGCGGCGCATCCTGAAAGGTCGCCCCCTCCGCCGCTACAATCACGTTAGCGAGCAGTGCATACTCTGAGTGCACATGGGCTCGTCCTTCGATTGCTGCGATTACGGGCACCCGTATATTGGCAATGTTTTCGAGAATCTGAACGCCCTCGTCGTGCACCTGGCTCCAAACCTCCGGGTCGGCGACGTTGCCAAAGGTCGCAAAGTCAATTCCGGGAATGAACTCTCCGCCGATACCGGTTAGAATCACGATCTTGTTTTCCCGGTCCTGCGAAATCCGGTAAAAGGCGTCGACAAATTCGGTGTGATCTTGCGCCGTGAAGGTTAGTGGACCTCCTTTCGTATGGAACTCGACTACCAGCACGCCCTGGGCATCTCGGCTCAGCTTCAGGCTGCGATAGGTGGTGAAATAAGCAGGTTGTGTGGCCTTCATGTCAGTCCTCCATAGGGAAGTAAACTACAGCTCGATTCAATTCTCTGTGCTGTCAGCGTGTTGTCCGCGTGCGCCGGCTTCGTCGGGGATTAGTGGCGCAGCTCCGAAATTGACGCTGAAGCGTTTGCACCAAACAGAAACCGTGCGGTATTTCGACAAGTCCACGTCGGGCGCAAGAGCATAGTTTTGATCTCCGATGTTTCCCTTGATGGACCCCAAATCGATGAAGCCAGCGCGCGGCACGCTGGCGTTGTCCGTTGCGTCGGCGGCAGCCACCATATAAATGTGAACGTCGGGACCGTTCGATGTTTTGAAGTTCGTGAAGCGAATCACGCGACCACCGTCGGCAACGCGATAGATCGTTGCGGTGCCTTGCGTGGGATGTAAAACACTGTGGAACGTTCCCGATTCAAGGGACTGCGGAGCAGAACCGCCGTTCGCGTTCGGGAGCTTCTCATCGACGTACTTATTGACGAAAAGCCGCTCGGGCCGAAATGCATACCAGGCGACAAACACTGCGATTAGCAGAACGGGGACCACAATTTTCCAGATCTTATTTTTCATCACCGTATCTCCTCTTAGTTAGAAATTCTGGATTTCCGTGGCTTGATATCCGTGGTGGAAAATGCAGCGCTTGTTATTGGCGTGGTGGAGCTTTGCACAATATGGACCAACACCGCTGCGCGCTCGAAGAAAGACCTCGGCTGCGATTAACATACCCAAGGTTGGTGCAAGGAAATAAAGCCAAAGCGCGTGCCAGTAACTGGCGTGAAAAGCGGAACCAAAGGTCCGCGCGGGATTCATGCTCATCCCGGACAGAGGCGTCTCGAATGTTATGTAGATCGCATACAGCGCACCGACAAAATAGGGCGTGTATCGTGCGAGGATTTCGTGATTCGAGGAGAACAAAACCGTGGCCATCAAACTGAAAGAGATCGCGAGTTCCGCAACAAACGCGACGCCGCTCCCGTGCGTGCCCGGCAGGGTCACGGCGTAGCGTACGGACTCGTGAGCCGGAGCGCCCCGCAAGATGTAGGCGGCAATTTCGACACCACTGGTGGCGCCGAAGAATTGTGCGGCGCCGTAGAACAATGCATCCCAAAAGGCGACTTTTCGCAGCCGATAAAAAGTAAAGGTGATTGCTGGATTGAAATGGCCGCCGGACTGTTTTCCCCAGGGCGACACTGCAATTGCGAGCACCGTGGTACCCACCGCCGCTCCCATAATCGCCTGACGAAGGATTCCGCTGGGAATAAGATTCCGGATGGGTGAAGCCGGATGTTGCAATAAGGTGGCAAAGAGACAAGTCAGGAACAGATACAAGCCCATCTCGGCAACTTCCATCAGATACTCCGGCCAATGAAGACGTAAGCTCGCAACGGCGTTCAGTGCTTCCCTCCTGGGCAGGGCATTTCGAAGTTTCTCGTCCACACTGCTGATTGGTTGGTTGACAACCAATTCGTGCGCAGCGCATTCGATTTGGGATGGCGATGTTTGTTCCAACAGTAGCGCTCCGAGCTGTAAAGCTTCAGTCACATTTGTCTCTCTTCTGACAGAAGCACGACGATAACCAAAAAAAGCTTGCGGCGGCGGAACGCTGAAATCGGCCTTAATTCGCTCCGCCATCCTCGTTGGACCCGACCTTAGGTCTGTACCTTCGGTCCATCTGTCGATATAGGGACACGAGGACGTTGACACCCATGACGTTTACTCGACACCCGCTCGGACGCAGCACAAAGCGAATGCCGATTTTGCGCAATCTCTTGCTTAGTACTGCGCGACGCCACCGTCCGCGAACAGCTCGATACCGTTCACGTAGCTGCTGTCATGCGACGCGAGAAACACGGCTACCCTACCCATGTCCTCAGGTGTACCCAATCTGCCGAGCGGCACGTTGGCAACGACGCTGGCCTTCTGCTCGTCCGTCATCAAGGCAGACAATCCGGGTGTATCGATGTGGCCGGGACTCAGAACGTTGACCCGGATTCCACGGCCCTTGAGGTCCGTGATCCAACTGCGCGCGAAGGAACGTACTGCCGCTTTTGTGGCGTCATAAACGGAGAAGGCCTCGAATCCCTTGATCGATGCTATCGATCCATTGAGGATCACGGACGAACCTTGCGAAAGCAGCGGCAACGCCTTTTGGACCACGAAGAACAGGCCACGCACGTTCGTATTGAATGTTCTATCGAAGTGTTCTTCCGTGACTTCTCCCAACTTTCCAAGCTCGTAGAATCCCGCGTTAACGAACAGGACGTCGATGCGGCCGGCCTTTTGCCTTACGGTTTCGTAGATCCGATCTATATCGGCCAGGTCGGAAGTGTCTCCGCGGACAGCGGTAACGTTCCTACCGATCTCAGCAACGGCCTTGTCCAGTTCCGATTGACGGCGCCCGGTAATGAATACCTGCGCGCCTTCAGCAGCAAAGCACTTGGCAGCGCCCAGGCCGATACCTGCGCTGCCTCCAGTAACGACGGCAACTTTGTTCGTGAGTTTCTTTTCCATAGCTTTCTCCTTTAGTTGTTTTTGATACTTCGCGCCGCTCGCCACTGTCACTTCACCCTGCACAATATCGTGGAGGGTTTCCACAACGGTGTTCCCGCCGCGATTACTTCGCGACGGGCGGCAGGAGCTTTTGGTCGATCAGGGACTGCAGCGCGTTACGGAACGAGTCCTCGGTGTCAATCGTCCTTGTGAACCCGGCCTGGCGCAGCTTGATGGTGCTCACGAAGGCTCGAGGTCCTTCCGGGGCGCCGTAGGCGAACGCAAAGTCCGCGTGCTGATCCCCGTGGCCAACCAACTGCCGCAGGCTCCGCGAGCGGAGATCGTACTTCGAGACGATCTGGTCCCAGACATCCGCGTTTTCCTCGATGTAGGCCGCCACGCTCGTTGGCATGTCCGGTCCGGTTTCGACACCGAGAGTTTCGGCCAGGCCCGGCCACAAATTGCGCCACTCGAATACGTCGCCGTTAGTGATGTTGAACGCCTCGTTCGCCGCTTGGGGTGACTGCGCAGCCCAGACCATCACGTCCGCGACGAGGTCTGCATCGGCGGCTTCCCAGACGAACGACGGACCGCCAGGAAAACTGAACGGTTCACCCTTCTCGCGGCGAATTGCCGCGTAGACACCGATAGCAGGGAGAACATTCAACGCGCCTGGGGTGGGCCCGATGACGAGCTGCGGACGCAGTGCCGTGTAGTTGAAGCCGTGCCGGGCTCCCATCTCACTCACATACTGTTGGTGGTCAAAGAAGAAGTTCTCGTGGTCCTTACGGGCATCACGTTCGCGGGCCGGGATAGGGATCGGGTGCAGGTGCACGCCGTAGATCTTCGTTCCCTGCAGGATACTGATGTGTCGGAAATTGGAGGCGGTGCGTACGATCGGTTCCACCACGTTGCGGAGCATGGCGTTGTTGGTCTCGATCTGTTCCTTGCTTGACCAGCCAGCGACCAGCTCGGGCTTCTCATGTATAGCCGTGTAGGCGATGTGAGTAATGTCAGTCAGCGGCTCGAACGCGGCGCGGGCCGCTTTCTCGTCCCGCAGATCGACCGACAGAAACGCGATATCCCGGCCGCTGGGCAGCTTGGGCTTGCGGAGTGAGACGCCGACCACATCCCAGTCCGCGGAAAGAAACTTCTCGATCGCGGCAACACCCAGCAGTCCTGCGCCGGTGACGAGCACCTTGTGCAGTTCCGATTGACGGCGCCCGCGCTTGGCAGCGCCCAGGCCGATACCCGCGCTGACTCCAGTAACTTTATTCGTGAGTTTCTTTTCCACGGATTTCCCCTTTAGTTGTTTTGATCCCTCGCGCCGCTCGCCACTGTCACTTCACCTGAGACAACGGTCAAAATTCTGATTTGCGCAATTCGGTGTCCGTCTCCGAGAACTCCAGGTCGGCAGCGGAATCCCCGGATGCAAACGCACGTTGCTCATTCGCGGTTCCCTTGGTTGCGCTTTGGTTTGATCTTTCGGGGGAAGCCATTTTGATTCGTGGGCGAGCTCGTTGCTTTGCGCCGCCGTTCCATTGCGTGATGACCCGCGTGTCGTGCTCGTATCCCAAGATGCTCACCGAGGCCGTACCAAGCGCAAAGAGACGGCCCGCCTCGGGCGGCAAACCCAGCCAGCATGCAGCCAAGACCCGCAGGATATGTCCGTGCGCGAACACGAGAACGTCGCCCGAACTGGAGAGCGCTCGTTCGATTACCATTTGCGCCCTGGTGGCGAGCTGCTTGAGGTTTTCGCCACCGATTACTCCATCTCTCCACAGGGACCAGCCGGGCCGCTCGATTTGGATCTGGGAAGTGGTTCGTCCCTCGTACTCTCCGTAGTCCCATTCCCGCAGATTTGCGTCGATGATCGCGCTATCGCCATACCCGGCGAGTTGACATGTTTCCCGGGCTCGTTGTAGCGGGCTGGTCAGGACAAGAGCGAAAACACGGCTGCCAAGAAATACGGCGATCTGTCGTGCATGCAGTTTCCCCTCGAGCGTCAAAGGCAAATCCGTTCTTCCGGTGTGTTGACCAGAGGCGCTCCACTCAGTCTCTCCGTGACGCACGAGCCAGAATTGCAGATGCATGATGTCCCCACCCTCTTAAGCCCATGATCGAAACGTTCTTGTAGTTAAGAAGCCACGATCAGATGTGCTGCGGCTGTGCGGCGATTGCCGGAGAAGATTCTTTGGCGGACTGTGACACTCTCAGAACGTCCTGCCGCAGCAAATAGACGGATACAGCCAGAAGAACCAGATCCTTCATCAGGAAAGCAACGGTTTCGGTCATCGCTGGAAACCCGCCGGCAGACGGGGCCCATCCATTCGGGATGAATGGAATAATCGTGATGGTTGAGATGAACGAAAAAATGCCGCCGAGCGCGCCAAAGATCCCTAACTTCTTATTCCAAAATCCCGCGAACAGAAGTGCGCCAAAAAACCATTCCGCAACTCCCAAAAACCAGCAGGCGCCCCGAATGCCGAAAACAGGGTACGTCCAGGAAATCAGAGGGCCATTGCTGATATACGGGATTAATGCTTGCGCCTCATAGTCAAACCATTTCTGATATCCAAAGAACAAGAAGATGATCACCATCGAAGCGCGAACGAAATGGTAATCAAGGTCCTCTTTGAGGATGCCGAGCTTCACCAATATATTTGTGACGAAGGTCATTGGTTTTTCCTCTCGCTGCAAAAGAAATCATCGTGCCGTAAAGAATTCCAGCCGCGTTGCGTGTGCCTAGGCAAGGTCGCGTTGGCGACCCTCGCGTGGCTACTCAGCAAGTGAGCAATTTATGTTCCACCGCAATTGTGATTGGATGATTGGGCTTTGCTTTGTTCTACCGCCACGGATTCAAGGAGATAGCCTCGTCGCGAATTGCGCGCGCTGAGATATCACCGGTTCTTCAAATCGCAAGGAGCCGTTCGGGTTGAAATATTGACTGTCGCGGCGCCATGTGGACGGCATTTCGCCACATCGACACTTCGTTTCAACGGCCCTCGCGCTGAAGTGAGCGAAGTCGCTTCCGTACGCAGGAGTGATGATCCGTCATTCCGCATGGCCAAGTTCGTTGGGAGGATTGGCAAGAGGAATGCTTATTCCAATTCTCGTGACCGGAATACACACAGACACGATTTCGATCGCAAAAAGGGGGCATCCTTGAGCCACGCGTCAGTGGTAATTTCCGTTCGAGATAAAGAATTGATACTTCAGCGTGCGCAGAAGGGTGATCCCGAGGCTCTCAATCTGCTGTTCGAGTCCTGCCGCGGTAGGCTGTTTGCCCGCGCCCTTCGTATTCTTCCCAGGTGGCAGGACGCTGAGGATGCAGTCCAGGATGCCATGCTGACGGCATTTACCCATTTGGATGAGTTTCAAGGTCGGGCAGATTTCTTGACCTGGGCCACGAGAATCGTCATCAATGCCGCCCTAATGCAAATTCGGAAGGCGCGATCGAGGCCCGCTATCTCCTGGGACCAAGTGAATGGCGAAAATGAGGAATCCTTCTCGAGCGACTTTATAGAAGACCAGAAGCCAACTCCCGAACAGATGTACCAGCAGGTAGAACATAGGAGACTGTTGGAAGAGGCGCTTCAACAATTGCCCGCGGATCATCGTCGTGCCATCCAACTTTGCAAACTGACGGATTGTTCGCTGAATGAGGCTGCCAGGGCCCTCGGGGTACCGCTGAGCACCTTGAAGGCCCGGTTACATCACGGCCGGCGGTTGTTGGTTCTCAGGTTCAGAGGTAAAACACAACATCGTCGCGCAACTTCTCGGAGTAGAAAAGCACTGCCGCCGTGCCTGGCAGCAGAGCAGAACCTTCGTGCGGCCTAAGGGTTTTGACCTGACGTTTTACGAGGGTTGTCACGCGCGAAGATCGATTCGCGATGGAGAAGGAACCTCGACCCCAGGAGTTCCCGAAACCACGAATGCCCTCCTATGCCTGAATCGAGATTTCTCGCAACCTTGTTGAACGGACTTAGACCGAAGCAAGGCTTCCGGCCAGCGCTGCCGTGACGGCACGCAGCCACATGACAACCGCTATGGCTCCTGGATCAGGGTGGCCTAATACGCGATCCTGAAGATAACTTGACCGTCCCAACCTGGGTTTCATCTGGGCAGTCGCCTCGGCGCCCCGCTGCGCTTCGCGAACTGCGGTGAGAAGTACTTCACGCGAGAAATTTGCTCCGGCACTTTTCAGAGATCTGACGAAGGGATGGAGGGCGTCTATCATTGTCCGATCGCCAGGCTTCGCGCCGCCCAGCTCGCTGATAGCGCGGGAGCCTTCTTCGAGTGCTTCGGTCCACTGCGGCAGTCCCGTGCGACCTGAGGTTTCCAGTACATTGCCGGCGCGCAGAAAAAGCACACCGTAGAGCGGTCCGGAGGATCCACCTAGCTCGTGCCGCAGCGTATGGCCGAGGGCCTTCAACGTGGCGGCAACATCATCGAGGGGATAGCTCGCCACTGCGTCTTTCACGGTTAACGCTGCACGCTTCATGCTTGTGCCGAGATCGCCGTCGCCCACAATACGATCCATTTCCGTCAATTCACTGTCCGCGGCGATCAACGCATCGCAAGCAGCCTCGATGGCGCGTTTTGTGAGTCGACCCGTCTGCGTCCGTACATCCTGATGGGTCGGGCCGCTCAGGTTCGACCGGACACTCGGCGCGACTTCTGCTTCTCGGATTCCCGGGCGCTGTTTCGGAACGTTCGGCCAGGCTAAAGCGGAAGTCGGGGCGTCGAGCAGGGGCAGCCAACCATCGTGGAGGCCGAGAATTGAAATTGAGATTCCCGCCATATCCAGGGACGACAGAAAAGTCCCTGCATAAATCCGCTCCACGGTAAATCCGTTTCGTTCGAGAAAACCCAGCGCATGGCGAGCGACAATGGCGAGTTCCATCTCGGTGGTTGCTCCGAGATTATTGATCATTGCCACGACGCGCCGGCCGTCCCCGAAATTTCCCTGCTTCAAAATCTCAGTTAACAACGTTTCCGTCAGTTGATCGGCAGACTGCAGGTGCGTACGCGTCACGCCGGGTTCGCCGTGAATACCGAGGCCAAGTTCCATCTCGTCAGCGCCCAGCTCGAAGCTGGGTTTTCCGACGGTGGGGGAGGTGCCGGCGGAAAAGGAAACCCCCATGGTCGCCAGGGATTTGACCGCCGCTTTGCCGATAGCCGCAACGTCGGCCAGGCTCTTGCCCTGGGCCGCGGCGGCCCCGACCAGTTTGTGAATGAAGATTGTTCCTGCGAGACCGCGGGCGCCTGTGGCGGGAGCTGATCCATTCAATGCAACATCGTCATCGACAATAATCATCTCGATTGGAATTCCCTCGGATCGCGCCATTTCCGCCGCTAGGCCGAAGTTCAACCGGTCGCCGGTGTAGTTCTTGACCACAAGAAGAGTTCCGGGTTTACCGGCGACCGCCTTGATTGCAGCAAGAATGGAGTCGGTGTCCGGAGAGGTAAAGACTTCTCCTGCCACTCCAGCACTCAACATGCCTTCGCCGATGTAGCCGGCGTGGGCCGGTTCGTGCCCACTGCCACCGCCCGAGATGATCGTCACCTGCTGATCGCGGATTTTATCGATATCGGCGCGAATCATGACTTTGTGTCCCGACAATCGCGCCAAACCAGGGCTCAGGACGGCCAACCCCTGCAACATTTCTTCAACGACATTCTCTGGGCGATTAATAAATTTTTTCATCGTTAGTTCTCCTAGATGAAGAAATGGGAGCACGTTGGGTGCCATCGATTTTGAACGCCCGGAACACGCGTGAAGCCGATGGCTCTACAAGGCTCACAATATGGAATTCCGACGATGACGCGTCAAGCGGATCTGATTCTGCCGCGAGAGCGTCACGATGTACGACCGCAATTCTTCTGACCGAAATGCGATTGTCAACGGCTGTGGCACTTAGAGTCCCTGAGTTCCCGCAACGATTTGACGGTGTCCGAAGGTTCCGGACGTCGCGATCCTTTACTTATACATAGAAGTCATACCTCGCGACGTCCGGCGGACTCGTTGTCAAAATCGCGACGCACAGCGACGCAGTGCCACTTCGGAGCCATCAACTTCTTCTGATTTCAGATTGCGAAAAGGCCCGGGGAAAACGAGGATTGAGCAAAACACATTGGGCGCGGGCGTTTGGCAATGCAAGTGCCTTACTCCCGGTCGCTATGAAAAACAAACACGTACTTCTCGGTCTCAGCCGTTCATTCATTCACACAGCAATTCGCCGTTGCAGCAATGCAATAACTTTTCTTCAATGCTGCCCCAAGTTCTGGGCGCAACAACGAAACATTCTTTTGTGCTTCATGCTGTCACCGTTGTTGGGCGCGTCGGCCCAGGCACAGAACGCACTACCGTCGGATGCCAGTATCCCGTCTCCCGGATTGTCATCGCGACAGTATCTCTTCGGAGATTGGGGAGGCGAGAGAAGCGCCTTGGCAGAAAAAGGCATCACCTTCGACTTTTTCTACATCACGGATATGCAGGCCAATCCAAGCGGCGGAATACAACAGACCTATGCCGGATGGGAACGAACTCGAGGAACGGTAGACATCAATTTCGACAAGATGATCCAATGGCAGGGGCTTAGCTTTCACGCCACGGGACTCTGGCAATCGGGAGCCAACCTGGGCGGCAAGATCGGGACTCTCGCCAACCCGAGCGATTTGGTGAGTCAACACAGTACGCGCTTGGATTCCTTCTGGGTTCAGCAGCTCTTTCTCCACAATAAGGTGAGAGTCCGAGCTGGACAGTTGGCCGGTTTGGACTTTTACGGCAATCAGGAATACGGCGGCACCTGGCTTATCGAGCCTCTCGGCTACGCGTTCGGCAATCTTTTCAGTTCCATCTACGAGTCGTTTGACCCAGCAGGCACGCCTGGAGCAGAGATTCTCTTTGCCCCAACGAGTCATTTCTACGTCAAGAGCGCAGTCATGGCCGGCAACCGGAATCCCTATCAACAGGATCCTACCGGCACCAACTTCGCAATTCGGAATAGTGCGAACTTTCTGTTTGAAGCCGGCTATCTGACGGGAAAGACTTATCCGGGTGAGTACAAATTCGGCGGTGTCTACAACGGCGGCAAGTTTCCCAGTCCCACCGGCCTCGAGCGCAGTGGCAACTATCTGATCTATGGGATGGCAAGTCAGGCTTTGTACCGCCCGGACGCCGGTTCGAACCGCGGATTGGATGCAACGGTTGGCTTTGACTATAGCCCGGGCGATGTAAGCCGCGAAAACGTTCAAATCACGGCAGGGGCTCGCATCAATGCTCCATTTGCGCGCCGTCCGAAGGACCGCATTGGCATTGGTTTCGTGTATAGCAAGATCAGCGATCCTTTCCGCAATTTCGGAGAGCTACTGGGCGGTCCGCGGCTTGGTTCTGAAAAAGCATTCGAGCTGAACTATTCGCTGCAGGTGACCCCGTACTTTTTGGTGCAACCCACATTTCAATATTACGCCAACGTAGGTGGCAATCCCTCTTTGTCGAACGCCCCGGTTTTGGGGTTCAGGACCAAGATCACATTTTGATTGAGGGACGCTCGTGAAAAGCAGAGTAGAGGAACTGAAAAACATTTCTGGCCAGCAGTTCGATCTGTGCGTGATCGGCGGGGGAGCCACCGGTTCGGCTTGTGCACTGGATGCGCAGCTGCGTGGGATTCGGACGGTGCTCCTCGAAGCGGGTGACTTTGCCGGTGCAACTTCCAGTGCCGCCACCAAGATCATCCACGGCGGAGTTCGTTACCTGGAAGAAGCGATCAAAGGGGCCGATCTTCAGGAGTACCACGTCCTGGTGCGCGCTCTGCACGAACGCGTTCGGATGCTGGAAAACGCACCTCACCTCACGCGGAAACTGGAGTTCCTGGTGCCCAGTTACCACTGGATTGATGTGGCCTACCTCGATGTCGGTCTGAAAATCTACGACTGGCTTGCAGGACCGGGCCGTATCTCTCCGAGCAAATATCTCTCGCAAGAGGAAACCTTGAAGCGCATGCCCGACTTGAACCAGAAGGGACTGCTCGGTTCCGTCGCGTATGCCGATGGCCAATTCGACGACGCCCGCTACAACATCACGCTGGTGCAAACCTTCACCGAAGCTGGCGGAAACACGCTGAACTATGCACGCGTTACGGATTTCAAGCGAGAAGCGGGCCGAAAAATCTCCGGCGTGGTAGTGAAGGACCAATTGACGGAAGAAACGTTCACGGTAAGCGCCACGGTCGTCGTCAATGCCACGGGCCCGATGTCGGATTCCATTCGCCAATTGGCGACACCTACGGTGCACAAGCGCATGCGGCCGAGCAAAGGCGCACACATCCTTTTGCCGCTGGATGTGTTTCCGACGGAAGACGCCCTGCTCATTCCAAAAACCGAGGATGGGCGCGTCCTGTTTGCTGTGCCTTGGGGAGGGAGGTTAATCGTTGGAACCACAGACGAGGAAGTAACACCGGAAACCGAACTGGTGGTGACGAAGGGGGATGTTGAGTATCTGCTACGCCATCTCAATCAATATTTGGCGCGCCCAGTCACTCCCGACGCCATCGTGAGCGGCTTTGCTGGTGCGCGGCCTCTGGTCGGCTCAGAAGATGGAGGCGATACAAAAAAGCTGGCCCGCGACGATGTGATTGAAGTGGATCCGGCCAGCGGGCTCATCAGCATCATGGGCGGTAAATGGACTACGCACCGTGCGATGGCCGAGGACACGATTCATCGCGTACAGCAGGCTTTGGGATTTCTCCATGCAATTTCTCAGACCCGCAATTACGTCCTCCACGGCGGCAAGGGGTTCACGGATGACTACTGGAATAAGCTCTGTCGCCAGCACCGACTTCCCGAAAAGACAGCGCATCATCTGGCGTCTAAATTCGGGACGGCAGCCGAAGAGGTTCTTGCACTCGCAAGTAAGAACGCCGCGCTGCTGGACTTAATTCTCGAGGGGCTTCCCGCAATCAAGGCGGAGGTGGTCTATGCGGTTCGCTATGAAATGGCGACAACCATCGAGGACGTTCTTGTACGCCGGATTGGAATGCAGCTCTATTCGTGGCGCGATGCAATTCAAGCCGCCCCGGTCGTAGGCTCGCTGATGGCAGAAGAACTGTCCTGGACCAGTTCGTTCGCACGCGCGGCAATCACGCACTACGTGGAAAAGATCAATCACTTGCTGGATTCGGCAGGCTTGTCCCGTGAATCCGCGGCAGCTCAACGCTGAAAGAAAGAGGAACAAAATGTCAGACTATATCGGTGCAATCGATCAGGGCACAACCAGTACGCGGTTCATCGTCTTTGATCGCTCGGGGCGGGTGAAAGCAGTCGCTCAGAAAGAGCATGAGCAAATTTACCCCAAGCCAGGATGGGTTGAGCATAACGCAGAAGAGATCTGGCAACACACGCGCGAGGTGATCGCGGAGGCGATGGCGAAAGGCGGCCTTCAGCCGCAGGACCTGTCCGCAATCGGAATCACAAACCAGCGCGAGACCACCGTCGTATGGAACCGCAAGACGGGCAAACCCGTCGCGAACGCGCTCGTGTGGCAGGACACGCGCGTAGCGGACTACGTCAGCGAGATGGCAAAAGCCGGCGGGCAGGACCGCTTTCGCGAGAAGACCGGGCTGCCGCTGACCACTTATTTCAGCGGCCTGAAAATTCGCTGGATTCTCGAACACGTGAAAGGTGCGCGTGAACTGGCGGAGGCAGGCGAGGTGATCTTCGGGAACATTGACAGCTTCCTGGTCTGGCATTTGACGGGTGGAAGCAAAGGCGGCGTTCACATCACAGACGTTACGAACGCCAGCCGCACGCAGCTGATGAATCTCGAGACCTTGTCTTGGGACGAGGAACTCCTCGATGCGTTTGGAATCCCCGAGGCGATGCTGCCGAAAATCCGCTCCAGCAGCGAGACGTATGCGCTGGCCAAGGAACCAGCGATAAAGAATGTAGCTATCGCGGGAATTCTGGGCGACCAGCAGGCCGCCTTGGTGGGGCAGACCTGCTTCAAAGCGGGGGAAGCAAAAAACACCTATGGTACGGGCTGTTTCCTGCTGATGAATACCGGGACGCGCAAGGTCGATTCCAAGTCGGGCCTCCTCACAACGATGGGATACAAGCTGGGCGAACAGCCGGCCCATTATGCACTCGAAGGGAGCATCGCCATCACTGGGGCGCTTGTGCAATGGGTGCGCGACAACCTCGGTTTGATCGAAAAGAGTTCTGACATCGAATCGCTGGCAAGAACCGTAAGCGACAACGGCGGTGTCTATTTTGTTCCTGCTTTTTCCGGTTTGTATGCTCCCTACTGGAAAGACAGCGCACGCGGAGTGATCACCGGCCTGACACGGTACGCAAACAAGGGACACATTGCACGCGCCGTCCTTGAGGCAACGGCGTTTCAAACCCGCGACGTGCTCGAGGCGATGGAAAAGGATTCGGGCATCACGCTGGACGTGCTGCGTACGGACGGAGGCATGGTCGCCGATGAACTGCTGATGCAATTTCAGGCGGATATTCTCGACAGACCCGTTGTCCGCCCGGTCACCAAGGATGCAACTACTGCGCTCGGCGCGGCCTATGCCGCCGGTCTGGCAGTCGGGTACTTCAAAGATCTCAACGATCTGCGCGCGAACTGGGCCGGTGATCACACTTGGCAACCGAACCTGAACAACGGGAAGCGCAACGAAATGTACAGCCTCTGGAAGCGGGCGGTTACTCGGTCATTCGATTGGGCAGCTTAGTTCAATCAACGTCTTAATTAGAAAAGGAGTTCTGACATGCTTGCAAAGTGTTTTGGTGAGTTCATGGGTACGCTTGTACTGGTATTGCTGGGCAATGGAGTGGTCGCGAACGTACTGCTCAAGCGTTCGAAGGCGGAAGGCGCGGGCTGGATGGTGATCACGAGCGGTTGGGCGTTCGCGGTTATGGCGGGCGTCTTCACGGCAATCGCTTGCGGCAGCAGCGACGCGCACCTCAACCCGGCGGTGACAATGGGCTTTGCCGTGTCCACTGGCCAGTTTGCAAAGTTCGCGCCTTTCCTTGTTGCACAGATGGCAGGTGCTTTCGTAGGAGCCGCTCTTGTCTGGCTTCACTTCCTGCCACACTGGCAAGAGACCCCTGACCAAGGCCTGAAACTCGCCTGTTTCTGCACCGCGCCTGCGATCCGCAGATTTGGCGCAAACCTGGTCAGCGAGATCCTCGGCACTTTTGTTTTGGTTTTTGTGGTCGGTGCCATCTTTTCGAAGACTGTTGCTGCCTCGGGACCCGCTGCGGGTCTCGGCCCCTACCTGGTCGCTGCTCTGGTTTGGGGGATCGGGCTTTCGCTCGGAGGAACTACCGGTTACGCAATCAATCCCGCTCGCGATTTTGGACCGCGCCTGGCTCACGCAGTTCTCCCCATTGCTGATAAAGGGGCATCGGACTGGAGCTATGCAATGGTGCCGGTGCTCGGCCCATTGATCGGAGGCGGGTTGGCGGGCATGTTTCTTCGCGCCATCGCCAAGTAGGTTGGCGGCCAGCAGGTAATGAGGGGAGCAGCCATGGTCAGGTCCATCGTCATTACAGGAGCGTCAAAGGGCATCGGCCGGGCGACCGCTGATGCCCTGGTGGAAGGTGGATGGTCGGTGATTGGCGTAGCAAGAAGTTCGCCCGCAAATTTCCCTGGAGTATTTATCGAAGCTGATCTAGCCGACCGCCAGAAAACGCAGGATCTCGCCGATGACCTGATCGCTCGCGGAAACGTGGTGGGGATTGTCAATAATGTGGGCGTTGCTAGGCATGAGACTATCGGCGCCGTCGATCCGAATGTATTCACAACGGTCATGGACTTGAATGTGCGTCCGGCGCTGCAGCTTACTCAGGCTTTATTGCCTGGTATGCGGGCCGCGCGATTCGGCCGCATCATCAACATAACTAGCCTTGTGACTCGCGGATTCGCCTTTCGTTCAAGCTACGCTGCGGCGAAGGCCGCACTGGAAAGTATCACGCGCACGATGGCGATAGAGCTCGCAGCCGACGGCATTACTGCGAATGCCGTTGCGCCAGGCCCTACCGAAACAGAGCTGTTTCGCTCGAACAATCCGCAAGGCAGCGAAGGCGAGGCCCGGTATTTGAGCAGCTTGCCTATGCGGCGATTCGCGCATCCGAGTGAGGTCGCTGCCGCGATCGCGTTTCTTGCCGGCAACGCAGCCGCGTTCATTACCGGTCAAACCCTGTTCGTGGACGGTGGCGCAAGTCTCGGGACTCTCTGAGAGCGCCACTCGCGTTGAATATGTGCCTGGTGGGTTCACTTCAATTCTCCCGGCTGCTCCACCCGAGTAGACTAGGTTTTTCCGGATGAGCTAATCTAACGAAGCAATACCAACAGCACGTTGCGGATCGCCGTGGTGAACACGTTGCGAGAAGAAATCACGAGGATCACGAGCATCAAGGCGTGAATGTACAGTGCAGGCAGAAATTGCACCGAGCGTCGCGTCGATGGCGCGGCACAAGAAGCCTTAGTCGCCTTGAAGATGTATTCGGTGCTCATGCTACCTCCAGCATCCTTGACTCAGCACCTCTCAAAGTCCGCTCCCGAGTAGCTTTCGTCCAATCCACATCAGCTATAACCCGGGCACGTCCAACAGTTCGGGGGCGCTGACTCGGTGTTCCTTCGGCCGGAGAATGCGAATCGACACGACTGTCATGACGCTGTCGCGTCTTGCTCATTGCCCGACCACGCCGCAATTCCGGAACCCGTGTCAGCAGCGCGCGTAATTTCTGTCGCGCTCGAAACAACCTGGCTTTCAGTGTTGCGATTCCGAGACCTAGAATCTCGGCTGTCTCTCTGACCGTTCGTTCTTCCAGTTGGAGGAGCACGACGGTGCGGAAGTCCGCGCCTAAGTGATTCATCGCTTCGTGGAGAATCCCTTCGTCCTGCAATCGTTCGTATATCTCTTCAGGGTTTTCCCCTCTATCTGGAGTCTCCGGGTGGAACAGGTCTTCGGACTCTGATTTCATGTCGTCAAGGGAAACTTCCTTCCGGGCTCGAGTCCTCCGCAGGCTCATTAGCCCTTCGTTGATCACAATGCGCGTCAGCCAAGTGGAGAATAGGGATTTCCCTTGGAACCTGTCGAGGTGCATGAATGCCTTGTGAAAGCTTTGCTGCACCACGTCCTGAGCGTCCTCTCGATTGCGGGTTATCCGGAACGCGAGCGCGAAGGTCCTTGCTTCATGTCGCTTCACCAGAAATTCGAAGGCCTGACTCTCTCCATTCCTTATCGCTGCGACTAGGATCGAGTCAGATTCTTCACGAAACACGTCTGTCATCGATTCACTTTTCATCTTTCGTTCCTTCCGATGCAAACATTCCGCGGTCCATCTCACGCGCCAGTCGCCGCCTGGAGGCATATGGCTTTGCGATATTTCCAGGCGTCAGCCGTAACCTTGTGAGTTCCTCCGTAACGATTGACGGCTTCACTGCTCCAACGGCGGCCAGCCTTGAGGTCTCGAACGCATCCGGCGGCTTCCATTCCGTTCAGCATGGCGATTTCCTGCATCGCACGAACGAGTCGTGGGTAGTGCTGTAAGATCGCGGGAAGGTGATAGCTGCGCAAAAATGCGCAGCGTGCATTATTTGTCGTCATATGGCCCCTCCCCCGGTCCTCCGCAGCCGCTTTTCGTGCTGTCGCTATGACACACAGGCAAGATGCATCTGCGATGCCAATTTCCGTACGTCGCTAGATGCAATTAAATGCTTGACTTCTGTGAGGATGCCGAGGAAAGGAATCTCAAGCTCGTCAATCTAGTGGCTGCCTGTTCTTATAACGACACAGCCTTTTGACACCCCTAATCGCTCCGTTGACCGCACTGAACCGAAACGAGAGGATTTCCGTCGAATCAAAGGGCTTCGTTCCCCGCTCCGCCATCCACGACCAAACATTGGCCCGTGATGTAGGAAGAAGCAGGAAGACATAGAAAAGCGATTGCAGCCGCCACCTCGTCCGGTTCCGGGATGCGGTTTATCGCTGTGGTAATCGATCTTCACACTGGCTGCGCGAATGCTGCCGTCGAATCCCGGGACATATCGCAACTCATCCTTGCGCGCACATGACCCGGACGTGTCGCAAGATTACTTTCGCTCCTGCCTCGAATTCACGCTGTCGTTATAGCGACACGCCGACCTTTGCTCGACATCTTTTTTGACAGGTACTCCACTCATTCTGCGGATTCAACGTGATCTGTAACGAGAAAAAAGGGCTTTCGGTATTGGCCCGGTGCTTGCAAGAAATGAAAAAGACAGAACAACTTGACGGTCCTGGACGAAATTCGCGCCTCGACCACATCACTTGCGACGTGCTGAGCAATCGGACAACACAGGCGGCAGATCGATCAGCCAGCCGTTTCCGATTGGCTGTGAGGAGGGATCGCTATGAGTTTCCGCACCGCGATAGTCGTTGTCGCGCTCCTCATCTTCGCCAGATATCAGCAGGTCAGACCACAGACCAACAACAGCTACAACGGATTCGATCTTGTTGACAAGGCGGGAAACATTCGCAAGCCAGGCGACTACCGAGACCGCTACCAAGCGCTTGGAACGTATGCCGTGGTTGATCTCAACGGCGGTACCGATATGCACTACACGTACGCGTCGCCGGGCGCGGCTGAGTATTACCGAAAGAATGCCAAGTTTGCCGACGGCACCGTCCTGGTCAAAGAAGTCTTCGGAACCGACCACGCTCAAATGACGACGGGTGACGCGCACTGGGCTTCGGGAACGAAAGTGTGGTTTGTGATGATCAAAGACGAAAAAGGGCGCTATCCCGGCAATCCGCTGTGGGGCGATGGATGGGGATGGGCGCTTTTCAAATCCGACGCGCCCGACAAGCAGGTCGCAACGGACTACAAGAAAGACTGCTTGGGCTGCCATATCCCCGCAAGAACGACGGACTGGGTCTACGTCCAAGGCTATCCAGTTCTCGCCGCCAAGTGAGCAGCACGACGCGACAGGAACCGATTTTCGAAAGAGTCTGAAAGGAGATTTTGTGATGCGAAACATTCTGTTGGTAGTCATCTTGGCGGTGGGCGTCGTGGCCGCGAGTTTGTTCCCACGCAATACGAGCAGCGTTGCGGCCGATACTCAGCACTCGACGGCAGTGTTCGATTCGGATGGCAAGTTGAAGCTGCCAACCGGCTATCGCCGGTGGGTTTTTGTGGGCGCTCCCTTGACGCCCAATGGTCTCAACAACGGAAAGGCGGGCTTCCCCGAATACCATCACGTCTACGTTGAGCGGAAAAATCTAGACGTGTATCTGAAGACGGGCTCCTTCCCAGACGGAACAGTGATCGTAAAAGAACTGACTCGGGTTTTGAATCCGACTTTTCCAGACGGCTCGCGCACCGAACCATCCGGCCGCGGATATTTCAACGGGGAATTTAATGGCTTGGACGTAACGGTCAAAGACAGCAAGAGATTTGCGAACACCAACGGCTGGGGCTTCTTCAACTTCGGGCATCATCCATTGCCGTACGCCGAGTCAGCGAAAGAAGCTTCGGCGGCCGAATGTGCGGGCTGCCACCTCTCGTTTGTCGCCAAAACTGACATGACGTGGATCCAGTTCTATCCGTTACTTCGAGACAAAGACAAAACGAATTAGGTACTCAGGTTTCGATCCAGCTTCAAGAAAACAAAAAGGAAAAAAATCAAGTTCTCGCAGGACGGGAATATGAAGCGTTCCGGGCAGGCGATTCTAAGCCTAGTGGTCCGTAAAGATCGGTAAGGCAGCTGTCTCGAAACTTGGTGTCGATGTCGACAAACATCGTCGCGTGAAACATTCTTCGCGAACTCCAGAAGAGTCCTAAGCGCTATCCGCCGAAATGGCGCAGATAAGTTACGAGCACGATGATCACGCCGCTCACAACAGCACTCAAGCCCATACAGACCATCAGCATTCTATTCTTCTTAAAGAAGCCCTCAATCGAGAAAGCAACTTGGACGAGGAAATACAGCACGAACATGGCGAGGGATAGGCCCTCAATGTTGCGTGTGCGAATGATCCGAACGAGTTGGGGCAGCATAGCTGTCACGTTAACCATCCCCGCCAGCCAAATGATGACTGACCAATGGATTCTCTTTGCAACCAGATCTCTCGTCACGGGTTGCTCCTTCGTTCGGAATGTACTATCCAGGACGGTCTCGTTTCAAAGCCGGCTAAAAGAAATGCTCTACAACTTCGGAAGGTGAAATGATCGTAAGCATACGCCTCGTAAGCAACCGCTGCCCTACTGGCATCTGCGAAATATTCCCGTCGGACTCCTGAGGACATCCCGTGTTTTTGTCCAGGAGTTCGGTGTGTGGGACCGTGCCTTAAACCACTCAATCGGTGCGTTGTCGGCTCCAAGGTCATAGCTGTAGAATAGCCAAATTCGGGTGCGACAAATGGCTATGCGGCTTCATGAGCTAATCTGTCGTTGCAGGCCGGCGATCGCTCCCGCCAGCAGTGTATTGTGAAAGCGGAGAAGACTCGTCGTGGAGCTTGCAGAACACGCGCTTGAACCCTTGCGCAAGGATGAGGAATTCATCCTGTATCGGGGCCAGCACCGAAGCCAGAAAGACGCGGGCCCACCGTCCATTCTTTTGCTGGCGCCTGTCTCAACACGCCCTGCGCCAGAGACCCTTAAGAAAATAGAGCACGAATATTCGTTCAGGAGCGAACTGGACGCTACCTGGGCAGTTCGGCCCCTAGCTTTATCACAGTACGAAGGGCGAACGGTACTTGTGCTCGAGAACCCGGGTGGTGAGCCTCTCAATCGCCTCATTCAGGGACCGATGGAAATGAGGCAGTTTTTGCGCTTCGCCATTGGTCTCGCAACCACACTCAGCCAGTTGCACAAGCGTGGTCTGATCCACAAGGACCTCAAGCCGCCCAATGTTCTCGTAAACTCTACAAGCGGCCAGGTCTGGCTCATGGGCTTTGGGATCGCGTCGCGCCTTCCACGTGAACGCCAGTTACCCGAACCACCCGAGTTCATCGCCGGAACGCTCGCCTACATGGCACCCGAGCAGACCGGCCGCATGAACCGTTCGATCGATGCCCGCAGCGATCTCTATGCCCTCGGCGTCACGCTTTACGAGATGCTGACCGGTGGTCTGCCCTTCACGGCTTCGGATCCTATGGAATGGGTACATTGCCATATTGCAGGACAGCCGATACCACCGAGCGAGCTCCTTCGCAATGTGCCAGACTCCATCTCTGCGATTATCATGAAGCTGCTCGCCAAAACTCCTGAGGAACGCTATCAGACGGCAGTCGGTGCAGAAAGCGACCTTCGGCGTTGCCTTGTTGAATGGAACACTCAGGGTCGCGTCGACGAATTCGTGCTCGGCCAACACGACACGCCGGACCGGCTACTGATCCCCGAGAAATTGTACGGGCGAGCACAAGAGATCAACACGTTGAGCGCCTCATTGGACCGTGTCGTGGCCAGCGGCAGGACGGAGTTGGTGCTTGTATCCGGATATTCCGGAATCGGCAAGTCGTCTGTCGTCAATGAACTCCACAAGGTGTTAGTTCCACCGCGAGGCCTTTTTGCCTCCGGCAAGTTCGATCAGTACAAGCGCGACATTCCTTATGCGACTCTGGCGCAATGCTTCCAGGGCCTCATCCGGCCACTTCTGGGCAAGAACGAAGCCGAACTGCGCAGATGGCGAGATGAGCTGCTTGAGGCGTTGGATCCGAACGGACTGCTAATTGTCGATCTCCTCCCGGAGTTGAAGGCCATCATAGGAGAGCAGCCGCCTGTTCCTGAACTCCCGCCACAGGACGCGCAACACCGTTTCCAGCTCGTGTTCCGGCGATTCATCGGCGTATTCGCGAGGCCGGAACATCCGCTCGCACTGTTCCTCGACGATCTGCAATGGCTAGACGCGGCAACGCTTGATGTGCTCGAAGATCTCTTGACACAGCCGGATGTGCACCACTTGATGTTGATCGGCGCCTACCGGGACAACGAAGTCGATTCCGCCCACCCGCTCATGCGAAAGCTAGAAGCGATCCGCCAAGCCGGTGGGAAGGTGCAGGAGATCGTCCTTGCGCCGCTTGCCTCTGAAGACTTGGGGAGGCTAATTGCGGATTCTCTCCATTGCGACCAAGAGAACGCGGCCCCGTTGGCGCAACTGATCCACGAGAAGACGGCCGGCAATCCGTTTTTCGCCATCCAGTTTATTTCCGCGCTTGCCGAGGAAGAACTACTCAAGTTCGACAATGGTGAAGCGCGATGGTCTTGGGACCTTAATCGTATTTACGCCAAGGGTTACACCGATAACGTGGCGGACCTTATGGTCGGGAAGTTGAATCGCCTTCCGGTCGAAACCCAGAGTGCTTTACAGCAGCTTGCCTGCCTGGGCAACAGCGCGGAGTTTGCTACGATTCAGATGGTTTATCAGGAATCGAACGAGGGGATGCACAGCCAACTGTGGGAGGCGGTCAAAGGGGGTCTCATCTTCCGCTCGGAAGATTCCTATAAGTTTCTCCACGACCGTGTTCAGGAAGCAGCCTATTCTTTGATCCCGCAAGAATTACGCGCCGAGGCGCATCTTCGGATAGGGAGGCTGCTCGCAGCGAACACTCCTCCAGAGAAACTGGAAGAGCGGATCTTTGAGATCGTCAATCAGCTCAACCGCGGCTCTCAGCTCATCACGTCAGCCGCAGAGCGCGTTCGCGTTGCAGAGCTGAATTTCATCGCCGGAAGGCGGGCGAAGATCTCGACAGCGTACGCTTCGGCTCTCAAGTACCTTGCAGCTGGCCGAGCCCTGTTGACGCAAGAGAGCTGGGAGCATAGTTACGAGCTCATTTTCTGTATCGAATGCGATATGGCCGAGTGCGAATTGCTGACCGCTGACATGGTAGCGGCAGAAAATCGGCTCTCGTTGTTAGCACAGCACGCCAAAAGCGGGCACGATATCGCTGTTGTCACACGTTTGCGCCTCACGCTTTACACCACTCTGGATCGGAGCGACCGCGGAGTGGAGGTATGCCTGGATTACCTTCGACTCGGAGGCACTAATTGGTCGCCACATCCGACCAGTGACGAGGTACGGCGCGAGTACGATCGAATCTGGTCCATGGTGGGAGCGCGGCAAATCGAAGAACTCATTGACTTGCCCTTGATGACCAACCCGGACCTCCTCGACGCTATGGACGTCCTGACCGAGGTTGTGACGCCGGCATTGTTTTGCGACGAGAACTTGTCTTCGCTCGTCATTTGCCGCATGGTGAATCTCAGCCTCGAGCACGGTAACTGCGACGCGTCCTGCTTCGCTTATGTATGGCTCGCCATCATAGCCGGGCCGCGTTTCGCTAACTACAAGGACGGATTTCGCTTCGGTCGGCTTGGCTATGACTTGGTCGAAAAACGCGGATTGAAGCGTTTTCAAGCTCGAACCTATATGTCTTTCGGAGATATCGTCATGCCATGGACGAAACATGTCCAGGCCGGCCGCGATCTGGTGCGTCGCGCCTTCGATGCCGCGAACGAGATCGGAGACGTTACCTTTGCGGCGTACAGCTGCGATCATCTGATCAAAAACCTTCTTGCGGCGGGAGATGAGCTCGCTGAGGTACAACGCGAAGCCGAGAATGCCCTCGCGTTTGCCCAGAAGGTTCGGTTCGGTCTCGTCATTGACCACCTCACGGCGCAGCTCGGACTTGTCCGAACCCTTCGTGGGTTGACCCCGAAATTCGGCTCTTTCGATGATGAGGGATTCAATGAGCTTCGATTCGAGCGCCGTCTGGCAAGTAACCCGGCTTTGGCGGAACTTGAGTGCTGGTATTGGGTCCGAAAACTGCAGGCTCGTTTCTTTGCCGGAGACTATGCTTCTGCCGTCGATTCCTCGTTGAGTGCGCAGCGGCAACTTTGGACATCGCCATCACAATTCGAAACGGCAGAGTTAAGCTTCTATGGTGCTCTTTCCCACGCGGCATCATGGGATTCCGCCTTACCCGACCAGAGACAACAGCATTTTGAGCCTCTGAAGGTTCACCACCGACAACTCGAAGTATGGGCGGAGAATTGCCCAGAGAATTTCGAGAACCGCGCGGCACTGGTGGGTGCGGAGATCGCACGAATAGAAGGCCGCGTGCTCGACGCCGAGCACCTTTACGAACAGGCCATCCGCTCAGCGCACGCAAACGGCTTTGTCCACAACGAGGCGCTCGCCAACGAACTCGCCGCGCGGTTCTACCTGACACGTGGTTTCGAGAAGATCGCGTATGTCTATTTGCAAGACGCCCGCTACGGCTATCTCCGTTGGGGAGCCACCGCTAAGGTACGTCAACTCGACGACTTATATCCGTACCTCAGGGACGAAAAGCCGGTAGCCGGGTCTACAAGCACGATCGGCGCGCCGGTCGAACACCTGGATCTCGCGACAGTCATCAAAGTCTCGCAGGCCGTGTCGGCGGAGATGGTTCTGGAGAAGCTGATCGACACGCTCATGCGTACCGCGATTGAGCATGCGGGGGCTGAGCGAGGTTTGTTGATTCTCAGGCGAGATAATGAGCCGCGGATAGTGGCAGAAGCCATAATCAGCGGCCAGAATGTGACTGTGCACCGGAGAGAAGCGCCCGCGAGCGCGTTGCCGGAATCGATCGTCCACTATGTCTTGCGCACTCGGGAGAGCGTGATCCTGGACGATGCCGCGCTGAACAATCCCTTTTCTGCAGATACGTATATTCGCGAACGTCACGCGCGTTCCATTCTCTGCCTGCCGTTAATCAATCAGGCGAAACTCATCGGTGTGCTGTACCTTGAAAATAACCTGACTCCGCACGTCTTCACTCCGACTCGGATTACTGTACTGAAACTCCTTGCCTCCCAGGCCGCGATCTACCTGGAGAATACACGCCTGTACGTGGATCTCGAAGAGCGCGAAGCGAACATCCGGCAAAGCGAAAAGGAGCTCCGACAGCTGCTTGATTTTACGCCTCAGCACGTCACCGTACTGGGACCAGACGGAAGGCGTCTTTATAACAACCAGGCCGCGCTCGATTACCACGGTCTTACTCTTGAGGAGTGGCAGACCGCCGACCCGGACAGATTGTTTCATCCACAGGATTGGGAACGCATGACGAGAGAAGTTTATAGCAAGTTCCTGAGCGGGTCCTCGCATGATCTGGAAGTGCGGCTAAGGAGAAGAGACGGGCAGTATCGCTGGTTTCTTTTCCGCTACAATCCGACGCTGGATGAACAAGGACGCCCCACACGTTGGTATGCTGCGGCGACCGATATCGAGGATCGCAAGCAGGCTGAGCAGCGACTCCAGAACGAGAACGTTGCGTTGCGCGAAGAAATCGATAGGGCATCGATGTTTGAGGAGATCGTGGGGATTTCTCCCGCCCTTCACGCGGTACTCTCTCGTGTATCCAAAGTTGCTCCCACAGATTCCACCGTTCTGATCACCGGCGAAACGGGGACGGGCAAAGAACTGATTGCGCGTGCCGTTCACAAACGATCACATCGTTCCTCGCGAGCGTTTGTCAGTGTCAACTGCGCAGCAATTCCCCGCGACCTGATCGCATCAGAACTGTTCGGCCATGAGAAGGGCGCCTTCACGGGGGCAACTCAGCGGCGTTTAGGGCGCTTTGAGTTGGCCGAAGGAGGCACCATCTTCCTCGATGAAATCGGAGAGCTTCCCGCCGAGACCCAGATCGCTCTTTTGCGCGTTCTGCAGGAACACGAGTTCGGTCGTGTCGGTGGAACTGGATCCATCCGAACGAATGTTCGGGTGATTGCCGCTACTAACCGCGATTTGGAAGCGGCCATCGCTGCGGGCACGTTCCGGAGTGACCTCTTTTACCGGCTCAACGTTTTCCCGATTGAGGTGCCTCCTCTGCGGGAACGGCAGGAAGACATTCCGGTGCTCGTTGATTACTTCATCGATCGTTATGCGCGGAAAGCAGGAAAGAGCATCCGCGGGGTAAATAAGAAGAGCTTGGAATTGCTTCAGTCATACCCCTGGCCGGGTAACATTCGCGAATTGCAGAACGTCATCGAGCGATCGGTAATCGTGTGCGACACGGAGAATTTCTCGGTCGATGAGAGTTGGCTTTCGCGGCAGCCTCGTGCAACTGGACCTAAGAGCCAGCTTGAGCTCGCCCAAAAGCTAGCTTTTCAGGAGAAGGAGATGATTGAGGCTGTCTTGACCGAAAGCGGCGGACGAGTGTTCGGGCCGTCAGGCGCGGCCGCCAAGCTGCGTATGCCCCGGTCTACCCTGGAGTCGAAGATCAGGTCATTGAAGATCGACAAGAAGCGCTTCAAAACTTCATATCCCTCGAAGAACAACTAACGGCTTTAATATTTCTCAAGGAAGTCCAAGAAGGGTTTTGTACAAAACTTCGCCAATGGCGAGCCGTTCGCCATTTCTCTAGCCATTAACTCGCGCAGTGTCAGTAGCTTAACGATGGAGCTGTGATTGCCTTTACAGGGGTTTGTGGCGGAAGTACACAGGCAAAAATCTCAGGGGAGGCTGGATGCTGAAGATCACGAGGGCAGCGAACGGAGAGGCGGTCTTTAAGCTGAGCGGTCGAATGGGCGCAGAAAACGTAGGCGAGTTGGAAAAGCTATTTAGCGCAGAAGCAGGCGGTCGCCGCATCGTCTTGGACTTAAAAGACCTAACCCTCGTGGATGAAGACGCTGTCAGTTTCCTTAGGCGCTGCGAAGCGGACAGCCTCCAGCTCAGGAATTGCCCAGCGTACATCCGCAAGTGGATCACGGGAGAACGGTGATGAGCACAGAAGCCAGAATGGCAATCGCTCAATCGACACCCATGCCACAGCGTTCCGAGAGCGGCGTGAGTGTGCGTTACGAAACCAAGGTTTTCTCGCTTTGGGATCGGAAAGCGTCGGCCGAAGTAGCTCACGCTTGCATGTATGAAATTGCCTGGATACTGGAACGGCAGTGCTGGCGGAGTTTCCTGTGCTGCGTCAGGAAGCTCGGCTGAAGAGTTTGATCGCGGTAGGGGTTTTTCGAGTCACGACAGTGAAGGAGACGTTATGGCAACTGCAACGCAATCGGCCCACACCAAGGAATTGGACCCGAAACAGCGGAGCTCGACGTCGCGCCATTTTGAGGATGCGCTGCGGCAGAAGATCGTGGGGCAGGAGGAGGCCGTCGAAGCGCTTGTCGAACTCTATCAGGTGTTCTGTGCCGGTCTGCGCTCTCCAGGACGTCCCGTCGGGAACCTGCTGTTTCTGGGACCGACCGGTTCAGGCAAGACGCGCATTGTCGAGGCCGCCGCTGAGATTCTGTTCGGCAATAGCCGAGCGTTAATCAAAGTGGATTGCGCGGAATTTCAGCACTCGCATGAAATCGCCAAACTGATTGGTTCACCCCCAGGGTACCTGGGGCACAGGGAAACGCACCCGCTGATTACCCAGGAAGCGCTGGCAGCCTCGCACACGGACAAGCTAAAGCTTTCTTTGCTGTTGTTTGATGAGATCGAGAAGGCCAGCGATGCGCTGTGGCAATTGCTGCTGGGGATGTTGGACAAAGCGACGCTGACGTTGGGGGACAACCGGAAAGTGGACTTGTCGCAGACGGTGATCTTCTTGACCTCGAACCTGGGGGGAGGAGAGATCACGGAGTTGATGACCGGGAGCATGGGATTTATCCAGCCGAAAGACAAGCCAGTAACGGACTTGGTTCAGAAGGTGGAGCGGACGGCGGTGGAAGCAGCGCGGCGGAAGTTTTCGCCGGAGTTTATGAACCGGCTGGACTCAGTGGTGGTCTTTCACCCATTGCAGCGTGAAGAACTTGAGCAAGTGCTGGAGATCGAGCTGGGACAAGTTCAGAAGCGCGTATTGGATTCCAGGACGGGCCCTGTTTTGTTTCGCATCACGAGCGATGCACGAGAATTCCTGCTGCAAGAGGGGACCGATCAGCGTTACGGAGCGCGCCACCTGAAGCGTGCCATTGAGCGCTATGTAGTCTCCCCACTTGCGAGGCTGCTGGCCACAGCGCAAGTGCGTCCAGGTGATGTGCTTCTGATCGATCGGCATCTCGGCGAAAAAGGGTTGGCCTTCTTAATGGACACGGAACAGCGGTCTTCCTATGCACAGCTGCCTTTTATTGCGCCGAGTTCGATGCAGCTTGAGACTGCGGAAGTTCGAGGTTGAGGGAATGTTAACTACCCGATCTCCGGGGGCTTTTCAAGTTCATAGTTATCAGTTTTCTCGAGCGCCGCGAAGCGGACAGCATCCAGCTCAAGAAATTGCCCGGCATACATTCGCGAAAGGGCCCTGCGGGAACAGAAGAGAAGACCAGCGACTGAGAGGAACAGACATGGCTTGGGGAAATGCAGTTCTTTCGGAAAATCAAAATGATGTCGAGGCCTGTCTCTCCGAGCGGGCATATGAGGCGGACATTCCCACGCGCGGGACAGCAGAATCCACATTGTTGGCATTGTTCTCAACTTTCGCATCCAGAGGCCGTCAGGCAATGGAGGGTACAACCGCGAATGACGGGTTTGAGGGCATCGTCGGAACAAGCGGGGCGCTTCGAGAGGTACTCGACCTGGTTCGGATGGTCGCGCCCGCTGATTCCACTGCTCTCATCGAAGGCGAGACCGGAACTGGGAAGGAGCTCATCGCTCGCGCCATTCACAATATCAGCCCACGGAGCGGACACCCGTTCATAAGGCTGAACTGTGCCGCCATTCCATTTGATCTACTGGAGAGCGAACTCTTTGGCCATGAGAAAGGCGCTTTCACCGGAGCTTTCGCGCAGAAAATTGGGCGTTTCGAAATGGCCGACAAAGGGACCCTGTTCCTCGATGAGATAGGCGATATTCCGTTGGCGTTGCAGCCTAAACTGTTGCGGGTGCTGCAAGAGCAGGAATTCGAACGTCTGGGAAGTGGCCGCACACATCGCATCAACGTGCGTGTGGTTGCGGCGACTCATCGAAACCTAGCGGAGATGGTCAGGCGGAACGAATTCCGAAGTGATCTTTATTACCGCCTAAACGTATTTCCTGTCGTGCTGCCACCACTGCGCGAGCGCCAGCAAGATATTTCACAGTTGGTCTCGCATTTTGTTGAGGTTTTTAGCCGTAAGATGGGTAAGCGAATTACCTGTATCCCGAATGAAACGCTGAGTGCGTTGATTGCTTATCCTTGGCCCGGCAACGTCCGGGAACTTCAGAACTTGATCGAACGAGCCGTCATCCTCTCGAATAACGGAGTACTTCCGAACCCGCTTCCGACATCAGACAAGAATGCGGTCACGAACCCTCTTCCTGTATCAGACAAGAATCCGCTGACGGTAACTCCTTCACCGGGGACGTTCAGCGATTCCACGCGAGCCCTGATCTTACAGGCATTGCGGGAAGCAGGTTGGGTTATCGGAGGATCCGGTGGCGCTGCCGCTCGGCTGGGACTGAAGCGGACAACTTTAATTGCCAAGATGAAGAAGCTCGGAGTCTCACGACCGGTGCGCAAAGACAACATATATCCGCTCAACGAGAACCGGAAGAGCGAGCAGTCGTGGCAACCAACAACTGAATGACATCCGCCCACTGACCACCCTCCACCAGCCGTGCAACGAGGCAGCATATCGGACAGCAAACCCTCCGATCTCTATAGGCCCTGTGGCGAGCGCCAGCCGCCGCCCTCTGATGAATGCCAGGGAATGCTAACTTCCTGATTGCTTGCGCTGTGGCTCTAAAGACCCGTTCTGAGAAGCACCCGAACCTGCTGCTCCGTTGCGGAAATGACAATTCTGTAGCGCTGCCGCTGATCTTCGGCGAGTCACAGGCTACTCGGAAGTGATCGACTTTAAATCGGACCTGCCTCCGGATAAGCGACACGCCTTCTTGCGCGCGCTTCCGGACTAAGGCAAAGACGGGTATGTTGGTTAGCTACCCGCAACGAACATACAGCGGTTCCCTAGACCGTGTAGGAAATCTTCGAAGAACAGCCTGGCTTGTTCGGTGAGACTAGGTCTCATCCGCGTGACATTGTTGCGACAGCACCCACACCAAACGATTCGAACTCAGCCAGTAAACGCTGTGCGCTTTCGGCTTTCAAACCGAAGGGTTGGTGTTACGCAAGAGTCGGGCATCGGTGAACGCGTTTCGCTGTTTCTTCGCTGAGGGGGAAATTGGGGGGACTCCATGCATGCGGAGCCACATTTTCATACATCTTGCCACTACTATTTCTTTTGCTAAGCCTTTTATTTTCAAAATAAAGATTGAAAAGGAAGGACTTCCAAGAGATAGCCCGGCTGGCTTGGGCGCAGGAGGTCCCGAGTTCAAATCTCGGCGCCCCGACCAAAACATCTCGCGTGTTTTCTTGGGCTTATCAAAACTCCACTTCACCTGATTCTTCTCTGTGGAATTCTCGCAGACAGGAGGTCTGAATTCGCAAGTCGTTTAATTCCCAGAACTTCTCCGCACGCTGAGTTTGCAAAAACACGGGTAGGCAGGAGTGCAATCCAGAAGTTATTGAACATCGGCAAGTTAAGCGCGCGTCATCTGGTCAGTATGGGGAAAATTCAGGGGACTCTGTGCATTTCTGGTCTCATCAATCTTCGGAAATGCAAATCGGTGATCACGCACTTGGCCCAGACCGCGCTTCACAGTGTTTCTCAATTTGCGCTCTAAATCGCCAGTGGATAATAGCCAGGTGAAATCAACCGTTCGGTTGAAGGCCAAGAAGACGCGGGCATTTGTCGTAAGCGGATTCTATTTCGTCAGGCCGATCTGACGGAGGAGCGCCTGGAAACTTGGAATGGCGCGGAGCGAGTCGGCCATGGGATCCACGTTTAAGAAAATCAAATAATCGGAATGTTCGTTGTAAGCTTTCCCGAGCAGGGCGATTCCATCCTTTGAATCGCCAAGACTGATGTAGAGAGCTGCGGAGTAGAGCGCGGGAACGTAGCGGCTTCTAGACTGCGCCTTTAATCGATCGAGAGCCTTTCGCGCCGACGCTGGATTGCCGGCCTTGGCCTCCGCATAGCCGATGGCCATAACCATCGCGGGCGTTTCGCCGAGCGACGCTTCTGCTTTTCGATACTCCGCAATCGCTTCCGGATACATGCCCTTGGCCAGGTAGGCGCGTCCAAGATGGAAATGGGCGAGGGCGTAATTGGGATCGAGTTCCAGCGTCTGCTGGCATTGCGCGATGACTTCGTCGTACTGTCGCGAATAGTAGAGCGTCTCGGCGACCGCCGTATGCATCAGGACCAGCAAGGGATCTGCATCGCGCGCGCGCTTCATCTCCTCCAAGGCTTCGCTCTGGCGGCCTCTTGCCGCCAGCAATTCCGCGTACCATTCATGAGCGGTGGCGTAATTGGGATTGAGATCGATCGCGCGATGAAACTCCTTCTCGGCGGTGCTCCAATCCCAGTCGTAAACCATGCTGACGTAGGCAAGCGAGGCGTGCGCTTCGGCCAGCCCGTCGTCCAGTTGAAGCGCTTTCTGCGCCGCGGCTTTGGCTTTGGGCATGGCTTCATTGGGCGGCAGCGCATCGTTCGGGGAAGAGCCGAGCAGCGCATAGGCATCGGCAAGGCCGGCGTAAGCGGGCGCGTAGTTCGGGTCCTGAGCGATGGCCTGTGCGTAATACTCAATGCTTTTGTGAAAGTCCTCGATGGTGCGCTTGGACCAGTAGAAGCGTCCGTGCAAATAGGCGGCATAAGCTTCCGGATTGACCTTTCCCGGACTATTCAGCCGCAGTTGATCTCCGGCGCTGAGATTCAGCTTCAGCTTTTGCGCGATGGTCCGCGCCAGATCGTGTTCCAGAGTAATAACGTCGCTAGAGTCGCGCTCGTAACTCTCGCCCCACAGGTGCTGGTCACGCGCGCCATCCAACAATTGCACGGTCACGCCCACGCGGTCCCCTGAACGCATCACCGAACCTTCAACAAGAGCATCGACGTTGAGCTCACGAGCGATCTGCTGCAGCGGTTTCTTTTCGCGCTTGTACAACATGACGGAGGTTCGCGAAGGAACGCGCAATCCGTGAATTTTCCCCATTTCTGCGGTCAGCGCTTCAGTCATGCCATCGGTGAAGTATTGCTGCTCAGGGTCGCCAGAATAGTTGTCGAAGGGAAGGATGGCGATCGAGCGGATAGGACCGGCTGCGCGGCGAGCTAAGATCCAACTCCGGGCGCCGCCGAAATACAGTGCGAGTAAGAGGGCACCGGCAACCGCAAATACAATCAGCGCCTTCCTACCAACACTTCTTCTGGCAGCACTGCCGCGCGAGACCGCGCTAGCCACCGCGACTGACGCTCCGTCAGCACCCTGCGCATAACTTATCGACCGTGCCGCGGTGTCGGTGCCTTCCACACGCTCGACTGGCGCGAGGAAACGATAACCACGCCTCGGCAGAGTCTCAAGGAAGCGAGGCGTGTCCGGATCGTCCCCCAGTGCGGCGCGAATCTGCTGGACGCAAACGTTCAGGCCGCGCTCAAAATCAACGAACGTTTCGCTGCCCCAAACCTGCTGCTGGATCTCTTCGCGGGTGACGGCCTCGCCGGGACGACTGGCGAGTATGGATAGCACCTTGAAAGGCTGGGGCTGCAGTTTGATGCGGTGGCCAGCCTTGCGCAACTCACCCGCTTTGGGGTCGAGTAGGAAGTCTCCGAAGCGCAAGGATGAAGGCGGAGGCGATTCCACGCGGTTGGTTCCCCCTTTGTCCCCGGGATTATACTCGATTGACGCGCTTCATCACCTTTCTGGTGCCCTCCGCTAAGTTCTGTCCTGCCAAGCAGTTAGATATTAACAAGAAGAAAACAAAATCTTGGCCTACCATGCATTGTCGCCAGCCGGGATCTGCCCTATGGTGGCCGCGAGGTCGGTAAATCGGTGCCACAGACTGTCGACAACAACCTCGACCTTCGAACTGGTGAAGCGATTGCTTTCCCAGATCATTTGTTTCGTGCCCTGGCTGGCGGGCGCGGTTAGGTCGAAGCCGTCGCCGGCTCCAAATTTTTCTTTTGGACACAGGGCGCAAAATGCCGCGGAGCGACTCGATGATAAGGAGATATATTCACGGCAATGTCAGCGGAGTAGAAAGCACTAGCCTGGAGACCATCGTGAATCAAGGCGCAGTCGCTTCCGCGAAGCCGCTGCACGCCTCCCGGTGGGTCCTCCCCACTTGGAAAGACCCGAGAATTCCTTTCGCCGCGCTGCTCACCCTATACGCCATTCTAGGTTGCACCGTTCTCGGATTTAATCGGAGCCCGGGCCAAATCTTGTTGACCATCGCAGTCGGCTGCTCGCTGGACATGTTCCTGCATTGGTTGTTTTTCCAGCGTGAATGGATCGTTCCTCTGAGTGCGTACATCAGCAGCATTTCCATTGCCTTGCTGCTGAACTATTCGCACAACCACTATCTGCTTTTCTTGCCTGTTTTTTTCTGCATCGCTTCGAAATACATCTTCACGTTTCACGGGCAACACGTCTTCAACCCCTCTCTTTTTGGTGTCGTTGCAGCGCTGTTGCTGGGCGGGGGCCTGTTCTCTTCTGCGCCCGCCTATCAGTGGGGCGGAAGCATTGCGATGGCGGCGTTTCTGGTCACGGCGGCGCTGGCGCTTTTCGTTTTCAAGGTAGGGCGCACTCCGCTCATTCTCAGCTTTCTGGTTTTCTACGCGCTTGCGACACTCCTTCGCGCCTATCTCATTCGGTGGCATGTGCCTGCCGAAGTGCTGATCCTGGGGGCGCTCACGTCCCCGCGCTTCTATCTCTTCACGTTCTACATGATGACCGACCCAAAGACGTCGCCGTCTGGGACACGTGCGCAGGTTTTGCGGGCGCTTGTGATTGTGATCGTGGATCTATGGCTGCACACACGTCAATCGCTGAACACGATTTTCTTTGCGCTCTTCCTGGTCAGTGCGGCGCGCCTTCTTTGGCTGCATAGCCGGGAATTCTTTCGCAGCGGGCTGGCCCACTGCCGCGTCTCGCTCTCGGGATGGTTTTTGACCCGGCTCGCGGCGGTTCTGATCCTTGGAACGGCCGGCTATGTGACCTACGCGAGAGTCATTCATCCGCGATTCCATGCGCATCCGGGATTCCAGTTTGTGGCCGTGCCTTCCTCCGTTTCAGGCATCGACTCCCACATGAGCAACGTTATGGAGCAAGTCGATCCGCACCTGCGACACATAGCGAAGTGGGTACTCTCGGTGGGAGACGCGATTGCCGTCGGCGATTACGACAACGACGGGCGGCCGGACATTTTCCTGACCAATCCGCTGAAGCGGCCTGAAGATCGCAACGCGCTCTATCGCAATCTCGGCGGATTTCGTTTCGAACGCGTCGAGATTCCGGCGCTGAAGGAGATCTCCGCGCATCCAGAGAAATACGGACTGGTTGGCGGAGCAGTCTTTGTGGATTATGACAACAGCGGGGCGCAATCCCTGTTCTTGATGATGGCGTATGGAAAAAGCAGGTTGCTGAAAAACATGCTGCCGGTGACGGGCAAAGCGGAATTTGTCGATGTCACCGAACAAGTGGGAATCAACGAATACACGACATCCATCTCCGCCACTTTTTTCGACTATGACCGCGACGGCAAGCTCGATCTGCTGATCGGCAACAGCCTCGCTCCCTATCTGCCGGATTACAATCGCCCCACTCCGCTCAACATTTTCAAACTACCCGCTCCGGAATATCCCGGCGATCGCAGGATGTTTCATTTCATGCATCACACCTGGAACAACGCCGAAAACGGCGGACCCAACGCCCTCTACCACAATAACGGCAGCGGCAAATTCGCGAAGATGGATATGGCCGCGATGGGCATGCCGGAAACTCACTGGACAACAGCCATCGGCACCGGCGATCTGAATGGCGACGGTTACACGGACCTCTATTGCTCCAGTGATTTTGGGCCGGACGATCTCTATCTGAACGACCACGGGAAGCGGTTCGTGCGCGTCTCCGGCAAGACTTTCGGCAGCATCGGCAAAGATACCTACAAAGGAATGAACGTGTCGATCGCCGACCTCGACAACCGCGGCTTGTTGGACATCTATGTTTCAAACGTCCACGTTCCGCTGCAAGCCGAGGGCAGCCTGCTCTGGAAGACGCGGTTGAATCCCCGAAATCATTTTCGTCCGGATTTTCAAGATGAAGCGACGATGCGTGGCGTCTTGAACGAAGGCGGATTTGGGTGGGGCGCCGCCGTCGGCGACCTGAACTTGGATGGCTGGCTGGATTTGGTGCAGGCCAACGGCATGGTGGACGACAGCGCGGACAAGCGCTTCGAAAAGCCTCGCGATTACTGGTACGTAGCCGAAAAAATGATGCTCTCCGGGCCGGACGTGCATTCCTACGCGGATCGTTGGCCGGATCTGCGCGGGTACGAGATTTTCGGCCGGCAGGCGAACCGCGTGTATCTCTCGCGGGGCGCGGAGATCACCATGCAGTTCGTGGACGTCGCGAAAGAAGTCGGAATCACCGAGCTGGGCAACTCCCGCGGCGTGGCGCTGGCAGATTTAGACAATCGCGGCGTTCTCGATCTCGCCATTACGCATCAGTTCGCGCCCCTTTCTCTCTATCGAAATACGTTGCACGAAGAAGACCAGAAGACCGGCAGCGTGCACCACTGGCTGGGGCTCTCGCTTCATGGAGACGGCGTGCGCATCAATCGCGATGCGGTCGGAACGCAAGTGTTCCTCACCTATCAGAAAGACGGCAAGACCGTACGGCAAATGCGTGAAGTGCAAATCGCCAACGGATTTTCCGCGCAGGGCGACCGGCGCCTGCTCTTTGGCCTCGGCGATTATTCCGGCCCCGTCACCATCGAGATTCACTGGTACGGGGCGGGAACGATTTCCTATTCCGATCTCGAGCTCGATCACTACCACAATATGAACTACGCTCCCGGAAATTCGGGAGCTACGAGGCGGTAGCCCATCATGTCCCTGCGAGACTCCTGGTATATAGTGGCGAGATCAAAAGATCTCAAGACGCGCCCCACGAGCGTAGTGCTGTTCGGAGAAAAAATCGTCCTCTTCCGCGGCGTGAACGGCGCGCCGGCCGCATTGCTGGACCGCTGCGCACATCGCAACATGGAGCTTTCGCGCGGCTGCGTGAAGGACGGCTGCGTCGAGTGTTCCTACCACGGCTGGTGCTACAATGCATCGGGCACACTCACGCACGTGCCCTCACTGGGTGCAGAAGCGAAGATCCCGTCCCACAGAGTTCGCTCCTTCAGCGTTATCGAGCAGGACGGCTACCTCTGGGTTTTCCCCGGCGAGTCCGCTCCCAAGAATTCTCCATATTGTTTTGCACATTTAGGCGAGGACGGCTGGACCTCGTTTCGAATGAAAACCCGCTTCGCCGCGACTGTGGACTCCTGCCTGGAAAATTTCCTGGATTGCCCGCACACGGTTTTCGTTCACAAGGGCTGGTTTCGGAATCACGACACGCGGGAACTCACAGCCCGCGTGCGCAGTGGTACCGACTTCGCCGAGGTGGAATTTGCCGGCGAGCCGCTCAGCAACAGCATTGTCTCGCGTTTGTTCTTTCCACGCGGAAAAGAACTCAAACACACCGATCGCTTCCTGATGCCCAACGTGAGCCGCGTGGATTACGACTTCGGGCCTTCGCGGCATTTCATCATCACTTCGCAATGCACGCCGATCAGCGAATGGGAAACGGAAGTGTATACGGTCATGACTTTCCGGTTCGGCGTGATCGGCCCGCTGATCCGGTTGGCGCTCGAACCCATGTCGCGCCACATCATTCAGCAGGATGTCGAGGTGCTCGCAGCGCAAACGAAGCAACTCCAATCCATGGGTGGAGCGCAGTTCGCGCACGTCGATACGGATTTATTGGGATTAAAGATTCAGGCGCTCCGTCGAAAAGCCGAACGCAACGGAGCTTCGGGTAGCGGGGATGTGTCCGAGTCCGTCGCAGAACGCGAGATCCGGATTTGTTTCTGAGGATAGATGTCGAAGGATTCAGGCCATGTGTGGAGGAATACCAGTCATGAGAATATCGCGGCTCTTCAGCGAAACTGTGCCGGTCGAAGAATTGGGAGTAGCGGAAAAGGATGCTATGTACGCTCTCCTTGCAGAGAACTATGAAAACGTGAATCGGGCCTGCTTCGAGGCCGATTTGTTCGAAAAGGACTGCGCCATCCTTCTTCGCGACGCCCAGGATCATGCCCTGCGCGGCTTCTCCACCCAGAAAGTAATGCAGTTCCATGCAGACGGCCAGCCCTTGCGCGCCGTCTTCTCCGGCGACACCATCATCGCCCGCTCTCATTGGGGCGAACAGGAGCTCGGCCGCGCCTGGAGCCACTTTGTCGCCGAGCTGCGCGCCGAGGAACCCGAGATGCCTCTCTACTGGTTCCTCATTTCAAAAGGGTATCGAACCTATCTTTTTCTTCCGCTGTTCTTTCATCAATTCTTTCCGCGCCACGATCAAGTTACGCCCGCGCGCGAACAAGAAATTCTAGATGCTCTCGCCAGCACTCGCTATCCCGATTTCTACGTTCGCGAAAGCGGATTAATTGTTTTCCCCGAATCCCACGGCAATCTGAGCCACGACCTCGCCGAAATCCCTGCGCATCGCCTGCGCAGCCCGCACGTCCGGTTTTTTCTCTCCCGGAATCCACGCTTTGCGGAAGGGCACGAGCTTGCCTGCCTGGCCGAAATCTCTGCCGAGAACATGAGGAGCTACGCCTCGCGGATGCTCTCCGAAAGCGCGGGTAAAGCCGCGCCTCCAGAACCGAGCCGGATCTATGCGTGAAGCCTTGTCCTTCGCCACTGCCAATGGAATGTGGCTGGCCAGCTTTTTGCCGGCGCACTTGGCATTTCAGCGTGCGATAAGGAATCCGGAACAGACGCAGGCAGCTATGCTCGAAAAGCTGCTCCGCCAAGACGCCGGATGCGCCTACGGCAAGCGGTGGCAGTTTTCCCGCTTGCGCGGGCCACGCGATTTTCAAAACGCCGTTCCCATCGTTTCTTACGAGGACCTGGCCCCGTGGTTGCGCCGAATGACGGACGGCGAGCCGGATGTCCTCACCTCGGAACGCGTCCTGATGTTCGAAAAGACCAGCGGCTCCTCCGACTCCGCGAAGTACATCCCCTACACCGCATCGTTGCGTGAGGAGTTTCGCACCGCTATCGGAGCATGGATGTGCGATCTCTATTGGCACCATCCAAAGCTAATCACGGGAAACGCCTACTGGTCGCTAACTCCTCTCGCCAGAAGAAAGGAACACACCAGAGGCGGCCTTCCCGTCGGTTTCGAAAGCGACGCTGAATACTTCGGCAGCGGGCAAAGAAAACTGCTGAATACGCTGATGGCCGTTCCGAACGAAACGGCACGAATCTCCGAGCTGACCGAGTGCCTCTATGTGACCCTGCGATTCTTGTTGCAATCGCCATCGCTGGCTTTCGTTTCCGTCTGGAGCCCCACTTTTCTAACCATTCTGCTCGATCAATTGCGGCTGCACGGGGACCGCCTTTGCTGCGACCTGCGCGACGGCGATCTCCGTCCGCCGAATCCGATTTCGTCGTCCGAACTCGAACCTTTGAAGAAATATCTTCGTGCCGCTCCGGCCAGGGCGGAGTTGCTCCGCAAGATTCTGCGGCGGACCGGCCCAATCGTCGCGCACGAGCTTTGGCCAAATCTCCGAATGATCAGTTGCTGGGCGGATGCTTCCTCCCGGCTCGCTGTTCCCGCCATCCAGGAATCCTTTCCCGAAAGTCCCATTCAAGGAAAGGGCTTGCTTGCCACGGAAGGCGTCGTCTCCATTCCGATTTGTTCCGCCCAAGGCTCCGTCGCCGCGGTCACTTCGCATTTCTTGGAATTTCTTGAAAATGGTTCCATCACTCCAAGGCTTCTTCACCAGTTGGAAGTGGGGAGCGAATATTCGGTTCTCCTGACAACAGGCGGTGGCCTGTGGCGTTACCGTCTTGGCGATCGAGTCCGCGTCACAGGGTTCCACAAACAAACTCCCGTCCTCGAATTCCTCGGCAGGGAAGGAAACGTCAGCGATGTCTGCGGCGAAAAACTCAGCGCCGCTTTCGTGGACAGCGTGCTCCTGGAACTGGAATCGGAGCGCGCCTGCACTCCGGGCTTTGCCATGCTTGCGCCTTCTTTTGAGGAGACCCCTCGCTACGTTCTTTTTTTTCACGGACGTATCGAGACTGGTCGATTCGCGGAACTACTCGATGCCAAACTGCGCCGAAATCCGCACTACGATTACTGCCGCAAGCTCGGCCAGTTGTCCCCGGCCGCACTTTTTCAAATCACGGAAGGCGCCGGCGAAGCCTACATGCGCCGCTGCAGCGCATTGGGCCAGCGTGCCGGCAGCGTAAAGGAAACCCCGCTACATCGACTGAGCGGCTGGGAAAACCACTTTCAAGGATTTCTCGTGGAGAACGGCGGCCAGCTATCGTGACCCAGATACGCTCACGGAACGGCACTTCGCAATTTCAATTCGCGCTGGCGCAAAGCCAGGATGACGCGGAGCTCCGCTCGTTCCTGGTCAACAATCCCGTTCCCGGAAACATGGAAGTTGCGTTCGAACGCGAGCCGGATTTTTTCGCCGGCTCGGAGATCCGCGGTGACCTGAATCAGACCATTGCGGTGCGCGATCTCAATAAAGGCAAAATTGCCGGCATTGCCTCCCGGTCCGTGGCCAAAGCATTTGTGAACGGCGAGCCCGCGGAGTTGGGCTACCTGAGCGATTTGCGCCTCAGCCCGGAATATCGCAGCGGCAGCTTGCTCGCCCGCGGATACCGTTTCCTAAAGGCGCTGCATGCCGACGGCCGTGCCCTGCTCTATACCACCGCCATCTTTGCAGAGAACGCACGCGCCCTGGCGACGCTCACCGCGGGTCGCGCCGGACTGCCCTCCTATCATCCGATGGGCTGCCTCAATTGCTCCGGCATCAATATCGGGCGCACCAAGCCACCGTTCGAAGCGCGTTGCGACATCGAACGCGGCAGCCTCGCCCTTCTTCCCCAAATCGTCGACTGCCTGAACCGCAACAATGCCCGGAAGCAATTCGCGCCGCTCCACACCTGCGAAGAATTTCTGCTGGGCCGACGTTGGCGTGATTTCCAGTTATCCGATTTTTACGTCGCTGTTCGGAACGGCAAGGTCATCGGCGTGATTAGCCAGTGGAATCAGCGACGCTTCAAGCAAACTCGTGTGCTCCGCTACTCCGGCAACCTGCGCTGGCTGGTGCCGATGGCCAAGTTGACCCACCAGGTCTTGAACGGCCGTCGATTCCCCGAGATCGGCGAGGAACTCCGCTCTTTCTACGTCAGCTTCGTGGCCGTGGACGACGATGACGTTTCCGTTTTTCGTGCTCTGCTTCGGGTGCTCTATCGCGATGCGGTGACCAGCGACGCGATGTTCGCGCTCACCAGCCTTCATCAAGAGGATCCCTTGAGGACCGCGCTTGAGGACTATTCGCTGACTCCGTTCTGCGCGCGGATTTATTGCGTGTGCTATAGCGATGGCGAGAGGGTTTTTAGCAATTTGGACAACCGCGTGCCCTATCTGGAAGCGGCGACACTCTGAAAAAGAAACGGCGGGTTTGATCCGTGGCAAACGTTAAGCTCTTTCTTTTGCTATTCGGCGTGACGCAGACCGTTTTCGTTCTGCTCGATTTCTTCGAATTGTGGAGGCAGGATGGCCGCCCGGCGCTCTTCGGTAAGTTGCGGTCGGAGTGGCGGACGTTCCTGTCGCTAGCGGTCATCTGGCTGGTCTATTTTTCACTTCAGCTCGGATTGTCGGCGATACTTCCGTCAGTCGATAGAACACTGGCAGCCGCGAGGCAGACGCTTGGGGTATCCGCGGGACGCACAGAGGTTTTCGTGCACCGCACAGCGCTTTGCGTTGCGATCGGCGTAGCCACCTTCTTCGTGGCCGGTTTTTGGGACTATCTTACTCATCGTTTTTTACTCCATTCCCGGATCGCCTGGTATCTCCACGAGAGCCATCATCTTCCCATGAGAGTATTTAACGGCATGCCTGGCATCTCCGCGAGGCCCTTCGTGGTCTTCAGCGCTTTTCTCGTCAATGTTTCATCGATGGTCACCATGTTTCTCCTCTTTTGGATTGTCGGGCGCCCGGACCTGGCCAGTTTATTCTTCGAAACTCTTCCCGCGATCATCTTTGCTTTTGCATTCATCGGCTCCGCCAGCCATTCCTGCTTTCTCCGCCGTTACGCGTTTTTTGATCGCTGGCCACGCTATTTATTGATCATCACGCCGCAGGAGCACGTCTTGCACCATGCGGCAAACCATAAAGGAAATTTTGGAAATTTTACGCCGCTCTGGGACCGCGTCTTTGGCACCTACCTGGACCCGGCGAGAGTCGGCGAGACAAAATTGGGACTCAATTACGATCAGGACTTTCTCGGGGCCATCACCGCCGGGAAATGGAAGCTGTCTCTCGTCTCAGAAAAAAACTAGGCCTGGAAAGGTTTTGTTACCAGGAGGACTCTGAGGCTTCAGAAAGTGGGTCCACAGTGACCACGGATTCGAATCAACAATTTCATTCAGAAGTAAAATCTGCTTAACGGAGGAGATCACTGGAAATGAACACCTACAAGCCGTTCAAGGCCCTTGCTGGTTTCATGGGTGTATACCATCTGTTGATCGGGATTCTTGGCCTCGTGTCTGGCGAGATGGCTGCGCGCGTTGGCGCTGCCGTCTATGGCGCTCATGTGGAAGTCACCCCCCCGTTCAGTTACATGGCCAAGTATCTGGCCGCTTACGTCATCGCGTTTGGCGTGATGATGCTTTTCATGGCGAGCGATCCCGTCAAATACCGCAAGCTTGTTTATGTAGCTGTAATTCTCGCCGTCGTTCGGATTGTTTCCCGTTTGATCTTTGCGTCCGAACTACAAGCAGCATTTGGCATCGGCATGAACCGAAGCCTGATGACGATTGCCGCGGTCGCGATTCTCAACCTGGGTCTGATTGTGCTCATGCCCAAGCAGGATTGAGTGGCGCGGCCTCAGATCGACAGTAGCTCTGTTGCGATCAGCAGGGCGCACAGCGCGATCAACGCGATGTGCCACGCGTTGCGCCGCGAGGACAAACCGAACACGGCCGTCGCTGTCGCGCGCGCTGAGAACCGAATGAGGATTCGGAGAATCAGCAGCATCAAGAGGGCAACAAGCACGCCCCGATATCGAAGCGGGTCCACGATGGGGAAAATGGTCGCCACCGCGGCGAACACCGCCAACGCGCCCCAGGGTTTCAGTACCGCAACGATTTCGGGGCTCTTGGGAAATTGAATGCCGAAGAGGCCACGGTAGATTCGAAGGGCTGTGCGCGGCGCAAATACTCCCAGGAGCCCGGTGGACAGATGATCGAGCGAGAGAAGAATTAAATTCGTCGCCCAGATCCAACGCCAGGCGGTGCTGGAGGCCAGGTGCAGGGAAGCGAATGTCAGGGAGGTCATAAGCGTTGAAGGATCTTACCAAAGGTTCCGTGTGGAAAAACCTGCTCCAAATGTCCGCGTTCTTAGCGGGCAGTATGCTTGTTCAAAGCCTGTACTTTCTCGCGGACCTCTACTGGGTCGGCAAGCTCGGCAAAGAGTCGGTCGCGGCCGTCGGCTTCTCCGCGAACCTGATGGTGATCGTCCTCGCGGTCACGCAGAGCCTGGGGGTGGGCACCGCCGCCGTGATCTCCCACGCGGTGGGCGAGAAAAACCACGACCGGGCCATCCTAGTGTTCAATCAGGTGTTCGTCCTTTCTCAGTGGATCGGCGTGGCTCTTTGCCTCGTCGCATTCCTGCTGCGAAGCCAGTATTGTCACTGGATGGGCGCCGATGGGCTCACCGCCAGCAAAGGCGTGGAGTATCTGACGTGGTTCATCCCGGCGCTCTTTTTGCAGTTCGCCTTATTCACGGTGGGTGCTGCGCTGCGCGGTACCGGCGTCGTCAAGCCAACTGTCGTCGTTCTCGTCATCACGGTCGTCCTCAATCTCATCCTCGCTCCCGTCTTGGTCTTCGGGTGGGGAATCGGACATCCACTGGGAGTCGCCGGCGCCGCCCTTGCGACCTTCATCGCTGTCTCCGCCGGAGTCGCGGCCATGGCCCTCTATTTTTTCTGGGAGAAGCGCTACATCTATTTTGATGTCTCACTTTGGAGGCCCGTCAACTCCATTTGGGGTGAGGTTCTGCGCATCGGTTTGCCGGCAGGCGGCGAGCTGGTCATCCTGGCGATCTACCTCATGATTGTGTACTCGCTGATTCGCGGTTTCGGCGCTTCCGCACAGGCCGGTTTTGGGATTGGCGCTCGCGTGATGCAATCACTCTTTCTGCCAGCTCTCGCTGTAGGCATGGCCGCCGCGCCGGTGGCCGGCCAAAATTTCGGCGCACGCAGCGCCCCGCGTGTCCGGCAATCGTTCTATGCCGCCTTGACCATCGCTTGCTCTGCCATGTTCTTGACTACTCTGCTTTGCCAGTGGTTTGCGGAACCGCTCATCCGGTTTTTTTCCAAGGATCCTGCGGTCATTGCGGTGGGAGCCGACTACCTGCGAGTCATTTCTTTTACGTTCGTCGCCACGGCCGTAATCTTCGCCACCTCCAGCATGTTTCAAGGCATGGGCAACACCTTCCCTCCTTTGCTCAGTTCTTCGCTGCGCCTTGTTCTATTCACCATTCCCGTGCTGATTCTTTCTCGGACCCCCCATTTTTCGATTCGCCAGATCTGGTTCTTCTCGGCCTTCTCCGTTTTCGTTCAAGCCGTCACCAACGTTTTCCTGGTCAGGCGCGAATTCGAACGGAAGCTGACTTTCCTTCCCACCGAAGAAACTTCCCAATTAGTGGCTTCCGTACCACAATAGCGATCCAAATCCTGCACTTATAGTAGGTCAATAAATTGAGACATCTCTTCCCGCTCAAATAGCCCGGAGCGGAGCGCGTGCTCACGAGGCATGTGCTCTTCTCAATCGTGATCGTCTGCTTGGGAGGCAGACGCTCCACCCCCGTAGTCCAGCCGAACCTTCGGCCCAGAACCGAAGGGTTGGTTTTTATCAAGAGGTTGGAACTGATCGGAGCCCTTTCGCTGTTATTTCGCTATGGGGAAAATTCGGGGGACTCCATGCATGTGGAGGCACATTTCCGCACATCGTGCCACTACCAAATGTTTTTCTAACTCTTTTGTTTTCAAAACAAAGATTGAAAAGGAAGGACTTCCAGGAGATAGCCCGGCTGGCTTGGGCGCAGGAGGTCCCGAGTTCAAATCTCGGCGCCCCGACCACTTACTTCTTTGTTTTCAATGCACTGTTCCTGATACTGCAGCGTCAGAAATACAGTGTCTTGCCGGCGTCCAATTGCGCTTTCGGTCAGGTGCAAACTTTTCTCCTTGTGGCACTTGCTTGATCGTCAAGGCCAACGCGGGGTGACCGCCTGGAGTTCAGCGAAGTTCTTGCTTCCGCCCGGATCGAGTGGACTCCCGCGCCGCGTCCAGAATCTCCATTACCTGCACATTCAATCTCATTGATAGCGGATCTTCGATCG
>Ga0209648_10000135_pt1 | contig 50591 bp, 43 predicted proteins | sample GraSoi2013_115cm_FD_185830 | JGI IMG/M metagenome (GOLD analysis project Ga0209648, IMG submission 185830) | Grasslands soil microbial communities from the Angelo Coastal Reserve, California, USA - Sample 9_17_2013_115cm (SPAdes) (version 2) | ecosystem: Environmental > Terrestrial > Soil >... | reverse complement strand
GCTTCCAACATTTTACGGAGCAGCCGGCAACGGGAGACTGATTTGAGTATCTCGTCCCCATTCATAAAGCGTCCTATCGGCACTTCCCTGCTGACGGTTGGGCTGCTGCTCGCGGGAATCCTGGCCTTCCGCTTCTTGCCTGTGGCGCCACTTCCACAAGTTGAATTTCCTGTAATTCAGGTACAGGCGGGACTGCCGGGCGCCAGCCCGGAGACGATGGCTTCTGCCGTTGCTACTCCGCTGGAGCGGCAGTTTGGACGGATCGCTGGCGTGAATCAGATGACGTCCTCCAGCCAGATCGGCTCAACCAGCATCGCTCTGCAGTTTGATCTGAACCGCAACATTGATGCAGCCGGGAGGGACGTGCAAGCCGCCATCAACGCCGCGCGCAGCCAGTTGCCATCCTACCTGCCCGGCAACCCAACTTACCGCAAGGTCAACCCGGCGGACGCGCCGATCCTGATTCTTGCCCTCACGTCCGACACTATTACCTTGCCGCAGATGTACGATGCTGCCGACTCCGTCCTGTCGCAAAAACTCGCGCAGGTCAGTGGCGTTGGCCAGGCCTTCGTCGGAGGCGCGGCACGTCCAGCAGTACGCGCCGAAGTGAATCCGAATCTCTTGAATAAGCTGGGCCTTGGACTCGACGCTGTACGCACGGCTTTGGGATCGGCCAACGCCAATCGTCCCAAAGGCGAAGTTGCAAACGCGATCAACTCCTGGGCAATTACTGATAACGACCAGATTAAAGTCGCCGACAAGTATCGCCCGTTGATAGTGGCGTATCAGAATGGCGCTCCAGTGCGACTGGGCGACGTTTCTCAAGTTGATGATTCGGTCGAGGACACTCGCGTTGTTGGACTCTCGCAGGGTAAGCCTGCGGTTTTGATCATCGTTTTTCGCCAGCCCGGCGCAAACATTATTCAGACTGTGGACAATGTTCGTGCCCTGCTGCCTCAACTGTCGGCATCCATCTCTCCGGCGATCCATCTCGATGTGGTCATGGACCGAACCACCACGATTCGCGCTTCAGTGCGCGACATTGAGATAACCCTCTTGATTTCGGTACTGCTGGTCATTCTGGTGGTGTTCGCATTCTTACGTACCGTGCGGGCCACGATTATTCCCAGCATCGCAGTCCCGCTTTCGCTGATCGGTACCTTCGCGGTGATGTATGCCTTCGGCTACAGCCTCGACAATCTCTCGTTGATGGCGCTGGCAATTTCCACTGGCTTTGTGGTCGATGATGCCATTGTGGTGCTCGAAAACATTACTCGTTATATCGAGCAAGGACTGGCTCCGGAGGCTGCCGCATTCCGGGGGGCGCGCGAGATCGGCTTTACCGTGATCTCGATGAGCACTTCTCTGGTCGCGGTTTTCATTCCGATTTTGATGATGGGCGGCCTGGTCGGACGCTTGTTCCGCGAATTCGCCGTGACCCTGAGCGCCGCTATCGGTGTCTCTTTGCTGGTTTCGCTGACTACAACGCCGATGATGTGCGCGCAGATTTTGAAATCCGTCGAGGAAGAGAAGCACGGCAGGCTGTACCGGCTCTCGCAAGGCATTTTCGATGGGATGCTGAAGCTGTACCGGGTGATGCTACGCGCCGTGCTGCGGCACCAGTTTGTGACATTGTGTATCACTATCCTGACTGCCGCCGTGTGCGTGTGTCCGTTTTGGGGTTTGTACGCGAGGGTGCCAAAAGGATTTTTCCCGCAGCAGGACACCGGCCGCCTAACCGGTTCGGTGCAGGCAGACCAGGATATCTCCTTCGCTGCCATGCGCCAAAAGATGCAGCAATTCGCCTCCATTGTGACGAAAGATCCCAATGTTCAGACGATTGTAGGTTTCGCCGGCGGAAACACAGCTAAGAACCAGGGCCGCATGTTCATCACCCTCAAGCCGCGCGGCCAGGAACGAAAAATAACCGCCGACCAGGTGATCGGAGAGATGCGCCGCAAGCTCACAGCTGTTCCGGGCGCAACGCTCTTCCTGCAACCCGCCCAGGAGCTGACCATCGGAGGACGCCAGAGCCAGGCGCAATATCAATACACCCTACAGGGTGAAGACCTTAAAGAGCTGACTACGTGGGCGCCGCGACTGCTGCAGAAGATGCGTACGATGCCGGACCTGCGCGACGTAAACACCGACCAGCAGGACAGAGGCCTTGAGGCCAGAGTGATTATTGACCGTGACACCGCATCACGCCTGGGAGTTTCGCCCCAAGACATCGATAACGCGCTATACGACGCCTTCGGCCAGCGGCAAGTCTCGACCATTTACCGGCAATTGAATCAGTATCACGTGGTCATGGAAGTTGATCCGCAATATCAATCCAGTCCCGAGGCTTTGCAAAGCGTCTACGTTCATTCCTCAAACGGGCAGATGATACCGTTGGCTGCGATTGCGCACTTCGGCCCATCGAACACATCGCTGGCCGTGAATCATCAGGGACAGTTTCCTGCTACGACAATTTCATTCAATTTGGCGCCCAATGTTTCGCTGGGACAGGCGACTCTGGCGATCGACGCCGCCGAGCGTGAAATCGGATTTCCCGGAACCATTCATGCCAGTTTCCAGGGAACCGCCGCAGCCTTTCAGGAATCGCTTAAGAACGAGCCCGTCTTGATCGCGACAGCACTGCTGACCGTTTACATCGTGCTGGGCATCTTGTACGAGAGCTACATCCATCCCATCACTATTCTTTCGACTTTGCCTTCTGCCGGCGTGGGCGCGCTGCTGGCCTTGCTCATCACGCACAAAGAATTGGATGTGATGGGGCTGATCGGGATCATCCTTCTGATTGGCCTGGTAAAGAAGAATGCGATCTTGATGATTGACTTCGCTCTCGACGCCGAGCGGCGGGAAGGCAAGTCGCCCGAGGACGCAATTTTTGAGGCCTGCATGCTGCGCTTCCGTCCCATCCTGATGACCACGATGGCAGCGCTGCTGGGCGGACTGCCACTGGCACTTGGTACGGGAACCGGGTCGGAGCTGCGGCAGCCGCTCGGAATCACCATCGTGGGCGGGCTGATTCTCAGCCAGGCGCTTACGCTGTTCACCACCCCTGTTGTTTATCTCTACATGGACCGGATCCGTTGGTGGGCGAAACGAAAACCGCGCACCATTCCCAGCCAGGTTTCTCCCGCTGGCAGCCAGGCCGACTGATGGGATACTCCGGCAGGGGACAACACTTTCGCTTGCCCGACCGTTTACCCTCATGGCGCTGTCCCACCTCGGCGTATGCTTATTTAATTCAATAACTTGCGGGCATGTCGAACTTCACTTCTCCACCCGTCCCATGACCTCGGTAACATGCGCAGGGATTCCTTTCGGCTTACGCTAACCTGGGCAGTAAGTCTAGGGAGCTTTTTATTCCGAGCGCGGGCACAAGCAAAGCAGCCAGGCAGGCGTCTGCCCGGCCATTTATCCACAGCCTGAACATTCTGGTGAAGTATGCGCAGCTCTATGGATTCAACCATAAGAGAACGCAGGCCCAGTTTGAGGCAACGTGGAAGGAGCTGCGGGATGCGGTCCCTAAGCGCAAAGGTGGGGTCGTGCTTGGCGTGGCCAACGACCGGTTGCTGCTGGATGGGGTGGCCATTGAAAGCGGGCGCTCGGAGCGTGCCTTCGCCCAGCTTCTGACCGCGTCCGGATTGGGCAGTATTCAGTTTCTGAGCGAAGTGACGGCCGAAGAATTTGAAAAACTGGTCCGGGCCTTTGCCGCAACCAACGGATCGAGGGCGCAAGAGCTCACTTCCGAGATCAGGAGCGCATTCCCGGACAATAAAGGAAATATCCGCATCAACGAAGTTAAGTTTGTCGGTGCCGACCCAGCTACTGCCAACGTCACCGTCGCGGCCCAAATCGCCGCTCAGTCGTTGGGCCCGGAATTCAAAGATTGGCTCAACGATCCCACCAAACTTGTACAGTTCATTGCTGCTGCTGAAGGCGCGGAACGCTTGGAAGCAGGCACGTCCACTGACGCGCAAGTCTCGCCGCCAGAAATTCCCAGCGGTTGGGCCCACGAACCTTTCCTTTTGAATGAGAAGGAAACGGCGCAGGCACTGCATCTACTGACGCGATTCGCGGAACTGGGCGCGCATCCTTCACCCAAGCCGGAGCTTATCGGAATCGAGTTGCACCACTCAGACGAGAAGATCAAGGCGAGTGTGCTCGCGCTACTCGACGAGCTCTCCATGTCAGGCGACGAACAGAAGGTTGATAAGCCTATTCTGATGCGGGCTGCCGAGCAGATGGCGATCCGCTATGCCATGGAACGCTTCGAGACCGGCGATCTCAAAGTCAACGCGGTCCACGAACTGCTGGAACACATGGGCCAGCTGATGCAGAACTTGCGGAGAATTTTGCAAGTTCAAGAAGACAAGATCAGCAAGTCCGGGATTCTGGTCGAAGCTCACGCCGACATCCTCGACCGGATGTTCTGGGCCGAACTGCCAGAACTCAGCAAGAAGAACGCGCTGATGTCAGAGGACGCTGCCTGCGTACCGGCACGAAACGTACGGCAATATGTGGAACTGCTGCTCGAACGCGAAGATCGCGAAACCGCCTCGGCAATTCTTACAAGTTACGCCAGCTTGGCCAGTGCGAAAGACCCCGATTATCGGTCAAGAGTAGCTACCGGACTGACCCAGCTTGCCGACGTGTTTGCCACAGTCGGCGGCACAGTGCTGGGCGAAACCACGCAGAAGCTGGGTGATGCCATCACGAAAGAATCAAATCCTGAAGTCGAGTCTCTGTTAAGCGCGGCCTTTGTCCGGCTCAGCTCCGAAGCCACCCAGCGCAAGCAATATCGCGCAGTGGCACAAGCGTGCGAAGCGATGGAATACGTTGCCAGCCGCCGTCCGGCACTGGAGAAAGAGTTGCGCTCGCGCATTGGAGTCGAAGGCCGCCTGCCGGAGTTCATCGAAGACGCCCTGCGGCAGCAGCAGGTCCAGCCCGATCTAGTCGGAGTGCTTCGCAGGAACTCGCAAGCCTCAGCGGAACATTTAGCAGAGAGGTTCTTCCGCTGCATGCGCCGTGAAGAGTGCGATCGCATTGTCGAAATCGTCAACGAACTCGGCCCCGGCGCCAATGAATATTTGCGTGAGATGCTGGAAACCGGACCGCAGCGTCAGGCAGTGTCCTGTATTGGACTCATGAGCCGTCTGGACGTGCCTGGATTGCTGGAATTTCTTCCAATCCGCCTGTCGGAGTGGAACCGTTTTTATCATGACGTGATCGTTCGCCAGATCGCCTATGGCGCGGCGTCGGATCGCGGACGAACTCTGCTGGAAATCCTCGAAGTCCTCGACCCGGCAGTAGTCCCGCAGGCGCTCGATGAAATTGGAATGAGTGGAGACCGCACCGCCGCCCCTCCGCTGATTGTGATGGCACAAGTGGGCGAGGCCCAGGGACGGTCCCCTCTGCTTCAACTCAAGGCTATCGAAGCGCTGGGAAGGCTGCGAGAACAAGACGCGGTTCCGGTGCTGCGAAACCTCTTTGAAGCGAAAAAAATGTTTAAGTGGCAGCATCACCGGGAGCTTCGGATTGCCGCCGCACAAGCCTTGGCAAAAATTGATCCGCACTTCGCTACGCAAATCATGGCTCAAAGCGGACTGGAACCTGGCGAGCTAGCCATTGGACCGCTTGACTCGGCGCCCGCGTGCCCATGGGTGCGGCAGCGGCGCTATGAGCGCATTGTTTTGAGGAAATCGGTTCCGGCGACCATCAGCAGCTCGTGGGGCAGGTCCACACTGGCCGTGCGCGAGTTGAGCCTGGGTGGTGGCATGGGCACCAAGGAAGACACGCTGCGCATCGGCTCAGACGCCGACCTCGATATTCAAGTAGGAATGCGGCACATCCGCGCACAGGTGCTTTTACGTCGGGCTCGGGTCAATGAAGTTGGCTTTGAATTCATCAATACTGATCTCGAAAGCCGCCACCGGCTCCGCCACCTCCTGATGGACTCGCTCGAACACGCCCCGGCAGGCCGGGGCGGCAAGTGGAGTCACGATCGCAAAGCTTAGTCCGGAAAACTCTCTGGAATTAGAGAGCTGTCATCCTATCCATGACAACGAGGTCGTTATGGACAGGATGACAGACATAGCAGAATTCCTTCGACGCCTCACTTCATCTTGACGAAGATGACCAGCAGCGTGTAAATCGCAAGCGACTCAATAAAGGCCAGACCAATAATCAGCGCGACCTGGATGGCGGCTTTGGCTGAAGGATTGCGCGCTATTCCTTCCGTGGCAGAAGCCGCCGCCCGGCCCTGGCCAATCCCACACCCAGCGGCTGCTATTGCCATGGCGATTCCCGCCGCAGCCGCCACCCAGTTGGTTGTGCCGGCAGCCCCTTCACCCTGGGCAAGGGCGGGAACCGCAAAACAAAGAGCCGACAGCGCCATAAACATGTTACTCAAAGTACGCAGCATGATACGCATTGTTTTTTCTCCTATGAAGTTGCCGCCAGTGGGTGGTTGACGTTACCGTGCAAACGCCCTCACGCTGAACGGCTGAAATCAGCTCTTAGCTCTTAAGTATTTAACCGAGTCGCATCCGGCTCGGCTAAGGGCTAAGAGATCATTGCCTTCTAATGCTCTTCTGCTACTGCTCCCGCCAGGTACACCGTCGTCAGCAAAACAAACACGTAGGTCTGGATGAATGCAACCCCAATATGGAGTCCGATGAAAACTACAGGCAGAGCGATCGGAATCAATGACAAAAAAACCAGGATCACCATGTCGCCAGCGAACATATTGCCGTAGAGACGCACGGTAAGCGAGACCACGCGGGCCAAATGACTTACCGGTTCGATCAGCAACATCAGAAGCGAAATCGGAATGCGCATGAAGATCGACATGCTGGGATCTTGATGTCCCAAAAACTGCTTCAGATATCCCAATCCGTGCCGCCTGAAACCGTGCCAGTGGTAATACAAGAACGCGCAGACGGCGCAGCCTAACGGAACAACAGGGACTCCCGTCGGCGACTCCAGTCCAGGGATTAACCCCAGCAGGTTGGAAATCAGAATAAATAGCCCGAGCGTCACCAGGAACGGAGTAAATGCCTCGCTTCCATGGCCGATAACGTCCCGGCCCTGGCCTTCAACGAATCCGTTAATACCCTCGAATACGTGCTGCAGCGCGCCCGGTTTTTCCACTGAGAGTTGGGTGCGCAGTAGGATAAACGTCAGCAACAGGAAGCCAAAAACCAAAACTTCCATTGCAACTGAGTTCGGAATCGGCGCTTGCGGATACTGAGGTGGCGGAAAATGCAACGCACCCAGCAGTGCCGTCACCGGTCCGGCGAGGAGATCATTTAGGATCTTGGTAAATAGGAGTTGTTCAGGCATTTCGAAAATCGGCTTTGGTTCTTCGCTTTTGCCTCTTAGCCACACTTACTCGACTTTAGCTAAAGGCTAAGAGCTAACAGCTAAAGGCTATCAAGGGATCTCAGATTCGGCGAGTTAAGGCCGCATACGCCTCGTAAGCAGCTTCACAAAACAGCGCTGCCACCGGCAGGAGCAAGCCCGCAAAAAGGCCGTACAGGCTCTCGCGAGAAACACTCAATATAACATACGCTGCCACGGCCATCAAAAAGTAGCGCAGCAGAAAACGGTACACAATTCCGCGGCTGGATGCCGGAGTGCCCGACTGCGCCGCAAGGTCCGCGACTCCCGCGACAATGTTCTTCAGCCAGTGGAAATTCACGTAACCAACGATGCTTCCACACAGCACGCCAATACTGATTCGCCATCCGAAATATGCTTGTGCCGTGACAAAAGCGGCGATGCCAATGACAATCATGATGCGCTGAATCCGCGCGATTGTCCTGGAGTAGAAGTCATCAGCGGGAACGGGAGCTGGACCTGCTGGCGTCATTTGTTTGCGGAGGCGGTACGGATTAGCTCCACAAATCCGGCGATGATTCCGACGATCAGACCCACAATGTACAGCCAGCTGGTGTGCAGCCATCGGTCGAACGCGGAACCGATGAACCAGCCAATCAAGGTTGCAGCAGGAAAGACAATCGCCAGTTGAGCATAGTTAGCCATCTGCACCCACGGGGTCTTCTTGTCCTGATCGTTTTTCTGATCGTCGGTTGACATGGGTTCAAATCGGAGGGCATATCTTTCGGCCGTGCCATAAAAGCGTCCAACTCGGCAGCGCCCTCCCGGACATCATTTTTTGACCTGGTAAGTCTCAATCAGTTCACGAATGCGGATCGCGTCGCGCTTGCGATGTCCATGGCTGGTGATCGGATCGGCGCCGCCAGTTGAGTCAATCCGAATTTGCGACCAGATAACGCCGGTTGTGATCAGGACGGAAGCCACTTGTGAAATGGCGATGCTTTCCTCGGTGTTGCCAAAGAGTCGCGGCTTCACCCGGCTGACATGCAACGGGGTGACGACAATGCGCGTCGGAAAAAATAGATTGCCCCTCGTCCAACGGCTGGCGGTGAAGGTCTCACCAGCTGCGGCCGGCTGGGGTGATGGTGAAGTAGGCATGTTCAGGATGCTCCGATGCTCCAAGGTCAGAATGATACACGGAAAGAATCGAATCATCGGGGGATTGAATCATTGAATCATTTTTTAAGCCTCCAAATGATTCAATCCCCCGATGATTCAATGATTCAATTTCTTACTTCCTCTATAATCGCAGCTTACTTTACCGCACGAAGGTCCACTTTTGGCGCTCGACGAAAACATATACAAGCTCCGACTGGAGAAGCTCAAGCAGATTGAGGCTCTCGGCCAGCAGGCTTACCCGACGAAATACGATTTTACTCACGGCATCACGCAGATTCTCGCAGAGTACTCCGACAAGACGAGCGAGCAACTCGAGGCCGCGCGAATCAACGTCCGCGTTTCCGGCAGGATCATGGCCATTCGGCTTATGGGTAAAGCCGGGTTCGCCCACCTGCAGCAGGACGGCCAGCGCCTGCAGATTTACGTGAAAAAAGACGCGGTCGGCGAAAAAGGGTTTGAGCTTTACAGGCTGCTCGACCTTGGAGATCACATTGGCGCCAGCGGATATCTTTTTCGCACCCGTACCGGGGAATTGAGTGTACACGTCGAGCAGATTACGTTTCTGTCCAAAGACCTTCTGCCACTCCCGGAGAAATGGCACGGCTTGACCGACGTCGAACTGCGTTACCGCCAGCGCTATGTCGACCTGGTGATGAATCCCGAGGTCCGCGAAGTTTTTCTGAAGCGCGGCAAGCTAGTGCAGTCGATGCGGAACTTTCTCGACGAGCGCGGATTCCTTGAAGTCGAAACTCCCATGATGCAGCCGGTCGCGGGCGGCGCTGTAGCCAAGCCGTTCGTGACCCATCACAACACGCTCGACATGGACCTCTACTTACGCATCGCTCCTGAGCTTTATCTCAAGCGGCTGGTGGTCGGCGGCTTCGACCGGGTGTACGAAATCAATCGCAACTTCCGCAATGAGGGCATTTCTACTCGCCACAATCCCGAGTTCACCATGCTTGAGTTTTATCAGGCTTACACAAATTACCGTGGGGTGATGGACCTGACCCAGGAACTGATCATTCAAGCGGCAAGAGATGTGACCGGTGGGACCAAGACCAAATGGGGGGATACGGAAATCGATTGGTCGGCAGTCAACTGGCGGCGTATGACCATGCGCGAGGCGATTATTCAGTACTGGCCAGAGTCGGCAGGCGCAAAACCTGGGCTCTCTGACTTCGCTTCGCACGATTCTGTGAAGGCGCTGGTCGAGCATTTCAACTCGGCACACTCGCACATGGCATACGATCCAAATGAGCCGCCGGGGAAGACGATTGCGAGTCTCTTTGAAGCGATTGCCGAAGAACAGCTAATCCAGCCGACCATCGTCTACGAGTTTCCTACCGCGGTCTCGCCTCTGTCGAAACAAAAAGCCGACGAGCCTGCCTGGACCGAGCGTTGGGAGATTTTCATCGGACAGATGGAAATTTCCAACGGCTTCAGCGAACTCAATGACCCCGAAGACCAGCGCCGCCGCTTCGAGCAACAACTAAGTGAACGCGAGCGCGGTGACGAAGAAGCCCACCAGATGGATGAAGATTACATCCGCGCGCTGTCTTATGGCATGCCGCCCGCAGGGGGCGTAGGCGTCGGAATTGATCGCTTGGCGATGCTGCTGAACGATTCGCATACCATTAGGGATGTGATCCTGTTTCCGCTGCTGAGGCCAGAAAAACCATCTACCACGGAGAGCACAGAGGATCACAGAGACTCAGGTTCGTGAATATTTCTGGTCATGAAATCCCACACCGAATACCTCAAGTTCCACACTCGCAAACACCGCGAGTACATTCACATCACGCCGCAGGTCGAGGCTATTGTCAAAAAGAGCGGCGTCCAGGATGGCATGGTGCTGGTCTCCGCGATGCACATTACGGCAGGAGTGTATGTTAACGACAACGAATCCGGACTGATCGGGGACATCGACCAGTGGCTAGAGCAGCTTGCGCCGTTTCGGGAGGACTATAGGCATCACGACACCGGCGAGAGCAACGGCGACTCACACCTCAAGGCGCTGCTCATTCATCACGAAGTTATTGTCCCGATCACTGCAGGGCGGCTTGACTTCGGCCCCTGGCAGCGAATTTTTTATGCGGAATTCGACGGCCAGCGGGACAAGCGGGTGGTCGTGAAAGTGATGGGCGAGTAGATTTGCCCCGGCTCATCCCGGCATTGCGCCAGAACACAAGCAACGGCTAATATTTCCGATACCGATTGTGATCAGGCAAAATTCATGAGCGCTGAGGAATTTCAGGAACTGCACGAACATGCCGAGCACGCCGCCCACAATCCATCCATGGCGCCGGTGTCTCTGACCATGGCCATTCTTGCCGTGCTGGTGGCGGTGATTTCCCTGCTTGGTCACCGCACGCATACCGAAGAAGTTGTGGTGCAGACAAAAGCCAATGACCAGTGGTCTTACTATCAGGCAAAGGATACTCGTCTTCACACCGACCAAAAATTTGCCGATCTCGAGAGTTTCGTGGCCACGAGCGACGCTGCGAAGGCCGCCCAGTCGCGCGAGGCAAACAAGGCAGAAGCCGAGAAATATCGTGATCAGAAGAACGAGATTGAGGCCGAAGCGAGAAAATTAGAGCAGGAAGCTGTTCTGGCGCGCCGCCGCGCCGACCGCTTCGACCTGGGCGAAGTTTTTCTGGAGATCGCTCTGGTGGTGACGTCGATTACTTTACTTTCGGGCCGACGTATTTTCTGGCACTCGGGGATTGTGCTCGGAGTGGTCGGAATCGTGGTTGCAAGTACGGCGCTGCTTGTCCGTTGACCCCAGTTCGCTTCCTTGTACGACTGGCCTTGACGATCCTTCGGCAGAACTGCCGCTGAGTCGGCAGTCCCCTCCTGCAGGAAATCTCTTCACGTCAATTTCATGTTGGAATCACAGCGGTTTCTTCTTTCATCGGCTTTCATCGATTTGGAATCACATTTGCCTTCTGGACAAGAACAATCGTTCCAATCCAGATTCAGCAGTGGAGAAATCCGTGTTCCGTAAATGCCCGAATCCTACGCGTTCAATGCCCTTTCGAAATCAAGCGCCCCCGCAATAGCCCTTTGTCAAAACCAGCGGTTCCATTCAAGAAGGGCTGCGATGGCCGGGCTGATCCAGCAGTGCACGATTTGTGGCAATTGCAAAGAGAAAGATCAGACCTGGTTTCTCATCGCCGAGAGCAGCCGGGAAGATAAATTGAATATCTGGAAATGGAACGAGCCAATGGCCGGCAGCGCGACGGTGCACTCACCGTGCAGCCCGCGTCACGTGCGCGAACTCATTGTGCACTGGATGACAACTGGGTGCCTTTCACTATCCATTTGCAGATGCTTACCCTGCCCTGCGGAGCTTCAGGCGGAAATCTGCCTCAAACACGGAAGTACGCGAGGACCATACAACGGCGGCCTATCAACTGGCCGAGATCCAGGTTGATCGGGAAGCCATTGTCCGCACGCTCTGCGAGAATGCCCTGTCGTTAAACGTGATTCTCGACGAGCTGATGATGACTTTGGAGGAAGTGTATACAGGGAATTCTGAGGCCGATTTCGACGACGGGTTGTGCGTGGCGGGGCGAGAGATGTAGAAACTGAAACACCGACCTACTGGTCTGTGCGGCTCGTTCTGAGCTGCTCATGTGCCGAAAAAACCTTCTTCCAGGGGTGCCATTCCGGGGCTATAATTCTCTGCAGGATCTCTGTCCGGAGCCACACCCGGCTCCTGACAGACGCAAGAACAGCTTGCCTGTACGAGGTGGTTTATGCCAACTCTGTTCGAGCTTCTGATCGCATGGGGCGTGCTCACAGCTGTCCTAATTGCTCTCCTGATTTATCGCGGCACCTTGACGATGCATGAGGATGACCAGCTTTTCCTGGGCGAATCAGAATCGCACATGGCCCGGGAACAGGTCGAAATCATGCAGAAGGTCAATAAGTTAGGCCCATTCGTGAAGGTCCTGGGAACACTCTCGGCTGTGCTCATCCTGACCATTGCCGGAATTGCGGTTTATCAGCAAATGACGCAAGTGCAGTAGGCAGTTTTCTGGGCGGGATGAGGGGACCGCGAGCGTGCAGTTGTAGGTTCTCAGTCTGTCTATTGCATCGGACAAAAGACGGTAGATTCCCGCATCTGAACCGCGTCTGAACGATGCTCCCAAAACTAATCGCGATCGTAGGTGGCGGGCCAGCAGGCGCTTTCGCCGCTGCGGAGTTGGCCCGGGCAGGCCGTGAAGTCCTTCTCTTTGACGAAAAACTGGCGTGGGAAAAACCGTGTGGCGGCGGGCTCACCGATAAGGCGATCGTTCGCTGGCCGTTCCTCCGCAACGCACAGGTGGAGCGCAACTGGATCAGCGATTGCGAATTGATTGCTCCCTCTGGGCGCAAAGTGTCCTTTCACCTAGATCGCCAGATTGCGATCTTCTCCCGCCTCGCGCTGAACGGTTTGCTGCTCGACCGTGCCCGAGAGGCGGGGGCGCATGTAGTCCGTGAGCGGATCACCAGAATTGCGGGAGCCCCTGGGGGCTGGACCCTCGAATCATCTTCCGGAAGTTACCGCGCCGACTTTGTCGTGTTGGCGAGCGGCGCGCGTAATGGATTTCGCGGACAATTTTCTCAGCCGTTGGGGCCTGAAAACTTCATGGTAGCTGCGGGATATTATGTCCCCGGGACGCAGCACACGGTGGAGATCAAATTCTTGCATGGCCTACACGGCTACATCTGGATATTTCCACGGGCGGATCACTTTTCTGCGGGAATCTGCGGGCGCATGAATGGTAAAAACACTGCAGAACTCCGGCGACTGCTGGAAGACTCGCTGCCGCAATTCGGTCTTGGTCTAGATCGCGCCCGTTTTTACGCGCACATCATTCCCTCGCTCACCGTGGACGCCTTGCGAACCACGTCCTTTTGCGGCGAGGGGTGGGCGATGATCGGCGACGCGGCCGGGTTCGTTGATTCCATCACTGGCGAAGGGCTCTTTTACGCGCTGCGGTCGGCGGAGGTGCTTGCAAACGCTCTGCTGGCAGATGCGCCCGAGACTTACGCTTCGCTTGTAAAGCGCGATTTTCTGCCGGAGCTTGAGCTCGCATCACGGATTGCAAGCCGCTTTTACTCGGGCAAGTGGATGGGCGGGGTCGTCATTGAACGGATGGTGCAACTGACAACGCGCAGCCCAAAATTCCGTGATCTGATGCGAGACTTATTTGCCGGCACTCAGGAATATTTTGACTTGAAGGAAAGGGTCTATCGCAGCTTGCCGAGAATTGCCGTCGAAGCTCTGATTAGCACGCTCAGGAAACCGACAGCAGAGATAACCTTGAGAGCAGAGTCGTGATTTCGCAACTTCGCGATTAGCCGTCCGCTTGGAGCCTCATGCCTGAGGTTTTCTGGTGCCGGGAACAGGACTTGAACCTGCACGGGTTTCCCCACACGGTCCTAAGCCGTGCGCGTCTGCCAGTTCCGCCATCCCGGCCTCAGCACATTCTAAATCAGTAACGAACCCTTTCTTGTGCATGGTTCTTGGAACGCAATATCAGCCTTTTCTGAATACTTATGGCTTTTCGGATTGCAAAATCGTTTGGGTCAAAAAAGGCGTCTATTAGTGCCTGTTTTCCACAGAATTCCAATAGGAAATCCTGCTATAAACAACTCAGGCTTGTTTCTTCGACTTGGGGTTGTAAATGGCTTTAAAGGCACAAAGGGGCTGGCAGGAGCTTTGCCAAGCCGCATCTATCGAAAGAGATCCTGAAAAACTGCTGCACTTGGTATCGCATATCAACTCGCTCTTGCTGAAAGACGAGAAGAAACGTTCCAGAGGCGAGACCATACGCTTCAAAGGCGAGATCAGGCCGCCTAAGGTTTCTCGCCCGTAACTCCGCTTCGTTTCTCCCAACTTACATCTTCCGTTTCCCTTCTCGCCCCGTTTGCCGTTAAACTGTGTGGCTTATGATCATTCCCACGCAGCCGAATTTCAATGTCGTAAACTCACCCGATTACCGCGAGGCCTATGCCAACAGCGTGCAAGTGCGGGTGAATGTTTGGGACTTCTTTTTGGTCTTTGGCACCATGCAACAGCAGTCAGAAAACCAGGTTGAGGTACGCAACTTTCAGGGCATTTATCTGAGCCCGCAACAAGCCAAAGCGCTGGCGGCGATCTTGCAGCAAAATGTGTCTAATTACGAAAGCACCTTTGGCGAGATCAAGCTCGATCCCCGGGTAGCTGCAGCCGGTCCGGTACACTGAGCCCTGGCGACTACTGCACAACTCGGGCCTGCTAGGACGGTTGCGTTATTCGCGCTGTTTGCGGCCCTGCTGATTGCTTCGCACGCTCCCTTACTCCGGCTCTCCTACTTTTGGGACGAGGCTGGATACTACGTCCCCGCAGCTCACGATCTGCTTTCGGGATCACTGATTCCGTACTCAACGCCCTCGAATGCCCATCCTCCTCTGGTATTGAGCTGGCTGGCGCTGAGCTGGAAGATTTTTGGATTCAGCCCACTTGTGACTCGCAGTTCAATGCTCGTTTTGGCTGCTTTCTCCCTGTTGGGGTTTTTTCGCCTGGCGAGCACCGTAGCGAACCCGAGCGTTGCAGCGGCCAGCACGCTTTTGACGGCGATCTATCCTGTCTTCTTTGCGCAGAGCTCTCTGGCTCAGATAGATCTCCCGGCAGCAGGAATGATTTTCTGGGGGCTTGAATCTTATGTTCGTCGGCGGCCTGCCGGGGCGGTGATGTGGTTTTCCCTCGCAGGATTGGCCAAGGAGACAGCTATTCTGACTCCTTTGGCATTGTTTTTTTGGGAGCTGATCTGCCTCGGGTTGGCGTACCGTCCCGGCACCGAGCGGGACGGCATCGCCTCACGGGAGGGCACGGCTTCCAGCCGTGCCGTAGACGGTTCAAGAGCTGCGTTTACGGCACGGCTGGAAGCCGTGCCCTCCCGAACCAACGAAATTCGCATTCGCACAACCCTGCCTCTCCTGCTCCCAGTGCTCCCCCTGGCGCTCTGGTATGCCTACCACTACACGCGAACCGGATTTGTATTTGGCAATCCGGAGTTCTTTCGCTACAACGTGCAGGGGACATTGCATCCGCTTCGGATCTTCCTGGCGATGCTGCTGCGAATTTGGCAGGCAGTTGGATATATGAATCTGTACGTACTGACCATCGCCTGCATTCTCGCGATGTGGCATGCGCCCAAGGAGAAAGACGATTCCACCGGAATAAAAGAGCGGATTGATCCCGCGATTCAGGCGGCTTTCCTTGCCGTCGCAATTTTGTACGGAGGCGCGCTTGCCGTAATCGGCGGTGCGGTCCTTGCCCGCTACATTCTGCCTGTAGTCCCCCTGGTCATTCTTGTGTGCGTTTCCACTGTGTGGCGGCGTCTGAAGCCGTGGAAATGGGTCATAGGCATTGTGGCGCTGGCATTTGTTTCCGGACTGTTCGTGAATCCGCCATACAGTTTTTCTCCCGAAGACAATCTGGCATATCGTGACTACATTCGCCTTCACCAGCAGGCCGAAAATCTCCTCCAGGCCCGGTATCCCAACGCTCGTGTGCTTACGGCGTGGCCAGCCAGCGACGAACTTACGCAGCCTTATCTGGGATACGTTCAGAAACCGATGCAGGTAGTCAGGATTGATGACTTCTCAATGGAGCAGGTGCTCTCAGGTGCAGACGCGCGTTCGCGGTTCGACGTGGCGCTGGTCTTCTCCACCAAGTACCAGCCGCTGCATTCCATCTTTGACCGATGGCAAGTGTGGCAGGAGTGGAAGGCGCGGTATTTCGGCTTCCATCGCGACCTGACGCCAGAAGCGGCCGCGTCGGTGCTGGGAGGGAGTCTCGTTTATGTGGAGTACGGGCGCGGGCAATGGGTTGGGATTATTGAGATGGGAAAAATTGAGGAGGCGGGCCTAAGAACTTCAGCAATCTCAACGCCACCGCTAGTGCAATGATGATTTTTTCAACAGTAATACCCTTTAGCGGGTCGCGCTCATCACTTCCGAGTGGCCGACAATTCACTCAGAATCCGGTCGCGAGATTATGCCTACAACTTTCGAGGAATTGACTGCTCTGAAGCCCGGAACTGGGAACAGACAATTTGGGTTGCGATACCGGGGCCGGTAACGGGCAAACCTTCCATAATCCGGTAGGGGAAGGGTCGCCGACCATCCGGGAGTTGACGTGTACGTCGCAAGCGGGCCAGATGGGTTTACAATGGTTGCCGTTTTCGATGTCAAAACCAAGAAGGAAATCCGTGCTAAGAACCGCCCTGCCGCAACAAAAGTGCACACTACTGCCTATTGACAGGAACCTGAGTTACACACGAACACAGTTTCCCACTTTGCATGCTGGGGCGATTTCATTGATGAGCTTAAAGGAGGCCTGCGGTATGGAGGAAATAAACGAAAACACGAGCGGAATCCCAGTTTTCACGGCAGCCGTTCTATGCGTGCTAAGCGTCGCTGTCATGTCCGCCTTTCCGGCATCGGCGCAGCAAACACCAACTCCCTTTGTCCTCACGAATCCGCAAGTGAACGGACCGGTTCACTTTGACATTTCACCGCCGATAAGGAATCTGGCAAAGCAGGTTCCAGTTCGATCCGGCGCTCAACTGATTCACTCACCTTTGAAGCCCAAGCTGCAGAAGTTGACCGCCGCCGCTACCTTTGCACCGGGATCGGCGCCTGACGCTGCACTCCAGACCTCAATGGGTCCGTTGGTCAGTGCCACGGTCGGGCTGAATTTAGCCGGGGTCAGCATTAACGGTCCTAATCTCGACTGCGGAGCCGTCATAGGTTTTCTCCTTGCCCCTTCCGACGACAACCTGGCGGTGGGCGACACCCAGGTCGTGCAGTGGGTGAACATTTGTTATGCCGTGTTTGACAAGACGACCGGCGCAGTGATCGCTGGGCCGATTGCCGGCAACCAGTTCTGGGCTGGGTTTGGGGGACGCTGCGAGACTGAAAATGACGGCGACATCATCGTCCAGTGGGACAAGGTTGCGCACCGCTGGCTGATGTCGCAGAATGTGTTCTCGTTTCCGTACCTGACCTGCGTTGCTGTCTCCACTACCTCTGATGCTACTGGCAGCTTCTTCCGTTACGCCTTCCCACAGTCCAACGGCTTCCCCGACTACCCGAAGTGGGGTGTGTGGACTGACGCCTACTATCAGCACAACAATGTTTTCGGCGGTCCCAACGGATTCGGCTCCGAACCTTGCGCCTATGACCGCGCCAAGATGCTCAAAGGCGATCCCAACGCCAAGCAAATCTGCTTCTTCGCTCCTACTATCTTCGACGACGGCATGCTGCCCGCCGACATCGACTCCGCCTCCACGCTTCCAGCTAAAGGACAACCCGAAGTCTACATGGGAAGCATCGACAACACCCCTCCAACCAGCAACGTCATTTACGAGTACTTGTTTCACGCGGATTTCGCCAATCCCGGCAAGTCCACCTTCACCGGCTTTGGGGGAACAATGCCGGTCAGCGTGCCCATCTTTACCTTGTCTTGCGGTGGCACTGCCGGTAATTGCATTCCGCAGCCGCACGTGTCGGCACTTTATTGGAATCGCTTGGCGATCGACTGATGTATCGTCTGGCTTACCGCAACTTCGGCGATCACCAGACGTGGCTGGTGAGCCATAACGTGACGACAGCCGGCGGCCAGGTGGGCGAGAGGTGGTATGAGTTCCGCGCGCCGGAAGCGTCAAGTGCGCTCTTGGTATATCAATCAGGCACCTTCGCAGGACCTCTCGGGGACACCAACAATCGCTGGATGGGATCCATCGCCATGGACAAGGCAGGAGATATCGCCCTGGGTTACAGCATCTCAAGCCGGCTCATATTCCCGTCGATTAACTACGCCGGTCAAACCGCGGGCGATCAATTGGGGACCATGGAATCTGAAGCTACCATCCTCAATGGCACCGGCTCGCAGAAGGACACGGGCAGTCGTTGGGGCGATTACACCAGTATGGCGCTCGACGGCGCCGACGATTGCACGTTTTGGTATACGAACCAGTACTACACGACAACCGCCGCGTTCAGTTGGAGCACCCAACTAGCGTCCTTGAAGTTCCCGAACTGCCAGTAGCAACCGAGCACGAGAACCCCGAGCGTCGAGTTCTCGGACGAAAGTAAACCTAACACTGCCGAGGTCCAACAGGTCACAAAGGCCCAAGCAACCGGAAGAGCTTGGGCCCCTTTTCTTGAGTAAGAAACCGTTTCATCGGCGCATCCCTCGGCGAAAATGTAGAACTTCAGTCCGCCCACTCCGAGAGAATTGAATCCCCGCCAAAGTTGATATTTTGGTCCTTCACCGATAGCCAGAATTGCACGAACCAATTCCAACCCATTCTTCACTCACCGGCTAGGCAGGAATAGGTAGACAGTCAGGACGAATCGAAAGGGAGATTTCTTTTGGTAAAGGTGCAGACCACGTTCCCCGCTCCGGGCGTCTGTGACCGGGTAGCCCCATCCGTACCGGACGAGTGGTCGGCTACTCGCAGAAGTGACTTTATTCGCAACCAACCATCGACGCCTCGCACGGTTGCGCCCGGATCACGGGCAACTCGGAAGGAATAACTGCGCCAACAGGCGTTTAGCTACTCTTTAGGATATAGTCCCGAGCTTTCATTTCTAGCGCAACTCTTTTTTATCCCGCTAGCAGGTGACACGAATGCGTCTTCACAATCACCCAAACCTGGCGTCCAGGTGCAAGTTCGAGCGAATCGCGTGCGCCTAGCGTCAAATGGACGGAGAGCTCGACGCCGCAATCCACGCGGGCGACGATAATTGCGTCTCTTTGGGAAAGAGAAAGCAAGTTGCCCGGCAGGACGTTGCGCGCGCTCAGGCCTACCGGCGCGGATGTAGCCAGCAGGATGTCTCCCGCACTAATCCCTAAGCGTAGTTTCGTGCCTAGCTCGGCTCGAACCAAAGGTGTCTCAATCTCTAGCTGCGCTTCGCCAATGCGGCAGCTCATGATTGTGCAACTCATGGTCCCGCGATTCTCGTGAATGGAGGTGACCTGAACGTCAAACAGGTTCTCAAATCCTGCGAGTTGAGCCACGGTTTCACTCTGCGGCGCGGACATGACTTCGTGCGGCGTGCCCTGCGCGATAAGCCTCCCCTGTTCCATTACCAGCAGTCTTTCGCCGAGCATGAAGACTTCGTCGCGGCTGTGGGTTACGTAGAGAACGGGGATGGGCAGATTCTGAATGGATCGCCTGAGGTCGTCGGCGATTTTCATCCTGATCGGCAAGTCGAGCGCGGCCAGAGGCTCGTCGAGAAGCAAAAGGCAAGGCTGGGTAACGAGGGCCCTGGCCAATGCAACCCGCTGGCGTTCTCCACCGGAAAGCTGTGCTGGACGCCGTTTGCGCAGTTCTGCAATCCCAAGCGAGGCGAGCGCTCTGCTGACCCGCAGCTCACGTTCCTGGGGCTCGATTCCAGCCAAGCCGTAACCCACGTTGGACTCCACATTCAAGTGCGGAAACAGCGCGAGGTCTTGAAAGACGTAGCCAATGTTTCTGCTTCTGGCAGGGACGTTGATGCGGCGCTCCGAATCGAATAGCACCCGCTCGCCAACTGTGACTCGTCCAGAGTCAAGCGTCGGGAGTCCGGCGATGCAGTCGAGCAGGGTAGTTTTCCCGGCTCCTGAGGCCCCAAACAGAATCGTGATTCCGTGGCGCAGGGCAAAGGCAACGTCCAACTCGAAATCCCCGGCAAATGCCTTGCGGATGCGAACGTCGAGAACGCCCGCCGCGATCTTCGCAGGCACGGATTTGGTGTTCTCTAGAGTCGTGGCCATAGCTTCCACAGGTTCCGGTTCAGCGAGTAGATCAAAGAGAGTAGAACGAACGCGATCACGACCAACACTAGCGCAGTCGTGTTCGCGGCGGTGTAGTTCAAGTCCTGCACCTGGTCGAAGATATTGATGGAGAGAGTTCGCGTCACTCCCGGAATATTGCCTCCGACCATGAGTACGACTCCGAACTCTCCCATGGTGTGGGCGAAGCTCAGCGCGATGCCGGTCACCAGTCCGGAAACGGAAAGCGGCACAATCACACGCCAGAAAGTCCGAAATTTGGATACGCCGAGAACCGCCGAGGCCGCGAGCAGTCTCGCATCCACAGCAGAGAGCGAGGCTGCAAACGGCTGAACCGCAAAAGGAAGGCTGTAAAGAACTGACCCGATTACCAACCCGGCAAAGGTAAATGCCAGCGTGTGGCCGGTCATGGACTGCCACCATCGTCCGAACGGGCTACGCTGTCCAAGCGCAATCAGCACATAAAACCCGAGGACCGTGGGCGGCAGGACAATGGGCAAAGCCACCGCTGCTTCCACCATGAATTTCCACCGCCACTTTGAAAACGCAATCCAGTAGGCGAGTGGGAGTCCGAGGACCACGAGCACAGCGGTCACGACTAACGCCAAGCGGATTGTGAGCCAGAAAGCCTGCCAGTCCATAGGCAGAAACAGTGTAAATCGCAGGAGTCTTTCCGCGTTTCAATCCTTTTCCATTCTGGGCCCTCGGTCACAGCGGAGATGTTCATTGGTCACACAGCTCCGGCGCGGCCAGCCCTTAGCATTTTGGCGGGAGATAAACCCATGGAAATTCAGGAAGCGCTGCAGATCGTCCGTAAGCTGGCTGATGGTATCCATCCGGAGACCGGCAAAGTCCTTCAGACCGACCTGCCTGTATCAGCAGCCGCAGGTAGTCCGCGCTCTGCATCGCGCCGCCGGAGCGCTTGAATTTCAGGACGAGCGGGAGCGAGCGAAGAAGTTTCTGCCCGCCAATGCAGGCAAATCCTGGTCAAACCAGGAAGATGCGCAAATCTGTGATGAACCTGAATATTCGCACGCTGTGATATCTTCAAACTTCAATTGACACGTAAAAACGCGCCGCACAGCTGGCGGCCTGCGGAAAACTAAGCAGAAGCTTTGCGCAGCCAGGCAGAGCTAGAAGCCACACCATCGGAGGAAAAGATGCAGGCTGATTTCGCAAAGAGCCGAATTGCAGTGCTGGGAGCCGGAAAAATGGGAGGCATCCTGGTCAAGGCGCTGATTGAAAAACATCAGCTTTCGCCGGAGCGGGTGCACGCCACTGTCGGCCACGAATCGCGTGCACGCGAGTTGTCTCACAAACTCGGGGTTTCCGTCACCACAGACAATCTTAGGGCTGTTGACGGTGCCGACATCATTTTCGTGTGCGTGAAGCCGCAGGTAGTGCAGGAGCTGATGGAGCAGATTCGCGTCAAAGTCTCGCCGAAACAGCTTGTGATCTCCGTGGCGGCATCCGTTCACACCAGTCAAATCGAGACTGCGCTCGGCGGGAATGTTCCCGTCGTTCGCGCCATGCCAAATACTCCCTGCGTTCTGGGTTGCGGAATGACCGCACTATGCGCCGGCAAGTTCGCGCAAGCCGAACATCTGGAGACTGCTTCAGCCCTGTTCAACGTTGTTGGGAGAACGGTCGTCGTGGACGAGAAACACATGGACGCGGTCACCGGCCTCTCCGCCAGTGGCCCCGCTTACATCTATATCATTCTGGAATCGCTGGCTGAAGCGGGAGTGAAGGTTGGATTGCCGCGCGATATCGCAACCCTCTTGGCGGCGCAAACCACTCTCGGCGCAGCAACTGTCGTCCTCGAAACGGGAGACCATCCGGCGCTCTTGAAAGACGCCGTGACAACGCCTGCCGGATGCACGATTGACGGCATCATGGAGCTTGAAGAAGGCAAGCTGCGGGTAACATTGATTAAGGCTGTGGTGAAAGCGGCGCAGCGGGCGAAGGAGCTGGCGCTGGGGTAAGCACTGCAGCCTGTATAGGGAGCGCCCAAACATTTGTCATTCCGTGCGAAGCCGAACCTGCTTTTCGCTCACACCTGCAATTGAGTTAGCGCTTTTTGAAAAACTGTACAGCCCGTTCGTGCTTCTGTGCAGCTGCCAGGGACGAAAACGTTCCAAGATTTCTTCGCTTCCCAGTTTTGGGATTTTTCTTGCGCGAGTACAGCCGATATTCTCCGGATTTTAGTTTGCGGATCATGAGTGTAAGGATGCGCTTTCCCGGCGATCGGGTTGACACTCACGATTCCGCTACTTGGGGTAGGCAGACTTCAGGACAGTCTTACTCTTCACATCAAATTCTGAACTTGCCCAGGTGCGCAACAGAGTCTGTCGGATCGTAGCCGACTCCAGTGACTATACCGTTGTCAATTTTCAGGATCTGTAGCTCATCCCAGCAGAGTTGGGGACTCCGCCATGACACTGCATCATGGCCGACCAAAGCGACGGAAGAAAAATCTGACATCAACAGCAGTCTCTCTTCAGCCAGGACCCTTATGTCGAGAACCGGAAAAAACTTGAGCTCGGAACAGGCTGCAGAATCTCGAGCGTTAACCCAATAGGGCGCTCCGCGAGAAACAACACCTGCATAGTGTGGGTTCGGACTAGCAAAAATAGCGCGGAAGGAATACGAGGAGTGGCCAAACGCGAAACAGCCAAGCCATCTTTCGCCATCATTCGGCTTGAACTCTAGGAGTAGACACATCTTTCCCGCCCGTCACTGATCCGCTAGGAAAATAGATCACCTACTGACCACTCCGAGGCAATTCGTCGATGAGTTTAACGTCGTAATCCCGCTCGAATGTGAAGTCGAAAGTCGGTAAGTTCGTCGTTTTATACCACGAAATACTTTGCCGCGGGATGATGCACCACAATCGCTGATGTGCTCTGTTCAGGCTCCAGCAAGAAACCGGTAGTCAGGCGGACGCCTACGTTTTCTTCAGGATGCAGCAGTGCGAACAGCTTCGTCTGATCTTCCAGATTCGGGCAGGCGGGATAACCGAAGCTATAGCGCGATCCGCGATACTTCTGGTGAAACAGGTCTCGGATGTGCGGCGAATCCTCTCCTGCAATGCCCAGCTCTTCTCTCATCAACCTGTGATGGTACTCGGCCAACGCTTCTGCCGTTTCCACGCTCAGTCCGTGTAGGTAGAGGTATTTTGTATATTCTCCAGCTTCGAATAACTTTTGCGTCTCAACGGATGCTCTCGCACCAATCGTCACTAGAGAAAGCCCAATCACATCCATTTTTCCGGACGCCTTCGGCGCGAAGAAGTCAGAGATGCAGAGGCGGCGGCCTTCGCGCTGCCGCGGAAAGGTGAACCTTAGAAATTCCCGTGCCTTCGCAGAGTGTGGCCTTTGACCCATGAGTCGCTTCGATTCCGCATCGGTGTCGGCAGTCTCCATACCGAGACCTTCCTCCAAAGCCATCGCGAGTTCTACCTGGTCCAGAACCAAGTCACCGGCCAAAGCGGCCCTGGGCTCCACCTCCGCTTCCGGCTCATACACGATTACATCGTTCCCGTCGCCCTGCGCTGGGAAATATCCCCAAACCACTTTTGGTTCAAACCATCCGCTGGCGATGATCTCTTCTTCCAGCTGTTTCTTGATCGGACGAAACTTCTGCTCAACCAGCCGGACGTAATCTTCCTGCGACGCTGTTTTCAATTGCCACTGGTTCTTGAACAGAGCGGTGTCATTGATATACGGAAATATCTCGCGCAGGTCGTAGTCCTTCTTCACCCTCACGCCCCAGAACGGCGGCTCAGGAATATTCGGCGCGTCGCCGACGACTGCACTACGTTCGGCGAATACCGGCCCAGTTTCTTCGTCGACTGCAACTGCCTTTGCATAGTCTTTCACAGTCCGGCCTTCTCGAAGGCGGTCCTCGCGGCGTCCGTTGGGCGTTGTCAGGTCTTCCATTATGTGCAGTCCGCCGAATGCGTCGTCGCCATAGAAGACAGCATTCGAGTACTCACGGCGCAAGTCGTCCTCCACATATTTGCGTGTGAGCGCAGCGCCTCCGCAGATCACCGGAAACTCCAGCTTCTGCCGCTCCAGGTCCTGAATGACGTATTTCATCTCCAGCGTCGATTTCACCAGCAGCCCGCTCAACCCGATTGCGTCGGCGTGGTGCTCCTGTGCGGCTTTGATGATGGCGTCGCCTGGCTGCTTGATTCCGAGGTTGATTACCCGGTATCCGTTATTTGAAAGAATGATGTCCACCAGGTTCTTACCAATGTCGTGCACGTCGCCTTTCACCGTAGCGATTACAATTGTGCCCTTTTGCGATGCCCCGGATTTCTTTTCCATCTTAGGTTCGAGATACGCGACCGCCTGCTTCATCACGCCTGCCGAATCGAGCACCGATGGTAATTGCATCTTGCGCGCGCCAAAGAGATCGCCCACCGTCTTCATTCCGTCGAGCAGGACGGTATTGATGAGCTCCAGCGGCGAATATTGTTCGAGTGCTTGATCAAGCAATTGTTCCAGCGTCAGCTTGCCTGCGCCCTCACCGACAGATTTTTCTCCGTTGATGATCCCGTACTTCAATTTGTCTTCGACGGACAGAGTCTCGACATGCGCAGCCGTCGCGGCCTGGGCTTTGCCTTTTGTTCCCGCGAAATGCTGCATGTAAATCTGCAACGGATCGCCGGCGGATTCGTCGCGATAAATAAGTTTGCGTGCAAGTTCAACTTCTTCTTGAGGAATTTTGTACAACGGATAGATTTTGGTGTAATTCACGATGGCCATGTCAAGGCCATGGTTTACCGCTTCGTGCATGAAAACGCTGTTCAGCACACGTCGCGAATACACGTCCAAGCCGAAAGAAATATTGCTGACACCGAGAATGGTCTTGACTTCAGGAAGCTCCTTCTTGATGCGCTTTATGGCGTTCAAAGTCTCAATTCCCGCGGTGCGATATTCCTCCTGGCCAGTTGAAATCGGCAGCGTCAAAGCATCGAAGATCAAGTCAGCTGGGCGGATGCCGTACTTCTTCGTCGCCAGATCGAAGATCCGATGGGCGATGGCAGTCTTCTTCTCCGCAGTCAGCCCCATCCCATCTTCATCGATGGTTAGTGCAATCACGGCCGCGCCATAGCGCTTCGCCATCGGCAGAACTTTCGACGTTCTCTTTTCGCCATCCTCCAAGTTGATTGAGTTGATAATCGCTTTGCCGGGAATGCGTTTCAGCGCTTCTTCGACGACATCTGCTTCGGTCGAATCCACAAGAATCGGCGCCGGTACCCGCGTCGCAATACGCTCGAGAATCGAGGTGATGTATCCCTTCTCGTCTTCGCCAACGATGGCGCAGCACAGGTCGAGCATGTGCGAGCCTTCGTTCACCAGCTTTTTCGCCAGGGCAAGAATGTCGTCGTACTTCTTGCCGCGCACCAGGTTCTTGAAATGCTCGACGCGCGTCGTCGTGTTCATCTCCTCCGCGACGATCAGCGGCTTGGGATCAAGATCGAGCGGAACGGTTGTGTAGGCGCTCGAAGCCGCGGCAATAGGTTTCACCTCTCTCTTCGCTGGCTCAATGCCCGAGACTGCATCGACTACGGCTTTGAGATGCTCGGGCGTAGTTCCGCAGCATCCGCCGACGATGCGCACGCCGTAGTCCTGGACAAAATGCTTGTGGTATTGAGCAAGTTCCTCAGGCGTTAGCTTGTAAACTGCATGACCGCCTTCGTTCTGCGGAAGGCCGGCATTTGGCAGTACGGAGATGTCTTTAGTGGAATTTGCGCCCAGGTAACGTACGGCATCATTCATCTCCGCTGGCCCGGTGGCACAATTCATTCCAATGATGTCCACATCGAGGGGCTCAAGCGCGGTGAGGGCGGCGCCAATTTCGGTACCCAGGAGCATCGTCCCGGACTCTTGTAGCGTGACCTGCACCTGCAACGGCAGCCGCTTGCCGGCCTTCTTCATGGCCTCAAGCACGCCGATCGCGGCAATCTTCGCCTGCAACAAATCCTGCGCGGTCTCGACCAACAGAACGTCTACGCCGCCTTCAATCAGGGCGCTGGCCTGCTCCTCATAGGCCGCGACCATGTCGTCGAAGCTGATGTGCCCGAGGGAGGGCAGCTTGGTGGTCGGCCCAATCGAGCCGGCAACGAAGCGAGGCCTTTCGCTCGTGGCAAACTGTTGAGCAACTTCCTTGGCCAACTTGACGGCAGTGAGATTGATTTCGGTGACCCGGTCCTGCAGGCCGAACTCCCCAAGCACAATGCGGGTTGCGCCGAATGTGTTTGTTTCAACAATGTCGCAGCCGACGTTGAAGAAGGAGGCGTGAATGTTCCGAATGATGTCAGGGCGGCTCAACACCAGCACTTCGCTGCAATTCTCCTTGCCCCAGTAATCGTCCAGGGTGGGATTGCGCTTCTGGATGTTGGTCCCCATCGCCCCGTCGTAAATGACGACGCGTTCGCGCACGGTTTGGAGAAAGTTGGACATCAGCTTCTAGCTTCTAGCTACTAGCCTCTAACAGGACAAGCGGGATTTGATTGCTAGTGGCTAGAAGCTAGCAGCTGGAGGCTGCATTTCATACACGAACGCCGGCCCTTTATTGGACCGGCGTCATAAATCCACCAAAGCTATTGAACGCTTATTCTCCTGGAGCGACTTCTGCGGGCGCTCCGACCGCCACATCTGCGGAATTGAACACTGGATTCGCTCCCAAATGCGCTGGCTTAGCTGCAAGCAATTGCTCTTTGCGGTAAATCAAATTCGTGGCGCTGAAAGTTGCCAGCTCAAATCCATGGCCGTGCGTGATCGCATCGGTCGGGCAAGCTTCCACGCAATATCCGCAAAAGATGCAGCGATTGTAGTCAATGTTATAAACCTTCGCGTATCGCTCAGCACCGCTCACCCGGTGCTCGGCCGTGTTTTCCGCGGCCTCGATATAAATGCAGTTCGCCGGGCAGTTCGCCGCGCACAGGAAGCACGCAACGCATTTTTCCAGCCCGCTTTCATCCCGCTGCAATACATGCGTGCCGCGATACCGTTCCTGAAACTTAGCCCCACGCAGCGGTCCCGGGCCATCAGGATAGTTCTCCACAATCGTCGGCTGGAACATCTCCATAAAGGTGATGCTCATTCCCTTGGCGATAGCAGCAATGTCTTTCAGTATCGGCATACGTCTTTAGTATATCGAAAGTGGCCCAGTGTAGCGCGGCGCCCCGCCCGCGAAGTCCCGTTGACACCCTGCCACGCGCGCGCCTACCCTTAAAACGATGGAAGCACATCTCACGCCCGATCAAAAAGCCTTCGTCCGCCAGGCAATTGCGCGCGGACGATTGCACCGCGAAGAAGAGGCTGTCCAGGAGGCTTTGTCTCTCTGGGAAGAGCGTGAGCGCGCCCGCGCGGAAATTCTCACGGCCGTCGATGCTGCAGAGGCTTCCCTCGCACACGGCGAGGGGCATGATATCACTCAGGAATCCATGCGACAGTTGGCCCAAGAAGTGAAACAACGTGGTCGCACCCGCGTCGCCTCGGAGCAGACCTCTTCCCGCTGATGGCGCATCGCGTTGCACCCCAAGCCGCTGCCGAACTTGACGATATCTGGTACTACGCCGCGAGAGAAGGCGGCAGCATCCAAATTCCGGACCGACTCATTGATTCGATTACTCAGCGTTTTTTCGTGCTTGCCCGGCATCCCCACACCGGTCGCCGACGGGACGAAGATTTGCGTCCAAGTCTGCGTAGTCTTGCGGTAGGCGAGTAGGTGATCATCTATTCGGGTCGAGAAAAACGATGTGCTGATTCTCCATGTGATGCAAGGCAGAAGGGACATTGGGGCGTTACTGAGGTCGTGAGGAAGCTCTACACCGACACCGACCATTCAGAGGTCTCAACGTATTACAATAATTAGCCGTCCCCTTTGTTTGGCCGGCAATCCATTCCAACGCACTTATCGGAGGACTTATGAAGCTTACGCCCGGAAAACGTGCGGGCCTGCAACGGGTGTCGGACAAACGAGGCGTGATCGCTGCGGCGGCCATGGACCAGCGTGGCTCACTACAAAAGTCTTTGGCCAAGGAAAAGGGCGGCGAAATCACCGACGCCATGATGGAAGAATTCAAGTCGCTGGTGACCGAAGTCCTGACCCCACACGCCAGCGCCATTCTGCTCGATCCTGAGTGGGGACTGCCCGCCTCCAAGTGCCGCGCCAAGAATGCTGGGCTGCTGCTCGCGTACGAAAAAACCGGATACGACAAAACCGGCCCTGGCCGGCTAGGCGACTTGCTCGACCACTGGTCTGCCCGCCGTTTGAAGGAAGCTGGCGCCGACTGCGTAAAGATCCTTCTCTACTACACTCCCTACGATCCCAAAGATGTGAATGACAAGAAGCACGCTTGGGTAGAGCGTATCGGCGACGAGTGCCGCGCCAATGACATTCCCTTCTTCCTCGAATTCGTTGGATACGAAGAAGGCGCTGACGAGAAGGCGCTCGACTACGCAAAAAAGAAGCCTCACATCGTCACCGAAAGCATGCGGGAATTCACCAAAGATCGCTATGGTGTTGACGTGCTCAAAGTCGAAGTTCCGGTGAATATGAAGTTTGTGGAAGGAACGAAATCGTTCGCGGGACAGAAGGCTTACACCAAACAAGAAGCAATCGACCTGTTCCACAAGGCTGCGAGCGTCACCACCAAGCCGTTTATCTATCTCTCGGCAGGAGTCAGCAACCGAGAATTCAGCGAGACGCTTGAGCTAGCTGGCGAAACTGGCGTGAAGTTCAACGGCGTGCTCTGCGGACGGGCTACTTGGAAAGAAGGTATTCCGGTTTATGCCAAACAGGGTGCTGTCGCATTCCGCCAATGGCTCGAGACTGAAGGCCTGAAGAACATCAAAAACGTCAATGACAAGCTGAAGACCGCGACTTCATGGTTCCCGCTCTACGATGTGGAACCGGTGCTGGCGTAAAAAGCATCAACCACGAAGGACACTAAGGTTCACGAAGGAAAACCTGTAGTCCCGGCTATTCGGGTGACGTAGCCAGTCGTGAGCGAACCCGAAGGGTGTCCTTTGTGGTTATAGGATTCTGATTTTTACGCCGCTCTGAGCCTCTTTTCCTTTTCCTTCTCTTCTGCTCTTGGTGGGCGCGTAATCAGCGGAAGGATCGCGCTGGCCAGCACAATAATAGAGATCATGTGTAGCGCCTGGGTGTAATGCCCGCTGCTCTGGCGGATGCGCGCGATCAGCGTGGGCCCGAGCACACCTGCGAATCCCCAAGCGGTGAGCATCAGGCCATAGATTGATCCGACGTTTTCGGGGCCGAAATAATCGGCGGCGCAGGCTGGCATGGTGCCGAATCCGCCGCCGTAGCAGAGCAGGATGCCAAAAGCCAGAGCGGTGAAGGCCGGGAAACCGGACACATCGGTCATCACCCAAAACAGAACTGCTTGCAGAAGAAACATCGCAAGGAAAACTGCGCGGCGGCCTACCAAGTCAGAGAACCAGGCCCAGAGAAACCGCCCGGCGCCGTTCGCAATCGAGATGATGCCCACCATTCCGGCCGCCACCGCCGCAGTCACACCCGTGATCTCCTGGGCCATGGGAGCTGCTTGTGAAATGATCGAAATGCCAGCTGAGGTGTTGAGGAAGAGCATCGCCCAGAGCGCATACCATTGCCAGCGTCCGAGTGCTTGTGAAAGCGTGTAGTCCGTGCCGGAGCGCTGCCGCTTCTGCGCCTCCGATGGCTGCCAGCCCGGCGGACGGTATCCCGCGGGCGGTTCTTTCATGAAGATCGCGGGCACGGTCACGGCGACCAAGTAAACGATCCCAAGCACGGCAAAAGTCTTCAACACGCCGATGCTGCCGATCAGCCGGCTGGCAATGGGAGCGGTGATAAGCGCTCCAGCGCCGAATCCAGCCACAGCAATTCCGGTGATCATCCCTCGCTTGTCAGGGAACCATTTGACCAGCGTGGCCACCGGCACAATGTAGCCGAGCCCTAGACCGATCCCTCCCAGAAATCCATAGGAGAAGTAAAGCCAGTACAGATGTCCCGCCGAGAAGCTCGCCAGGAAAACGCCAGCGCCGTAAAAAATTCCGGCGACAATGGCGACCCGGCGGGGACCGGATTTCCTCATCCATAATCCGCCCACAAACGCCGCGAAACCCAGCATCAGAATCGCCAGAGTGAACGTAAACGTGACCTGGGAAATGGTCCAGCCGAAGGCCTTGGTCAGCGGAATGCGAAATACGCTCCAGGCATAAACCGCGCCGAGTGCGACCTGCATGATGACTCCGGCCAGGGCAACGCCCCAGCGGTTCGAGGTACTGCTGATCGGTTGCGGCTGCGTCGAGTCGGGCATTCTGTCCTCCTGGAGGTGGGCTTTGGATGTTCTGGCAGGCACTCAGGTTGACTTGTCGGGGCTTTTCCAGTTCTTCGTTGTGGTTCTTCCTCCCCACACCAGCATTTCTTCTGCGATCTCGGGAATTAAATTCCGTCCTCCGCCGGCCGCTGTTCATCTCTTAACTCGATGAATACTAAGCATCAAACCGCACTCATCACGGGCGCTTCTGCCGGCATTGGGCGCGAACTCGCCAAGCTTTTCGCTAGGGACCACTACGACTTGATTCTTGTCGCTCGAGACGGATCGAGGCTCGCTCAATTCGCGGACGAGTTGCAGCGCCAGTTCGCGGTTAGCGCCCGATCTTTTCCTCTCGATTTGACGGCAGCCTCTGCTCCTCCGTTTGTCTTCGACCAACTGGCGCGAGAGAACATTTCCGTGGATATCATCGTGAACAACGCCGGGTATGGCAAGCTCGGCGCGTTTGCCGAAGTTCCGCTGGAAGAGAGCCTCGGGCAGATTCAGCTCAACATTACGGCGTTGACACACCTCACAAAGCTCTTCCTTGGCCCGATGCTTGAGCAAAAATCAGGCAAGATTCTTAATGTCGCCTCAACCGCCGGATTCCAGCCCGGCCCGTTGATGGCGGTCTATTACGCGACCAAGGCTTACGTGATTTCCTTCTCCGAGGCACTTACGAATGAATTAAAGGGAACCGGCGTAACAGTAACCTGCCTCTGCCCCGGGGTTACGGATACTGAATTTCAAAAGCGCGCTGGGACGGAACAAACACGCTTGTTCCGGCAAATGCGCCCGATGGATGCGAAGACCGTCGCGCGAGACGGCTATCGAGGTTTGATGAAAGGCAAGACTTTAGTGATTTCAGGATTCAGAAATTGGCTGCTGGCGGAGTCCCTGCGAGTCAGTCCGCGAAAGGCGGTTACAGCGATATCGAGGCGCTTAATCGAGCGATAGGGATATTCTCCGTATTGGTCTCGTCACAGGTTAGAATCATCCGGCATGTCGCGGACCGAACTCTACGCCGACCCGCATGGCGTCTTCTTACATGATCTGATTCTCGAAAGCTGCCGGCGTTTCGCGCATAAAACAGCCATCGTCGACTCTTCCTGCCATCGCCGCATCTCCTACGCCGAATATGGCGAGATCGTGGAGGCACTGGCACGCGGGTTCGTCGCCGCGGGGGTCAAGCCTGGCGAGGTCGTGGCCATCTGCTTGCAGAATTCCTGGGAATTCTGCGCCGCCTATCACGCGACGACGCTTGCCGGGGCCGTCCCGACGCCACTCAATCCCGCCTACCATGAGCGGGAAATCCGCTACCAACTAGAGAACTCAGACGCAGTCCTGCTGGTGAGCGACGGTCCGCAGCTTGAGGGCGTCAATCTCGGAGGCATTCCCGGCTTGCGCGGGGTCTTTACCACTCGCCAAAATTTGCCCGGGTCAGAGATGTTTTCCTCGCTATTGCAGCGGAGGGCCACAACTCTGCCTTCCTCAGCAATGCCTTCTGACCAGGCTCTCGCCGCACTTCCTTACTCGAGTGGCACCACCGGCCTGCCTAAGGGAGTCATGCTGAGCCACTTCAATCTGGTGGCAAACATATTTCAACTTGTTGGCCCGGATACGTATCCGATCGCGGAAGAAGACATCCTTCTGTGTTTTCTTCCGCTCTACCATATCTATGGACTCAACGTTGCGCTGAACCCTTGTCTGGTGCTAGGCGCGACAATTGTTCTGATGCCTCGCTTCAACGCGCAACGAGTTGTTGATCTGCTGGTAGAGGAGAGAGTCACTTACACGCTGGTTGCGCCACCGGCGCTGCTCGCGTTAGTGCAAGCGGCAGAAGCCGGACTGTTCCCCAAATCACATTGCCTGCAGCGGTTGAAATCCGGAGCCGCGCCACTGGCGCCCGAACTGGCTCGCCGCTTCACTGCGCTTACTGGAGTGCCGATCACCCAAGGATACGGAATGACCGAGGCCTCTCCCGTGACTCATATCGGTTATCTCGATCCTGAGCGCTACAAACCGGAATCCATAGGGACGCCAGTGGCGAAGACTGAATGCCGGATACTTAATCTGGCGGGCGACCCGGCAGGTCCGGGCGAACCTGGCGAACTGCTTATGCGCGGCCCGCAATTTATGCTGGGCTACTGGAAGGCGCCAGACGCAACTGCCGCTGTACTTCGCGATGGCTGGTATTGGTCGGGAGATATCGTCACCCGCGACTCTGCTGGCTTTTATTACGTTGTCGACCGCTGCAAAGAGATGATCAAGTACAAGGGTTTTTCCCTGGCTCCAGCGGAAATTGAAGCGGTGCTGCTCGAGCATCCAGCGGTACGCGACTGTTGCGTTGTCGGACGCCCCGACCCTGCGGCTGGTGAAATCCCCGTCGCTTTTGTGGTGGCTCGCGATGGATCGGCGTCGACGGTGGGACTCGATGGAGAACTCTGCGCCTTCGTGGCGAGCCGCCTAGCGTATTACAAGCAACCGCGAGAAGTGCGCTTTATCGAAGCCGTCCCTAAGACCCCTTCGGGAAAGATTTTGCGCCGAGAGTTGAGAAAAGATCTGGCGTGACTATTCCCACTCAATCGTCCCCGGCGGCTTAGAAGTAATGTCGTACACCACGCGGTTCACTCCGCGGACCTCATTTACGATGCGGCTAGAGATCGTCTTCAGGACTTCGTGCGGCAGCGGAACCCAATCCGCGGTCATGCCATCTTCTGAATGCACTGCCCGAATCGCGCACGTATAGGCGTAGGTCCGCTGGTCGCCCATTACGCCGACCGACATTACTGGCAAGAGCACAGCGAACGACTGCCAGATTTTCGTATAAAGCCCGGCGCGCTTGATCTCGGTCACTACGATGTCATCGCATTCGCGCAGAATCTCCAGCCGCTCCGGAGTGACTTCACCCAGGATTCGCACCGCCAAGCCTGGTCCTGGAAACGGTTGGCGTTGCAGAATTTCCTCTGGCATTCCGAGGTCGCGGCCGATTTTGCGGACTTCGTCTTTGAACAGCTCTTTCAGCGGCTCGATCAGTTTGAGTTTCATTTTCTCGGGAAGCCCGCCGACATTGTGATGCGACTTGATGACCTGTGAAGGCCCGCGCACGGAGACCGACTCAATCACATCAGGATATAGAGTGCCTTGAACCAGCCACTGAACTTCCCCTTCATTTTTTTCTATGCGATGTGCTTCCTCGTCGAACAGCGCGATGAATTCGTTACCAATGATCTTTCGCTTCTTCTCGGGATCGGTCACGCCGGCAAGCCGGGTCAGAAACTGCTCGGTCGCATCGACAGCTACCACCCGCAGCCCCAGCTTGTCGCGCAGGCTCTGCTTGACTTTTTCAAATTCGTTCTTGCGTAGAACTCCATTATTCACGAAGACGCTGGTCAGGCGTGACTTGTTCCCATCTCGCAGCGCGCGATCAACCAATATCGCTGCCACCGCAGAGTCCACACCTCCCGACAAGGCACAAATGGCCCGCCCTGAGCCCACTTGCTCCCGTACGGAAGCTACGGTCGCATCCACGAAATGCTGTGGCGTCCAAGTGGGCTTAGCCTGGCAGATGTTAAGAACGAAATTGCGCAGAATTTCGGTGCCCAGCTTTGTGTGCCGGACTTCGGGATGAAACTGCACTGCAAACAACTTTTTGCCGGCATTCTCAATTCCCGCCACAGCGTTAGGGGATTTCGCGATCAGCTTGAATCCGTGCGGCAACTCCAGCGCCTCGTCACCATGTGACATCCATACTTCAAGCGACCTTGGAAGGCCCCGAAAAAGCTCTGAATCCTCCAGCAACTCAACTTGCGCGTGTCCATACTCGCGCCGCTCGGCTGCCCGCACTTTGCCGCCAAGAGCATGCGCCATAAATTGCAATCCGTAGCAGATTCCGAGCACTGGCAGGCCCAGCTCGAAGACGCGAGGGTCGGCGGCGGGAGCATCCGGGTCGTAGACCGACGATGGGCCGCCGGAGAGAATGATTCCGACCGGAGAGTACTTGCGAATTTCGTCGATTTTCGCGTTACAAGGGAGGACTGCAGAGAAGACGTTTTGTTCGCGGACGCGGCGGGCTATGAGTTGCGAATACTGTGCCCCGAAATCGAGGACAACGACCGATTGAGTTTCCACTGATGAGTTTCTCAGATCGGCCCAGCCCTGTAAAGACCAAGGTCAACCTGCCGGCGATGGGAGGTCGCTCATGATCAGTTCACTCTGGTCGACGGGCGAGGACTCGGTCGGGCCAGGCAGACCCTTGTCTGGTTGACCGGGATCGAGCATCGCTTCACCTCCAATGATTGAGACGTAAGCCGCCAGCCTGCCGGCGTAGAGAAAATCAGCAGCCCCGAAATACAAGATAGCGATCACGAATTCCAGGAATTGCACTGGCCCAGGCCGCAACGCGCCAACTGCAGTCAGGGCTGTGAGGCCTGCTCCAAAAGCCGCCAGCAGCGCGCCGAGATGCGCCAATCCGAACCAGGTTCCTGTGGCGAGTACTGGGCTTGTCCGTTCCTGGAAAAGACGCACCGCAGCGGCAATGGCGTTCAGCGAACCCCTCTGATCGATGACCGCAAAGACCGAAGCCGTGGACAGAAACCAGTTCAGGATCGCCCAGGCAAGGCAAGTGAAGAAAAGCAGGGCAGAGCAGAGTCGAGTGGCGTCCGCTACAGAGACATGTGTGGACGCCCAGATTGAACTTGCAAGCAGCACCGCGCCAAGGCAGCTTGCCGCGGCAGCCAGTGTGACTGCTGCCCGCAGGAAGTTCAGGAAAATCAAGGAAAAGAAATCCCCGCGTGTGCCAGCGGAACCCGCAATCCGGAACTCGTCAATCAATGCTCTGACCGTCGCCGCGCGGCCGAGCGAAGCCAGTACGATCCAGGCGACGGTCAGCGCAATCGCCACCAGGACTGCGGCTTTCGTAAAGCGAAACGCGCTTCCCTGAAAGATGCGGTGAATCGCGCGCAGCACCAGGACTGGCTGGTTCGTTCCCAGCATGAGGCGTTCTAGCCGGGTCACCGTCAGGCTGTCCACGTACTCGACGAGAAACATCGCGCCGAGAAACCACATCGCGGCGAAGAAACTCCAGCGCCAGGCAATCTCTGCAAATGGAATGGCTGGCCGTCGAAAGATGAGCCTGAAACCTTCAGCCGTTGGTGAGGGAGACTTCATGCTGGATGCCGGGGCGACAGCGCCAAATTAATTGTAGCTCGTCTGCCACGCGGCTTGAGTTGTCCCCACCCTCTCGTGAAGAACGCGAGAATGAGGCATTGATGTTTACAAGTCTAGTTTTCTGTTGGCTCGGGAACGGCTGGCGGCTTGGGCAGTTTTGGCATTTTAGGACCAGGGGGAGGGGGCAGTCTCGCCGCTCCCTTACGGATTTCAATGGTGCCGTGCTCGTTATTCAGCACCATGTGAGCACCGCCACCGTTCACGTTTCCGCTGGCGGTCGTGCGATTGTCTCCGCTATCGATTTTGAGTTCGCTGAAATCGGTCTGGATTTCTCCATCGCGCGCCTGGGCATCCACCTTAAAGCTGAATTTCTCGGGCACGAAAATGCGGATGTCGCCCTTGCTGTTTTTTACTTCCAGATTGCCCGGCTTATTCAAGTGAATTTCGACGGCCCCATTCTCGTTTTCCAAATGCACGTCGCTCGACACGCCGTTCAGCATAATGTCTTTTGAACGGGTGCGCAGGCGCAGAGGCCCAGTGATGCTGGTGGCTTCCAGATCGCCAGAGTCGAGGTTCAGAAAGCCTTCGAGCTGGGTGAAGTCCATGTCGGTACGCGTGCTCTTGAAGCTGACGGTTTTGGCGATGCGAGACAGCTTCACGCTTTCCATGAAGTCTCCATCGAGGCGAACCGCGCCTTTCACGTCTTCGAGAGAAACATCGTTGGCGCGACCCTGGACAGTAACGTCGTTGGCAATCTGCGAAATCCGGGCGGAACTCCGATCCAGATTCAGCACCAGGGTGCCGTTGAGGTCGGTAACCGAGACGTCGCCGTTCTGGCTGGTGACTTCAGCATTTCCGTCGCGGCCCATGATGCTGATATCGCCATGGCGAGTCGACGCCACAACGGAGGCTTTCCGTGGAATAGCGATATCCAGATCGCTGCTCACCCAGTGATCGCCAGCGCCGTGCGTGTTCGCATCCAAAGTCAGGGCCCCGCCGCTTGCGGTGATTTGCGGTCGGCTGGATTTATTCCAGTTGTCTGCGTCTTCCTGTCGGTCGGCGTTGATGCGCTTGTGGACGGTTATGTGGATTTGATTGTCACTCGATGCAGTCACATTGATCGCGCCGCGTTCGCTGGTCACGCGCAGACTGCCGCCGGCGGGAAATGTTTGTTGCAGTTCGTCTGTGTAGTTGTAGGTATGCCCCCACCACGGGATGTCGGCGCCTTCAATGTGCATCTCATCGCGAATTTCCTGCCAGTTCATGCGGTAGGCCTCGGTCGTGATGAGGCCAGCGACGACAAGAAAAACGACCAGCAACACTCCGCCGGCTCCGATGCCTCGGGGCCGTTCTCCGGCGCTGTTCGCCTGCTGGTACTCGATCAGTTTAATGACTCCCCAGAGAATCAGCAGGACTGGCCAGCCGCGCGAAAACCAGAAACCGAAATGGCTCCAGGAAATCACCCCCATATTGCTAAGGAGGAAACAAACTCCCAGGACAATCAGCACCACTGGTCCCGCGAACGAACGCCGGGGCCTTGATGGCCTCGAGGGAGGTGCGGGAGGCGGAACTTGTACCGTGCTAACCATTTTTCACCTCTGTGGACGGTGTTACGTCACTTGTTGAGGTACTGGGCGGCTGTGTCTCTCCCGAGCTCGGTGGCGGTTGAGTCGGGGTATACGGGTAAGCTGTAGTCGCGGAAGAGCGTTGGATAACCAAAGCTACCCCAATCACAATCAAGAGTGCAGGCAGAGTACGGCCAAACGAGATCACTCCGAGGTTGCTAAGCAAAAACTGCACACCTAGTGTGACAAGAACGGCCGGACCTACAATCCCGCGTTTGCCGCAACTTGTATGTCCTCCCGCCTCAACACGACGGGCAAACAGCCAGACACCAAGTGCTATGAGGAAGACCGGCAATACAACGTCTGCTCTGACAAACCAGAATCCGAGGTTGTGCAACAGAAATAGCACACCGAGAGCGATCAGAACCACGGCACCCGTGGGGACACTCTTCGCGAAATCCGTGCGGTCTCCTGGGCTGAACATCGTCGCCAGGCCAAAGGGATCCGGGACTGGCTGGTTTGCTTGAATCGCTTTGGCCGTGCGAACCGAGTCAAAGATCTGGTAGATAACGAATGCGGCGATTCCAATGCCACAAATCCAGTCCAGCGGATCGCGCTGGTTTGCTCCGATCACCAGCAAAATAAATATGCCCAAGTGGGCCAGACCTTTTGCGTACTGGCCGTTGTAAATGGCACCCACTCCGAATGGAATTGCGCCGAGGATGCCGGCCAGCGCAGGATTCGGTCCCGCACTTGAGCCCGGCGGCACTCGCACCCCTGGTCCCTGACTTGTCCCCTGCTGATAGGCCATCTGCGAAGGCGCCGTTCCGGACACTTTCTCCGCCAGGCAGTTCTCGCAATAAATCACGCCCATCACCGGGCGAGTGCAATTTGTGCAAAGCGGTTTGCCGCAAGTGCGGCAGTAGGCCGCTGCGGGAGTTTGTATATGGTTAGCGCAGTTCATACGAACCTCCTGTATGTGGTCACCGACACTACAGGTGGATCATTGGGGAGAGAAGCAAACACTGGCTGGTTCCCTTCCCGGCTGTAGTTGCGTTCCTGCTTTTGTTCGGGTTGTCCACTGGTATTGTTTTTGCTCTTGTCCTTCCTATCGTTGTTCTGTTGCTCGGATGGCTGTTCAGGAGGAGTTGTGGCCTGCTTGAACTGGCGCACCCGAGATTCAATTTCATACACAAAACGGATATTCTCGTAATATTTCACGACTCGCCCTGAAGTCTCGTAATACGTGCGCCGGACGGCGCTGGGACGCAAGTCGAGATGTCGCAGATCGCTTAGCTTCACGCCTGCCAAGCTGAGAGTCACTGACAGGCTGAAAAAAGCCATGCCGAACGACATGGCAAATCTAGGTTGGCGGGCCACGGCGACGATCGGAGAAACCAGCAAACTAATCCATTCCCCGACTCGATCCATCCATGACGTTGTTGCGGTACCGGCACGCCCATGTAAGCGGACCGTGCTCACACCACTGGTGCGTAGCAGGATGTTGGTTACCAGGTCCGGGGAAGGATCTACTTCCTTCAAAGACTTTAGCCAGCTTCGGCCAGCTTCAGCTTCTTGAACCAGAGGGCCACAAATCTGGCACTCGCGTCCGTGGGTTTCGAAGGCCGCGAGTCTTTCTCCCGCAAGGGTGCCGTCGATAGCCTGGCTAAGCAGTGCGTCGAACTCCGCGCATTGCATTCCGTTATGTTCTTTGCCTGTCATTACATTACCTGCCTATATGTACGTTGGAGGAGGCGCGCAAGTTCCGCACGCCCCCGGTTAATCCTAGATTTCACAGTACCTTCGGGAACCTTTAGTACCGTAGCGATTTCGCGGTAGTCCATGTCCTGTAAGTCACGCAGAATCACTGCTTCCCGCAGCTCCGGGGAAAGCTTCTGCAGGGCCTGGTGAACGGTATCGCCGGTTTCGCGGCTTTGTACCCGGGAGTCTGGGGCGGGGCTGCGGTCGGGGATCTGCTCCGACAACGGCATAGCATCTTCACGCTCGGAGGAGACCGTATCCAAGGAATCGGTCATGCGCTCCTGTTTTGTCTTGCGAAAATGGTCCACCAGGAGATTGCGAGTGACGGTCGTGACCCAGGTCATGAACGCGCCCCGATCGACATCGTAGGAGTTGAGCGTGCGATACATTTTGATGAAGACCTCCTGCGTCAAATCGTCCGCGTCGTTGCCCGATCCAGCGAACCGGTAGCAAATGTTGTAGATGCGCCGGTGATAGCGTTGGACAATCTCCTCCCACGCGGCTGCGTCGCCGGAAATGCAGCGACGGACGAGCACAGCAGCCACATGGGCGTCTTCCAAATTTCACTCCCCGGGATTGGTTGCGGAATGGGACAGCGCTAGTGACTTGAGACCAGCCCCAAACCGGCTCGCACAAAGATACGCGCAAGCAGCACTTGAAGTTCAGCTAAGAAGCTGAAACGTAAAATTGTACATGTAGGGGCAGGTGTCCTGACCTGCCTTAGCACAGACGTTCGGGGTGGGCAGGTGAGGGCACCTGCCCCTACATTTTCGGTTAGAGAGCAACCTAGATGGGTTCGCCGTCAATGCGGGTGGCGTCAGCCACATTGGTCGGCTCATCGGAAAACGTTTTGCCGGGCTCGAAGGCAGCCTTCTCATGTCCTGTTCCGGCTCGACGTATGACGTCATGCCAGCCGTCGTTCCAGGAGATGCGCGCCTCGCCATCAACCACCGTCCAGGTGCCGTGATTCGCGCCGATTGTTTTCGTGGCTTCACCGTCGTCCTTCAGCGTAATAAAGAAGTGCCCTCCTCCACCACCCACGCCCACTTTCCACTTACCAAGGAAATGGTTCTTGCCCATGAGTGAACCGCCCACCGCAGAGGAGCCGAATTCGATGCGTGACGTGTCATTCAGCGCAAGGCTCTGCTGATGGCCGTCTCGGAAAACAATTCTGGCAGGGGCGCTGAGTTCGATCCGAACAATGTCCGCCAGGGGAAAACTCTGGCTGTGGCCATCCTTGAAGACCACCACCAGCAATCCGCGCGCGTCCTTCGAAGCAGGGCTCTGTCCTAGACTGACAATGGCAGATGTCAGCAAAAATACAGCAAAGAAGACGGCCTTGATTATTCTGCGCATGTGAGCCTCCCCGGAAGCCAGAAACAATTTCACTATCAAGATACGAGCCCTAAGGCCGCGAAGTTCCATCCAGTCAGCGGAACTTAAGATTGTCGGAACCCCAACTGAGGTCCGCCTTAGGCGCGGCACAGTTCGGTCGCCAGCACTTCGCGCCGCTCCATCGCGATACCGTCGATACGGGTAAGCAGGATGAAATAGCCTGCGATGGAAGGCCCTGCCAGCGCAGCTAGAATCAGAATAGCAATCCAAAGGTTCGAGTAATAATGGATCGCGATGAAGATAGACAGCGCGCCTGTCCCGAGCGCTGCCAACTGGACAGCGAGGCTCACCAGGATAGTGCTGGCGGAAGCCCGCTGGCGGCCGAAAGTTGAGTAGTCGATGCGCTTGGGCGAATAGATGGAAAGCAGGTTCCCAGCAGTGAAGTTCAAAGGCCCGGCGAACAAATACCAGGCAAGGGTTAGGGCCATGACCTTGGGAGTCGGCGGCTGATAGATAAGGCAGACGCCCAACCAGAGAATGAGCACATCGAACGCAAGAATCGCACCGTGAGCGAGGTTTTTCCCTGCCGCAATCCGGCGAAATGAAACCGGCGAGACCAGAAAGAACTGAATGCCGCCGCCATCTCCCCCGAAGTTGTTGTAAATGAGGTTCGTCATCACCAGCAGGCTGTAAGCGGCACCTACCGGAAAGACAAAACCCATTTGCTGACTGAGGAAGCCTTTTCTTCCGCCCCACAGTATGAACACCATGAACATGGGCATGATCAGAGTGAACAGCATTGGGCCGCTGCGCGAGAGGTAGCGCAACTCTTTTTCGAAGATCGCCGATACCGGACCGGAAAACACCGGAAGATTCCATCCGCGGCGAACCGGGCCGATGTCTTGCGGAGTTCGGCGCTTTTCTCCACCTGCGGGATTTTCACCGCGGTACCGGTTGAGCAAGCTGAAGCTCAGAATCGAAAATACGATGGCGCCGTAAACCGTCATGAAAGCCAGAGAGCCCACCGCGGAGAGATTCCTCCTCTCTCCACCATTTATGACCGCCGATGCTGCCAGCCCAGGAGGAAGCTGGCGCTCCAGTGGAATAAGCCGCGCCAGCAGATGCCACTTGTATTGCGCGGGCCTCTGACTAAGCCGCCCGAGCAGTGGGCCAGCGGCTTGAAAACCGATGAGCAGCAGCAAGAAAATTACTCCCAGCACTTCTTTGCTGCGACGGCGTGAAAGCCAATGCTCAATCCACACGAAAATCATTCTGGCGAGCAGGACGTTGAAGGCGACGAAAGTCAAAATAACAAGCAGCGCCCACGGCGCGAGCCACAGGTCGGCGACGCAGATTCCAATAAAAATTCCAAGACACCAGAGAGTCCCCAGTGCGGTTGCGATGTCCATCGCGCCGTAAATCAAACGCACTAGAAAGTAGGTGGGATAACTGAGGGGAAAGCGCAGCAAGGCTGAGGTATCCACGTCCTCATTGAATGCTGTCGCCATCACCGGAAAGAGTTGCCAGAACAAGAAAACGAGCCAAAATAAAAGCGAAAGCCATTCCTGTTTGTGATCGGTAGTGCTGCCCCATGCGATTGCTCCCAGAACAGCGCCGCCTCCGAACCCGGCTGCCAACACCAGTAACCCGGCAAAAACGCGCGAGACCAGATTCACGCGGCCTCTGATAGAGCGTAGCGAGTTAATAAAAAGGTGCCAGCGGAGTCCGCCGATTGCGCGAAGCTGTTCGCGAGAGCTGGAGCTCAACCCAGCCATGAGAGTTCCTGGGCAGCAGTGCGCGAACCGCCGACGGTGTGAAGGAAGAATTCCTCAAGAGTAAATTTCTGGCCGGGATGCACCGCGCTTCCAACGACGCCCGAACGTAATTCATCGAGCGGTCCCTGTGCTACCAGGCGGCCGTGGTTGATGATTCCGACATGACTGCAAAGCCGCTCCACGATTTCCAAAACGTGTGAGGTAAGAAAGATGGTTGCGCCACGAGCGATCATGCGTTGCAGCATGGCCTTGAGGGTCCCCGAAGCGACTGCGTCCACCCCTTCAAACGGCTCGTCGAGAAAGAGCACCCTCGGACCGTGGATGACCGCTGCCGCCATCGCAAGCTTTTTCTGCATGCCATGGGAATAGTCGGTAATCAAAGTCTTTGGTTGGCCTGACAATTCCATGAAGTCCAGCAGTTCCGCTGCGCGTTGCGCGGCGGTATCGCGGTTGAGGCCATACATGCGTCCCGCAAAATTCAAATATTCCGAGCCGGTCAGGCGTCCGAACAAAGCCATCCCTTCGGGCACCACTCCGATCTGACGCTTCACCTCGACCAGATGCGTGGAGAGATCAAGGCCGAGGATCTGCAAGCGTCCGGCAGTGGGCGCGAGCAATCCGGTCAACATTTTGATGGTGGTAGATTTGCCTGCGCCATTGGGGCCAAGAAAACCATAGAACTGCCCCGGGGAGACGAACAGATTCACCTCCTGGACAGCGGTGAAATCGCCGAACCGGCGAGTCAGGCCTTCGGTACGGATGGCGGCATCCACAGAGTTTTGAATGTAACACAGGCGAACTCACCGGCTGACTCGAGAAAATCGGGCGTCCTAGAAGCCCCTTGGAACGCGCTTGATCTTGTATATGCGATTTAGTTATCCTGTATATACACAATACAGAGGTGGCGCATGGCTGTGACAATGACATCGATAAGGCTGGACACCACTCTAGCCGACGAAGCTGCGAAGATTCTGGGAGTAAAGTCCCGGACGGAGGCAGTGCATGTGGCGCTCAGGGAAGTTGTGGCGCTAAAACGGTTCAAAAATCTAATGAAGAAGCACGGTGGGAAGCTCTCGTTCGCCGGTCACGGTGAGTGACTTCGTCATTTTCGACACCTCTATCTTTATTGACCACTTGCGCGCAGGCCTGCACCAACAAAGAATTGAATCGGTCACCGGCCTCATCCGGACATCGGCTGTAGTTCTCGCGGAATTGTGGCGCGGCGCTACAAGGCCGGCGGAGGCTGAGTTTCTGCGGGCGTTACAAAGAAACCATCCCATTCTGACTCCCTCGGAAAAGACCTGGCTGGAGTCGGGTCAAATCCTGGGGAAGATATACGCGGATAAAGGGTTCGCGCCGGACAAATTGCGAGATCTGCATTTCGACGTACTCATCGCGCTCACCGCGCGGTCTCACGGCGCCCGGGTGGTGACCTCCAACCGCGCCGATTTTGAATTGATCAATAGCTATCGGAAATTTCAGATCGAGCTATGGTAGCCGCCGCCCGGCGAAGGAAGTTTCCCGTTTCCCAGGAGCGTCCGGGGACTTCAGCGCATGCTATACTCAGCCCATTTTCCGGGCCCTTCCGGACACCTCTAGGTTGGAGAACGCCATGGCCACTTCGTCCGCGGTTGTTGTTCGTCGTCCGCAAAGCCGCTTCAAATACCTTCTGTTTTCGGCGCTCGGCGCTATGTTCCTTTTTGTCCTCTGGCACAATGAGCGCTTCATCATTGACCATTCGCATCCGGACTGGACCTACTACCTCCCGGTTCGCTGGCTGCTTATTCCACACGGCCTTGGCGGACTAACGGCGCTGCTGATTGGGCCGTGGCAGCTCTCCTCGCGGTTCCGGCAAAAGCACGTGCGCGTCCATCGCGTTATGGGAGGCTTTTACCTCGGCGGAATTAGCGTCGCTGCACTAATGGGCATGTATATCGCCACCGTCCACAGTACTCCGCCGCTGAGAGTGTTCACCTATGTGATTGCGATCACATGGCTGCTCTGCGGCTGGACAGCCTTTGCTTCAGTCATGAACGGCAACTACCAGCAGCACCGCCAATGGATGATCCGCAGCTATGCCGTCACAACCATTTTTGTGACCGCCCGGGTTGCGTTTGCGTTGCCTATCATCCAGCGCCTGGGAGGCGCCGCGTCGGCGCCAGTACTCTGGACGCTCTTGGTGATGACGCTCATCCTGACCGAGCTTGGGCTGTCGTGGCGAGGCGTTTTCACAAGCCAGCCGCTGCGAGGCGCACGCGTGCAGGCTGCGGGCCAGTAGGCCGCCAACCGTTCCCAGCCTCAGGATTTGCCAGGAGGACAGTGAAGGGAAAAATCTCCGCATGGGCAAACTTTCTGCATCAAATGTGCGGTGTGGCAGCAGAGTTTGCGGGGGCGTAAAGGAGGGTAACGATTATGAAGACCAGGTACCCAATCGCAGTTTTCGCCGCGATGGTCGCTGCCTGCACTCTGGCAGCCGGCCAAGCGCAACAGGAGCCGTCACAAAAAGCTGTGGAACGTATCCAGAGAGAAGTGCGGCACGAACTGGTGATGTTGCCCTATCTGGATGTTTTCGACAATCTGGCCTACAAAGTCGACGGTTACAACGTCACCTTGTTTGGTCAGGTCACACGACCCACGATGAAATCTGACGCGGAGAATGTGGTCAAAAAGATTGAGGGCGTAGAAAAAGTTGACAACCAGATCGAAGTGCTTCCGCCTTCGCCGATGGATGACCGGTTGCGCCTCAGGCTCTATCGCGCCATTTACGGCTATCCGCCTCTGCAGAAGTACGCATTAGGTGTGATTAAGCCCATCCGCATTATTGTGAAGGGCGGACACGCCACTCTCGAAGGCGTAGTAGACAACGCCGCCGACAAGAATGTAGCAGGCCTTCGCGCAAACGGTGTTTCAGGAGTGTTCTCGGTCACGAATAATCTTGCAGTCGTGAAATGACCGGAATCCGATCGGACAGGAAGCGGGGAAATTCAGACAAAGAAGGTCTTCACTCGCTGGTGAAGTAATCCACGGTGACCGGATTCTCAAACAGCGAATAGTCGCGCGTGACTACGGTGATGCCACTGTCGGTAACGAAGTATTTCTGGCGGTCGGATTCGGGATCGAAACCGATCGTCGTGCCCTCGGGTATGTGCACATCGCGGTCCACGATGGCGCGTCGAATGCGGCAGTGGCGTCCTATATTAACGTGCGAAAACATGATGCTGGAGTCCACTTCGGTGTAAGAGTTCACCCGCACGTCAGGTGAGAGCACGCTATAACGAACCGTTCCTCCGGAGACGATGCACCCGGCAGAGACGATCGAGTCCAGGGCCTGCCCAGTGCGGCCGGCTTCTTCGAATACAAATTTGGCCGGAGGATACTGGCGCTGGTGGGTACGGATAGGCCAGGCTTCGTCATACAGATTGAAAACCGGCGAAACCGAGACCACGTCCATGTTGGCTTCGTAGTAGGCCTCCAGAGTTCCAACATCTCGCCAGTAAAGCGCCTCTTTCTTGTTTTCATCCACGAAGTCGAACGAATATACGCGGTAGTCATCCACCATTTTTGGCAGGATGTCTTTGCCGAAGTCGTGGCTGGAGTGCTCGTCTTCCGCGTCCTTCAACAAAATGGGGATCAGCACATCAGTATTAAAGAGATAAATGCCCATGGACGCGGAAACTTTGTCGGGATTGTAGGGAGAGCGCAGCTTGGTGAATGTAGGCTTCTCCTCGAACCCGGTTACGCGATAGTCGGAATCAATCGCCATGACACCAAAGCGATAGGTTTCGTCAGGATTGATTTGGATGGTGCCCAGCGTCACATCCGCGCCCGAATCAACGTGCTGCCGCAACATGAGGTCATAATTCATCTTGTAGATGTGGTCGCCGGAAAGGATCATCACGTATCGTGGCTGTTCGGAGCCGATGGAGTAAATGTTTTGGTAAACCGCGTCGGCGGTGCCCTGGTACCACTGGTCGCTGACCCGCTTCATGGGCGGAAGCACTTCAATGAATTCCCCTAGTTCGCGGGCAACAATGTTCCAGCCTTCGCGGATATGCCGGTTCAGCGAGAGGGCCTTGTACTGAGTGAGAATGTAAACCCGGCGTAGATCGGAGTTAATGCAATTAGAGAGGGTGATATCGATGATGCGGTAAATGCCGCCGAAGGTCACGGCAGGCTTGGCGCGGTCACGGGTGAGGGGATAAAGCCGCTCTCCCGCTCCTCCGGCCAGCAGGACTCCCAAAGTGTCTTTCATCTGGCTCCGCTATGATGAGTCGCCGGCGCGCAGCGTTACACGTTGATGGAAACCTCAATTCGAGCCGTAATACTAGCACAAGCACCTAACCCGCTGCCTCGCCCAGGGCTGCCGGCCGGCTTGCGGCCGACTTGAGCGCTGGCAGATTCACCTCGACCAGCGTGCCGGGATTCGCGCAGCGAATCTCGAGCAAGCCTCCGAGTTGTCTGGCCCTCTCCCGCATGCCGCGAATTCCTACGCCTAGATCACCAAGTCCGTCTTCCATAAGAATTTCCGGAGGGATTCCACGGCCTTCGTCGCTGATGGTCAGCGCGGCCCCTGCGGCAATCGACTTTAGAGAAATAAACGCAGTCCGACTGCCGGAGTGGCGATGAATATTCACCAGGCATTCCTGAATAATGCGGAAAATCGCAGTCTCCACATCCCGGGGAAAGCGGCGCAGGCCGGGATCGACCTCCAGGGCGACCGCAATCTTGCTGCGTTCGCTGAATCCGCGAACGTACCATTCCACCGCGCTGGCGAGTCCGGTTTCATCGAGCATGGGCGGGTGCAAAAGGTACGAAAGTGTCCGGATTTCTGTAATCGCCTGGTCTGCGAGGGCAGCGGAGTCGGCCACCTTTGCAGAAACCCTCGGGTCATCCTTGGTCCATTGCGCAATGATCCCCAGGTTGATGTGCAGAGCTGCCAGCAATTGGCCGGCGCTGTCGTGAAGTTCGCGTCCCAGGCGGCGCCGCTCGTCATCCTGCAGTGTCAGCACGCGTCCTGAAAGCTTGCGTAACATTTCTTCGGTCTGGACGCGCTTCTTGATTTCACGATGCAGCATTTCGTTGGCGCGTACCAGCTCCGATGTGCCCTCCTCAAGTCTCGAGTGCGGTTCATTGGGCGATGTTGCCGCCTCTATAAACTCTTTCCCCTTGGGCAGAAGCGGCGGCAGGGCTACAGCGGTCACAACGGAGCTCGCCAGATAAGACACATAAATGGCCGAATCCGAAATCACGCGCAGCCAAACCAACCGGCTATTATTCAAATAGCAGTAGGCATGGGCCCATCCGTAAGAGGATGCAATCCCGGAAACTATCCTTGGATTCAGCACAAATAGTAAGGCGGCTCCGAGGGCCGCCAGAGTTGCGATCAATATTTTGGGTTTGGAGAGTAGTGACATAGATCCCGGCCTCCGTGGCGCGAGAGACCATCGATGGTAAGTTGCCCGCGTTCGTTCCTTATCTTTTAATCGTTCGACACAAAGCAACAACGCCATCACTGGCAAGATGTTGCTCCTACATACTCTTGCAGCTGTTCACCTTTTGCTATACAGAGTTTTCCTGATTACTATGTAGTCAATGCCATGGTAGGAACTACCGCAATACGGGTTTTCGCGAAGGCGGCGCTTGTACTTCTCTTACTTGTGCTAACTCAAGGTGCCTTTTCTGCCACTCAACAGGTCGCACTGAAGTCGCAGATCCGGTGGCAACCGTCCAGACCTGTCAGCGGATCTCCGATTTTATTTCAGGTATCGGCACTGGCCAGCGCAGAGTTGGTGTCAGCCGTATGGATGAATCATGAAGTGATTTTTTTTCGAGCGGCAAAGACTAACTTCTGGTACGGGCTAGCCGGAGTCTCGCTGGAGACTGCTCCCGGAAATTATGATCTGCGGCTGACCGAAACCCTTGCTGGTGGCAAGTCGGTTGAGACGCTGCAAAGAATAAAGATTTCCCGGGCAGTTTATCCAAAGATTACGGTCAAGGTCGCGAAACAATACACCGAGCCAAGTCCGGAGCAACTCAGCGAGATCTCAGCGGACAAGAACGTAAAGCAGACAGTTTTTGCCGCAGAAAATCCGCAGCGACTCTGGACAGGACAATTCGCCGCTCCGGTTGAGGCGCCCGTTTCCGATATCTTCGGCACCGCGCGCGTCTTCAACCAGCAAGTTCAGAGCCGGCACCAGGGTCTGGACTATGCAGTCCCGGCAGGCACCCCTGTGCATGCCGTGAATCGGGGTACGGTGGTCTTGTCTAGACCGCTCTTTTTTGAGGGGAATTGCGTCGTCATTGACCACGGCCAGGGTTTGTTGAGTCTGTACCTGCACTTGTCGGAGTTCAAAGTCAAAGAAGGCGAAGAAATTCAGGCAGGGCAGGTCATTGCGTTAAGCGGCGGCACGGGACGCGCAACCGGACCTCATTTACATCTGGCGATACGCTGGCACGGGGTGTATCTGGATCCAGCTATCCTACTGAAACTAAAGGTACCCGGTGATTGAACATGACCTCACCGTTCATTCTTGTTCCGAATTCGTAACAAAAACCAAATAGGCAACAGCCAAATGAATGGTCCATGCAAAGCTGTTGGGGCTCGCCGTCGGGTTATAGCGTGGGGAAGCGCTGCGAGTTTGCCGGACGAGAGCTATCGGGAACTTGGGGGCCCCCTCATCAAGGTCCCGATATTTTTTGCGTCAGACTGCCGCCAGTCTCGCCCCAGAATGTTGCTCCGACTCCACGGCAACCCCGTCACGATAACTTACCGTCCGGCCCGAAATAGCGGGGACCCTTTCGCCGGGAACAACTATCCCCACCAGGTTTAGTGGATCGGCGGCAGAAATGGTGATCGTCTCGCCAGTTGGCGGCAGCTTGCGGGTGGCGCGCAAGGATTCCACTGCTACCGGCAAAGCGAACTGCTCGCCAAGGAATCCATCCACAAAACGGCCGCCACGAATTTCACCGCGGGCTTCGAGTCTGCGAACTGCGATTTGAAGCTCGCGCCATTTCGGAAGATTGGTCTCGCGGGCAAGCAGATCGCGAAAGACTACTCCATATCGCTTTAGCAGCATCCAGCAAGTGGCTTCGACGGCGCGATCGCGCTCGATGGCTGAATCAGTGTGCAAGACTGCCCATCGTCCGGCGTTGTGGCGCGGACGAGCTCCGCGACCGCTGCCTTGCCCGGCACGACGCTTGGGATCGATCAGTGAGCGTAAGTTGTCGAAACCGTCGGCGGTGACCAGACCGGCGGCGACAAGTTCCCAGAGCGCGGTTTCAATCTCCGCTTTGAGCTTGCCAGTCGCGCGCACGATGTCGGGAAAGAACGACGCTCCGCGCTGGCGGAGAAACTCCAGCACTTGGCTGCCGCCGGCACTCAGCCCTCGCGCATCGCCTAGTGAAGAGTGCGGCACCATCCAATCAGCCTCTTCACGAATGAAAAAAGTGACGGGAGCAACACTGGTCGGAATCACACGCCGCCGATTCGGTTGGTTCCCATTCGATGTGTCGTTGGGAGTGTAAATTGTTGCGGGATGCGGCGACAGCCTTCCCCAGCCGACCGCGCCGGTGAGGCAAAGCTGGTCGAGCCATTTCGGATCGTAATCAGCAATGCGGTGCGCCAGGACTTGCCGCTCCCAAGCATTGGCGGGAATTTCGAAGCCCTGCAACTGGCGCAGGACTTCCAGGGTAGACCGCTCGCCCTGCACCTGCGACCCTGGGGCAACGTGCTGCCAGCGCAGCAACCAACGCATGAATTGCGCGGCGGTGACAGGCTCAATCTCCTTTCGAAGGGTCGCGACGGTGAGCCGATGGATGCGGGCGAGCAGGCGGCGATCACACCATTCGGTTTCGCGAATCCCCGGATCGGTGAACTTCCCCCGCAGGATGGCGCCGCTGGCTTCCAGCCGCAGAAGAGCCTTTTCAATTTCCTGCGCAGGAATGCTAAGCAATTCGCCCAGAGCATTTGCGGTTACGGGACCAATGTGCCCCATCCAGCCGCCCACTAGAGACAACTGAGAATCGTCTTTTGAAGGAGATGTCTGAGCAATTTCTGCGGGAGTAGCATCGAAGGTCGCGTCCGGAAACAGTAGCGAGAAAGTCTTCGCGCGTTCGGCGGCGATCCAGAATTGTTTGCCGTCGTGGCTTGCGCTCATGGCCCGGCGTTCGCGCCCGAGCATTTCAAAAAGCGGCTGCCAATCAGAGGTGGCACGGGCTAGCTCATCGACGATGGGCGCGGACCTTTGCTCCGATGGATGGGCAAGCGCTCCCGTCCCCACAGTGGAGGTGCCAGCGGCGGG
>Ga0209648_10000133_pt1 | contig 50682 bp, 43 predicted proteins | sample GraSoi2013_115cm_FD_185830 | JGI IMG/M metagenome (GOLD analysis project Ga0209648, IMG submission 185830) | Grasslands soil microbial communities from the Angelo Coastal Reserve, California, USA - Sample 9_17_2013_115cm (SPAdes) (version 2) | ecosystem: Environmental > Terrestrial > Soil >... | reverse complement strand
GCCGCCGCGGGCTGATCGTGTCCGGCCCGAGCGGCACCGGCAAGTCCACCTCCATCACCCAGCTCGGCAAGATGCACCAGATCGAGACCGAACGGCGCGCCCCCGGCCGCGCCGGGCGCATCCCGGTACCCATCTCCTGCTGGTGAGAACTTCCCTTACATACTTCAAGGGCACGCCTTCGGCGCGCCGGGCCCGGTCCGGGCCCGGCCGAGTTTGGACGCGAGGCCGCGAACACATCGAGGGGCGGCGGGAGCGCAAGCGGTGACCGCGCCAAGGCCTCAGCGGGCACGGGCACCGCGCCGACTCCGGGGCGGGCGGCCTGCCGCGCCCTACGAGCGGAAGCCCACCGGGCGCCGGCGTGACTGCGATGACTTCCGGGTCTTCCCCGGCCCCGATCGGCTTGCCGGCCGTGCCGGTGGCGGTGAAGAAGGGCGTCACCGCATTCAACGGGGTGTCGGCGACGTAGGCGGTCTTCCCGCTGGGCGTGATCGCGATCGCGACAGGGGTGATCCCGACCTTGATGGCCGTGAGCGCGGTGTTGGTGGCGGTCCGGATCGGAGTCACCGTCCCGAAGCCGGGCTGACCACGTAGGCGATCACCGGGTGCGTCCGGCACGGCGGGGAGGCTGTGGCGGCCAGCGCGGCCGCCGGTGCCAGCGCTGCGGCGCAGGCTATGGCAGCCACCCCGGCTAGTCGCCTCGGGGAAAGAGCGGGCAATTTCAGGTTTCGTGTGGGCCGCCGTCGGAGCGCGGAACTTGTGGGCTATCTGTGGGGCCTCGCGAGAGACCCCGGAAGCTCGCACGGCAGAGCGTTCAGCCGGCCCCAGCCCTCCTCCAGAAATGAGCAGCCATGCCCGCAGAGACGTAGCGTTACGAATGGACCACAGCGCCGGGATCTACGCTGGCGCATATCGATGCCGATTCCGCGGCTCGCCTTGGTGGGCGGGCGCAGATAAGCCAGATCTTTGCGGCCCTCAGCTTGACTAGGCCGACGCGCAGCGTGACCAGCTCACCTGGGGCTGACGCGGCCCACAACGCAGGTGCGCCAGACCCTGTCGCCATGGTCATCATCGCCAATGACGGCTCCGCCGGCTTCTACGACTACGTAACGCGGTGTCCACAACGCGTCGGATACATCCGCGGTGACCATTGTGCCGGGACCGCAGCCCGGCCGATTGCCGCCATTGTGACCGCAGTCCAGCTGGGGAACCGATAACCTCCTTCCCGAGCGGGTTGATTCCTGGGCGCAGTGGGGGCCGCACCAGGCACCAGTGGCGGAAGGAGGCATCCCCAGTGAACCCGCCTGGCCTGACTCTCACCAAGATTCCGACGGTGGCCGCAGGGGACAAACCGCTGCACGTGGCAATGATCGCCCCGCCGTATTTCGACATTCCGCCGACAGCGTACGGCGGAATTGAAGCTGTGGTGGCGGACCTGGTCGACGCCCTGACCGACCGCGGCCATCAGGTGACCCTCATCGGCGCCGGCCGACACCGCACACGAGCGCAGCGGTTCCTCGCCACGTATCAGCGGCAGCCCGCGGACCAGCTAGGCGAGCCGCTTCCTGAGGTCGTGCACGCAGCACAGGCCGCACGGCTGCTAGAAGATCTCGATGCCGACGTGGTGCACGACCACACCCTCGCCGGCCCGTTACTGGCCCGTGGCCGGGTTGCCCCGACAGTGGTCACCGTTCATGGCCCTGCCACCGGCGAACCCGGCACGTACTACGGCGCGCTGGGCAGCACCGTCGGCCTGGTTGCGATCTCTGACGCGCAGCGCGCCCAGGCGCCGGGGCTGCCCTGGGCCGCGACCGTGCATAACGCGATCCGTGTCGACACCTTCCCGTTCCGGGCAGTGAAGGACGAGTTCGCTTTGTTCCTGGGCAGGTTTTGTCCAGACAAGGCGCCCCACCTGGCCGTGGAGGCCGCCCGCGCGGCCAGGCTGCCGATCGTGCTGGCCGGAAAGTGTGCAGAGCCAGCCGAGCGCGCGTACTTCACCCGCGAGGTCGAGCCCAGGCTCGGCCCGGACACCACAATGTTCGGTGTCGCTGATGCGGCCGCCAAGCGCGATCTGCTGGCGCGGGCGGCCTGCCTGGTGTTCCCTATCTGCTGGGACGAGCCATTTGGCCTGGTCATGATCGAGGCAATGGCCTGCGGTACGCCCGTCGTAGCGTTGCGCCGCGGCGCCGCTCCCGAACTCATCCTGCCCGGTCAGACCGGGGTCATCGTCGATCACCCAGGCGAGCTGGCTGGCGCGATCGATGAAGCCCGGCGCCTTGACCCCTGGATCTGCCGCAAGCACGTGCAGCAGAACTTCACCACCGACCTGATGGCGGCCGGCTACGAGGCTGTCTACCGGCGTGCGCTGGCGGCACCCGCCGAGCCGGCCATGGTTCCCGCGCCTGTCCGGCGCGGCGCGGCATCGGCTATCACAGCCAGCACCGTCACGAACGGCAGGTAGGCGCGGAGCAGGCGCGCCTACGGACCATCGCCTTCACTGCCCTGTGGGGGACATCCGCTCGTAGGTGCGCACGTCGCACAGGATCGTGACCAAGCGCACATGGCCCTGCCAGCCGCGGCAGCTCAGGTCGCGCGGTCAACATGCAGAATCTCAAGCAGTCCACAGCCGTGACTTTGCTGGCTGTATCTCGATGGGGCGGGTGGCGGTGACGCAGGCGTTCCATGCCAGTGGCGTGCCAATAGAGGACGCACGCTGGTGGGCACGGGCGCAGGGCCCTGCAGCCGGTTCCGGTACGCCACAGATTCCTTTGGTTGGACACCGTCCCCGCCCGCGGCAACGTTCCCGGAATGCCCGGGCTGCTTCACGATTCCACCCTGCACTCATAATGACCTTTCGGCGCGCCAGAGACGGCCCGCGACCCGACATGGATCGGCGTACATATCGGCGGCTCGGCGAGCGTTCTCCCCTAACGTCCCTGTCACTCACCGTGATGCGGCCGATCGGCGTAGCCCGATGCCGATCTCGGATCGGTCCAGCGGTGAACGATCTGCTGGAGGTTGCATCCGGAGGTCGGTCGATGTGCTTGTCGATCTTGCCCCGCGGCCGCCAGGCGGCCACATCATGCCTGCCTGACGCACCCTCGGCATGCACGACAGGACGTTGGTGAGCCGAGTTGAGTGTGCGTGGCGGTGCCCATATCACCCGGATCTGCACGTTCGCCGGTCTACCTAAGCCCGATCGCGCGGCCGCGCAATTGGGCGGCACTGTGCGCCTTGCTTCAGACGAGGGCTGATCACGCAGCGCGATGACAAACGCCCCACCTCCGTGAGCCGATCGCTGCCGAATACGGTCGCGACGCCCGCTCGTGGGATTGCTGCGCTGAGCGCGCAGATTGGCCGTTCTTGTGCGCCGTCTGCGGCGCGTCATCGCGTTTGTGCCGCTGAGCGACGTCAGCGCGTACTGGCTGGTAGCTGACGTTTGGCTGGTCAAGGGCAGCTCGGACGAGAGCGGATGCGGCTGAACCCTGGATTAAGGGCCGCGACGCCGCGGCCGCTATTTCGCCGACCGCTCATGCAGTCGCCTTGTGGCGGCTTCACGCCACGGCTCGACGTGAGCCCGCCCGGCTATGGCGAGAGCGTGCCTGTAGTGGGCTTCGGCGCCGGGAAGGCGCAGGTAGCGGGCTAGGTCACCGAGGATCTGGGCGGCAGGCCAGAGAGTAAACATCGCCAAGTCAGCTCCGGCAGGCCGGCCGGCGTAGGGCAGTAGCGCCTGGTAGGCGGATTCGCCGCGCTGGCGGTCGTCGATGGCGATGGCGAGCAGGCCGCGGATGCCGGTCAAGAACAGCCAGAAGCCGTCCGGGGGGATCGGGCGCGGGCGATCGGCCACCTCGCGGGCCTCGGTGATCCGGCCGGAGGCGGCGAGCGCGAGCGCGTACGGCTCCGAGAGAAACACAGGCGCGCCCACTTCGCGGCAGGCGCGCTCCAGTTCGCCGACAATTTCCGCTAGCCGGTCGTGCACGAGCAGCACGCAGAACCGGCCCAGGTTTCCCGCGCCGCCGCTCAGCCCGGTCCCGGGCTGCCACATTCTGAGCGCGATTATGTGAGCGTCCGCCCGCTGGTACAGGTCTTCCGCGGCGGCCAGGTTGCCATCCAGCATTGCCCGCAGCGCCCGGTAGTAGCCAACCTGTGCCGCGACCACCGGCAGGTCGTACCGTTCGGCGATGTGCGCGGCCTGGGCAGCGTGCAGGTCTGCGGCGTCGAAGTCGGCGCCGCCGCTGTCGGCTCGCATGAGCATCACGTGGGCGAACGCGTCGGCGGTGACCGGCTTGCCCGGCAAGGCGAGCAGCTCCGCGCCCAGGCTCCGGCGCTCGGCCAGCCCGTCGTGGCGGAAGCTCTGATTGTGCGCGCTGTTGATGGCGATCGTGAGCAGGCCGGGGTCGCCGAGGCGCCGGGCCATCTCCACGGCCTGGGCGGAAGCCTGGTAGCCGCGCTCGGATTCAGCGCCGGCCAGTTCGAAGGCCAGCGTGACCAGCAGGCGGCAGCGCAGCGGATCGTCGCCGGGCGGCAGCCGGGCCAGCGTCTGTTCAACCGTTCCCACTAGCTCGTGGTCGGTGACGCCGTATTCGTGCGTGTGAAACAGATTGGGTACGTCGAAGGCGGTGATGACCCGGGCGACCAGGGCCGGGTCATCGAGCGGCAGCGCCGCGCGGACGGCGTCGCGCCGCCAGGAGCGGGCGCGGGCCAGCTCCCCGGTCTGAGCGAGCGCGCCGACTAGGCGCAGCACCAGTTCCAGCCGGTCCCGGGCCGGGGTGTCGCTTGCCCGGTCGAGGCAGGCGATGGCCTGCTCCCACAGCCGTGCTGCTTCGCGGTAGGCGAAGCGCTGCTCGGCCTGGGCGGCGGCGAGCTGGCAGTACCGCGCCGTTTTCACTGGATCGGTGCCCGCCTCGACGAAATGGTGGGCGAGTGCCGCCGCCTCGGTGGGACTGTGCCGCTCGATCGCCTCACCGGCCCGGGCGTGCAGCCGGGAGCGGCGCAGCCGGGACAGGCTTTGGTAGAGGGTGTCGCGGACGAGGGCGTGAGCGAACCGGATCCGGCCGCCGACAGGTTCTGTCACCAGCCCGGTGAGCAGCCCGGCCTCGATCGCCTCCAGCAGCACGTTCTCGTCGGCTCCTGCGACCTCGCCGAGCACGCCGACGTCGGTCTCGGTGCCGATCACCGCGGCCTGCGCCAGGATGGTCTGCGCCGTGGCCGGCAGCCTGGCGATCCTGCGCTGCAGGACGTCGCGGACTCCGGCGGGTACCTCGGTGGCTGCCGCCAGAGCGCCTTCGGAGTCAAGCAGTCGGGCGGTCTCACGGATGAAGAACGGGTTGCCGGCGGTCCGCTCGGCGATCGCCGAGGCGGTTTGGTCGCCGACAGGGACGGTGCAAGTCGCCCGGACCAGGTCCATGGCTGCGGCCAGACCCAGCCCGGCCAGGCCGATCCGGACCGGCTCGCGGGCGGCCAGCGACGCCAGGCAGGCCTCCAGCTGCTCACCGGCCTCGGGGGGCCGGTAGGCCGCCAGCATCAGGATCCTGGCGCCGGTCAGGTCGGCGGTGACGCTGGCGAGGATGGCCAGCGTTTCGCTATCGGCCCGGTGCAGGTCGTCGAGCACGACGAGAAGCGGCGCGGCGCTGCTGACCAGCTCCAGGTACCCGGCGACGGCGCGGTGCAGCCGGAACCGGGCCGCGGCGGCATCGCTTTCCGGTTCCGGGGTGTCGGTCAGCAGCGCAGCCAGGGCCTGCGGCTCGGCCGGCGGGGCGGCGCGGATCAGGCGCCGCAGAGCCTCGGCCCAGGCCCAGGCCGCCGGGGCGCCCTCGTGCTCGGGGCAGCGGCCGGTGGTCACGGTCCAGCCCCCCGCGGCCAGACGCTGGCTGACCCGGTCGGCCAGCGCGGTCTTGCCTGCCCCGGCGTCCCCGGTCACCAGCGCGATTCGTGTCCGGCCGGCGGCCGCGTCGGCCGCCGCGTCCAGGGCCTGGGCCAGCTCGGCATCGCGGCCCAGATACGGTTCGGCTGGCAGTGGAGCCGGCTCGCCGGGTGCTGGCGCGGGACCTGGCGACGTCGGCGCGGGCGCGGTCACGGCCTGCGGGCACGCCCGCGGCGGGCTGGGCGCCGGGGCGGACAGCTGGGGCGCCTGGGCGAGGATGTCTTCTTCCAGCTTGCGCAGGGCCGGCCCGGGGTCGACGCCGAGTTCTTCGGCGAGCCGGGCCCGGGCCCGGCGCAGCGCGGCGAGCGCGTCGCCCTGGCGGCCGGACTGGTACAGCGCCAGCGCGAGCAGCCGCCATGCCTCCTCCCGCAGCGGGTGCTGCGTGGTCAGCTGGTCCAGGTCCGCGACCAGCTGCGCCGCGCGGCCCAGCCGCAGAGCCGCGTCCGCGCGCACCTCGATGGCCGTCAGGCGCAGTTCATCCAGCCGGGACGCCTCCAGGTCAGCCCACGGCAGGCCGGCGAACTCCTGGAGCGCCTCACCGCGCCAGCACGCGAGCGCGGACGACAGCCTTGCGTGCGCGGCGGCGGGGTCTGCCAGCCCGGCGGCTTGGTGCACCTGGTCCTCGAAGTCCCAGGCGTCGACCATGCCGCGGCCGAGCCGCAGCGCGTACCCGGGCGCGCAGGCGGCCAGGACGCCGGCCCGGTCCCAGGCCGCCCGGCCCGGCTCCAGCGCCCGGCGCAGATGCGAGACATACGACTGCACTGCGGCCAGCGCCTTCGGCGGGGCCTCGCCGGCGTACAGGTCCTCGATCAGCCGGTCGGCGGAGACCACCTGGCCGTGGGCGACGATCAGCCGGGCCAGCACGCACCGCTGCCGCGGTCCGCCGACGCCGACAGGGACGCCATCGACGGTCACCGCCAGCGGGCCGAGTAGCTGGATCCCGATCACTGGCACCTCGCTCACAAACGCCGATCCGCCCGTAGCGTGCCAGCCCCGCAAGCTTGCCGCAAATTTGCGGCAAGGCTGCCGCCAGTTCGCCGGCCCAGGCTCGGTACGTGACACGCAAGCTATTCCCGCTCCGGGCCAGATCAGCTGCGGACCCCGAGCCGGACCTCACCTCGATGGTGGTGACCCACCGGGCGATCCGCCAGGACCTGGCCCGCGCCGCCACGCTGTCCGGCGCGATAGCCGGGCGCGGCCTGCCGCCTGGCCAGGCGCGGGATTTCTGCCGGCATACCGCGGCGCTGCTGGCGGCGGTGCGCGCCCATGACGTGTACGAGGAGACCATCATCTGGCCAGTGATCGCCGCCACCGCGCGGCAGGCCATGGACCTGACCCCGCTGACCGACGACCACCAGGCGATCGAGGCCGCATCTGGCCGGGCCAGTCAGGCGCTGGCGTGCCTGGCCGCCGAGCCGGGCACCTATGCTGTCGCGCTGCGCGCATCGGTCGCCGAGCTGCGCGACATGGTCGATGAGCACATCGCCGACGAGGAGGCACGGCTCCTCCCGGCCATGCGCCGCTACATGACCGCCGGGGCCTGGCGGTGGTGTGAGAGGCAGATCCTGCGCACGGCCGCGCCGCCGGGCCTGCGGTTCACCATGCCCTGGCTGGCACGGCACGCGGGCGATGGCGAGCTGCGCCCGCTGCTGGCCGCCGGCGGCTGGCGGGCCCGGATCGCTCTGGCCGGCTCCCGGCTGGGATACGGCCGGCTGGAACGCAGGGCATTCGGCGCCGGTCATGACATCCGCTCTGACCGAAGAGGCAGTGTTCCACCAGCTATGACGAGGAACCGCAGATGATCCGGCACCACCTCCCCGACGTCTGGCCCGCCGAGACAGCCGGCGCGCCGTATTCCGACGCCGAGCAGTCGGCAGCGGCAGCGCCGACGATAGCGCGCCCATGAGACACGCGAACGACGACCACGCCAGCCAGCCCCATGCGCAACCCGCCAGATGAAAGTCACTGCAGGAAGGACATTTCAGAATCATGTCTGCCATCGCTGGGTGGTGTTTTCGCCACCGGTTCGCGGTCATTGCCGCCTGGGTACTGGTGCTGGTGGGCCTTGGCACGCTTTCCCAGGCCGTGAAAAGCAACTACAACAACTCGTTCTCGCTGCCCGGCACGGGTTCCACCACCGCCCAGGAGCTGCTGGCCAAGACCATCCCGGCTCAGGCCGGCGACTCCGACACGATCGTCTGGCAGGTGAGCCACGGTACGGTGCGCGATCGGGCGGTTACGGCCCGGATCAGCTCGATGCTCCGCACGGTCGCCACGATGCCTGAGGTCGAGGGCGTGGTCAGCCCGTACGGGCCGCGCGGAAGCGCCCAGGTCAGCCGGAACGGCCGCATCGCGTACGCCGTGGTCAACTTCACCCGGCAGTCCAACGACATAGCCACGGCGGATATCACCCGGGTGGTGAATGCCGCAGAGGCGGCCCGCGCGCCCGGGCTCGACGTCCAGCTTGGCGGGGACGCCATCAGGAATTCCGAGCAGTCCTCACTGGGCTTCAGCACTGCGATCGGCGTGATCGCGGCCGCGGTGGTTTTGTTCATCGTCTTCGGCTCGCTGCTGGCGACGCTGCTGCCGCTGGTCACGGCCATCGCCGGGGTCGGCGGCGGGCTGATGGCGATCGCGCCGCTGACCCACGCCATGAACGTCGTCAGCATCGCGCCGATCCTGGGCGCGCTGATCGGGCTCGGCGTGGGCATCGACTACGCCCTGTTCATCGTCACCAGGCACCGCCGGGGCCTGCAATCAGGGTTCCCGCCCGAACAGGCGGCGGTCACGGCCATCGACACCTCCGGCCGCGCCGTCTTGTTCGCCGGCAGCACGGTGTGCATCGCGCTGCTGGGCATCCTGGTCCTAGGGGTCAGCTTCCTGGACGGCCTCGCGGTCGCCTCCGCGCTCACCGTCGTGTTCACCGTGCTCGCGGCGGTCACTTTGCTGCCCGCGCTGCTCGGTGTCCTCGGCATCCGGGTGCTCTCCCGCCGCCAGCGCCGTCGCCTGGGAGCCAGGGAGGTCATCTCCCCAGGGGCATGGAGCCGCTGGGCGGGAACCATCCAGCGCAGGCCGGCGGTGCTCGCCATCGCGGCGGCCGCGGTCATGCTGGTGCTCGCGATCCCGCTGCTGAGCGTGCGGCTCGGCTCCTCCGACGCGGGCAACGACCCCGCGCCGGACACCACCCGGCAGGCCTATGACCTGCTCGCCGACGGATTCGGGCCGGGCTTCAACGGCCCGCTCCTGCTGGTCGCCCAGACCAGCGGCCCAGCCGACGTGGCCGCGCTGAAGACGCTGGAAAACCAGCTTCCCCATGTGGCCGACGTGACGAAGGTGACCCCCCTGGCCGCGGCGCACGGCACCGAGGTCATCCAGGTCACCCCCGGCACCTCGCCCGAGGCGAAGGCGACCTCCGACCTCATCGCCACCTTGTACAACGACACGATCCCGGCAGCCGGGCACGGCACCACGCTGCGGGTGTACATCGGCGGCATTACCGCGACGTACGCCGACTTCGCCACCGTGGTGGCCGGCAAGATGCCGTGGTTCCTGCTCGCCATCATCGGGCTGAGCTTCCTGCTGCTGGTGGCCGCGTTTCGCAGCCTGCTCATACCGGCCACCGCAGCGCTGATGAACCTGCTCGCCGGAGCGGCCTCGTTCGGCGTGCTGACCGCGTTCTTCGAGTGGGGCTGGGGGACCGACGCGTTCGGCCTGGGCAAGGCCGGGCCGCTCGAGGCGTTCCTGCCCGTGGTGACGCTGGCCATCTTGTTCGGCCTGTCCACCGACTACCAGGTCTTCCTGGTCAGCCGGATGAAAGAGGAATGGGCGCACAGCCGGGACAGCCAGCTGGCCGTGCGCACCGGGCAGGCCGAGACCGGACGGGTCATTACCGCCGCGGCGACCATCATGATCTGCGTGTTCGTGACGTTCTCGCTCCAGGGCCAGCGCGACGTGGCCGAGTTCGGCATCGGGCTGGCCACCGCGGTCGCGCTGGACGCGTTCATCCTGCGCACCGTGCTGGTCCCCGCCGCGATGCACATATTCGGCAACGCCAACTGGTGGCTGCCCCGCTGGCTCGACCAGCGCCTGCCGCACCTGGCCATCGAGCCCCCGGAGGGAATTCCGGCCCCACCCGTCCCAGTCCACGCAGCACTGATCGAGGCGGAACGATCCGTTTAGCACTCGAATCGCCAGCAAGGAGCCCTGCGGTGACCATCCTCACCCCGGCCCGCCCACCCCGGCGGGCGGGCCAGGACCAGCGATCATTCCTGCTGCAGCGGGCGCAGCCCGCCCTCAACGGCCTGATCGACGGCTCGCTATCCACCCTGGCGCCCATCTTCGCGGTCGCGCTCGCCACCCGCCAGCCGCACTACGCGTTCCTCGCCGGCCTGGCCACCGCACTGGGCGCCGGGGTCAGCATGGCCTTCTCCGAGGGCCTGTCCGACACCGGGGACCTGACCGGACGTGGCCACCCGTTGCTGCGCGGGAAGATCACCGGGGCGGGCACGTTCCTCGGCGGCGTCCTGCACACCCTGCCCTTCCTGATCCCGGTCTACCACGCCGCGCTGGCCGCGGCCCTGGCCACGATCGTCGTCGAACTGGCGGCCCTGGCCTGGATCCGGTGGCGCGTCTTCGCCGCCGGCTTCCTCCGCTCGTTCATCTCCATCGCCATCGCAGGGGCGATCATCGCCAGCGTCAGCGCCGCGCTCGGCGCAGCCAGCTGACCAGCCCGATCCCGAGGGAATGCATGCTCCATCCCTTCGGGATCGCGCTGCCCTCAGAATCAAGCTGAGCAGGGAAACCCGGCCCACGACTTCCCCCAGCCACTTGCTGCAGGCCCCTCACACGGGCCTACCAGAAAGCGCCCGGCGGCCCTTCGTGCCGCCCCGCATGCCCGCCCCCGCCCGGCACCGGGACAAGCGAGGCGGCTATCAAGACACACGCTAGATGACAGGAGACAGCGCAATGGCAGAGCACATACCCGGCGATCCGGACGCTGGCAGCTGGTTCGTGCGGTTTGACGATGGTGACATGCACCTCGTGCAGGACGGCGAACCGGGTGCGCCCGCCGCGCTGCTGATCCACGGCACCGCCGCCTCGACGGCCTCGTGGGACCCAGTGGTCCCGGCCCTGGCGGGCGCCTGCCGGGTCATCCGGGTCGACCTGGCCGGGCACGGGAGGTCGGCGAGCCCGGCCGGCGGGTACGACATCCCCGCCCACGCCCGCCGGGCCGGCGCCGTCCTGGACCGGCTGGGCGCGGGCCGTGTGACGGTGATCGGACATTCCACGGGGGCACGGTGGCCACGGCCCTGGCCGAGCAGCGGCCCGGCAAGGTGACGGCGCTGGCACTCATCAACATCGGCCCCAGCCTGGACGCCTACATCGACTAGGGCCTGCTGGGCCGACTCCTGCTGGCCCCGATACCCGGGCGGCTGCTGTGGCGGCTGCGCACCGAGGCCACCATCCGCAAAGCTCTGAGCTCCGCCTTCACCCGCCAGATCGACATCCCCGACGCCCTCATCGAGGCCACACTGGGGATGACCCACCGCGCCGTCGCGGGGACGAGCCGGGGATCGGATGACTACCTCAGGCGGGGCCCAGCGGACCCGGTGGAGAGCTTGCCGCAAGCCTCGGTGTGGCTAGGCGCCTGCGACCCGGTCACGCCGTAGGCCTTCCGCGTGCTCGTGAGTCCTAGGCTGACCCCGGTGGCCGGGCACCGGGCGGTTTACGGATTAGCGGTGCTGCGGCTACCCGGCCGCCGCCCAGAACGCGCATTTGTGATTGCTGGCGAAATTGGTCTCCGTCTGCGGCATGGGCGGGACCAGGGACTGCATCCGCTGTGTGACGTTGTCGAAGTGTGGCCAGAACGGGGTGCCGGACGAGGAGGGGAATCCCCGTCTGGCGAAGTTCGTCCAGTAACTCTTCATGATCGTCGCTAGCTGCTGCTGCTGTGACGAGAGCGTTCCCGGGAAGGCAGCCGTCGGAAGGTCCATGATGTACTGGATCTCGGACGCGTGGGCCGCGCCATATGGGAAACTCACCGGTGGCAGGAAGTTCTCCGGCGCGTTCTCGTCGTTGAGCTCGTAGGCGAATGTCGGCCCGAAGTTCGACACCGACTGATCGATGGTCAGCGCAGGACAGGCGAAAATCGCGTCGGTCCCGACCGCGCCGAGGGCGACAGATGGGCTGGGATACGCACTCAGCGGGTACTCGGCCGCGATAACCGCTGCCACGGGCGGGGATACACCGAGGGTTGAAGAGATCATGCTCTGGTAGTTCTTCGCGGTGACCGGATGGCCCGACAGTTCGCTGAGCGCGACGAACAGCCGCCATTCGTCGCGGTTCGTGCCATTCATGATGGGAACGCGGTTGAAGTTGCCCCGTGGCGAAGGCTGTCTTCAGCGTCTGGGGCAGCACCTCACTGTTGATGTTCGGTGTGTAACCGCCCGACCTGCGAGACGTCCAGATCGCTGCCCGCCATGCCGATCCGCGCACGACGATGCGTTATGACCGAGCCCGCAAGAATCTCGACCGACACCCGAACTACATCCTGGCCGCCTACATGGCATCCGGCACCTGACCGCGCCGAGGATCTTCTGCTCACGCGGGAGACTTGCAACTCTGCCGATGTGAGCGAGTCGGCTAGGTCGCATGCCTATGCGCCGTAACGCATCCCGATTCGTACTCCGAGCGAGCGCGTGCCACCAGTTCGCCGCTTCGGGTGCGCCGAGGCATGGGCCAACTGTGTTCGACGTGCAACCGGATGACTTGAGCGCAGCCGGGTCATGCGCGACAGCGCTCGCTCGACGTCATCGGACCGACAGTTTCGGTCGCGTCGAGGTCACCGACCGCGACGACGTGCCGCCTGGACTTCACGATCCACGTGCCGAGGCCCAGCGAACCGAGGCAGTACCCGGCCCGTCAGCGGTCGGTGGCGGCACGAGGCCGCCGGGCAGCGGGACGCGGTCAGCCGCGCGGTCGCGCGCGATAAACCCGGTGACGTCGGTAGTCATCCCCGCGATGATGGCCAAGGTGGAGGAGGTCGAGGTCGTCGTCGCCCATAACGAGCGCGCGACCCTGCGCGTCGGCGACCTGTTCCTGAAGATCGACGCTGATCAGGGCCGCACCGACGTCGAGGTCGAGGCGATGGCGATGGCGCCGATCCCGACCCCGGAGATCCTGTGGCGGAAGCCGCCCGCGCTCGCGCTCGCCGCTCTCGCGGGGACGGCACTCGGCCACCTCGGCGAGCGATCTACCGCGTCGTCGGCGGCGTGGGCCGCGGCGGGTGCCGCCGCCCGGACGCTGCACGACGCGCCGCTGCCGCCATGGCCCGGCCGGAGCATCGACGAGCTCGCATCGCGCCTCGACGGCGAATGCGAGTGGCTCGTCGCCAACGGCGTCCTTCCCGCCGACCTGGTCACACGTAACCGCCAGCTCGCCGAGACTGCGCTCCGGCCGTGGACACCGGTGTTCATCCACGGCGACCTGCAGGTCGATCACGTCTTCGTCGACGGTGACGAGGTCACCGGCGTCGTCGACTGGTCCGAGGCGTCCCAAGGCGACGCGCTCTTCGACGTCGCCATCCTCACGCTCGGACGCAGGGAGCACCTTGGCGACGTCGTCGCCGGCTACGGCACCGACGTCGACCGCGACCTCATCCGCGCGTGGTGGTCGTTGCGATGCCTGACTAACGTCCGCTGGCTGGCCGAGCACGGCTACGGCTCGCCCGAGGAGTTCCCCGAGATCGCCGTGCTGCGATCCCGGCCGTGAGGCTGCACGAGCCCGCCTGCTACCCGTGCCCGTTCTGCCGCGATCGCCGGGCCATTTCCCGAAACCCGGCGTCTTCCGGACCGACGAGGTTATGGTCCTCGAAGATCCCGGGCAGCCGGTCGGCGACGTCGCAAGCCGGCGCGCGACTCGAGTCGAAGATGCGCCTCAGCCGAGGACCAGCAGTGCGCATGGCTCTCATCCGGGCTTGCGGCCGGACACGAGCATGCGCCTATCGGTCACGGACAGCTCAACCGGCTGCTGGCGTCGGTAGAGGTCCCGATGACGAGATGCGTCAATCGGCAACGCTGCGCCGGTGAGTCAAGGCACGACTTTCGACGAGCTTGTCGCGTCACTTCGTCAGATGAACGGCCAGCGTGACAAGGGAAAGCACCCACCGAACTCCCACTACAGATCGAAGCTGTTCTGACGCGTGCGTCGATCGCGATGGTTAAGTGCGGGCTGCATAGTGATGCGAGACTAACGAGAACGAGACATCCGGTCATGCCGCCGACAGGTTCATCCCGCCGACTGTTCCGTACAGTTCGATCATGCGCGGTGGCGAGGAACGAGTAGTAGCGGCCTACGTAAGCTGGCTCGAAGGACAGAGCTGGATAGTGAGACGTGAGGTCGACTTCGTCGACGTCTACGCCGAACGCGGAGACGACAAGCTCTACGCCGAGGGCAAGGGCCGGACTGCGGCGATTGGCTTAGATGTGGACACGTTGTACGGCCAGCTCCTGAGACGAATGAAAGATCCAGGGACCAGCGCACAGTATGCAGTCGTGGTTCCAACGGCTGCGCTGGTCGCAGCTCTTCGCGTGCCCGCTTGGGTGCGCGACCGGCTCCATATCGGCGTGTATGAGGTGGACGACGACGGAACAGTCCACCCGCACAGCTGACTGATCGCACTCACATGCCGCGAGTCGGGCGGTCCATCAGAGACTCCGCCCCAAGGAACGCACTGGGCGACTCCTGTCAGCAGCCGGGATCCGTCCGCCGACGCGGTCATAAGCGGCTCCCCATGACCACCAGACTGTTACGAAGCGTCACCGCTAGGTCTGGGTGCGAGCGCACACTGCCGCCGATATGAGCGCCAATCTCAGCGTGGCGGCACGCCGCCTATGCCGCGCCGAGCAGGGTGATCTGTGCGCCCTTCTGCCTCGCCGACTAGGCCGTCTAGGCCGTCGAGATGCGCGACTTGTCTGGGCGATATGGGCCTTTGTGCCTGATTTGGGCTGACCGGCCCTAGCGCTTCGAGGTCCCGTGAGGGCATCATCAGGTCTAGAACGGTCCGGCTCGATGGAGGCGAAGATTGTTATGAAGCGACAGAATGTCAAGTGGGCACTTGGATGCGTAGGAGTACTGGCAGCAGTCGTGGTTGCGCCGCTCTTGCTGCTGCTAAGGTCCATTGAACCGCGCTGGCGATGCCTCGGGCCATTTGGGAGCCGTTCTGATCTTCGTGGGTGGCTTGGTTACCGCAGCAGTATCGTTTATTAGTCTAACGGCCTCACGTCAGTCCCACCTGCGTCTTAGTCAACAGGCGGAGCAGGAAGCAAAACGCCTGTCGGGAGAACATCTCGACGAGGAAGCGAGATTGCGGATAGAAGCAGCGACGCAAGCTGGTGCACTATTTTCGTCTCGCTCAGGACTTGCCCACCCTGCGTCGGTCGCTTCATCCCTCCTGTCACTTACGCGCCTTGATCGCGCGGATCTTGCCGTAGCTCTGCTCGTGGATTTCTGGTCCATTGACAACGAAAAAATATTGACTGAAGTAGCAATTCTGATCATCGACGCAGCGCTCAGATCGCCGACTCCGCCAAATGCGCAACTTTTCGCAGCTGAGATATTGTGCCGGAATGCGTCGCGCCTTGACTCTTGCCAGTCACTACACTGGCCAAGCTCGATTGATGGCTGCTGGGATACCAAGTTCGGCCCTAGGACCAAGCTGTTGCTGATTGAGGCTTTGATAAACATGACCCTCGCCAGGCCCGTTACTGAGGGTTCTCTGCGTTCCATATCAGTTCGACTTTACGGAATCTATAGGGACGATAAAGAGGACCATGTAAGGGGCTGCATTGGCAAGTTGATCCACGCGCTGATTCCAGCCCTCGAGCGCCTCGATTATTCTAATTTTATGCAGGGGACCGTAACGGTAATGCTAGACGACTTGAAAAGCGCCGCCGACCATGAAGAAGATAGCCCAGACGATTACCTGAACCGACTCGCTAATCACCGTTATACAAAGCTAAAGACCTGGGCTGAGCAATTGTCAGGCAAGGATCTGGAAGATGCGCCACTCTCCGGAAGCGCCCTCAATCCAGTTCCTGTCGGCGGCGCTGGCGGCTAGATCTGCCGCCTACGCTGGCTGCCCACGTCGGGGGTGCCGCGACCTCATCTGCCGCAAGCCGCACGGAGTGCGTGCTCGAGTCTTTGGCAGCGAGTCGTGCCAATGGCAGCGCTAACTGAGCTGCGCAAAGATGGGCATGCTGCTCAGGTCTGGCCGGCGGCCAGCTGGCGTCCCATCAGCTCGATCAGCTTCTCCAGCCCGCGCAGCGGCCGTACCATCACCGTGAAGCTGACCAGCCTGCCCTCGCCGTTCCACCGCAGCATGTCGACGCCCTGGACGTAGATGCCGTCGAGCTCGGCCTCGAACTCCAGCACCGCGCTGCTGTGGTCATGCCACTCGCTGATGTACCGCAGGGACGGGCCCAGCACGAGCATCGCACTGGTCAGATAGCGGACTGTCAGGGCCTTGCCATGCTGCGACGCGAACACTGCGGGTGACCGGAACACCACCTCGTCGGCCAGCAAATCGTCCAGCAGCGCTAGGTCCCGCGACGCGACAACGGCATGCCAGGAACGCACGGCAGAAGGCTGATCAGACATAGTCCTACTCAACCCGAGCCTATGAAGAGCGTAAAGCCACCCAGATCCGCATCTGCCGCAGACAGCGTTGGCCCGGATCGGATGGTGTCGGCAGTCGCGGCATGACGCGGAAGCGCCTTGTGCAGAATTTCACAAGCCGCTTCCGCGGAAACGCGCTCTCATGCCGCTGTCCGGCCGTGTAAGCCTTGAGGGCTTCGTCCCCGGAGGCTTTTCGTCCCCGCTGTGCCGACGCAAGAGGGAGAGGACATGCCAGCGCCGGCGCCGCGAGTCCTGCGGCGACACCTGGCCCGCGGTGCTCGGCGGCCTGCGCTGGCTGGCCAGCCCGCATCGTCATCGCGGAGCTAGCCTGCTGCGGCGGCCAGCCGGTCATCTCCGACTCCGGGGCGCTACCCCGGCCAGCGCCGCGACCGCTCGTGCATTTTCGCGGCGGCAGCAGTCCGGCTCGCCGGCGCTGGAAATTAAATTTGCTCTCGAAAATAGCGCAGAGCATTTCAATCAAGTCCTGGCAAGGCTCTGGCTGACGTCTTCCTTAAACATGCCGTCACGTATACTAACTGCAGGAACAAAAGCACCCCTCGCCAGCCCAGGGAGTACCGCCATGAGCGCCATCGCGACCCCGGCCGCCTGCGAGATCACAGCAACCGCGAAGCCTGTGATCGTCAGCGCGATCGGCCGGACGACGACTGGCGACAACGGCGGGGGCCGCCAGCCGGCCGCCGTGAAGGCGCGCGTGAAGGCGGCGGCCAGCAAGACCGCCCCGGCCAAGAGCGTGACGGCGACGGCGATGGGACCGAGCGGGTACAGGGCAGAGTTCGGCGTGCTGACCGACGAGCAGCTCGTCGAGGCCGTCCGCGCCAGCTTCAAGCCCAGCGAGTTCACGCTGACCGACGAGCAGATAGTGGCCGCCATCGGCTGGGCGCTCACCGTCAGGACGGCGGTCACGAAGGTGACGGCGCTCTTGACGGCCTAGCGCCCCAGCGCACAAGGTCACCACCGGTCACGGGCAGTGCCCTTTCTCCATTGCCCGGGCGACGACGGCGTCAGGTGACCGCCGACAGGTACTCGCAGCATGATCATCCGGCAGCTGGGGAACACGGCCGTGCCGCAAGCCCCCCGGGCAGCCTGTGCTCGCAGGCAGGAGCGCGCACGTGCTCCAACGGCACAAAGGCAGCGCCGATCAGGCGGCTACGCGCGTCCGGGAGGATGCCCGGCACCTCGGTTCGGCGCGGCGATGGCGCATCGCGCTGCATGAATACGTGCCCGCATCGCACTGACACTGCGCGCTCATGCCGCGGGCAGTGCATGTGTCATGGCGGCGCGAAGAACTACCTGGCAGGCGAGGCATGGCATGATTGGTCAGCCGGAGCACAGCCCGGCCGCTGGGAGCCTTGATGTCAATCGTGCGCCGCGACGACCGCCCGGTTCTGGCGCGCGGGCCCCGGTTGCCGACGCTGCAGCGCCTGGTCGACCGGGCCAGTGGCTCGAATGCCGTGACCGTCCTCATCAACACCTTCACCAGCGGTGAAGCGGTCCCCGGACACACCCACGAGGTCGAGGAGGTCCTGCTGGTCACCGCCGGCGAATGCATCGTCACGGTCGATGGGCGGCCGGAGGCCGTGAGGAGCGGCGACGCGGTGATCATCAAACCGGGGACCCGTCACGCCATCAGCCACCATTCTGACGAGCTGTGCAAGGTGATCGCCGTCCTTGCCTCTCCCGACGCGCAGATCGGCGCGGCGAAGTAACCCGACTCTGAGGCAGGCCGGGTCAGCAGGCACACCGACATCCGGTCATGCCGCGGCGCGGGTGTTGCTCGTCTACGTCCCTTGCTCGGCGTCGGCCGTGGTTGTCTTCGCGCTTGGCCGGATGAGTCGGTCGCGGCGGTTGGCGGGCACCCGTGAGCAGTCTGGGTCCAAGAACTCGATGAGGTCCATAAGCCTGTTCGGCATGACGATTAGCCGAGAGTGCTCAGACTGTTCAGCTTCAGCGATCTCGTCCACATCGTCTCGCAGTCGCTGAAACCATTTCGCGAATGCCGCGTCGTCACTCAGACGTGCACAGAATTGCACATAGCCCATGGACTGGTGGCGCGCAGATCCTGGATCATCGGTTGGGATCATCATCAGTTCTCCGATGGCGCGCTGCTCACCGCGAAAAAGTCGGAATGCTCTCGGTGCACTCTCGTGGGCAATGGCACTATGGATGGCGTTCAGCTTTCGCACAAGCTCTCGATTGCCTTCCACGCTACCCAGATCGAGGAAACGCATGTCTCGTCGGATGATCTCTGCCCAGCACAAGTACTCGGCGAGCACGTAGACAGAGTAGTCTCGCGCATAGCGTTCCTGATCCGGTTCTCCGCAATGCAGGTATACGGCCAAGTAAGACAGTTCGACGATGTTGTACAGCCGCGACGACAGGTTGTGCGCCGCTGCTAATAGTGGCTCGCGATAGCGGCTGAGCACTGCCTCAGCCTGTTCAGCCTTGCTGAGCGCCCTTTGCTGAGCCTCCAGGAGGCTTTCGTACCGCCTCGTCCGCTGAGCTGACCACGTCGTCATGATGCCTGCTACGACGGCGCCCACCAGCGCGACCACAGCGGATACCACGGCGACAACAACTTGGGTGCTCATCTTGACAGCCGCGTTGTACGGCAAGGATCGCTGGCTACTACTGCTCCGAGAGTCGTGGCGGCGAGGATCATGACAGCAGTGTCGTTGCTGCGCCGCCCGATGCCAACTGCTGCTGGCCGGTATGCGCACTGATTCGCTACTGCCGCCATGAACGTCCGCTTCTGCCGCAGGGTTCATGTCTCTGCCGGCAATGCGTGAAGGTGGGCGCAGGAGTCAAAAGGGTCTTCCTCGGTCATTCGGACGGGAGTAGCCTCAGCGCTGACGATAGAGCACGGGCTGGGCTGGCTGGGAGGAGGCGGCGGTGGCACGTCGCCGTTCATTTGTGTCCGCGTTCGCGCAGATGCAGCGCGAGGCCGCTCGGGCCAATGCGGCTCAGCTACGCGCGCAGGCTGCCGCGCGTAAGGAGGCGGACAAGGCGCACGCCGCGTACCTGCGGGCACACGCCGCTGACGAGAAGGAGCGCAAGCGGCTGTACGCGGATAGCCGCGCCGCAGCGGTCGCCGCGGCGAACAGCGACCTGGACGCCAAGGTAGCGGCCCTGGAGGGGTTGCTAACCATTGCTCTGCGCGCTGACAGCCGGATCAGTTTCTCCGCGCTCAAGAGACCCCCGGCCGTTCCGGACTGGCGGCACGGTCACCTGGAGCAGCCTGAGCCTGCTCCGGTTCCCGAGACGTTCATGCCGCCTCCGCCGGCTGGCCTGTCGAAGGTGTTCGGCGGCGGCAGGCACCAGCAGGCCGTGGCGGCCGGGCAGGCAGCGTTCGCGCAAGCAGCGCAGGAGCATCGGCAGCGGGAAGAGCAGCGGCTGGCTGCCTTGTCCCGGGCCCGGACGGACTGGCAAGCCGCCGCCGACACCGCGAACGCCGAGGCCGCACGGCAGCATGCGGAGATCGACGCGTTCGAGGCTGACTACCGCCGCGGTGATCTGGATGCGGTCGTTACCTACTGCTCGATGGTGCTGGAGGCATCCCGGTACCCCGAGGGCTTCCCGCAGACATTCCAGATCGCGTATGTGCCGGAGTCCCGCCAGCTGGTCACCGAATACGAGCTGCCGGCCGTGCAGGTCGTGCCCGCGGTGAAGGCTTACCGGTACATCAAGGTATCCGACACTATCGCCGAGACCGCGCGGCCCCAGGCCCAGGTCAAGGCGCTGTATGCGTCCGCGGTCGCGCAGATCGCGGTCCGCACGGTGCACGAGCTGCTGAAAGCTGATGCCGGCGGCCATATCGACACGGTGGTGTTCAACGGAGTGGTGGACACCACCGACCCGGGCACCGGCCTGCGCGTGCGGCCGTGCCTGGTGACCCTGCGCACTACCCGCGGTGTCTTCGGCGAACTGGACCTCGCGAACGTGCAGCCCCTGGCGTGCCTGAAGCACCTGTCCGCCGCGGTGTCCAAGAGCCCGGCCGAGCTGGTGCCCGTGCGCCCGGTCCTCGAGTTCAGCATGGTCGATCCCCGGTTCGTCGCCGAAAGCGACGCGCTGTCCGGGCTCGACCAGCGCCCCAACCTCATGGAGCTGACACCCACCGAGTTCGAGGCCCTGATCCAGAACCTGTTCACCACGATGGGACTCGAAGCCCGCCAGACACGTCCCTCGCGCGACGGCGGAGTCGACTGCGTCGCCTGGGACCCGCGGCCGATCTTCGGCGGCAAAGTCGTCATCCAGGCCAAGCGCTACAAGAACACCGTCGGCGTCTCCGCCGTCCGGGACCTGTTCGGCACCTTGCAGAACGAGGGCGCGAGCAAGGGAATCCTCGTCACCACCTCCGGGTACGGGCAGGCCAGCTTCGAGTTCGCCCGCAACAAGCCCATCGAGCTCATCGACGGAGCGAACCTGCTCTACCTCCTGGCCGAGCACGCGCACCTCGAAGCCAAGATCGTCCCGCCCGATGACTGGAAAGACCCCGCCGCCGACGCGCCCGAGCACGCATTCTGAGTCCGCAAGGCCGACTTGCAGCGGCCATTCGCAACGCCGTGCTTCTGCCGCCAGTCGCGCATCCTTGGGACTCACGTCAGCGGTCAAGCACCAAGGAGGCAGTCGAGCGGAGGGTGGCGCAGTGACTGCAGGGCACGGCTGACCCGCAAGAGTTCTTCGTGGTACCACAGCCTGGTTCCAAGCCGACCCCGAGGGAAGGGTCACCTGCGAATATGGACCGGGCAAGACGAAGGTGAGTCGGCTGCATCCGCCAGGAAGTATTCGCCACATCGCGGCAGGGCCATGGTAATCGTGTAATTCGTCCTCTGCCTTGGTAGCCAGCGGAGTGCGCTCGCCGATCTGCGAATGGCCGTTGATGCTGACAGGCTCGGGCGCAGGCCTTCCCCAGTCGTGGATGCATAGCTTTGACTTCCTGCCCGACCGGCACGGGCACGGGTCATTTCTGCCAGGTGCGCTGATCCGGCGCCTGTAGTCGAACGTGGCGATAGGCGGTGCCTGGGTGGTGAGGCCGAGGTCATCTATCACACGCAGAGCGCCGTCCAACGCGACCGTCGCCACGCGGAGGGCAACGGCCGAGGCGCGCTGGATGATGTTGGCGATGGTTGTGTCTAGCTCTCGGTCAGGGAATGAGGCAGCAGGATGCTCCGCGAAGCTAACGAGCACTTCGGTCCTGGGTACCCGCTCAAGCACCTCGCCGGAGAAGGCAAAGGTCGCGCCGAGACTAGGGTGGACGGTGTTGCACAGCCAGTCGTAATCCTCGATCAGATCGGGGAATCCGAGTTTGGCGAGCTTCTGGATGTGTGTCTTGACGTTCACCCGTTTCACCCGCTCCGCAACGGTCTTGGTGGCGCCCTCGGCGTCGAAGCGCCCGGCGCCGATGACCTCATAGGTCCAGGCCCGCAGCTCACTGAAGGCCGCGGGCAATGGCCGTGCCAGTGAGGGATGCTCCGACTTGCACGCCGACCAGATCCGACTCAGCCTCAAGGTATCCGCATACAAAGCGGCTGCCGACTCAACCAGGCTTCGGGCACACGCGGCTGACACAAGCAATTCGTCATTCGCGAAGGCATGATAGCTGCCCTCTGAGTACTGACGGATCCTCCAGCTATTGATCAGCCACCATGCACAAGCCTGAGTATGCGGCTCTAGCCATAGGAAGGCGCCAAAGCGCGACTTCGGGCGGTTCCCAAGGTGATAAATATAGAGATTCACGAAGCCCGGGTCTTCGCCGCCTCTGGCTGCGGCGGTAACGCCAGCCATCGCACCGATTGAGCCCGCAACCTGCGGAGCATCGGCTGCAGGAATGCGTGTGGGATGCAGAGTGATCTGAGTGGTGATCACGCCAGGTACCGCTCCAACCGCCTTCAACAACTCGTTAAAGGCGTTAAGACCTGACTGCCAGTCGAGATCTGGGTACATATTATCACCGGAGTCTGATTCACTCATCCGGGTACTATACCGCCCTGGCGGGCATGGCACCGATAGTCTTAACTGCAGCCGTCTTCGGTGCAAGTCCTGCAGTGGAGCACATGTAGTCCGGGCTTACCTGGTTCGTTCCCGGCGACGTGGAGCACCTCGACGGCCAAGGCTTCGCACGCATCTGCCGCGTTCCCAGGCGTCCTGTCATGCCGCGATGAGGTGCGTCGGGGACCACCAGGTGCCCGCCAACGAGGCTCGCCGCGAGTGCGCGCAGGGCCTCTGCCCGCCGGCCGAGCACGGCTTCGCGGATGCTCATCATGTTGTCGCGCGTGCCCGCTGGCGCTGACTCTGATCACAGAGCGCAGTCGGCTCGCTGACGGTAACCCGCGCACGTAGCCGCCGATCTGGACGGCCAGCGTGGATCGGACGGTGTCGTCCCCGATGATACGGATCTGCGCGGGCACCCGCAGGCGGCATGAGTCGCCCTGGGGGACGCCAGGTTGGGTCACGGTGGGCTGGCCAGTCCGGTGCACCGATCGGCCTACGACACCCTGCGAGGTCATCACGCTGGCTTGGGGCGGTACCTGAGGTAGACAGCACCGCTTGCGAACCGCTGGGTGTCCAGGAGCTCCAGATCCGAGCGGACACCGTCGGGGAGCGCGCGCTTGCCGCCTCCGACGACGACGGGAACCAGGAACAGCTGCAACTCGTCGACCAGCCCGGCCTTGATGGCCTGCCCGGCCAGGTCCGATCCGCCCACTGTCAGGTCGTGCCTGGTGGCCGACTTCAGTTCCCGGACCAGGCCGGGATCGAAGTTCCGTTCGATCCGTGTCCGGGCGCTCGACACCGATTCGAGTGTCGTCGAGAACACGACCTTGTCGGCTGCCTGCCAGATGCCGGCGAGCTCCCGGGCGGAAGGCGGCTGGCCGGGCACCGTGTGGGCGGTCTCCCAGTAGCGCATCGTCTCGTACATCCGGCGCCCGTAAAGGTAGGTGCCGACCGGCCGCTCAAGGTCGTTGACGAAGGAGTGCAGCTCTTCGTCGGGTGCCGCCCAGTCGAAGCTGCCCGCGGCGTCTTCGACGTAGCCGTCCGCCGAGGCGATCGCCGAGTAGATCAGCCTGGCCATCAGGACTCCCTTCACTTCTTCACGACAGCAGCGCGCCGGCGATGCTGCTGGCCTCCCGCGCCGCTGCGTGCATCGACATCACCCTCATGCTCGCCCGCATCCCCGTGACCTGATCATCGCGGCGCCGCGCCCCTACGGCTCGCTCACGCCCTTGGGAGCGCGCTGCTTCATGTAGCCGAACATGTAGCCCGCCACTCGCCGCATCTGGATTTCCTCGGCGCCTTCGGTTATGCGGTACCGGCGGTGGTGACGGTAGATGTGCTCGAAGGGCTGATGCCGTGAGTAGCCCAGGCCACCGTGCACCTGCATGGCGCGATCGGCGGCGTCACAGCAGAGCCGGTTGGCCACGTAGTTGCACATGGAGACCTTGTCGGACTGCGAGAGCGGCCCGAACTGGTCCATGCCCCACGCCGTCTTGTGGATGAGCGCCCGAAGCATCTCACCCTGCGTCTGCAGCTCGACCAGCGGGAACTGGATCGCCTGGTTGCTGGCGAGCGGCTTGCCGAACGGGGCCCTGGTCTTGGCGTACTCCACCGAGCGGTCGATGCAGAACTGCGCCGCCCCGAGGCTCGACGCGGCCTGGCGGATGCGGTTCTCGTTGAAGAAGTGCTGGACCACACCGAGCCCCCGGCCCTCGCCGCCGAGTATGGCGGTGTCGGGGACCCGCACGTCGGTGAGCGAGATATGCGCGTGGTCGGTGGGCATGTTGAAGGTCCAGAGGTACTCCTCGACCTTGAAGCCTGCGGCGTCGACCGGCACGAGGAGCCCGGTGATGCCCTCGCCGCTGCCCGGCGTCCCGCTGGTGCGGGCGAAGATGAGGTCGTGGGAGGCGGTGTGCACGCCGGTGTTCCAGGTCTTCTCGCCGTTGATCACCCAGTCGGCACCGTCGCGGGTGGCGCTGGTCTCCATGAACGTCGCGTCGCTGCCGTGCGCGGGTTCGGTGATGCCGAACGCGAAGTGCCGCCGGCCGGCCGCGAGATCCTCGACCCACTCGTCCTTCTGCCGTGCGCTGCCGTAGTGCAGCATCAGCAGCAGCGCGACGTTGTTGCCCACGATCGCGTGCTCGTTCTGAAGATCGCAGTGCAGGCCGAGGCCCTGGCTGGCCAGGTGCTCGCGGATGACGGCCATGCCGAGGTTGGTGCCGTCCCGGCCGCCGTATTCCTTCGGAAACGCATAACGGTAATGGCCGGCCGCGTCGGCCCGCCGCCGGGCCTCCGCGAGCAGCGCCTCCCAGTCGCGGCTGGGCAGCCCGCCGCGGTCCCAGTCGGTTCTGGCGTCCTCCCGGCGGTGGTCGAAGAACCGGATGTTGTCGTCGGCCCGCTCGAGCGGCTTGATCTCGCGCTCGATGAACTCGTCGAGCTCGGCCAGGTACTGCTGCAGGTCGTCGGGCAGGTTGAAGTCCACGTCCTTGTCTCCTTCGGGGCGGAAAGGCCACGCTGGCTCATCCGGGCCGGGCCAGGTGCCCGGGGTTGGCGACCGCGAGCTTGTCGACGGTCATCGCGCGGACCGCGGCGACCACGTCGTCGAAGCGGTGATCCAGCGACCCGTCGCCGATGGCCGCGCAGAGCTCGGCATCGTCCGCGCAGCCGAGGGCGGCCAGCCGGGCCTGGTGGTCGCGCGCGTGCCCGGCGGCGAGCAAGGCCTCGCGTTCGGCGATGCGCAGGGCGTTTGCCGCGACCCGGGCGTGAAAGGCCAGCCGCGGATCGGCCCCGGCGACGTCGGTAGTGAGGAACTCGCGGACGGCGCGGAGCAGGCCGGGACCCGTCGGCTGGTCGTGCGGTGGGTTCGCCGGGACGAGGGCGCTCTCCAGGGGGTCGGTGATCGTCACTGGCGCGGCGTAACCCAGCGCGAGCAGGACGTCGTATTCCTGCTCGCAGACGCGGCGGCCGAGCACCGCGAGCTCGATCGAGGGCTCGGCGCCTGAGAGGTAGCGCTCGGCCTGCCGGCGGCAGAGGAGAGCCCATCGCACGGTGCCGAAGAACTCCCACCATTGCTGGGTGGCCTCGTCCGGGGGGACGCGGCCGGCGTCGGCGTAGCCCGACATCAGGTCGGCGCGCGTGCCGAACCCGCCGACGGGGTTCGCCGAGCCGAACCGCCAGGCCTTGGTGCACAGCCAGCCCAGGTCCTGCATGGGGTCACCGCGATGGGCGAGCTCCCAGTCCAGCACGCCCCGCAGCCCGTCCTCGCCCACGATGAGGTTGCCGGTCCGGAAGTCGCCGTGGACCAGGCTTTCCGCCGAGGGAGGGGGCCGGTGCCTGGCGAGCCACCGCAGGCCGATCTCCAGCGCGGGCCGCGGCTCAGCGAAGTCCTGGTACAGCCCGATCGCCTGGCTGAGCGCGTCGACCCGGGGCAGGCCGGGGACGCAGTCGGGATCCACCCCATGGATGCGGGCCAGGACCTCCCCGAGAAGGCGCGCGAGCTGGGGCCGCACGGCCGCGTACGCGTCGTCGCGCAGCAGCCGCCGCGGGATCGTCTCCCCGTCCAGCCGCTCCATCAGCAGGTAAGCCTGGCCGGGGCCGAAGGCTTCCGCCCCGTGGTCATAAAGCTCAGGCGCCGGGACGCCGGCCGCTCTCGCCGCGACCATGGCCGCCGCTTCGGCGCCGTTATCCCGGCCGCTCTCTTTCCCTTCCGGGTCACGGAGCAGGATGAGGCGGCGCTCCGCGCCGCCGGCCGTCCGGGCCACGGCGCCCCAGCTCTCCCGGCTGGCACCGCCGGGCAGCTGCCGGACGTCGGTGATCTCGACGGCCGCCCCCCACAATGCCTGCAGGCGCGACGCCAGAATCTCGGCCAGCTGCAAAGCGTCGGTCATGAACGTGCGGCCTCCTCGGTCTCCTGGACCAAACGATCCCCGGCCCGCTCCATGATCGTCAAGGGGAGGCTGCGGATGAACATTACGCCCGCTGGTGGTCAGGTTAACGTCGGAAATCTGGATCAGCAGGTACGAAGCCACCACGAGCCCCTTCCAGGCTTCCGCCGGTCGAGCCGGAACTCTTTCCCAGGTGAGAACGCCGCGGACTGACCAGAGGCTCTGGCCAGTCCGCGGCTGGTTGTTATCTGTTGTGGCCGGTCAGCTTCCCACGGCTGTGCCGGACGGTGGTTACATCTGCGGCTGACCCGTGGCCGGGTTGAGCAGCAGGACCGGGTTCGTTCCCGCCGGGGTGCTGAAGTCGAAGATGCGGGTGAGATTGCCCGAGCCGGCGTCGGCCGACCCGTCGATACGGCCCAGGTGCCAGTTGCCTTCGATGAAGCGGAGGATCGAGGCCTGGTTGGTGAGGCTGTGGTCAACGAAGTTGGAGCGGGCCCACGGCGAGATGACCAGCAGCGGAAGGCGGGGGCCGTAGCCGCACCGGCCCATCTCACCAGCCAGGGGCCCGTTGCCGTCCTGCGTGTTGCCACATCGTCCGGGCCCGGTCAGCGCGTCGGCGACCCCCTGGGAGGGGTTGGTGACGCCGCTGTAGGCGTGGTCATACCAGCCGTCCGAGTCGTCATAGGCGATCACGACCGCCGTGCTCGACCAGTCGGGGGTCTTTTCCAGGGCGTTGACCTGGTCGACGAGGAATTGCTGCTCATCGATCGGGTCGGAGTAGCCAGCGTGGCCGTCCTGGTAGGCGGGAGCCTTGACGAAGCTGACCGCCGGCAGCAGGTCCGGGCTGAGGGTGCCCGCCGCGATGCCCGACACCAACTGGTTGAAGACGCTCAGGTCGTAGTTGTGGTTGGCGGTGTCGAAATTGGGCTGGCCGTTGGTGCGCGTCTGAGTGTCGGTGCCGACCGCCTGGAGGGACGCCGGGGCCAGGTGGTGCGGGTTGGCCGTCGAGGCGTAGTACTGGAACGGCTCGTGGTGCGGTACGTAGTCACCCTTGAAGCCCCACTGCCCGGTGCCGCCCAGGGCGGCGCCGACCGGGTGCCTGGCACCGCAGGCCGGGCGGCCCGTGACGCTGAGCGGGTTGTAGCTGCCCGCCGGGGTTCCCGGGCCGGTGTAGGGCGTGGTCGGGGTGAAGCCGCCCTCGAAAAAGCCCCAGGACAGGCCGCGCGCGTTGAGCATGTCCCCGACGTTCTGGCCGGTGAGGGCCACCGAGTCGCGGGTCGAGCAGTCGTCGTAATACGGCTGCGGGTCGCCGGTCACGGTGTCGGTGCCGTCGCCGCCGGTGACGACTTCGGCGTTGGGCTGGTCCTTGGAGGGGCCCCGGATCTCCTTCGCGGGGTCGACTCCGCCGGTGCTACCGGACACCAGGTTGAGGGCGCCGGGGGTCGACGGGCCGAACGTCGTCCCGTACGAGTTGTCGCTCATGGCGAAGTGCTGGGCGTAGTTCCACAACCCGGTGACGGTGTTGCCGTCGTAGTAGTTGAGCACGTCCCGGGCCTGGCAGGTCTGACCGGTCGCGCTCTTACCACTGCCGGTGCCGACGGCGGTGATGAAGTGGTCCATCTTCCCCGCGTTGAAAGACTGCTGCTCGGCGGTGTACTCGTGGTTCTGGTCGCAGGTGAGCACATCATTGATGTTCGCGGGGTCGTAGCGCAGGGGGCTGGCGCCGTTGGGGTTGTTGGTAAGCAGGGTGCCCCCGCCGGGCGCCGGGGTGTCAAGGCCGTTGACCGCCGGCGTTCCGGGCAGGGCGGTGAAGGCCTGACCGCTGGTGTTGGCGGCCTGCGGGTAGGTGCCGAAGTAGTGATCGAACGACACGTTCTCCTGGAAGATGACCACCACGTGCTTGATCGGTGTGGCCGTGCCGGCCGAGTCGGCGTAGGCCAGTTGCTGGTTGGACTGCTGCGCAGAGGCCGCGGAAAGCGGGGATACGGCCAGCGCGGCGATCACACCGGCTGCGGCCAGTACCGGCAGGGCGGCCTTAAACGATTTTGGGTTCACGGGGAGACCCTGATGCTGCGGGGTTAACCGCCGGGATAGCAGGCTGTATCAGCCTGCGTCGCCGAGATGAACTTCTCGGGTCCTCCAGGACTACCGGGCCTGCACGGACATCCTCCCGGCCGAAGTCGCAGGTGGCTTCAACGAGGCTTCCGGAACTCTTACGTTATGCTGCTAGCATTGATAGCAGGTAGGAGGTGACGGCGTGGCGGCGGTGAGCATCCGCGATCTTGATGACCGGGTGAAGGAACGGCTGCGGGTCCGCGCGGCACGGCATGGCCGGTCGATGGAGGCTGAGATGCGGGCCATCCTGACCGACGCGGTCAGCGAGCCGCGTGAGGAAGCGGGACTGTTCCCGGCGCTGCTGGACCGGTTCGGCCGGCTCGGCGGCGTGGACCTGGACATCCCCGCGCGGGCGACCCAGCCGCGCGCGGCCGATATCGGCTAGATGATCGTCGTCGACACCAACGTGGCGTCGGAGCTGATGCGTCCATCGCCCTCGGCGGAGGTGCGCTCCTGGGTGCGCGGCCACGATGCCCGGGAGCTGTGCACCACGGCGGTCACCGTGGCGGAGATACGCTACGGCATCGAGCGGCTGCCTTCCGGGAGCCGTAAGGAAACCATGCGGGCTGCTGCGGTGGAGATCTTCGGCATGTTCGAAGAGCAGATCCTGCCGTTTGACGCTGCCGCTGCCGAGCACTACGCCCAGGTTGTGAGCCACCGCGATCGGCTGGGATTGCCGATAGACGGGTTCGACGCACAGATCGCAGCGATCTGCCGGGCGCGCGGGGCTGCCCTGGCCACGCGGAACCTGGCGGACTTCCAGGAGACCGGGGTCGATGTGATTAACCCCTGGCATTCCGGGAGCTGACTGCAGCCCGCCGGCAACCGCAGGTTGAAAGGCCAGCGCGCCGACCTGATCCCGCCTGACGGCCTGCGTGCCGGCGCCGGTACCCCGGCTCCCTGACCTCAGGATCACTGACAGAGTCGGCTCGTACCATCAGGGCTGTGGTCACTCGTTACGACGTTTCGGCCGTGCCGCCGCAGGGCGGTTATGTGGCCAAGCAGTGCCCGGTCCGGGCCCAGTGGGACGCGGTCCGGCCGTGCGAGCCGCTACCCGTGTCGCGGCTGGTGGAGCGCCGGTTTGCGCGAGGCCTGCGGTTCGAGGCCGAGGTGGTCGCCCGGCTTGCGGCCCTTCATCCGGACGCGCACCTGGTGGCCGGCGGGGACCGGGCAGAGCGGGAGTCGGCGACGGTGGACGCGATGCGGGCGGGAGCGCCGCTCATCGTGGGCGGACGCCTGCCTGCCGATCTCGCCGGGCGGCGGGTGGGCGAGCCTGACCTGCTGGTGGCCGCGGCGGGCGGTTCCGGCTACCGGACGGTGGACATCAAGCATCACCGCTGCCTGGACGCCGGCCCAGGCGGCCTGCCGGCGCGCTGCTCGGCCCTTGACCGGCTGATCTGGGAAGCGGCGGAGGAGGACCCGGGTTGGTCGGCCCGCAAGCGCAGAGACGACCTGCTCCAGCTCGCCCACTACCAGCGCATGCTCGAGGTCGCGGGCCTGGCTGCTCCGGGCGGCCGCGTCGGCGGCATCATCGGCGTTGATGGCGTCGTCGCCTGGTATGACCTGGACGCCCCGATCTGGCTGACCCCGTCGGCGTCCGGCCGGCAGAAGCGGCGCTCGACGATGGAGGTCTACGACTTCGAGTTCAGCTTCCGCCTGGACATCCTCGCCGTCGCGGCCGCCCATCGAGCCGACCCGAAGGTCGGGCTGCTCGTCCTGCCGGTGCGGATCGCCGAGTGCGCGGAGTGCCCCTGGTGGTCGTGGTGCGGCCCGCGGCTTGAGGCCGGCTCCGGTGATGTGAGCCTGCTGCCGCACCTGGGCTGGCGGGCGTGGCGCATCCACCGCGACCACGGGGTGACCAGCCGGGCCGCGCTGGCCTCGCTCGACCACCGCACCGCCACGCTGGTCGCAGGCCAGGTCGACCTGAGGCCGATCACCGCGGCGCTAGGCGCTCTGCCGGAGGACATGCCGGTCGCGGCGATCCTGGGCGGGCGCAAGCGAGCGCAACTGGCCCGGCTCGCCGGCGCCGGCATCCGCACCCTGGGCGATGCCCGGGCGCTGTGCGCCCGGACGGCCGCCTACAGCGACCACCCGATGCGGGATCTCCCCGAGCAGATTGACCGGGCCCGCGCCGCGCTCGGCGGCTCGCCCGCCTACCGGCGCCGCGGCGTGGAGCGGGTCGAGGTGCCCCGGGGCGACGTCGAGGTCGACATCGACATGGAGAACGTCGAGGACGGCGTCTACCTGTGGGGTACCTTGATCACCAACCGGTCAGGGCGGGCCGCCGGGCCGGCCGGCTATCGCGCGTTCTGCATCTGGGACCCGATGACCAGTGACGTCGAGGCCGGGCTGTTCACCGAATTCTGGCGGTGGCTGTCGGAGCTGCGCGCGAGCGCGGCCGATGCGGGCCTGGCCTTCCGCGCCTACTGCTACAACGCCACGGCCGAGAACACCCAGATGCGGCGCATCGCCGCTGCGGCGGGCCTGGAGGACGAGGTCGCAGCCTTCACCGGGTCCGAGGAGTGGGTAGACCTGCTCCGCGTGTTCGAGACCCAGCTCCTGACCGGCGCATCGGCGGGGCTCAAGCACGTGGCCCCGCTCGGCGGCTTCGCCTGGGACGTCGAGGACCCTGACGGCGGCGACTCAATGATCCGTTACGACGAGGCCGTGAGTCCCGCCGACCGGATCGCGGCGCGCTCCGCCCGCGAGTGGCTCCTCACCTACAACCGTAACGACGTCGAGGCCACGCACGCCCTGAGGGAATGGCTCGACCTGGCCGCCACCACCTGCCCGCCGGTCGAAGACCTCGGCCCATGACGAACCGGTAGCACGAGGAGCCTGTTTTCGGTGAGCGGAGTGTCGGGCGGCCCGGCGCGGATTTCCAGCACCGAGTGCGAGCTAGGTGCGGGATCTGCTGACCGGCACGTTGCGCGCTGACCGGGTGATGGCGCTGGCTCCGGCGACCCGCGCCGCGATGACCACCGGAATGATCGTCAGGAGAATGACGACGGACACTACGGCATTCACTTCCGGGAGCTGCTGCCCGAGCCTGATCGCGCCGAAGATCCACAACGGCAGGGTGTTCTGCGCGCCCGCGGTGAACACCGTGACGATGACCTCGTCGAACGACAGGGCGAAGGCGAGCAGCGCACCGGAAATGAGCGCGGTGGATGCCATGGGGAGGGTCACGAACCGCAGCGTCTGCCAGCCGCGCGCGCCGAGATCCATGGATGCCTCGGCCAGCGACCCCGGCAGGCGGCGCAGCCGCGCGATCAGGTTGTTGAAGACCACGACGATACAGAATGTCGTGTGCCCGACGACAATGGTCAACGTGCCCAGCTGGATGCCGGTGAACGAGAAGAACGAGTTCAGCGCGATTCCGGTGATGATGCCGGGCAGGGCCAGCGGGAGCACGAGCAGCAACGAGATCGCCTCGCGCCCGAAGAACCTGAACTGGTGCAGGGCGTAGGCCACCGCGGAGCCGAGCAGCAGGGCCACCGCGGTCGCGAGCAGCCCGACCCTGACCGACAGGAGGAATGCGCTGCGCACCTGCGAGTCGTGCCACGCCACGGTGAACCAGTGCAGCGAGAAGCTCGAGATCGGCCAGGTCTCGATATTCGACCGGTTGAACGAGTACAGCACGATCGCCGCGATCGGGACGAACAAGAACAGGAGCACGAGCGCGACCCAGATCCGCAGCGCTATGCGCAGGCCCCTCGATTCCACCTAGACCGCCTCGAACGCGCCCAGCGCCCGGGCGCCGAGCAGGTAGACGGCCATGATGGCGATCGGGATCAGGGCCATGGCCGCCGCGAACGGCACGTTGTTCGCGATCCCGATGTTCGTGTAGATGATGTTGCCCATGAAGTTTGCGCTGGTCCCGCCGACCAGCAGCGGCGTGATGTAGTCCCCGAGGGTCAGCGAGAACGTGAAGATCGAGCCGGCCACGATCCCCGGCAGCGCGAGCGGGAGCATCACCAGGCGCGTGGTCCGCCAGGTTCGCGCGCCCAGGTCCTGGGACGCCTCGATCTGCGACGCCGGGATGCGCTCCAGCGCCGCGTACACCGGGATGATCATGAACGGGAGCCACAGGTAGCAGAACACGACGAACACGGCCCAGTTCGTATAGATCAGGCGCGGCTGGCCGAGCCCGATCCGGCCCAGGCCCCAGTCGAGGAACCCGTTATGCGTGAAGATCAGCAGCCAGGAGTACACCTTGGCGAGGTAGCTGGCCCACAGCGGCAGCAGGATCGCCACGAACAGCATGGTTCTCGTCCTGGACGACGCGACGCGGGCCATGTAGTAGGCGAACGGGAAGGCCACGATGGCGTCCACTAGCGTGACCGCCGCCGCCATCCCCACCGTCCGCAGGATGATCCCCCGGTAGGCGGAACTGCTGAAGATCGTCGTGAGGTTGTTCAGGCTCCAGACCCGCTCGATGTTGGTCGTGAACGGGTTGATCTGCCAGAAAGCCGTGATCAGCAGGACCACCAGCGCGGCCAGGTATAGCAGGACGAACCACGCCAGGGGCGGGGTGAGCAAGATGGTGGCCCGCGCCCACGGCCGACGCCACAGCGCCGCCGAGACGCGGGCCCAGGCCATCACTTGACCTGGGTGTTCCAGGCAGACACCCACCCGGCGTAGGGCACGCAGTCCGGCTTGCCGTTGTCGCAGGTCGCGATCGGGGTCTTCCACAGCTTGACGGAGTTGAAGTAGCTCAGCGGCGCGTTGGCGTGGTACTCCGCGCATGACCCCGCCTGCAGCTGGTTCATGTACCCGCACGCGAGCTTGTTGTCCGGCGTCTCGCCGTAATTCACGGCCTGCTCGGCCTGGACCTTGGGTGTGCTGATGTACCGCATCCACATGTAGGCGCAGTTCGGGTGCGGCGCCTTGGCCGCGAGCATCCAGGTGTCCGCCCACCCGGTCGCGCCCTCGCTCGGGATCGCGTCACCGATCGGGAAGTGGCTGGCCTTGAGGGTGCTGACCTGATAAGGCCAGCCCGCGCCGACGACCGCGTTGCCGTTCTTGAAGTCGAAGATCTCCTGAGAGGCGAGGGCCCAGTACTTTTCGATCAAGGGGCGCTGCCCGGCCAGCAGGCTGACCGCCGCCTGGAACTGGGGCTGGGTCAGCTCGTACGGGTCGGTGATCTTCAGCGCCGCGTTATGGGTCTCGAGGTAGAGCGCGGCATCGGCGATCTGGATCGGGTTATCGGGGACTGTCACTTGCCCCTTGTACTTCGGGTTGTAGATGACGTTCCAGGACGCCGGCGGAGCAGGGAAGTCCTTCTTGTTGTACATGAGCACATTCGGGCCCCATTGCAGCGAGACTCCGTAATGCACGCCATTGATGGTGTTGAACGGGGGAGACTGGAAGGCGGGGAAGAAGTCCTTCCAGCTCGGGATCAGGTTGATGTTCACCGGGCGCGCGTCTCCTCCGTACAGGATGCGCAGGTCAGCATCGCCTGAGGACGACACCATGTCGTACTGGCCGCCGCCGCCGTTCTTCATGAGCGAGACCATCTCGTCGGAACTGCCCGCGTACTTCGCGTTCACCTGGCATCCGGTCTGCTGCTCGAACGGCTTGACCCAGATTGGGCCCAGATAGCCCTCCCAGGCGATGAGGTTCAGCTGGCCCTCGCCCTTCCCGATCTTCTGGAGGACCGGGAGATTCGCCGTCGGCACTGTCTGCCCGGCCGCGCTGGCGCCTGTCGGCTGCGAGCTGCTGCCGCTGCTTCCGCAGCCTGCGGCGATAATCGACGCGGCAGCAAGCCCCAGCGCAATCGTCATGCGGCGCGCGAAGCTCCGCGTCGGTGTTGTCATCATGGGTTGCCCTCCCCTGAACCCGGGCCGTGATCGGGCCCCTGTGGGATTGTGAATGCCTGGCTGGCCCGCCAGGCGATGCGCACCCGATCTCCCCGGGCGATGCGCACATGACCTTCGCGGGCGTCATCTGCCCGAAGGTCGCGTGGGTCGCCGGATTCCGCGGGTGCCTCCGCGTTTTGCCGGCTGACGACCAATTCGCCTCCGGCGTCCAGTTCCACGACGTAACGGGTGAGAACCCCCGCGTAGATGACGTCCCGGATCTGGCCGGACTCTACCCGCGTGGCGGGCGGCTCCTGCTGGCCGCCGGAGAGCAGGGTTATCTTCTCGGGCCGGACCGTCATCCGCCGGCCCTCGCGTTCGATCAGGTTCGACACGCCGATGAACCCCGCCACGAAAGCTGTCCGCGGCCGCTCGTAGACCTCGATCGGGGTGCCGATCTGCTCGATGCTGCCGTGATTCAGCACTGCGATGCGGTCACTCATCGTCAGCGCCTCTTCCTGGTCGTGCGTGACGTAGACGAAGGTGATCCCCACCTCGCGCTGAACCCGCAGCAGCTCGAGCTGCATCTCCTGACGGAGCTTGAGATCGAGTGCGCCGAGCGGCTCGTCGAGCAACAGCACCTCGGGCTCGTTGATGATGGCGCGGGCCAGCGCAACGCGCTGTCGCTGGCCGCCGGACAGCTGCGCGGGCTTGCGGGAACCGAGCCCGGGCAGCCGGACCATCTCCAGGGCGCGGCCCACTCGCTCGCGCCGCTCCGGCTTCGGCACGCGCCGAACGCGCAGGCCGTACTCGATGTTCTGCCCGACTGTCATGTGCGGGAAGAGGGCGTAATCCTGGAACACCGTGTTGACATTGCGGGAGTAGGGCGGAACCTGTGTGACGTCGATCCCGCCGAGCTCAACGCGCCCGCCGTCCGGGCGCTCGAACCCCGCGATCAGCCGCAGCAGGGTGGTCTTCCCCGACCCGGACGGGCCCAGCAACGTGAAGAACTCACCTGACCGCACGGCCAGCTCGATGTCAGCGACGGCAACCACGTCGCCATAGCGCTTCCGCAGGCCCGAGACATGGACGGCTGCGACCGCGGCAGCCGGACCACCTGCTGCTGCGGGCTGCGCAGGGCTTGGAACGGCGATCATTCGGCTCGTTGTACCACGATTCAGCCGAAACCCGCAATGAGCCCGGAGGATCTTGCCAGCGTCCGGATGGCGCGCCGATCCGGCCGCAGCGGCCGGTGGGCCGTGGCTGCTCCGGATAGGCGGTCAGCGCGCGGCCAGCACCGTTATGAAGTCCCTGATCCAGCCGACCAGAAACTGGCCGGCCGGGCGGTTCTGACCGGGGATGGCGGCGGTTAGCCTGTGCCCCGGGTGCCTGGCGACGTCCAGCTGAACCCACTCGGGGTTGATGTCAAGTTCCATGGCCCTGCGCGCGCCGGCGTGGACGAGCGCCGCCGCGAGGTCGGCCGGGCTGGCCGACATGCTGCCCGCGTAGATAAGCTGGCCCGCCGCGTCCTGGCCGAGGGCGCTGCGCGCGACGAGCTCGCCGCCCCCGAGGGTCGCTCCCCACAGCCGCCAGTCCGCCGCGCTCGCGGCGGCGTGCCCCTGAGTGACCAGCAGTGTCAGGTTCTGCCGGACGCTCTCGACCGCTTCACCGGGCCGGGGCAGGCCGAAGCCCCAGACGCCGATCACCGCGGCGCCCGACCGGTCTATCACCAGGCTCGCCATCCCCCGGATGAGCGGGCTGACGACGTGACCCTCCTGCTCATAGCCGCCGGCGCCCTGGGACAGCTTGAACCCGCCGTTGAACGCGGCCAGCAGCCCGCGGCGCTCCCCGCCGACGATGGCCGGTCCCGCGTGCAGGGTTGACAGCGCCGGGTAGCCAGGATCCTGGCTGCCTGCGTGCAGCCGGAAGCTCACCCCGCCACGGAAGACCGCCAGGGTAATCAGCGACCCGTCCGCTGCGCGGAAGCTGGACAGGGCGACGCTCGCCGGGACGACCGCGGGCCGGGGCTTCGGCGCGGGACGGCTCGCCGGGCCAGGCGAGGGCGAGCGGTCCGCCGAGCCCGCCGGGCGAGGGCTGCGCGACCCTCCGCTCTGATGAGTAGCCGCCGTGGTCGCAGTTCCGCATCCGGCCACTATCAGGACGGCGAGGGCGCCTAGCGCCTGCCGGGCACGCCGCATGGTTCCTCTCCCAGAGCTGGGCCTGACCCCGATCGATCGCGGTCAGGCCCGCGACCGTCACTACCCAGGCTGCTAGCCGCGCTCCCTGGACATGGTGTGAATCTCGTTCAGAACAGATAAAGAAGCAAGCCCGCCGGCCCGGGTTCACGCCACAGACGCTAGCGGAGCTAGTGCGGCAGGACGCCGAGCTGCCGCGCCCGGGCGACGGCCTCGGTGCGGTTGGTCGCGCCGAGCTTGCCGAGGACATGGCTGACGTGCTTCTTGACCGTGTCCAGGCTGACCACGAGTTCCTCGGCGATGCGGTGGTTCGATGCGCCCGCGGCCAGGTACTCGAGCACCTCGAGTTCCCGGGCGGTCAGCGGCTCGATCATGCTCGTCGGCGCGGCGGCCCCTCGCCCCGAACCTGCCGCTGCGTCGTGGCCGCCGAACGCCCGCAGCACCCGGGCCAGGCAGTCAAGGCCAGCACCAGGTGCAGGCCGGGCGGCAGGTGCTCGAGCAGGAAGATCAGTGCCGTGTGGACTGGCTGAGCGTCGATCAGGTCGGGTGACGCCCGGCCCGGCCCTGAATCCCTAACGTCCAGAGTGACCCATGGAGGGAACATGAAGCTCACCATCATCGCAGCGACCGGGGGAGTCGGCCGGCAGCTCCTAGAGCAGGCCGTCGCCGCGGGCCACGACGTCACTGCCGTGGTACGCAACCCGGCCAAGCTGACCCGGCAGGTCCGTACCATCACCGCCGACCTGGCCGCCGGCGACCCGGCCGCGCTGGAGCCCGCCATCGGCGGCGCCGACGCGGTGCTGTCCGGCCTGGGCCCGCACTCCAACGCCGACGCAGGCATCGCCGCGCCGGGCACCCGGACCATCGTCGCGGCGATGAAGGCCACCGGCGTCCGGCGCGCGCTGATGGAGGACGTCCTGCGGGACAGGGGCCTGGACTGGACCGTGCTGCGGCCGCCGCGCATGACCGAAAAGCCCTTCACCGGCCGCTACCGGACCGCGTACGGACAGAACCTCCGCGGCGGCTTGTCCGTCCCCCGCGCCGACGTCGCCCACTTCATGCTCCGCGTCCTCGACCAGCCCCAGACCATCGGGCAGGTCATCGGAATCGCCAGCTAGCGGAGCCTCTCCCCGACCGCGTCAGCAGTCCCGCTGCCCCCGCTGTCCCCGCTGCCGGAGACCCTCATGGGGTGATCTTGCCTGCTACCCAAATCTTCCAGATGTCTGGGAGCTGCCGGCGATTCGTTGACCGGCGCGTGTCCTTTCACGCATCGTCAATTGACAAACCCAACCGGCCGCGGGTGCGGGCTGACAAGTCTGGGACGGTGTTGGATGGCTGAACGCAGGGAAGCGGTGCGCAGGCCGGTGCGTCCTGCGCTGCCGCAGCGGAGCCGGAAGCGGTGGACGGTGGCGGCCGGCGTCGCGGTGTGCTGGGCGGTCCTGCTGGTCCTGACGGGTTCTGTCTTCGGGGCAACCTTGCTGCTGGCGCTCCTCGCGGGACTCGGCATCCTGAGCGCGGGAATCCTCAAGGCCATGGGCGTCACCAGGAATCAACCCTGGGTACGGCGGATGACGGCCCGGCCGTGGCGCGATGGACAGGATGTTCTGCGGCTGGCTCTGCGGCATCTGCCCGACGTGTTCGTGATCACGCCGAGTGGTTCACTGCTCGCGCCGAACCTCGTCGACCTGCGGCTGAACCCCGCTGACCTCCGCTCGCTCACCGAGCGGATGGACCTCGGCCTGATCAGCATGAGCGCAGCCGAGGTCTACGAGGAGCAAGTTGCCGCGCACGGCGCCCGTTTCGCCGGGGACGGCCCGGCCAGCGTGCGCGTCATGGCCGACCCGTCAGTCCCGCCTGGCCGCTGGCTCCTGCGGCAGGGCCAGCCGGCGAACGCCGGTCCTGAGCTTGCCCACGCGGCTCCTCAGCCTGCCCAGGCCGGCGCGCAGGCGGTCTACGGCGGCCCGCGACCGGTGCCGGGCGGGCCATACCCGGGCTTCATAGGCCACGACGGGCACACCCGCGCCCAGCCGGAGCACGACTGCCGGCCTGCCCCGCGGGTGGCCGACACGGGCACGCTGACGGTCACGGAACTGGCCCGCAGCCCGGTCCCGACGCTGCGGCTGGTGACGGAGGGCTCGGTGGCGGAAACCCGGATGTCCGGTGCCCGGGCCGGGAGGGGCGCGGTCGAGCTGAAGCTTCCCCGACTGCCCACGATCTCCCGGGAGCATGCCAGGTTCACGTTCTCTGACGGCCAGTGGTGGATCGCCAACCTCGGCCGGAACGGGCTCACCCTCAACGGCACCCCGCTGGCGGGTGAGCAGCCGCTCAGCAACGGGGATTCGATCCGCTGGGGATCCAGATCAGACGCGCTGCTGACCTGGGTCGAGATCAGCTGAGCCGGTCCGGCCGGGCCGGCGCGGGACAGTGTGAGGGCCTGCCCAGCTTGAAGTGTCACAATTGTCATCTCAGACAGGGCACGACGGGATGGCCGCGCAGCGGGCGCGCCATCGTTTGGGGTGGCGACTTATTGGCGGGCAGCCGGCTCTTCATCTGGTCATCCGTGCGCGGCGAGTGGGTGAGCTGCCCGCCTGACGAGATCGCCTGGCTGGACCGGGGCCTGCTCAGCGGCAATGAGGACCTCACGCTGCACCGGGCCCCGCGCTGCGCGGGCCTTCGGCACGTGAACCACCGGTGGGAACTGTTCAGCCGCGACACGACCCACCGGGTGTACCTGGCGCCGCACGCCGGCCAGGCTCTCCCGGGCGCCGAGGCCGTGCAGCGTGCGGCCCGCCATGTCCTGCCGGTGGCCCCGGCGCCTTACGAGGCGCTGCCCGTGGCCCTCGAGGCGGGAGCGTGGCTCGTCAGCGTCGGCATCTGGGTGATCCCGCTGCGGCTCGACGCGCCGGCCCGGCCGCGCCACGAGCCGGCCGCCCCGCGCGGCGACAGGCAGCCGTCGACACAGGACGGCAACGTCCGGGAGGGAGCCGCGCCGGCCAGGCGGGGCAGCCCGCCCACCCAGGACGCGGTGGCGCACGTGCGCAGTTACTTCATGCGCAACGCGACGGCGCGGATGGCGATGGCCTACTACTACCAGGAGTTCATCCTCGGCCTGCCCGCCCCGCACCCGGTCCCCATGATGGATGTGGTCCTGGCGCTGAACCTGAGCGGGGAAGGCGCGGTGTCCGACTACAAGAAGCTGCTTCAGGGCTTCATCTGGAAGCAGCGAGGCCACGCGCGTGACCTCGCCGACTTCCTGCTCTCCAACGGCCTGCTGACCCCGGCCGACCTCGATGAAGCCCGGCAGGCCGCGACGGCCAACGAGCGCAGCGGCGTCCGCGAGTTGGCGCGGCAGCGGCTGCGCTACCGCCCCAGGGAGGTGGGCTCTCGGCGCCAGCGATAGCGCCCGGCGCGGTTTTACGGCACCGCCAGGCCGTGCTGCCGCACCGTGGTCCGGCGCCAGGAGACTCCGAAGAGCGCACCTCCGAGCGGCGAGTCACCGATCCTCCACTGGCCCCCGGTGGACCGCACGATCGAGTCGGCGATGGCCAGGCCGAGCCCCGCACCGCCGCCCTCCTCGGTGGCGCGGTGGAAGCGGTCGAACAGCCGGGCCCGGTTGTGGGCCGGGACGCCAGGGCCGCTGTCCTCGACGGTCAGGGTCACTCGGCTGGCCCGCTGACCGACGCCGATCCGCACGGTGCCGCCCGGCCCGGCATACCGGCAGGCGTTGTCGACCAGGACGCCGGCGAGGCGGTCGATCCACTCTGGCGGCGCGCTGATCCACGCCTGTTCTGGCCCAGCGTCTGCCACCAGGATGTCGATGGAGTGCGAGCACGCCACCGCGTGGAAGCGGTCAGCGCACCCAGCGGCAATCGTGGCCAGGTCCAGGGGCTCGTTACCGGGCGGCGGCGGCCGCGAGTCGAACCTGGCCAGCCACAGCAGGTCCTCCACGATGCGGCCGAGCCGCTGGCTCTCACCCTGGACGCGGACCAGCGCGGAACGGTAATCGGCGGCCTTCCGGGGGGCGTTGAGCGCGATGCTGGTCTCCGCGCTGATGACGCTGAGCGGGGTCCGGAGCTCGTGCGACGCGTCGGCGGTGAACTCGAGCTGCCGTCGCCGGGACTGCTCGACCGGTGACAGGGCCCTCAGCCCGATGATCAGTGATCCGATGAACACTGCCAGCAGCAGCACCGGCGCCGCGAGCGCCTCGCCGGCGCCGAGCACGCCCTCGATGTGATCCAGCTCGGCCAGGCTCTGGCCCGCGACCAGCAGCGAGCCGCCATAGCGGACGGTGTCCAGTCGGAACGGGCCCGGGGCCAGGCGGGCCGTCAGCGACCCGCTGCCCAGCGTGCTGGCGGCCGGCAGCCGCGGGGCGCCGGCGCTCAGCCCCACCGGTGCTCTCCTCGGGCTTGCGAGCCACAGGTACAGCGGCGGATCGCCCAGCTCATGGTCGTCATCGGTGTTGGTGGCCCCGGCGAGCGCCGTGGCCTGGCCGGTCTCGCGCGCCTCCGACAGGCTTTCTTGCAGCCGCTCGTCAACCGCGGCCACCAGGCGCGCCGTGACGACCCGGTCCAGGACCGCGACGCATCCGGCGTACACGGCGCCGATCAGCAGGCTCGCGGCCAGGGCGATCCGCGCCGCGTGCGGGACGCCCGGTGGCAGCGACGGTCGCCGTAGGCTCATGTCCCGACGATCCGGTATCCGACCCCGCGCACGGTCTCGATCCTGACCATGCCCCCGGCCAGCTTGGCCCGCAGGCGGGCCAGGTGTACGTCGATGGTGTTCGACCCCATCGCGTCGGCCTCATGCTCCCAGACGTGCAGGGCAATCAGGCGTCGCGGCACCACCGCTGGCGACCGCCGCACGAGCGTCTCCAGGATGCCCAGCTCGGTGGTGGTGAGCGTCGGCCGCCGGGTACCGACGTGCACTTCCCGGGTCGCCGGATCGAAGCAGAGGTCCCCGACCACCAGCTGCGGTGGCTGCATTCCTCGCGGCCTGCGCTGCAGCGCGCGCATCCGGGCGAGCAACTCGCTGAAGTCGAACGGCTTGACCAGGTAGTCATCGGCCCCCTGGTCGAGGCCGGTGACCCGGTCCGCAGGTGTGTCGCGCGCGGTGAGCATCAGCACGGCGGCGGGCGACTCGCGTCGCCGCATCCACTGCAGAACCTCAATTCCCGTTAGTTCGGGCATGCGCCAGTCGAGGAGCACGACCGCGTAGTCATAGCTGCGCAGGAACTTGATGGCGGCCCGCCCGTCTGCCACGGCGTCCACCACGTAGCCTTTCTCCCGCAGACCCCGGGCGAGCACGTCTCGCAGTCCCCGGTCGTCCTCCGCCACCAGCACCCGCACCCGCGCCCCGCCTCACCTGCGCAGCCGGCGCCAGACCGGCCGGGGCATCAGCCTGAGCAGGAGCGCCAGCACGCTGAGTTGCGGCGGCACCCAGACCACGGCGGCCTTGCCGCCGAGCGCCGCCGCTACCGCGGTGCCGACGGCGGCGGGCGTGGTGGCGAGGGGCGCCGGCGCCATGCCCTGTGTCATGCGACCGATGACGAAGCCCGGCCGGACCAGAAGCACCCGCACGCCGCTGTCGTGCAGCGAGTCGGACAGCCCGCGGGCGAATGCGTCGAGCCCGGACTTGGCGGCCCCGTAGACGAAGTTGGCCCGGCGGGGCCGGATCGCGGCGACCGAGGAGAGCACCACGATCGTGCCCCGGCCCTGGGCGCGCAGCCGCGCCGCGGCGCCGAGCAACGTGGTGACGTGCCCGGTGAAGTTCGTCTCGACGAGGCGGCCCGCCTGGAGCGGGTCGTCGTCGAGCACATCCTGGCCCGCCAGGATGCCTGCCGCGGAGATGACCAGGTCCACGGCCCCTGCGGCGAAGGCCTCGTCCAGCACCGCCTCATGGGTATCCAGCGCGGCGGCGTCATAGCGCAGCGTCCGCACTCGGCAGGACAGCGGCTTCGCCTCGGCCGCCATCCGCTGCTCGTCCCGCCCGGCCAGCACCACCTCGGCTTCTGGCGGCAGCCGCAGCGCGGCCAGGATCTGCAAGCCGATCTCGCTGGTCCCGCCGAAGAGCAGCACCCGCAGATACTGGCTATGCTCGCTCGGCCGGTGGGGCGGCGTGGGGGCATCCTGCATGCCTACAGCCCGATCGCAAACATGGCCAGCCAGGCCAGCTCGAAGTAGATCATCAGCCTGTCCCTGGCGATAAGGTCTTCGACCGGCCTGCCTTCCGCGCGGGCGGTGAGCTGGTCGAAGCGGACGAGCGCCAGGCCGAGGGCGAGGGCGCTCGCCAGGTGCCAGCCGGCCATCCACGGGTCGCGTTCCGCCGTGGCCCAGAGCAGGTACGCCAGGATCATGGCGCCCGCCACGATCCGCTGGCTGAGCCGCAGCGCGGCACTGCTGTACCAGCGCATGACCGGCCGGTGCCTGGCCGCGTCCCCCCCGAGCGCGGTGAGCTCGGTGTAGCGCTTGGCGATCGCGACCATCAGCGCGCCGAGGCTGCACACCAGAAGGAACCAGGCGGACGGCGGCACGTGCGTGGCGATGGCGCCGCCCAGCGCGCGCAGCACGAAACCAGCGGCCACGAAGGCCAGCTCGACCACCGGGACGTGCTTGAGCACGGCCGAGTACAGGACCGAGAAGACGAGATACGCGCCGATGACCGCGGACAGCCGCGGCTCGCCGATCCAGAACCCCGCGGCCAGGCTCCCCACGATGCCCAGCGCGGCCAGCGCCAGGGCATGCGTCCTCGGCAGGCGGCCCGAGGCCACTGCCCGGAACCTCTTGACCGGATGCTGCCGGTCGCGCTCGGCGTCGACCACGTCGTTGATGAAATACACCGCGGCCGACGCGGAGATGAAGGCCGCGACGGCCACCAGCGCATAGCCGGCCCCGTCGTGCCGGCCCAGCGTCGCACCTGCCAGCGGCGCGGCCAGGACCAGCAGGTTCTTGGGCCACTGGCGGGGGCGCGATGTCTGCACGGCCGCCACAAGCCAGTGCACAGGCGCCGGGTAGCGGGCGAGCGCAGGCCGTGCCGCGGCCGGGGCGCCGACCTCTCGCAGGCGGGCGGTCACCGAGCGTACACAGCCGTGAAGTCGCGGCCGGTGATCGAGTAGTACCGGTCCGCCGCCGGGACCTGCTGGGGGTGCAGGTTGACCGGCGTCGGGTCGGCCGGGTGGTGCTTCGGCAGGTAGTACATGAACGACATCCAGTCTGGGTTGATGTCGAGCTGCATCGCCGTCACGGCACCGGCTCGCTGCAGCAGCTCGGCGATCTCCCGAACGTTCAGCGCGGGACCGTAGGCGAAGATTATCTGCCCGCTTCGGGTCTCGCCGATACCGGATCGCCAAACGTGGTAGCCGCCGCCCAGGGTGGCCCCCCAGCTGCTCTCCACATTGGAATCGACCGTCGCGGGGACATGGCCGTTTTCGACGATCAGGTGCAGGTTCTGCCGCACGCCCGCGACGTCCGGGGTCATGCGCACCGTCTGTCCCCACACCCCCATCGACATGTGCCCGTCCCGGTAGTACACGACGGAGGCCACGCCGTTGGTCAGCGTTCCGGCCGTGGCTCCGTTCAGGTAGAAGCCGCCGCCGGAGGAAGCGATCTTGAAACCGCCGTTGAACGTGGCCAGCAGGCCGCTGCGGGTGCCGGGCGAGATGTAGGGCTGCGCCTTCCAGTTGCCCCCACCCGGATCCTCGGAACCCGGGCGGAGCTGGAACCGCACCAGCTTCTGGTTCAGCTCGGCGATGCCGGCCACATAGGCCGTGTACAAGCTGCTGGCCCGCAGGTAGGTGCCGAAGATGGCGGGCTTGCCTCCGACCTGGGCGAGCACCCGCCACTGGCCTTCGCCGGGCAGCGGCTTGCCCGCCAGCGAATTCAGCGGCAGCGGTGGCGCGTAAAGAGCTGCGAGAGCGGCCTGCCGTCCGCGCAGCTTCCGGGCTCGCTCCTGGGCGGCGGCGAGTCCCTCGCCGCTGAGCGAGAACGACGGCTTGCCACCCACTTTCGGCGGCTGGTAGGTGAGCCATTCCCCGAACGTCACCGCCGGGCCGAGGTAGTGATCGCGCGCCCATTCAGCCAGGCGGGTCGACAACGGGCCCCCGCCCGGAGCGGTAAGGGCGTGCCCGACGGACCAGGAGACGATGATCAGGAACGCGGTCAGCATGGCCGCTGTGACCTGCGCCCACCGGCGCTGGCGCAGTGGCTGGCGCTTCCGGCCGCGCTGCCCCGGGCCACGCCCGTGCCGGCCGCGCGGCCGGTGGTTGCCACCCTGCTGCGGTTCGCCCCACCCCGGGTCGCGCGCTTGCGGGTCGCCCCACCCCGGCTCGCGCGCTTGCGGGTCGCCCCATCCCGGGTCGCGCCGCTGCGGGTCGGCCCAGTCCGGGTCAGACCAGTACGGGTCGCGCTGTTGCGGGTCGGGCCGTTGCGGGTCGCGCCAGGTTGGGTCGGGGCGTTGCGGGTCCCGCTGCTGCGGGCCGTGCCGCCCCGGACCGGGCCGCACCGGGCCGCTCGCCGATCCGCCCGGGAACGGGCCGCCGTCGTGCCCGCCGGTCCAGGGATCAGGTCCGGGTGTGACCGATCTGTGCACTCGCCCTCCCGTCGCGGGACCGTCATCGCCGCACGCAGGTCTACCCAGCGAACATGACGGGAGCATTACGCCCGGCAATTGTATCGTGGTGCCCCGTGTTCTCCCGGTGAATCGTGCCTGCGGGGAATCCGCCCCTTGTGGGACGCACGGGAACCGGGCACCGGTTCAAGTTCTCCAGGCGCCGGCATCGAGCAGCGTGATGCAGCCGAAGGCGGCGTCAGCTCGGCCTTCGGCCCACGCCCGCTCACCATCCACCCCTTCCCGGCGTCGGCGCCGGACGACGCGGCAGCAAAGCGGAACACCCCTCTCACTGGTCGCGTTAGTCCCACTGCTGGGTGATCACCCGAGGCTGAACGGAGAGATGCCCATGTCGAAGATCGAGCTAGGGAGCATCGGCGCGGTGCTCAGCCCGGGCGACAGCGCGTTCGTCGATACCGCGGTGCAGCTTGAGGAGCTCGGCTACGAGACGATATGGCTCACGGGCGGCCCGCTGCAGAGCCTGAGCCAGATCGCTGATGTCGTGCGGGCGACCAAGCGGGCGCGGGTGGCCAGCGCGATCATCTCCGTCGACCGGTTCGGCGCCGACGATGTGTCTGACCTGTACGCCGACCTGGAGGGAGCCCACCCCGGGCGCTTTGTGGTCGGGCTCGGCGGCGCCCACGGGCCGAACCCCCTGCAGACCATGACCGCGTACCTCGACCGGCTCGACACGGTTCCGGTCACGGCGCGAGTCATGGCCGCGCTCGGGCCGAGGATGCTCGATCTCGCCCGTGACCGCGCCGCGGGCGCCTTTCCGGTCCTGGTCACGCCGGGCTATACGGCCAGCGCCCGGTCCCGGCTCGGCAACGACACCGCGCTCGCCGTCGAGCAGCTCGTCGTGGTCGAGACCGACCCAGGGCGGGCCCGGGCGATCGCCCGCGGGCCGCTCGGGTTCCTCGGCACAGTCCCCGCCTACCAGGCGAACTTCCGCCGCATGGGCTTTGCCGACGCGGAGATCGCCCGGCTCGGCGAGGGCCTGGTCGACGCTCTGGTGCCCTGGGGCGACGCCGATGCCGTGGCCGCGGCCGTCTCGAAGCAACTGCAGGCCGGGGCCGACCATGTCGCGATTTCCGTGACCGCTGACGCGTCCGAGGCCACGTCCCTCGGTCCGTGGCGCCAGCTGGCCGACCGGCTCATCGTCGCGTAACCGCCCTGGTCGGGGCGCGAGCAGCACCTGGCCGAGTCGGCTGTCTTCGCCGTCACTCGGCCGCGCGACTCCTCCTCGCGATTTCCGCTGCCCGCGCCCGCGCGGCCGGTACGCCGCCGATTCCCCAGTTTGGCCGCCGGGATCTCGGTGATGATGGTCCGGACCCGGTCCAGCGGCGTGCCGGCGATCTCCGCCACCACGCTGGCGACGCGGGAGTGAAGTTCCTCGATCACCTCGGGGGGCCGGCCTTCCAGGATGTCGATGCGCGCGAGCGGCACGGTGCCCTCCTTCACGGCCACTTCGCCCATCTTGCGCCCCGGCAGTACCCGGGCTAGCGTTCCTGCTCGATCGCCGTGCCGGTCCTGGCCAGGACGGACGAGGAGAACTTGCCCATGCCGATCGCTGACCCCGCCGCGGCCGCCGCGGCGCTCTATGAGGCGCGCCGGACCGGCATCCCGATCGAGCCGCTCACCGACGCCGACCCTGGGCTGGGCATGGCCGACGGCTACGCGGTGCAGCAGCACCTGGTCAGGATGCTGCTGGCCGACGGCGAGAAGATCGTGGGCTACAAGGTCGGGCTGACGTCGCGGCCGATGCAGAAGATGGTCGGCGTCGACTCGCCGGACTACGGCCCGCTGCTGGCCTCCACGGTGTACGCCAGCGGCTCGGAGGTACCGCTGGCCAGGTTCATCCAGCCGAGGATCGAGGCAGAGATCGTGTTCGTCCTGGGCGACCGGCTGGCCGGGCCCGGCGTCAGCGTCGCCGACGCCAGCCGGGCCGCAGCCGGGGTGGCCGCGGCGATGGAGATCATCGACTCCCGGATCGCCGGCTGGCGGATCAAGCTCGCCGACACGGTCGCCGACCTGGCCTCCAACGGCGCGGTCGTGATCTCAAGCCGGATAGTGCCGCTGGCCGGCCTGGACACCCGGCTGATCGGGATGATGCTGACCCGAAATGGCGAGCTGGCCGACACCGGCGCGGGCGCTGCCGGGCTTGGCGATCCGCTGACGGTCGTGGCCTGGCTGGCCAATACCCTGGGACAGCACGGGATCGCCCTGGAGCCCGGGCACCTGGTGATGACGGGGTCGATGCACGGGGCGGTCCCGATGGCCGCCGGCGACGTGTTCCGGGCGGAGTTCGACCGGCTCGGCCCGGTCACCGTACGGGTAGCGGGCGCCCAGTGACCGCGCAGCCCATGATCATGCGGCCCAGCGATCGCGGCCCAGCGATCGCGGCCTAGTGATCGCGGCCCAGTGAATGGGGCCCGGCCAGGAGGATTCATGACCCAGGAGATCGCCGAGCTCGCGGCCCGGCTGGCCAAGGCGGTCGCTGACCGCACCGCGATCGCGCCGCTCTCCGACGATCTGCCAGGTCTCGATGCGGCGACCGGCTACGCGATCCAGGCGCTGGCCAAAGACCAGGCTGGCCCGGTGGCCGGCTGGAAGCTCGGGGTCACCTCGCGGGCCAAGCAGGCCCAGGTCGGGGTGCACGAGCCGGTGCGCGGCTTCCTGGCCAGCGCGAACGCGCTTGACCTCGGCGAGCCGCTGGTCACCGGCGGGCTGATCCAGCCCCGGGCCGAGCCGGAGATCGTCTTCGTCCTGGGCCGGGACCTGTCCGGGCCGGCCGTGACCGCGGCGGACGTGCTGGCCGCGACGGCCGGCGTCGCGACCGGGATCGAGATCCTCGACTCCCGCTTCCTGGACTACCGGTTCACCATGCCGGACGTGATCGCCGACAACACCTCGGCCGGGCGTTACGTGGTCGGAGCGCCGGTGCCGCCGGAGGGCATCGACCTGCGGCTGGCCGGGGTGGTGCTCGAGCACAACGGCGAGGTTACGGCGACCGCGGCGGGCGCCGCGGCGCTCGGCCATCCGGCCGCCGCCGTGGCCTGGCTGGCCAGGTCACTGGCCGCCGCGGGCGAGGGCCTGCGCGCAGGCCAGATCGTGTTTTCCGGCGGCCTGACCGCCGCCGTCCCGCTCCGGCCCGGCGACGTGGTCGTGGCCAGCATCGACCGGCTCGGCGCCGTCGAGCTCGCCTGCAGATAGCCGGCCAGCGGCATCGAGCAGCCAAGCTCGCGCCGAACGGCGCGTTGCATGGTCGTCGGCTGAGCATTTCGACGGGCGCCGTAGATTAGCTTGATGCGTACGGTGAGGCCGGGCCGCGACGGGGGTGATGGCGTGGCGGAGCCCGATTACCGGGCCCGCGCCGCCGCCGGCATCAGCGCGCTGCAGCGGTGGTACGTTCCGTCGTCCGGCCTATGGGCGGCAACGGGCTGGTGGAATGCCGCGAATGCGCTGACGGCAGTGACGGGGTACATGCAGCGCACCGGGGACCGTAGCCACGCAGGGGTCATCGAGACGACGTTCACGGCCGGCCGGCAGCGGCACGCCGACTTCATCAACAGCTATTTCGACGACAACGGGTGGTGGGCGCTGGCCTGGGTCGCGGCTTATGACCTGACCCGTGACAGCCGTTACCTCGACGCGGCCCGGACCATCTTCGCCCGCAACGAGGCTGGCTGGGACGACACCTGCGGCGGTGGCCTGTGGTGGAACGAGGACAGGGCCTACAAGAATGCGATCACCAACGAGTTGTTCCTCACGCTGGCGGCCCTGCTGCATCAGCGCGCGTCGGGCGGCCGGGGGAGTTACCGGGCCTGGGCGCTGCGCGCGTGGGAGTGGCTGCGCTCCAGCGGCCTCATCGGCGCCAGTGGCCTGGTCAATGACGGGCTTACGCCGGCCTGCGAGAACAACGGCGGCACGACATGGACCTACAACCAGGGCGTGATTCTCGGCGGGCTGGCCGCCCTGTATCAGATCACCGGTGACCGTGCCTACCTGGCGCAGGGAGAGTCCATCGCCGACGCGGCCCTGCGCGAGCTGACCAGCCCGCCATCGGCGACTCTTCCGGGCATACTCACCGAGCCCGGCGAGGAGGCGACCGCAGCCAGCGATTTGGACCAGGCCCAGTTCAAAGGGATCTTCGTGCGCTACCTCTGCGACTTCTACCAGCAAAGCCCCCGCGCAGCCTACGGCGCGTTCATCCTCGCCAACGCCCGCTCCATCTGGGACAACAGCAGGAACGCGGACAATGAGTTCGGGCTGCACTGGGCCGGGCCCTTCGACCAGGCGGATGCCAGCCGGCAAAGCTCGGCCCTCGACGCCCTCAACGCCGCGATCTCCGTCGCTGAGGGCTGATTACCTGGGCCCCGTCGGCCGACTCGGCGTAGGGGCTGTCGATCACATGCGGGATGAGTTCCATCCGCTGGCCCTCCTCCGGACGCGGTCACGCCGGGGCGTCGGCCGCCTCCCGCCCGCGGACCAGCTGCAGGGGCGCGACGGAGCCCGCCCCGCCCCCTGGCCGGGCAGTGTTCCGTGATCCCGGACTCAAACCCACGTTAAACGTGGGTTTGAGTCCGGGATCATGGAAACATCAGGGCCGGCATCGGTGATCAAATCGCGTGTTGATCATCTGCGAGCGCTATCCGTGTCGCTCGAGCGTGTGCTTGATCGTGTTGATGCCTCGTTCCATCATTTCACTGGTCCTCCCGTCGGCCTCGTCGGGCAGCAGGTCGGCTATCCAGACGAAGAGCGTGCCGCCAGCACCCGCGGCGAAGACCTGGGCCGAGGCGTTGTGGTGGGTGTAGGGTCCTTCGACGATCGACCACACGAGGCGGCGGCCGTCTTCGTCAAGGTCGACCAGCCGTTCACGCGCGACGGCGCCGTTGAAGAACGTCACGATCCGGTCCCCGCCGTCGATGCGGGTATCGGTGACGAATCCAGGAACCAGGCGCCGATGGAGCGCGCCCCAGTCACGGAGCGCCGCCCAGGCGTCGTCGGGGTCGGCGTCGATCGCGATTTCCTTGCAGATGGACGCCATATTCGTGCTCCTGTCGTACCGGGCGGGGCTTCGCTGGTCGTAGCTGGCTAGCCCCACCGGGCCGGACGTCATCGGACGCAGTAAGCCTGCCGCCGGCGGGCCGGTGTGTCTTGAACTTCCTTGCCGCACGCGGACACCGGGCGCCTGTCATCAGGGAGATGCTGGCGAGCCGGCCTGGGCCGGGTGGCCCGTGAAGTCGAGCTGGCCGGTCAGGGCGGCCCGGCCCAGGATGTCGGCGAGCTCTCCTGCTTGCGGACCCTGGCCCGCCCGGTCGGTCTCGACGGGCGGGAACACCGAGCGGACGCCGTTCAGCAACCCGGCCAGGGGCGGGGCGGGGTGACGGCCGGTGACGAACAACGCCTGGCTGGAGACCAGGGCCAGGATGGCGAGCACGCCGTCGAGGCATTCGGCGGCCCGGTGCTGGCTGCGGTAGGCG
>Ga0209648_10000132_pt1 | contig 50790 bp, 44 predicted proteins | sample GraSoi2013_115cm_FD_185830 | JGI IMG/M metagenome (GOLD analysis project Ga0209648, IMG submission 185830) | Grasslands soil microbial communities from the Angelo Coastal Reserve, California, USA - Sample 9_17_2013_115cm (SPAdes) (version 2) | ecosystem: Environmental > Terrestrial > Soil >... | reverse complement strand
CGTCCTTTACTTCCTTTGCCTCATTTACCTCATTTACCTCATTTAGTTCAGCGCCTCAACGATCATCGCAATCCCTTGCCCGCCCCCAATGCACGCCGTCGCCAGCCCATACCGCAATCCATTGCGCCGCAGTTCGTTCAAAATCGTGATTACTAAACGTGTGCCGCTCGCGCCAAGCGGATGTCCCAGCGCAATCGCCCCGCCATTTACGTTGGTCTTGTCCCGCTTCAGCCCCAGCACTTTTTCCACCGCCAAATACTGCGCGGCAAACGCCTCGTTCACTTCCACGCGATCCATTTTTTCGAGCGTGAGCCCCGCCAGTTTCAGCGCTTTCTGCGAAGACGGCACCGGCCCAATCCCCATGATGCTCGGATCCACGCCCGCAACGGCCCACGACACGATGCGCCCGATCGGTTTCAATCCCCGCTCCTTCGCAATTTTCTCTCGCGTCACCACCACGGCCGCCGCGCCATCTACGATCCCGCTGGCATTTCCCGCCGTGACGATCCCATCTTTCTTGAACGACGGCGGCAATTTCTCCAGCGTCTCCATCGTTGTTTCCGGCCGCCGGTGATCGTCCTCGCTCACCATACTCGTTTTCTTCCCTTGCTTCACCTCCACCGCGATAAGTTCTTCCTTGATGCGGCACGCTTTATAAGCCGCATCCGCCGCCTGCTGACTGCGCAGCGCATAGGCATCGGCATCCTTCCGCGTGACACCATGCTGTTCTGCGAGTTTTTCCGCCGTGAGCGCCATTGGCAATCCGCAATACGTGTCGCTCAGGCCCGCCATCAACGAATCCTCAAGCACTCCGCCTCCCAGCTTCAATCCCGTCCGCGCCCCGCGAACCACAAACGGCGCCTGCGTCATGTTCTCCATTCCGCCGGCAAGCACCATCGTCGCTTCGCCAAGCAGCAACCGCTGCGCCGCCTGCGCAATCGCCTCAATCCCTGACCCGCACAGCCGGTTCACTGTGACCGCTGGCGTTTCGATTTTCAGCCCGGCCTTCAATCCCACGTGCCGCGCGCCATAGAGCGCATCGGCGCTCGTCTGCATCACATTCCCGAATATCGCGTGATCAAACTCGTCCGCATCAACGCCCGACCGCCGAATCGCCTCTTTCGAAGCATGCGCCGCCAGCTCAATCGCGCTCACCTCCGAAAACGCCCCGGTATACCGCGCCATCGGCGTCCGCGCCCCCGCCACAATCACTACATCCGCCGGAAACATTCTTTCCTCTCCTATTTGTTTTGGCTGAGACTTCCAAGCGACGGCATTTGCACCAGTTACAACTTCGGCGTTTCCAGCGCTACCACCGTGTCCCCGCCGCGCTTTCGCGCCTCTTCAATCGAAAACTCCGCGCGGTTAATCAAATCCGTCACGATATCTTCGCTATCGTAATCTGGCTTCGGCACCGCCTCGACAATTCCCGCACTCAAGGTAATCTGCGTGGAGTCCCACGGCGGCCGCAAGCCCGAAGCCGCACGCCGCAATTTATCCGCCAGATTCTGCGCTCCCGCCAGCGTCGTATCCGGCAAAATAAACGCCAGCGACCACGAAGTGTATTTCACCGGTACGTCGTTCTGGCGCACCATCGGTTGCAACGACCGCGCCAGTTGCTCCAAAAAACGCTCCAGCGGCGATTCGCCCTGTTGCCGCAAGATCTCCGCGCCGCGATCGATTTGCAGAATCGTCAGAGCCAGCGGCGTTCCCTGCGTCCGCGCACGGTCCGCTTCCGTCAGCAAACAGCTCTGGTACGAGCTGCGGCTCAGCAAGCCCGATCGCTCATCCGAAACGCCCATGCGCCGCACCAGAGACCTCAGCCGCGTGTGGCTGACGCTCATCAACATTTGATCGCCGATAGCCTGCAGGAAATACGCCTCGTTGGGCCGCCACTTATGCTCTTCCGCATGCCCTACAATCAACATCCCCGCCGGCATCTGCGTCTCTTTGTCCGTGATCGCCACGCCCAGCGCCGTCGCCAGCCCCATGTCGCTCAGAATCGAGCCTTCCGCTGCCTGCACCATGAGTGCGCCCAGCTCATCCGGCTCGGCCTTCTCAATGTGCGCGAGGAGCAGGACCACCTGCGCGCCGAGTGCCGGCTTCACTCCAGGTGCGCAAAATTCCGCGGCCATTTCCGGCGGCCTGCCCGGGGTGCCCACCACTGCCAGCGCGCGCGTTCCGCGCAGATACCCGCCGACTTCGCTGACCGCCGTGTTGAGCATCGCCCGCGGCGTCTGCTGCCGGAATATCTTTTGATTGACTTCCGAAATTTTTGAAAGATCCCGCAGCGTCTCCGCCGAATAAACTCCCGTCTTCGTACTGATAGGCGACGGCGCTTCCGCGGCCGACGCCGCTGCAACCGGCGCCGCGGATACCGTCGGCGGAGCAGCCGCAGTTTCTGTCTTCGGCTTGGGCGATCCCGGCGGCCACCAGTTCGCCATTTGGTAGAGATTCGACAGCCGCGCGTTGCGCTCCTCTTCCCCAGGAAACATCGCCGCAATTCTTTGCAGGCGTTCCAGCGCCTTGTTCTGCAGCGAATACTGCAAAAAAATCTCCGTCTGCACGATCAAATCTTCCAGCGCCTGCAATTGCCGGCCCTCGTCGCTTCCGGGAGAAGGCCCCGCGGGTGCGTGGGCCGCTTGAGCGTGCGCGCTATGCCCGGGCGTCGGCGTGCTCGATTTCATCAGCCGGCTGGCGATGCGTTTCAGCTGGGCTTCCTCCACTTTGCCACGCAACAGTTCAAGCCGCTGTTGATTGCGATGGTCGTACGCGTCGATGTCCACCAGCCTCTCGAGAGATTCCGCCGCTCTTTTGACGTTTCCAGATGTCAGGTACACATCGAACAGCTTGATCAACACTTCAAAATACTGCGATTCGCGATTCAGTTCATTGTGGATTGAAGCCCAGAATTCGAGGATGGCCTGCGAGTGCGGATACTTTGCCCCCACTCCGTCCATCAGCGTCACGAAATCATTCTGCCGCTTGTCCGTAAACATTCTTCGTTTGAGCGCCTGGAGAATCTCCGTGGCCTTCTGGTCCTGACCAGCGGCGACATAGCGGTCCGCGAGCTCGAACAGCTGCGTCATTCCTTCATTCTTTTCGCGCAGCAGCCGGTCGAGTAACTCGCGCGCGCGTTCCAGGCTTCCCGAGCGCATCAGCGCGTCGCTAAAGGTGACAAGGAACGCCGGGTCTTTTTCGGTTGCGGCAAAAGGTTCAAGCAAGGCAGCCGCATGGACAGCATTGCCTGCTTGCAGATTCGCTTGCGCGTAAAGCAGACTGACGCTGCGTTCTTGCGGAGCAAGCTTGTAAGCGCGCCCAAGAATGAGGAGCGCGTCGGCGGACGCTCCGCTGGCCGTGGCAAGCTGCCCCGCCCGCAGGAACGCTCGCGTCGCAAGCGCGTTCTTGCCGAGGCGCTCAGCCGCCTCCGCAAGACGAACCTGCCGCGAAAGATTTTCCGGATCCAGCTGCGAGAGCCGCTCCCAGCAAAAGAGCGCGTCCTCATCGCGGTTCGCCGCTGCAAATAACTCCGCGGCCTTGCTGTACTGTTCGATGGCTTCGTCAGGATGATTCTGTCTCTGCTGCAGGAAGGCATATCGAGCGATGCGTTCAGGCGGCTGCTGCCCACGGCCCGCCCGCAGAAACCGGTTGTAGATGGCCAGCGCTTTGCTGTCGTCTTTGGGGTCCACGAGCAGGTCAAAAAGAAGCCCGTAATAAACCGCGGCCCGTTCCGGCTGATCCATCCGCGCGTACAAATCGCCGAGTGCCTGGGTGGCCTCTTGATGTTGCGGCATCTCGTCCAGCACAGCGAGATACGCCCCGATGGCGTCCTCGACGCGGTTCTTCTCGAGGAAGCGCTTGGCGCGATCCAGATGCTTGCTTACGTCTGAGGCCATCCGTCCAGGTTGCCTTTGCGGTGACTGAAACTGTCAATCAGGTGCGAAGCAGGTGCCAGCTATGCGCTCATTGCATAATGGTGCCGGGCTGTACGGCGCGTCATGCGCAAACTGCCCTCATCAACTATATACCCCTGCCCAGAAGCCGCAAAATAACCGATACGCGCTGATGCGTTATGCATCACCGCAATCGTCGGCGTTCACAATCTGCGCGCCGCGCTTTGAATTTTCTTTGTAGGTGGTGCCCGCCCCGGCGGGCTGCACCCTTTTCACCCACGCAACATTTAAGGCGCAACTGTCAGCACGCTCCACCACTGTTCGCCCAATTTACGCCGGTTTGCCGCGCAGTCGTCTTGGAAGCAGCACCATGAGCGTCGCCGATGCGAACAGCGAAACCCCCGCAACTGCCAGCCCGCCGTACAAGCTGCCTGTTTGGTTCTTGATCCAGCCGATCGCGTACGGTCCGGAAAATCCTCCAAGATTCGCAAGCGAACTCACCAAGGCAATCCCGGACGCCGCCGCAAATCCCGTTAGGAAATCGCTCGGGAGCGAGTAAAAAGGACCGTACATGCTGTAGATCCCCAGCGCCGCAAATGTTAGAAGCAGGATAGTCGGCAAAACGGCATGAGTTATTCCCAGGGATGCCAGAGCGATTCCAGAAACAATGGCGGGAATCGCCGCATGAAATCTGCGCTCCTGTTTTCGATCGGAACTCCGCGACACCATCACCATCACGGGCAAGCCCACTAGATGCGGAATCATCAAAACCAGTCCAATCTGACTGTTGGAGATTCCGCTCGACAGTGATTTCACCAGTTGTGGCATCCAAAAGTTCATCCCGTACATCGCGGTGTTCAAGGTGAATCCGATCAATCCCAAATGCCAAATGCGCTTGTTCATTAGCGCCTGTCCCGCTGAAATGTTGTGCCTCGCCAGTTTCTCCTCTTTTTCACGCGCCAGTTCCGCTTTGATCCAATCTTTTTCTTTCTGGTTCAGAAATTTGGCCTCTGCGGGCCAGCTGGGCAGCAGAAAGTAGGTGAGCACACCGCCGACCACGGCCGGAAATCCCTCCAAGATTAATAGCCACCGCCAGCTGCTGATGTTCAGCCAGTGCACGTGGTCCAGGAGGAATCCGGAAACCGGAGAACCCAGTATGCTGGTGACCGGGATGCCCGCCAGGAACAGCGCAATGGCCTGCGCCTGATCCCGCTGCCGAAACCAGTACGTTAAGTACAACGCGATTCCCGGGAAATAACCTGCTTCCGCCAGCCCCAGCAAAAAACGCACCGCATACAACTGATGCACCGAATGCACCAACCCGGTTAGCGTGGCCAAAATTCCCCAGGTAACCAGGATGCACGCGATCCAGATTCGCGCCCCAATCTTGTGTAGCATCAGGTTGCTCGGAATTTCAAACAGGAAATAGCCAAAAAAGAAAATGCCCGCGACCCATCCAAACTGCTTGCTGGTAATCGCAAGCTCCCGGTTCATGGTCAACGCCGCAAAGCTGATGTTGATGCGATCGAGAAACGAAATGACGTAGAGAACAAACACAAACGGAATAATCCTTACCCGCAGTTTCTGAATCGTTCGCGCTTCGTCGGGCAGTGCAGCAACCCCAATTTCGTTGGCCACAATCACCTCAATGTGTAATCAACGCCCCGAATTCGGATTCAGTTCACGGACTCGTTTGTGTCTCGCCAACCAGCCGGACGCCGCCCGTTTTTGGAAGTAACAGCACAAGCGCCGCGGAAACAAGCATGGATACTCCTGCAAACGCTAGGCCGCCATCCAGGCTGCCTGTTTTCTGGCCGATAAACCCCACCACCGCCGATCCGGTAAACCCGCCGAGGTTCCCGACTGAATTAATTAAGGCGATGCCGCTGGCGGCAGAGAATCCCGTCAAGAATTCGCCGGGCAGCGCCCAAAAGGGGCTTAGAGAGCTGCAATATCCAATCGCCAGACACGCTAGCAGGACGACCGTAACCAAGGGCGAGTGAATTCCTCTCAGCGATATAAATGCAATTCCCCCCAACACCAAAGAGATTGCTACATGATACCTGCGCTCCAGCCTGCGATCCGAACTGTGCGAAACCAGAATCATTCCCACAAGCGCCGCCACATAGGGAATCATTACTACAGCTCCGACAAAACTATTCGAATACTCGCTCGACAGGGCCTTGACCATCTGCGGCATCCAAAAGGCCATCGTGTAGCTCCCGATCATCATTCCGAAGTAGACCAAAACCAGATGCCACACTCTCACGTTGGTCAGGCCCTCGATCGCGGAATGTTGCCGTTGTTTTAGTTTGAGTTGCTCTTCTCGCTCTAATTCCGCTTGAAGCCAGTCTTTTTCGCCGCGAGTCAGAAACTTTGCTTCACTCGGACGACAGGGCAGCACAAAATAAGTGAGCAATCCAAGTGCGATAGCGGGAATTCCCTCAAGTACAAAGAGCCACCGCCAGCTTCCGATTCCCAGCCAATGCGCGTGAACCAAGATGAAGCCGGAGAGCGGAGCTCCCACAATGCTGCTTACGGGGTAGCCCGTCAGGAACAGCGCGAGCGTCCGCGCCTGTTCCTTCCGGGGAAACCAATACGTCAGATACAAGACTATTCCCGGAAAATAGCCTGCCTCGGTCACGCCAAGCAAAATGCGTGCAACGTATAACTGGTGAACATTTTCCACCAGCCCGGTCAGCGTCGCCACCAGACCCCAGCTCAAAAGAATGCGCGCAATCCAGACGCGCGCCCCAACCTTGTGCAGCATCAAATTGCTGGGCACTTCAAACAGGAAGTATCCGATGAAGAAAATACCGGCGGCCAGTCCATATTGCTGGCTGGTGAGGCCCAGATCTTTGTTCATGGTCAGAGCGGCAAAGCCAATGTTGATGCGGTCCACGAACGCGACGACGTAAAGCAGGAAGAGAAACGGAATCAGCCGGATCTGCAGTTTATGAATGGTCTTGGCTTCGTCGGGCAAAACAGCCGTGTCTGGTTCGCTGGTCACTATCACCTCAGTGTGCGTCTGCCCCGATCGAAGGGTCTTTTTTCGGCGGCGTGGCTGGCCGATGCCGCGCAAGGATTGCCGAGACTCTATGGCGGGACTATTCGCCCGTCAAGCCACGACGTTCGTTTGTAGTGCAAACCTGTTCGACGCGCGAAATCCAAAGTGGCTCTCGACTTTAGCAATCAACAAGGCTTCTAATCCTTCTGAAGCTGGCCTGTCCCGCTTTCAGGCAATGGTGTGGGAGGGAAACATGGCTGCACCGATTCGCGTCGGCATCATCGGAGACTTCGAGCCGTCCTATCATTCGCATTTTGCAACCAACGCCGCCCTCTATGACGCAGCCGCCAAACTGAAAGTTTCCCTCGAAGTGCGTTGGCTGCCGACACCTTCGCTGGAAGGGCCAGCGGCGGAAAAAATCCTGCGACGCTGGGACGGACTGATTGCTTCGCCGGGGAGCCCTTACAAAAGCTTCACAGGAATGCTGCGCGGAATTGAATTCGCACGCACGCGTGACTGGCCGTTCGTGGCGACTTGAGGGGGCTTTCAATATACTCTGGTAGAGTATGCGCGAAATGTTCTGAAGATTGCCGACGCCGACTCCAGGGAAAATAATTCGGGGTCGTCGCACTACGTGGTAACACCGCTTTCCTGCGCTCTGCCCAATCGCCGCGCGGACGGGCCCAAGGCGTCCGGGGAGGAACGCTTAAGGATTCTCCCGGGAACACTCCTGCATTCGATTTGCGGCGGTGAAGATGATTCCGAGCAGTTTTACTGCAACTACGGCGTGAATGAGGAATACGAAAGACAGTTTCAGGCTGCCGGACTGCGCGTAAGCGCTCGGGGAACTCAGGGCGAAACACGCGCCGTCGAATTGCCCGGACACCGCTTCTTCATTGCCACCCTGTTTCAACCGCAGCTTTCTTCTCGGCCGGAAGCCCCGCACCGTTTCCTGCTGGCATTCTTGCGCGCCGCAATGCGATTTCGGAAGACACGCGCAAAGAGAAGCCGGCCGCCGCGGCGCTCAAATCCTCGCTGATCCTTCGAGTCCACATATTTTCCCTTCGTGTGCTCTCCACGTCGGCCTTTACGGACAGGCAGGCTGACGCGCTACTCGACTTGTGGCAAACTGATTGTTCATACGGCACGGTTTTTGCGCTGCGTGTGTCGCTCGTTCGATAGCAGCAGGCCCGCCTAAAAATCGCGGGCCACTCGCATCCTGCCCGCAATTGAGAAAATTGGTAAGCGAGAACATTTTTTAAGCGAAAACAATGGACCCGAAGTTCATTCGAAATTTCTGTATCATCGCGCACATCGACCACGGCAAATCCACGCTCGCCGACCGCTTGCTCGAAATGACCGGCGCTCTCTCGCAGCGCGAAATGCACGAACAAGTGCTCGACTCCATGGACCTCGAGCGCGAGCGCGGCATCACCATCAAGGCAAAAAGCATTCGCCTGCATTACAAAGCGAAAGATGGAAACACGTACCGGTTGAATTTGATTGATACGCCGGGCCACGTGGATTTTTCCTACGAGGTTTCGCGCGCGCTTTCCGCCTGCGAAGGCGCGCTTCTCGTTGTCGACGCGTCGCAGGGCGTGGAAGCGCAAACCGTCGCAAATGCTTTTCTCGCGGCCGGGCACAACCTGACGATAATTCCGGTGATCAACAAAATTGATTTGCCCGCGGCGCAGCCGGACTTTGCAAAAGAACAAATCGAAACCGTGCTCGCCATTCCCGCGGAAGATGCGTTGCTAATCAGCGCAAAAAGCGGTCTCGGCGTCGAAGACGTGCTCGAAGCTATCGTTGCGCGCGTGCCGCTGCCCAAGGGCAGCGCGGAAAATCCATTGCAGGCGCTGATTTTCGATTCGTGGTTCGACATATACCGCGGCGCCGTGGTGCTGGTGCGCGTGATGGAAGGGCGCATCACGAATCACATGAAAATTCGCCTCGTTTACAGCAACGAAGTTTACGAAGTCGAGCAGCTCGGCACGCTCACGCCGAAACCTGTGGCGCTCGATGAACTCGAAGCCGGCGATGTTGGTTTCGTCGTCGCCAATATCAAGCGCGTGGCCGATGCGCGCATGGGCGACACCATCACAGACGCGAGCCGCCCCGCTCCCGCACTGCCGGGATTCGAAGCCATCAAGCCGATGGTTTTCGCCGGATTATTTCCGGTGCTCGCGGACGACTACGAACCGCTGCGCGACGCGCTCGGAAAATTGCAGTTGAACGACGCGGCGTTTTTTTACGAGCCGGAAAATTCCGTAGCGCTCGGCTTCGGTTTTCGCTGCGGGTTTCTGGGCCTGCTGCACATGGAAATCGTGCAGGAGCGGCTGGAGCGCGAATTCGGCCTGAACCTGATCACCACGGCTCCGAGCGTGCGCTACCGCATCACGCGCGTGACCGGCGAAGTGGTCGAAGTCGACAGCCCTTCGAAATTTCCGAATCCCAGCGACATCGAAAAAATCGAAGAGCCGATCATCAAAGCGATGATCATCACCAACGACGATTCCATCGGCGGAATCCTGCAGCTCTGCCAGGAAAAGCGCGGCATACAGAAGAAATTCGAGTACCTGTCGCCCACGCGCGTCATGCTCACTTACGAGCTGCCGCTGAACGAAATCGTGCTCGACTTTTACGACCGCCTGAAATCCACTTCACGCGGCTATGCTTCGCTCGATTACCATCTCGCGGGCTACAGCGAATCCGACCTCGTTAAACTGGATGTGCTGGTCGCGGGCGAACCGGTCGACGCGCTGGCGCTGATCATCCATCGCGACTTTGCGGCGGAGCGCGGGCGCGACCTGGTGACGCGCTTGCGAAAGCTGATTCCGCGGCAACTGTTTGAAGTGCCGATCCAGGCCGCGATTGGCAGCCGCGTCATCGCCCGCGAAACGGTCGCGGCTATCCGCAAAAATGTTCTCGCCAAGTGCTACGGAGGAGACATCACGCGCAAGCGTAAACTCCTCGAAAAGCAAAAAGAAGGCAAGCGCCGCATGAAGCGCGTCGGCCAGGTGGACATCCCGCAAGAAGCCTTCCTTGCCGTTCTGAAAGTGGCTTCCTCCGACGAAGAGTAGCTTCGCGAGCCCTTGTCAGTAAGAAAAGAGCTATTGGATTTCGCTCTCCTTTCTCGCCGGATGGATGTTTCTTCCAGCAGCGACGAAGAGTAAAATTGAGGTGGCATCTGTCATGGAACAACACACCATACCTAACTGTTACTTGAAAGCGTGGTGCGACCCAAATCCGCTTCCTGAAAAGCACGAACCGTTCATTTGGTTGATACCGAAGAATGGGAAGGAACCGCGAAAGAAGGCTCCGCACAACGCCTTCACTGAATCCCACAGGTACACGGTGCGCCGTAGCGATGGAAGGAGAGATCTCACAGTGGAGCGCAAGACCTTGGGAACGACGGAAAATGACTTCGTTCGCATGCGACCGAAGATTGAGGCGCGGAAGCCCCTGACATCTGAGGAGAGATTGAAGCTTTGCGCCTTCGCGACCGCGATGTTTGCAAGATCAAAGAGCCAAGGGGACCACTTCGCTGAATCCTTCCGCGCAATCAACGCACAGGTCGAAAACTTGGAAAAGCAGCGGGGAGCAAAGCCACAGCTGTCGTTGGAGACTCGCCACCACGCGGAAAATGCCCCTGCGTCTACCATTGCCATGTTCATGCTGTCTTGGCCTTCTCTATTCATGCGGATGCGCCTCACGATCCTTTGCACTGATGCTGATGAGGGCTTCATAACATCAGATCGCCCTTTCATCATGAATAACCCCGAGGGGTACAAACTGCCTCCGATTATGCGTACCCCTGCTCCCGGGCGGGATGCCAAAATCGAAGTGACTCTCCCTCTTACACCGAAAAGGCTGCTTCTAATCTCGCACATGTATCCGCCGGGTTACATAGAAGTTCCCCAAGCTGTGGTCGATGAGTTGAACACCAGAATCAGGTTTGGATGCGACGAGTACTTTGTGTCGCATAAGGGCATCGTGAAGGATTGTTGGTTCGTTCCCGCGACGGTACTTAGTGACTCTTGGGAGAACTCGCAGGAAGGAATCGCCGCGGAGAAGCTGAGGCAGCGCGACCTCAAGGCGAGGGCCGAATGGGAAGCCAGTGTTAAAGGGCACGGCGATCAAGATTCACTCTCCCGATGATTTTCTTCCCTCTTCTTGACCTCAGTGGACAAGCGGCCGCGGTGGAGCTGGATGGCGACGGAGTCGCCGAGAGCGACCTGGGCGGCGTCACGGAGGAGGTTGCCGGCGGCGTCCGTGGCGATGGCGTAGCCGCGTTCCAGGACTTTCAAGGGGCCGCGTTCCTGGAGCTGAAGAGTTAGGCGTTGCCACTGTTCACGCTTAACGCGGAGCACGCGCTCGATGCGGACTCCAAGTTCCGCGGTGCGCTTTTCGAGGCGCAGGCGGAACGCGGCAATTTTCACGCGAAAATCGAACGACGCGATGCGCAGGTGCGCGGCGTTGAAGCGCTTGCGCGATTGTTCAAGGCGCGCGCGCAGGCCGAGCGCCAGGCGGGAAGTCATTTCGTCGGCGCGCTGTCGCTGCTGGTGGAGAAGATCGAGCGGGCGGCGGAATCCCGGGCGCGCGGAAAGCTCGTGGATACGGCGGCTGAGAACCAGGATGCGATAGCGCATTTGTTCGGCGAGAGCGCCGCGCAGTTCGGCGATGTGCTTGTCAAATTCGCGCCGCGTCTGGACGACGATCTCGGCGGCAGCGGACGGAGTGGAAGCGCGGACATCGGCGACGAAATCGGCAATAGTGAAATCGGTTTCGTGGCCGACGCCGGAGATAACCGGGATTTCCGAGGCGAAGATGGCGCGAGCGACGATTTCTTCGTTGAAGGCCCACAAATCTTCCAGAGAACCGCCGCCGCGCGAGAGGATGAGAACGTCGACGAGTTTCCCTTTATTAAAAAACTTCAGCGCCTTGACGATTTCTTCGGCGGCGCCTTCGCCCTGGACGCGCACAGGGTAGAGCATCAGATGGACATTGGGGAAGCGGCGCGTGAGGATGCGCACAACGTCGCGGACGGCCGCGCCTCTTGGCGAAGTGATGAGGCCGATGCGGCTGGGAAGAAGCGGGAGCGGTTTTTTTCGCCCGGTGTCGAAGAGGCCTTCCGCTTCGAGGCGTTTTTTCAATTGGTCGAAGGCGAGTTGCAGCGCGCCTTGCCCCACGAGATCGATTTTCTCGACGTAAATCTGATATTCGCCGCGCTGCTCGTAAATGCTGATGCTGCCGCGCAAGGTGACCTGCAAACCGTCTTCGGGGCGGAACTTGATGCCGCGCTGCTGCTGCTTGAAGTAGACGCAGCGGACCTGGGAGCGGTCGTCCTTCAAAGTGAAGTAGATGTGGCCGGACTGGGCCTCGCGGCAGTTGGAAACTTCGCCCTGTACCGAGATGTCGGTGAAGTTTTTTGCGAGGAGGTCGCGGATCTTCCCGGTCAACTCGCTGACGGTCCAGGTCTTGCGGCCGGGCATCAGGTTAAAGGTAAGTTGCTGGGTCATGAGGAGCGACTCCGATTGAGGGAAAAGGATGATGTAAGGAGGCTGGGAAGTAAAGACGTAACGAAAGGACGCTCAAACTATTGGACTTTGGCGTTGAGACTTACGGAGGCGTCGGGCTTAAGCTCGACGGGCAGCCCGTTGGGGAGATATTGGAAAAGGACGGCGGGATTGGACCACTCGAGGTCCCAACCGTTCTCGAGAGCGAGGAGGGTGTAGCGGCCGGGGAAAATGGGGGCCATGGAGAAGGAGCCGTCGGAGTCGGACTGATCGCGGTGAAATTGGGAAGGGTCCTGGTCGGGATCCTGAGGGACGAGAAGGATCATGGCGCCGGCGAAGGGTTTTCCATCCTTGAAGGCGACACCCGCGACGGAGCATTTGGCTTCAGCGATATGGACAGTCAACTTGACCGGCTGACCGGCGGGAATGTCGATGGTGCGATGGGAAACCGTGGCCCCAGTGGCCTCGAGGGAGCTGACTTGAAGAGGAGATAGCTCATCGGAGAGGTCCACTTGATAAGTTCCCGGAGGAAGCGCCGAGCCCGCGAAAGAGAATTCTCCTTTGCTGGAGACCGAGGTCTTGTAGGATTCGCCGGTTTTGCGCGAGCGGAATTCGAGCGTGAACATGAGTCTCTCCGGCTGGGACACCTGGTCGGTACCCTTCTCCTGCGTCTCTGTAGTATCCAGGTGCGTCAAGACGACCCCTGAGACGTCAGCTAGCGCTCCGTGACGGGTGAGGTCGAGCTCCGTGTTCGCGGAGAGTTGAATAGACTGTGTTCGGGTTGTCGAGTCGTTCCCACCCTGAGAGCCGCTCACGACGACGGTGATGTCGCCGGGCGGAATTCCTGAAAGTTCAAAGAGACCGGGTGAGATTTCGGTTTGAGAAGCCGGGATGTTGTTCGAGCCTTCCCTGCCGGCATTGAGGACGACTGCAACATTTGTTACGGAGTCCATTTGTACGACGTCAATGGACTCGCCGTCATCGGTTTGATTAGTGGCAAGCGCGGGTGCAGCCGGGGGAACTCTAACGTGCAGGTGAATCGAAGGGACCGGCCGAAGGGTCACGTCGGCGGTCTCCGTGGCCCCCGGTAGGAGTGAAAGCTTGGCCGCGTCGGCAAGACTTGCGGCGCTGGGGAAATAGGTGACGGGGTAGACGAGATCCAGAGCCGGGTTCGAGGCTAGCGAGGCGCCTGGGTCCGCGGCAATCGCTGAACCCCCATCTTCAATCCCTTCGATTTGGCCCGAGAAACCTACCTGCGCGCCAGAGTGTGAAATGACAAAGGGCCGAATCCCGAAGTTGCCCCACCAGGGGTGAGCGATAACTCCAATGACGTAGGTGCCTAGAAGGAGGTGGGCAAAACGATAGCGGCCCAAGTCGTTGGTGTTGGTGCGATTGATGGGGTGCAGGCCGCGCGAGCCGGCGGACCAGCTTTGCTGAAAGAGAGTAACCTCGGCGTCTCGCACGGGATCGTTCCACTGGTCGGAGATTGTGCCGGTGAGGACGGCACTGGGAGAGAGACGAAAGCGCAGATGCTCGGAGTCCTGGCCGGGACCGGCAACGATGGCGGTCATATAGGCTTCATGCGCGTTGAAACCCTGGACGGCGTAACCGCGGCGCCCAGCCATGAGGCGATATTTTCCGGCAGCCAGATTGGCGAAGAGGAAGCGGCCGTCTGGGCCGGTCAAAAATGTCTGGAGGTCTTCGAGGGCCGTCACGGGAGCGAGGGTGACTTCCGAGAGGCCGAGCGGTTGGCCAGTGAGAGCGTCAACGACGATGCCGCCGATGCGATATGTAGTGGGCGGAGCAGCGGACGATTGCGCAGCGATGGTCCCGAACAGCAGAAGGATGACCGTCAACAAGCGAGCCATGAGCGTCACTCCTCCACCGTGGTGAGTTCGAGGCGAAGGGAAGCCGTCTGACTTTGGGTAAGTGTGACTTCCTGAGCCCTTGCGGAGATACTCCGCAGAACGTCGTGGTTTTCGAGATCCAGACTCGTGAAATTATCAAGGGCCAGCACTCGATAGGTGCCGGGAGCGAGATGCAACGTGAAAGCACCGTCGGGGCCAGAGAAGGCGAAGCCGGGCGGCATTTGTTGGTCGGGCGGAAACACGATCACAGCTGCGCCAACGGGTTGATTCCCCGAAACGACGGTGCCGCTGAGCGTAGCAGCGCCTTCCCGAACGACGACGTCGATGGGAGGGACAGCGCCGGAGGAATCCAGGACAAGTGGATCGCGCAGGAGATTCGTTGAGCCCCAGTTAACCGATTCGAGATAGTAGGAGCCGCCACGGTAAACCACTGCGTTGACGTCGTAGGTGCCCGGCTCGACATTTGGGACGGTCAGAGACAGAGGACCAGAAGGAGCGGCAGTAGGGGCGTTGGCTTTAGTCGCGTAGTGAGACGGACCGCGGGAAGCCTGACCTTTGGCAAGAAGAAGGAGTATGAAGTTCGGCGATGATTCATTCTCGGAGTTGGCAAAGGGAAGACCGCGAACCACAACAGGAATGTTTATGCTGGGCTGAAGGACAAGGTGTATGCCGGATAGGGTCGAATGGGCGTTGAAGGACTGGCGCGCGGAAGAAAAAGCTACCGAGGCATCGAAGGTACCTGGAATATTCGTCGATGCAAACAACGTGTAAGCACCTGGAGGAATCCATTTGGACTGGAAATTACCACTGGAGGCATCAAACGCTATTTCGTGTGACATAGGGCCCCCCAGGAAATCCTGCAAACGGAGAACTACCTGCTGTTCGGGGCTGTAGCCGGAAACGGTCCCGGTGAGCCGAACGAAGGGTTCGCGTTTTAGGGAAAAGTTCGCCTGGGAGGGCCTTCCGGGACGGACCTTGATAGGCATTGCGGAACTAATGTCCGGAGCGGCGGGATAATAGACGGGCGCGAAGCCCTGGGGAACCTGGGCATTCCGGGTGGAAGTCAGCGCCGGACCTTCCATTGGGCGAACTGCCAAGTAACAAGTGCCGGGAGGCAGTCCGGCAATGCGGAACTTGCCTTCATCGTCGGCAACGGCTCGCAAGCGGGAATTCGGAGAGAGGCCCCGGCCGGTCGGATTGCGGTAGAACAGCCAGACGGTCAAACCTTCGAGTGGCTCGCCGTCCTCATCAGTGATTTGTCCAAAAATCAGGCCTTCGGGAGTGAGCTTGAGAACGGCCGGGGCGGCGTCCGGCCCCAGTTGGAGAGAAAAATTCTTAGGAGCGCGGGAGCCGAAGTCATCCTCAGAAAGGTAGCCGGGCTTCGCGGCGTGAATGGCGATGGGACCGATGGGCAGCGCGTCAAACTGGAATTTGCCTTCGGCATCTGTGAAAGCGGACCAGGCTGAACCTGTGGAAGCTTGCACGAAAGCTCCGCGAACGGGATTGCCGGTAACGGAATCGATTACCGTGCCGCGCAGAGTGCAAGGACAGGAGGAGGAATTGAGGGAGGATTGCTGAGCCATAAGACGCGATGTAAGCAAAAGCGGAGAGGCGAGGAGAAGAACCGACAGGATGGGACGGAGCATCGGGGATCGGTAGGTTCGCATGGTCAATTCGAGTTGAGTCTACCGCAGGTGAGATGCGAAATGGCGCTCCCGAGTTTGCAGGCGACTTTCGCCAAGCAACGGATTCAAAGACACCGATCAAGACGAGTTAGTTCCCCAAAGAAGGAAGGTGGGTCGTCTTCAAGGTCGAGAAATGAGGTTAAGGAAGCAAAGGAAACACCCGGTCACTTGCGGAGATGTCCCGCAAGCCAGAAGAGGAGAGAGAGGGCCACGCTGAGAAGCAAGCAGGTGACGATCGGGAAGTAGAAAGTGGTGCGTTCGCCGCGATGGACGATGTCGCCGGGCAGCCGGCCGAGGTGAAAAGGAAGTTTCCCGCCGAAATAAAGAAGAGCACCCAGAACGACGAGCAATCCACCGAGAACAAGAATCGTGCGGCCGAGTTCGCGAAGCGGGTCCATAGCGGAATTCTACCCCAAGCGGCCGACAAGTCCTTTCGTGCAACTTCTATTATTTAATAAATATACTATACCTGTACATATTAACGTGATATTGTCTATCCTCATTGGATTACTCACTTCTGTTCGCAGGTATCTCAACGGGGCCGGCACCGAATTTGCGGCTGTGAATAGAGCGTTCTGCAGGGAGGTATTGCCCGATGACCCTCCACCGTTCCTTGGCTCTCGAGATGGCTGTTTTCCTGGCATGGAGTTCCGTCCCGCCGCCGCCGGCAGTGCTGGGCGTGGTGGCGGGAGCAGAGCGCGCACACCTCAACAGCGCCGCAGTTTCGGAGGGAGCAACGATCTATGACGGCGACCACTTCTCAACCGAACCGGGAGGCGTGCTGCTTTTGCGCGGTGATGCAACGGCGCTCGATCTTGCCGAAGAAAGCGACGTGATCGTCCGGAGCGGGGCCAACGGCGCGCAAAACATGGTGGCGGAGCTTGGCAGGGGAACGCTGATCTTCCGCGCTACGCGGGCCACTGCACTGGAAATCGCCGTACTGGAAGCGCTTATTCGCCCGTTAGAAAATGCACGGACAATTGGGCAGGTGACCATCATTGGTCCAAAAGAATTACGCATCTACGCACGACGTGGCTCGTTGCAGTTTTCGAATCGGGAAGAGACGCGGACGATTGCCGAAGGAGAATCTTATCGAGTGATATTGGATCCGTCAGAGGACGATCCCAAGAAGAAAGACCCGGTTCACCCTGGCGGACGGCGGAAGGCATTCCTATTCGTTGGCATCAGCGGGGGAGCAGCGGGAGCTGCAGCTGTGTTTTTTGAGAATCAGAAGCACAAGAAGATGGAAAGTCCCGACCGGCCTGATTAGGGCCGTGTAGAAAGCGACGGAATCAGATGAGTTCGAGGCCAGAGAAAAAGTAGCGAATCTCGAAGGCCGCGGTCTCTGGGGCATCGGAGCCGTGGGTGCAATTGTTGCCGATGCTGGTGCCAAGGTCGTGGCGGATGGTACCGGGAGCGGCTTTTTTCGGGTCGGTGGCGCCCACGGTGTCGCGCCATTTCTGGATCGCGCCTTCGGCCTCGAGGACCAGAGCGAAGATTTTGCCAGAGCACATGAAGCTACAAAGTTCGCCAAAGAAGGGGCGCTCTTTATGGATGGCATAAAAGCCAGCGGCCTCGCCTTGGGTGAGGATCATCGTTTTGATGGCCACAATGCGGAAGCCGGCTTTGTGAATGCGCGATAGAATTTCACCTTGAAGATTGCGCGCAACGGCGTCTGGCTTGATGATTGCAAAAGTGCGTTCGAGTGCCACAATGATCTCCTGAGAAGAGTGAAGTAATGAAGTAAAGATGTAACGAGAATAAAGAAAGCCGAAAAACTCAGACCTGAAAGTTCTTCCATTGCTTCCAAAGACTTTTTAGCATCGCTCCCACGATATTGAATTTGTTAGTGAGAAGCGAGCATTCTCCGGTGTTCAGGAAACCTTCATCGCGGCTCATTTCTAACCATAGTTTGCACTCGTCGCACGAGCCAATCGCAATCTGCAAGTATCTCTTGAATTCCGCTGCGGCTGATCGCTTCGCCCATCCCTCCACAATATTAGCCGGTATTGATCGAGCGGAACGGCGGAGTTGCCTCGCCAGCTCAAATTGTTCTGCCGCCGGAAATCTTCGCGTCGCACGCGAAATATCGAGGGCTAACTCGTACGACTCCCGAAAAACGTTCAGGTCTTTGTACGTCTTGATGGGCATCGCGGCCCCCCACATTTCAAGACGTTATATCATTACTTCGTTACTTCTTTACTTCATTCTTTCTCATTCATTTCAAAGCGGCGGTAAGAGTCGAGCCGAGGTCCGCGGGACTTTCCACGGTGCGGATGCCGGCGGCGGCCATCGCAGCGTATTTCTCCTTGGCGGTGCCCTGGCCGCCGCTGATAATCGCGCCTGCATGGCCCATGCGGCGTCCCGGTGGTGCGGTTTGTCCGGCGATGAAGCCGACAACGGGCTTCTTCATATTGACCTTGATCCACTCTGAGGCGCGCTCTTCGGCGTTGCCGCCGATTTCGCCGATCAAAATGATGGCATGCGTGTCCGCATCATCGTTGAAAAGCTGGGTGGCGTCGAGGAACGTTGTGCCGATGATGGGATCGCCGCCGATGCCGATGCAGGTGGATTGACCGATGCCGAGTTGTGTGAGCTGATGGACAGCTTCGTAGGTCAAGGTGCCGCTGCGGCTGACGACGCCAACGTTTCCCTGTTTGTGGATGCGGCCGGGCATGATGCCGATTTTGCATTTGCCGGGAGAGATGATTCCTGGACAGTTCGGACCAATAAGGCGTGTTTTCTTGAAGTCCACCACAGAAGCGACGCGCACCATATCGAGGGCAGGAATGCCTTCGGTGATGCAGACAGCGAGTGGGAGTTGCGCGTCCGCAGCCTCGAGGATGGCGTCGGCAGCGTATTGTGGGGGAACGAAAATCACAGAGGCGTTTGCGCCGGTGGCTTTTGCGGCTTCAGCGACGGTGTTGAAGACGGGCCGCTCGAGATGTTTTGTTCCGCCTTTGCCGGGTGTCACACCGCCAACAACGTTTGTGCCGTACTCAATCATTTGCTGCGCGTGAAAAGTGCCTTCGCGGCCAGTGAAGCCTTGGACGATGAGGCGCGTTTTTTCATTAACCAGGACGCTCATCGCGCACCTCCTGCAAGTTTCACGACTTTTTCTGCGCCATCCTTCATGCCTTCGGCGATGGTGAAGTTGAGGCCGCTTTCACGGAGAATTTGCTGGCCGGCTTCGACGTTGGTTCCTTCCATGCGCACGACGACGGGAACGGTCAATTTCAGATCCTTAGCGGCGGCGACTACGCCGGTGGCGAGAATGTCACAACGCAGTATGCCGCCGAAAATATTGATGAACACGGCTTTCACGGCTGGATCGCTCATGAGTATGCGGAAAGCGTTCTTCACCTGCTCGGCAGAAGCGCCGCCGCCGACGTCCAGGAAGTTCGCAGGAGAGCCGCCGGCATACTTAATGATGTCCATGGTGGCCATGGCAAGGCCGGCGCCGTTAACCATGCAAGCGACACTGCCATCGAGCTTGATGTAGTTGAGGCCGTACTTGGAGGCCTCGACCTCGAGAGGATCCTCCTCATCAAAGTCGCGCAGTTCGCGTAGGTCCTTGTGACGGAAGAGCGCGTTGTCGTCGAAAGCCATCTTGGCGTCGAGCGCGACAAGTTTGCCATCGCCAGTGAGCACACAAGGATTGATTTCCAGCATGGAAGCGTCGGTATCAATGAAGGCGCGGTAGAGAGCCTCGAGGAAAGGCGTTGCGTTGTTCACGACTTCACTCGGCAAGCCGAGGCCGAACGCGATTTTGCGAGCCTGGTAAGGCTGCAGACCTACTGCCGGATGAATCGTTTCGCGCAAGATAGCGCCGGGATTGTCCTTGGCGACTTCCTCGATTTCCATGCCGCCGGCGGCGCTGGCCATGAAGACGACACGGCCGGTGGCGCGATCGACGAGCAGGCCGAGATAAAGTTCGCGCTTGATGTCCAGGCCTTCTTCGATGAGCAGGCGTTTGACGATGCGGCCGGCGGGGCCGGTTTGCGGAGTGACCAGCTTCATGCCCAGAATGTGGCTGGCGAGATCTGCGGCTTCGTCGGACGAACGCGCCAGTTTTACGCCGCCAGCTTTGCCGCGGCCGCCGGCGTGAATCTGCGCTTTCACCACGACGACATTGACGTGCGATCTCAGGCGATGCGCCGCTTCGCGCGCTTCTTCCCGGGTGAAGGCGACTTCGCCGCGGGGAGTGGTGACGCCGTAGCGCGAGAGAATCGCTTTCGCCTGATACTCGTGAATCTTCATCGCAGTTCCGTTTTCCGTTCGACTTTGTGACAGTCTGCTAGTGTTAGAATTTTGACGTCAATGGAAACATAGAAGTTTACCCGGAAGGCGAAAACGGAGCAAGGACGCACGAAATGAACGAGACATGGACTAGACGGGTTCGCGTCGCGAGTCGCGTGATAGTTGCTCTCGGCATCCTGAACTTCTTGATATTTGTGGCTATTGCTACATATTTGGGCGGCGACGCTGTGAACGGCAAAGTTGAGGAAGGACATTACTACCTTTATGGATTGCGCATAGATTTATGGCGCAAGGTCTACACTGAGGTTAGCGAACGGGTGTTCAGCTACAGCAAGTGGCACGTGTACAGTATTTTTGTTACTTGGCCTCTGGTCATGGCGTCCGCCTTTGCGCTGAATCGAATCAGGAAGCGCTCGGAAGGAAATTGATCCATTACCCCGATGACATTATCGCTGATTGGGCGAGTTGAGACCGGGCACGTCTTGAAGCGCCCGGAAGCGGAAGCGGCGATGGAAGAGCTGCTCTCTGGGCGCGTGGACACGGCGGAAATCGTGCGGCTGCTCGTAGCGCTCAACCGGCGGCCAATCGAAGTGCAGGAACTCGCGGGATTCGCGAGCGTGATGCGGCGGCACGCCACGCGCGTGTTCGCGGATGGCGAAGCACGCCCCCCGAATATGGTGGACACGTGCGGAACCGGCGGCGACGGCGCGAACACGTTTAATATTTCTACGGCTGCGGCGATCGTTGCGGCAGCGGCAGGCGCGCGTGTGGCCAAGCATGGGAACCGCGCGGCCAGTTCGCGGAGCGGTTCGGCGGACGTCTTGGAAGCGCTGGGAGTGCGGATCGACCTGCCGTTCGAGCAGTATGGGCGGGCGATCCGGGAGATTGGCATTGGATTCTTGTTTGCGCAGGCCGCACACAAGGCGACGCGGCATGCGGCTCCCGCGCGAAAACAGATTGGCGTTCGCACGGTCTTCAATTTGCTGGGGCCGCTGACGAATCCCGCGGGGGCGCAGTCACAAGTACTGGGTGTTTTTTCAGAGGACGTGATTGACTTGATCGCGGCGACTCTTGCTGAGTTAGGAGCCGAGCGCGCGTTTGTTTTGCATGGCGCTGGGGGGCTGGACGAAATTTCGCTTTTCGGGGAGACGATGGTCGCGGAAGTCCGAGGCGGCACAGTCCGGCGCTTCACGGTGACGCCGGAAGAGTTTGGCGTGGAGCGCGCACCGCTCGAATCGATTCGCGGAGGAACGCCCGCGGAGAATGCCGCGCTCATCCACCGCATTCTGGAAAACGAAGCAGGGCCGGGGCGGGATATTGTGGTGATCAATGCGGCGGCCGCGCTTGTCGCCGCGGGCTTGGCTGCCGATTTTCGGGAGGCAGCAGGACTCGCGAGCTTTGTGATTTCCTCGGGGGCGGCAAACGAGAAACTGGCGACCCTGGTGGCGTTCACTAGCAAGAGTTAAATTCACGATAAGGATTTCGTTTCGAGAAAGCACTTGGAATTGCGAGTGTTCGTAACTGGCGATGCCAGTGGAGGGAACCTTTGCGAAATATTGCGGTCAGTCTGTTGATTGCTTTTTTGCCGGGCGCGGCGCTCGCGCAGAAGCCAACTGCGCCTGCGCAGGTCGCGCAGGCAGTGCGCGAATACCGGATGGAGAATGAGGACCGCATCGTGCGCGAGCTGAGCGAATTTCTTGCCATCCCCAATGTTGCGAGCGACACGCCAAACATCCAGAAAAACGCGGCGCATCTGGTCGAAATGCTGGAAGCACGCGGCATCGAAACGCATTTGCTCCCCATCAGCGGGCGCGGGCCCGTAGTCTTTGGGAAATTGATTTCGGCGGAAGCGAAACGCACGGTGATTTTCTACGCGCATTATGACGGGCAGCCGGTGGATCCCGCCGCGTGGACGGATAGGAGACCTTTTGAGCCGGTGCTCCGCGATGCCGCCATCGAGGCGGGCGGAAAACGCATCCCCTTTCCGGAAAACAGCGCGCAACATCGTGCGGTGTATAACGATGACTGGCGCATCTACGCGCGTTCGTCTTCCGATGACAAATCGCCAATCGTGGCGCTGCTGGCGGCAATCGATGCGTTGCGGGCGAAGAAAATTCCCTTGGCCGTCAACTTGAAACTCGTTTTGGAAGGCGAAGAAGAGGCAGGCTCGCCAAATCTGCAGCGAACGCTAGAGTTGCACAAGAATTTGCTAGGGGCGGACCTGATGATCACGGGTGATGGGCCGGTGCATCAGAGCGGACGCCCGCTGGTTTTCTTCGGAAACCGAGGCGACATCGGTATGGACATCACGGTGTACGGGCCGGTGCGCGCGCTGCACAGCGGGCATTACGGAAACTGGGCGCCGAATCCCGCGATGGAGTTGTCGCGACTGCTGGCATCGATGAAGGACGCGGATGGCCGCGTGCTCATTGAGGGCTACTATAACGACATCGTGCCCCTGACCGACGCGGACAAGAAGGCTATCGCGGAATTGCCGGACAACGATGCAGAATTGGAGCACGAGCTTGGAATCGCCAGACCGGAAGGCGGAGGCAAGAAGCTTGCGGAGTTGCTGCAAGCGCCTTCGCTGAATATTCGCGGATTGCGGAGCGCGTATGTGGGCGAGCAGGCGCAAAATGTAGTGCCGGATCGGGCGGAAGCTTCACTCGATGCGCGACTGGTCAGGGGAGAAGACCCGCAGAAAAAGTTCGATCAGATCGTTGCGTTCATCCGCAAACAGGGCTACTACGTGATCGACCGCGAACCGACCATCGAGGAGCGCCTCAGGCATCCTCTGATCGCGAAGATCGCGAACGAAGGCGGCTATCGTGCTTCGCGTACGCCGATGGACCTGCCAGTTTCGAAGAAAGTGGTCGAGGTCGTCGAGTGGGCTGCAGGCCCGGCAGTGAAAATGCCTACCCTCGGCGGAACCGCTCCCATGTACATATTTGAAGATCTGGGCCTGCCGGTGATCGGAGTGCCCATCGTTAACGCCGACAATCATCAGCACAGCTCGGATGAAAATTTGCGGCTGGGGCATCTTTGGAGAGGGATGGAGATTTACGGAGCAATTCTGGCGGATTTGAATTGGTAAGCGCCAGATTGAGTTGCGGAGCGTCCGACCGGCCAACCGTCCTAAATCGTGCGCAGATCGATCGTGAAAAGACGCTGATTTTCCGGTGTCTGGAGCGAAGCAAAACACAGGAGAGGACCGCGACCAAATGAGCGGTCGAAGTGAAGGGGATGTCCCAGCGAATCCAAGACCTGAATCTCCTCAATTGAGGAATCCTGCAGATTAGTGAGGTACAGCGGCCCCTCGCGACGGTAGGCGGGCGTCATGAGAAGCCGGTCGGTGTCCACTGCAAAGGCCCTCACAGCTTTCGCCGGAAAGTCCAACCACGCTTTGTCAAGCGTCTTGTGGCGCAGTCTCACGACAGGAAAGTGCGAATAATAGACCGCCCATACTTCGTTCTCGCCAGAAACATTGATCGCGTAGCAATCATCGATACATGGAAGCCTATTGGGCTGCGCGATGTCCGACCAATACCGAAGGCAGGGCTGTCCTTGCTCCGTCAAGCAAACCAATCCGGAATGTTCGAGTTCGCCTCCAGAATAAACGCCTTCGTCAAAGTACCCGATCCAGATATCGCCAGCCATCGTTGTTTGGATGTGTTCGATTCCATCGCCCGCGACAATCGAGAGAAGAAGGTTGCCCTTCTCGTCAAAAATGTCAGCGTTTGGTGATCGATCCTGGGCAAGACGACTCTCAACTAGCAACCAACGCCCGCCAGGCAGAGGCTGCGCAAAGCTGTATCTTTTGCCGCTTGGCCCGACAGTTTGGGCAAGCTCCCAACCAGCGCGCCCTAAACGATTGATTTTATAGACGAGTGGTCCGGACGGTGGACTTGCCTGGCCGCGCTCATAGGGAAATGGCCGGTCAAAACTCAATAAGAGTAGTTCTTGGTTGGGTCCAATTGAACTCTGTACGTAAGTGCTCCCCGTTATGAGCTCGTCGATGTTTGCCGCCAAGGAAGCCTTAATGGATCTCATCTCATTTCATTTCTACAACGAGAGAAAATTCTTGAGGAGTTGCTTGCCGGAATCGGTTAGGACGGATTCGGGATGGAACTGGACACCTTCGATTTTGTGGCGGCGGTGACGGAGGCCCATGATGATGCCGTCGTCGGTCTCGGCGGTGATCATTAATTCGCGCGGCAAGGATTTTTTCTCGACAATGAGGGAATGGTAGCGCGTGGCGGTGAAGGGATCTGGAAGCTGGCGGAAAATATTCTTGTGGTCGTGATGAATCTGGCTCGTTTTGCCGTGGAAAAGCTTCGGGGCGCGGACGATTTTGGCGCCGAACGCAGCGCCGATGGCCTGATGGCCAAGGCAAACACCAAGAATCGGAAATTTTCCGGCGAGGCGCTCGACCAGCTCCACGGAAATGCCTGCTTCCTGCGGTGTGCAGGGCCCGGGGGAAATCACGATGCCTTCCGGCTTGCGGCGGACAATTTCATCGACGGTGATTTTGTCGTTGCGGTGAACTTCGACCTGGCAACCTAATTCGCCGAGATACTGCGCGAGGTTGTAGGTGAAGGAATCGTAGTTGTCGAGAAGTAGAATCACAATAGACTCGGCTACAGATTATCAAAACCGAAGAGAGATTTCTCGGGCCGCAAAAAACGCGGCCCTCGAAATGACGGACTTTGTTAACTCTTTCGTCTGGCGTCTGCCAATTCCAAGGCGGTGAGCAATGCTTTGGACTTGTTCACGGTCTCCTGATATTCGCCCTCTGGCGTGGAATCCGCAACAATGCCGCCGCCGGCTTGGACGTAAGCAACGCCATTTTTCATGACCATGGTACGAAGCGCGATGCAGGAATCGAGGTTGCCCGCGAAATCGAGATACAAAATGCCGCCAGCATAAATTCCGCGACGCGTGCGTTCGAGCTCCTCGATGATTTCCATGGCGCGAACTTTGGGGGCGCCGGAAACCGTGCCCGCCGGAAAACAGGCCATCAGCGCGTCGAAACAATCCACGTCCTCGCGGAGGCGGCCGCGCAGGCTGGAAACCAGATGCATCACGTGCGAGTAGCGCTCGACGGTAAGCAACTTTTCGGGCTTCACCGTGCCGTAATCGCAGACGCGGCCGAGATCGTTGCGGCCGAGATCGACAAGCATGATATGTTCGGCGCGCTCTTTTTCGCTGGCGAGCATTTCGCGTTCGAGGCGCTGGTCTTCGGCTTCGTCCTTGCCGCGCCAACGCGTGCCGGCGATGGGGCGGTAGAAAACATCGCGTCCCTGCACTTTGACGAGCATTTCCGGAGAGCTGCCGACGACGGAGACGTCGTTGAGCTGAAGATAGAAAAGATAAGGCGATGGATTCAGCGCGCGAAGCTCTCGATAGACCTCAAACGGCTCGGCTTTCGTTTTCGCGGAGAAGCGCTGGCTCAGCACGACTTGAAAAATATCTCCGGCGCGAATGTACTGCTTCGCTTTCCGCACCACAGCCAGGTATTCGGGGCGGCGAAAATTGGAAGTTACTTTTAACGGTGCGCGTTTCCCTATTTTCGACGGCTTCTTCGGCTGTTCCGCGGCGACAGGCTCATTCAGCAGCAGACGCGTCTCCTTGATTTCGCGCACGGCGGCGTTGTATTTCGCGCGCAGGCTGCCGTGGCCTTCGGTGAAAACATTGCGGACGATCCACAGGCGGTGTTGCACGTGATCGAAAGCGACAAGGCCGTGATAGAACATCAGCATTGCGTCATAGAGGCCGATTTCATCGCGAAGGCGCTTGGGGAGGCGCTCGATGAGCCGAACCATGTCATAGCTGAAATAGCCGATGGCGCCGGCGACCAGAGGAGGCAACCCGGGAAGCCGCACGGGGCGGAAACGCTCGATGCGTTCGCGCAGGAAGGAGATGGGGTCGCGCTCTTCCCAGACGACCCGGTCGCGGCTCTCTAGGACGCAGGCACCGTTGGCGTAACGGAAAACTTCCTCGGGATGCGCGCTCGCGAACGTGTAACGCGCGATCTTTTCGCCACCTTCCACGCTCTCGAGAAGGAAGGAATACCGCGCGCCCTGGGCGATGCGCAGATAGGCGCTTACGGGGGTCAGCAAATCCGCGGAAAAAACGTCGTAGACCGGGATGAGGTTGCCCTGTTTGGCGAGGCGTTGGAATTCGCGGAAATCCGGTTGGATCATGGGAATAAGTTCACGGTTCCGACCGAGTCCCCGAGATGCTCGGGCGGGGCGGAATCTTCGATCGATAGTTTTCAGTTCACGAAAAAAGAGACCCATTATTACATTACTTCGGGTGGACCCGGATTATTCGCCAGGGGCCGAGGTATTTTGGACGGAGCAGGCCCTCCTCATCGGGAAGAACGATGCCACAGCTAGGTGAGTACCCCCCTCCCCGTGTTTTTCATAAGTGTTGCATCTAAAGAACTTAGAGTTCATGTAAGTCGTTTAGAATCAACACTTGCGGGCATTCTGTAAGTGTTGATTCTAAATGGGTTAGTGTTGCCATGGAACTGTCATCCGACGAGGAGTAAGGAACGCCAGCGCGGTACTTCGAGCGCTGGGCGGATACAGAAATCCCCAAAAAGGGCCATTCAGGTTGTAACCGAGGTTCCTTACGGAAAGGCGAACTACTTCACAAGTATTATATACCAGATTACTGACCGCGATGTCAACTGGAAAATCGACGTTGTGGTCATTTTCCGGTAAATCAGGCAGTATGGACCAGATTGAATTTTAGCGGCTACTCTGCAATGCCGTCATTCACCTGAGCGCAGTCCATCCTCAGCGTCCCGTTATCGTTGAACACTAATCCGTTGAAGCGCAGGACACTGCCCGCAGTCAGGGGCTTGGTATGGAGCATCTGCGTGCCGCTGTCCACATAGGCAATGACGCTGCCTGGATTCGCAAGCACAGTCGTCTGACCCGGTTGCACAGCTAGAGCCGGGAATAGGTCGTAAGCAGCAAGCGTAACGGCGTAAACAGCGAAGTTGCCGACGCTGGAGACGCCGCTGACCGTGCCGTTGATAGTCTGCGGTATCAGCGTGATCGTGGTAGCTTGCGTTTCTGAGCCTGCTCCACAACAGGTAACCGCCCGCGCGGAAACGTAGACTTTCTGACCCGCAACCATGTTCGAGCCGCTGAACGTGGCAGTGAAGGGAAGGCTCTGGATCTGGGAGGCGCTGAACCGGCCTGAGATTTGGAAAGAAATGAAGCTGTTGAAGCCGAATGGCGACCAATTGGGCGGGTTCGTGGAATAGTCATCACCTTGCTGCTGCTGGCCAAAAACGTTAAAGACGGTGACGCCGTTGCTGGGAGGATATACGGTCATCAGGGGGCCGATATAAACGTTAGCAGCGCTTTGGTCTTGCACCGAAACACGTACAGCTAACAGCGAACCATTCGCTTGAATCGCCGCATCCATGTCGACGAACATTCCGGGGGCCAGCACGGAAAGGTCAGCAATTCCCTGGTACACGGTGTTGGAACTCGTAACAATGGGTACCGATGAACCATCGGGCACGGATCCAATGGAATACCCGTTGTCTGTTGCCAGGCTGAAACTGTCCGCGGTCGCATCGACGGAAACCACTCGTCCGTTCAGTCCTGACACTTTGCCGTTTTGGTCATTCGTCGGCTGAGACGCGATCGCAACCGGAGTAACGTTCAATGTTGGCGCGATCGAATAAGTCGCTGAGCCCGCTCCGCTACAGCCGGAGTATGTAGCCGACGTGGACACAGCCAAATCTACTTGCAGCCCTACGGCTGTTCCCTTAATGGTTATCGGTTCGGGCATGTTGACAGTCACCTGTGAAGCTGGCATGCCCCCATAAGCGAAAGTGCCAGACTGAACCCCTCCGGTTGAATCCAGGGATATGCAAGTAAAACTGGAGTACCCAATTGTCATTCTGGCCGCATTATAAACACCTTGCGGAACAGCGACCGTCGCCAAAGGTGTCGAACTTCCGTTCAGGTGTATAAAATCGGCGTTCTGCGTTGTGGGCGAGCTAAATAAGTTGACGGTGTTCCCCGTTTGGTCAGTTAGAGAGATGTTGGAAATGTCCAGCGTGAATTGCGACAACTGGTCGTTAGCGGAACTAGAAAGCAGCACGGTCACGGAGGTATTGCCAGTCAAAACAGGACCGGTTGGAATAGAGGTGTTCGCACCAGAACCACAGCCCACAAGGATAGCCGCCGCCAAAACCACAATGCAATGCCGTAATGACTTAGCCGAACTGTGTAACTTTATACGACCCGTCATATTCCCGTCCTGGCTATTTATGGGGTGATTATGTTCCTGCGGGTATCATACCACGAGCGAGAAAGTAAGAAATGTCGTACGTGTCCCGGTGAGACCGGCACTGATGGCAGTAGTGCCCGCACGGGTAATCGGAAACTGACCGCTGCCGAAATTGCGGATCAATTTAGTTTTGCGGCTAGCGGGCGCGGGAGTTTTCTTCTGCGCGGAGGGCGGCGAGGACGGCGCGGCGCATGGGCGCTTCGGGCGCGTGCCTGTTCATCCAGATTCCCCATTGAGCGAAGCCCTGCGCGAGAAGCATTTCGACGCCAGGGACAGTGGCGACGCCTTTCTGGGCGGCGATCTTCAAGAGCCGCGTCCTCTGGGGGCGGTTGATCAAGTCCATGACAAGACGGCAATTCAGCTCTTTGGGCGCGAGCGGAGAAACGCCATCGTGGGGATGCATGCCGACGGGGGTTGCGTTGAGGATGGCGTCGAACGACGCGGAGCGCAAGGCAGAGCGGGGCACGACCTCTCCGCCGAAGGCGCGCGCGAGTTCCCTGGCGGCCTTTTCGCGCCGCGCGCAGATAGCAACGGCTGCGCCGGAGCGGACTAGCGCAAAAGCGGCTGCCCGCGCCGCGCCACCCGCCCCATAGATCAAGACGCGGCTACCCTTGATGGGGAGCTTTTTCTCGAGCGCGCGGAGTACGCCGAGGTAGTCGGTATTGAAGCCATAGAGAGAGCCGCCGGGGCGAACGACTACAGTGTTCACCGCTCCAATTTCCGCGGCGAGAGGATCGCACTTCTGCAAGTACTTAAGGATGGCCTGCTTGTGCGGATGAGTGACACTGAATCCGCGGACGCCATATTCGGGAACGGCAGCCAGAAAATCAGGAAGCTCATGGACAAGGAATGGGAGATAGACGGCGTCAATGTGGCGGGCGACAAAACCGGTATTGTGCATTAACGGTGAGAGGGAGTGGCCGACGGGCTCACCAACCACTCCGTAGACGCTAGTTCGACGCGTGAGAGCGTGAGCGCGGTAGAGATGTTTCATCTTGTCGAGAGAAACCTGGCCCGGGGCGGTCGCTGCCGCGACGGGGGCGTAAGCCAGCGCGCTTCCTTCCCGCAGGGCGAGGATTCGCGCGGGCAGGCCGGCGTCTCCCATGGGAACGGCGACAAAATTTTTCGAGTTGCGCGCCAAACGCAGGAGCCGCACGCTGTCGCGAATGGTCCGCGCTTCGGCTGCAATTTTCACGGCATCGACCCCGCCGTTGCGAGGCGGATTCATGGTTCGAGGCAAATCCGGCGTGCGATCGAAGTCATGTACGGAAAGCAAGACGCGCGGCGGCACGGGATATTCCCGAACGGACTGGCCGGGAAGTTTGCGCAAGGTTTCCACTTCGAGATCGCACCATTGGCAGCCGGCTTCGCGAGCCTGAATGAGCCAGTAGAGTTCGCGGTCAACGCCGCCGGCAAATTTGCCTCCACCTTCTCGGCGGCGGCAAGTGGCTATAAATGTGGCACTTGAAAACTTGCTCTTCTTCAGCCAGCCGAGGAATCGCGCGCGCTCCGCGTCGCTGCCCAGCCAATCCAGGCGCAATTCGACGGTCCTGGTTTGCCTTAATGCAAGGCGAACCAGCTTGGCCATTTCGGCCGCAGTAGAAGCTGCCGCGACCGCGCAAATCCGCCGTAACCCAGAGCCAAAGAGACCCATACCGTACCCTATGCCGCCAAGCCGTTGAAAATACAGGCTAATAGTATGCCGTATCCGGCGCCTGCGCCCGTATCAAAAGTGTAAAACAACCGCAGCCAATTGGTTGACGCGTGATGCCGGCCCTGATACTTTCGCTAGGAATAGAACTATGCACGGCCCGTCAGGCGTGTCTTCGAAGGAGTTACGGAATGCGCGCTAGAATCGCTGTCTTGTCATTGCCGGTCTTCCTGGGTGCTGCCGTATGTTCGGCACAACTCGCAGCCCCGGTTACCCCAATTCCGCAAGTCGACTTCAGCACGGTGAATTGTTCGGGTTTCGTTACAGACCAGAGAGTGCCGGACGAGGCGCAGCTGGTCTCTGGAGAGCAGTCAAACTACAAGATCACCTTTACCCGCGGCGACTATGTGCACATCAATCGCGGCCAGGACAAAGGAGTCCGCGTAGGCGACCGGTTCACAGTGGTGAGGCCGTACAAAGATCCCACGGACGTGCCGTGGTTTAAATGGCAGGCGAAGCTGCTGAGGGCCATGGGCACGTCGTATATGGATTTGGGACAGATCCGGGTGGTCAACGTCCTGCCCAAGGTTTCCGTCGGTCAGGTCAGTTTCTCGTGCGGGTTCATGCAGCGCGGGGATATCCTCGAGCCCTATCAGGATCGTCCCGCGCCTCCGTTCAAGGATCCTGCGCCATTCGATCACTTTGCGCCGATAAGCGGCAAGCAAGTGGGCATGGTGGTGGCCGGAAAAGACTACGGGCAGACTTACGGCAAACTCAGCGCGGTCTATGTAAATCTTGGGACCAATCAGGGCGTCAAAGTCGGCGATTATTTCCGAATCTTCCGCTATCAGGGTTCGACGGCAGAGACAGTGCCGCAGACGAAGGGGTATCAATACGCACTGTACGGGTTTGGGAGCGCCCCCGCTCGCTATTCATGGAATGATTTGCCGCGCGAAGTGCTCGGCGAAGGAATTGTGATCAACACGAGCCGCAATTCATCGACGATGGTAATTACTCTCAGTACTATCGAAGTGTACGCGGGCGACTACGTCGAAATCGAGTAAGAGTTCGGCGCGCCCCTTAAACGGTTCAGGCCCGCCGCGGATTCTCCGCGCGGGCCTTTTCTATTCGCCACACCGTTCGATTTCGACCTTCCATGGCCAGTTGTAATATTCAGGCTCCCCCGGAATTCAAACGGTCCGAGAAAACCTCACAGGTAAATCCAAAGAGGCGAACCTCAGGATCGCGCCAGGCTTCGCGAGGCAACCCCGCCTTGCGGCAGGTCTCCTCAAGGAACTGTTCGCGCGTCAACCGATGTTCGATGGCCACCTGGGGGAGCAGAAGCCCGCGTTGCGCATGGAGACGGACCAACAGTCCGTGACGCCCGATTTCGATGGCTTCAAGCATGATGGGCTCCATGGGTGAAAGCAGTGAAATCTCGATGTCAAGTTCATCAAGCTGCTCCTGCTTCATGGGGGCGAAGCGCGGATCTTCCAGCGCCGCGCTGGCTGCACAACGAACAATGGCCTCTCCCAGCGGCTCGTCCGCCTCGATGACACCGATACAACCCTGCAGGCGATTGCGCACATGCAAGGTGACAAAGACGCCGCGGCGCTCCGCGAAGGCTCCTTCGCGAAGGAACGTATCTGGAAGCTTGCGGTGGGAGACTGCCTCCACAACACTCGTGCGGGCAAGTTGCAAGGCGGCGCGCCGGTCCGCTTCAGAGAGGGACGGCATCCTCGGACTTCTTGCGGGCTTCAAGCATGCGAAGCCGGCGGCGCTGCTTGATGCTGTCGTCGACATGGCTCCAAAAGCGCCGGAAATACTGGGCTGCCGAGACGAGCGCGCTGATGACAACAAGCCAGAGCAAGACGCGCGCCAGCGGCTTGAGCCACAAGTACCGCCCCCCGACGATGAGTACGGCCACAGCGCACACTTGCAACACCATCTTCGTCTTTCCCAGAGTGGATGCTTCGATGGTAAATCCTTCGGCCGAGGCGATATTCCGCAGACCGAGAACCGTGAATTCCCTGCCGATAATAATCACCACCATCCATGCAGCAACCAGGTTCATGCTCACCAAAGAAATGAACGCCGCGGAGATCAAAAGCTTGTCAGCAATGGGATCGAGAAGGATGCCCAGGGTCGTTACCTGCAAGCGCCGCCGAGCCAGGTATCCATCGGCCCAGTCAGTTGCTGCCGCCAGGAGCAGGATCAACACGCCCCAGATCTCGAAGTGCATGGGGAAACCCCAGAACACGAAGTTGGGGCTGCGCGTGAGGAGGATCACGATGAGCACAGGAACGAAAAAGATCCGCAACAGCGTCAGTGAGTTAGGAAGATTCATGAGCGCATGACGGCGGGGGTGCCGCCCCTGGCTTCAGCCACCGCAATTCACTATAGACTTGGTGTTAGGACGCGTCAACACGTCAAGAGGCGGTTGCGCAATTCTTCGGAACGCCCTAATTCAGTGGATTTTGCTCTCGGAGGGTTACTCTGGGATTAACACTCTCCCAAGAGTCTCAGCAGATTGGACAGTACTGTTTCGTTACGCGCCTGCTGCAAATCTGTGCAAATGTGTACAGGCCTGAGTTGCGCCGAGACCTGAAGGAGGAAAACCATCAGAGCTCTGGAAAGTTAAATAATTCTTTCAGTATCAGCATGTTACAGCGACGCCTCCGCCCGATTCTCCAAGGTGACCACAAGAATAGGCACGCTGTTCTCTGCAAGACAAATACAGTTTCCACAACGTTTTCCACAGAGGGTAGGAGTCGAAGATGGAAGGAAAAGAAACCCAGGAGGAGCCGCAAGTGAGTAAAAACAGAGGTCTTGCGCCGTTTTACTCCAGAGTTACCAGGGCGGTGCGAAGCAGACCCCTCAAATAACGCGGGGACCGCGAAGGAGGCGGATCGGAAGCATGAAAATGGCAGTGAAAAGACCAAGAACTCCGTCAACGGCGATTCCCACAATGCGGAAAGGCAGCAACAGCAGCCACACGATGGGATATAGAACGAGCGCTAGCAGAGCGATCGGCCAGCACAGGATAAACAAGATAATCCACAAAAAGAAAGCAGCCATGGCAACCTCGATTGTGGTGGCAGCACAGCAGTCAGGTGAAAGGAACCGCCACGCGCCGGCCTCGTCTAGATATTACGAGGTTGAACGCGAAAAGGTTTCCTCGACGGCAAATTCCTTGAGGCGCAGGCGTTTCGCAATGGAAGCGGGCACCTCGGCATCAAGCCGCATGTGTGAATCGTCAATTTCAGAGTGGAGGACGCGCCCGAGCGCATGAATCATGGCCAAGGTACGTCCTTCCGCGAGCGGCAAGCGGATGGAAATCTTGAGAACGGCATCCGTCGGCATCTCGGCGTCTATCCGTTGCCGCAACTCCTCGATCCCTTCGCCCGTAAGGGCGGACACCAGAACCGGCGCGCCGCAAGCGCCAATGCTTCTCCCGGCGCTGCTGGCGACGGCATGTCGATCTTCAGGCGTGAGGCGATCCATTTTATTCAAAACACGCAAACGGGGGCGGTCATCGACGCCAAGTTCCCTTAAAATCTTGTCCACTTCCTCGTCAAGTTCGTCGTGGTGCGGATTGGAGATATCGCTCACGTGCAGGATCAGTGCGGCTTCCTGCACTTCTTCGAGGGTCGCACGGAACGCGGTCAGCAGTCCTTTGGGCAGATCGCGGATGAATCCAACGGTGTCCGAAACCAGGACGCGGCGGTTCGAGGGAAGGCGCAACGCACGGATGGTGGGATCGAGTGTCGCGAACATCCTCGAAGAAACCAACACTTCGGCACGGCTCAGAGCATTGAACAACGTGGACTTGCCCGCGTTGGTGTAGCCTACCAGCGCGATGGTGCCCAGTGGAACAGCATTGCGCGCCTCGCGCCGGAGCGCCCGTTGTTTGCGGACTTCATCAATGCTGAGCTCGATCTTGCGGACGCGGTCGCGAATCCGCCGGCGGTCGGTTTCCAGTTTCTTCTCGCCGGGGCCGCGCACGCCGATTCGCCCCGCTCCCCCGCCTGCTCCCCCCGCGCCACCGCCGCCGCTTTTGCCGCCGAGGCGCGACATCGCGGTTCCCTTTCCGGTCAGGCGGGGCAACATGTAATTCAACTGCGCTAACTCCACTTGCAACTGGCCCTCGCGGCTCCGCGCGTGGCGCGCGAAAATATCGAGAATCAGCTGCGTTCGGTCGATTACCCGGCGCTCCGTCGCTTGTTCGATGTTGCGCTGCTGCACTGGGGAGAGGTTGCTGTCGAAAATGATGAGGGCCGCTTTGTGAGCCGTGGCTTCGGCGCGAATCTCATCCAGCTTGCCGCGGCCCACCAGCGTTGCGGGGTCCGCGGCGTCTCGCAACTGGAAAACCGTTCCGGCGATTTCCGCTCCAGCACTGCATGCCAACTCCACCAGCTCCAGGAGCGATTCTCGGCCCTGCTCACCGGCCGCCATGCCGGGAAAGCGAGGCGCGCGCTTCCACCCAACACCTACGAGTAAGGCGCGCTCTGCGTTCGAGACTTGGTGTTGCGTTTTGGTCACTGAGATCGGCCGGGAGTCATGTTGCGGACTTGCGCATTTATAGCGGTGCTCACCCCTGAGAATGATTATACGCTTCTCCTCTCAGGCTCGCGACCTGCGTTCCATCCCTTGGGCTTGCGGGAATTCAGCAGAGATTTGCCTACCCAGCCGACCCATGTGAGAATCAATTCATGCGAAAACTTACTACAATCGTGACCACTTTTTTGGCGGCTAACATGGTTCTCTGTGGGAATGCCCCGGCACAGCAGACTCCAGCAACGAATACGCAACAGCCTCCGACGGCGAAGGCGGCGCCGGCTCCCGCTACGGGCGCTCAGAAGGCTCCCACGGCAAAGGCAGGTACAGCGGCCAGCCCGAGAACGCCGGCCCCTCTCACGCTCAAGACGCAGAAGGACAAAGCAAGCTACGCGGTAGGATTGAATGTAGGCAAGAACTTGGAGGCGCAACTGACTCAACAATCTGTTGAAGTGAACCAGGCAATTCTACTAAGGGGAGTGAAGGACGCCCTCGCGGGCGGCAAGACACTATTGACGGACGACGAAGTGAAGGCCGTGCTCACGCAACTGCAGGCTGACGCGCGCAGCAAAGAAATGGAAAAAATGAAGGCGGCCACTGAACTGAACAAGAAGGAAGGCCTCGAGTTCCTGACTGCGAATAAGGAGAAGGAAGGAATCGTAACGCTGCCGAGCGGGCTTCAGTACAAGATTCTGACGGCGGGTACAGGACCCAAGCCTGCCGCTACCGACACCGTCGCGTGCAACTATCGAGGCACACTGATCAACGGCACGGAGTTTGACAGCTCGTACAAGCGCGGGCAACCGTTGTCCATTCAGGTAAATGGAGTCATCAAGGGCTGGACGGAAGCTCTGCAACTCATGCCTGTGGGATCGAAGTGGCAACTCTTTGTTCCGTCGGATCTGGCTTATGGCGATCGCGGTGCGGACCCGCGCTCGGGTATCGGTCCCGGTGCAACCCTCATTTTTGAGGTTGAGCTGCTCTCGATCCAGGGCAAGGACAAATTGGAAGCTGTGCCAAAATAGGCGGACGCGAGAAGTGAGTTTGTCGATGGCTGCGATCAATCAGCTCGCGCAAATGAGTTTCTATCTCAGCCCTTCTGCTTGAAGCCATTCGAGAACGCCGCCTTGTACCTCGGCATCATTGCCAAAACCTGAAAACCAGCGCGCGCCAGGCTCTTTGCGAAACCAGGTGAGTTGGCGCTTGGCGTAGCGTCTCGTGGCTTGTTGAATCGCCGCGCGCGCCTCTTCCAAAATCATCTCGCCCCGCAGCACCCTGCGCAATTCGCGGTAGCCGATAAAATCAAATGGCTTTGCATCTTCGCTCAAGCCCCCATCAAGCAGCCCTTGCACTTCGCGCATCCATCCCTGGTCGAGCATGGCGTCTGTTCTGGCATGAATGCGTTCGTTGAGCTTTTCGCGCGGCGGCATCAATCCAACTTTTAGAACGCGCCATCCTTCCAGTGGAACACGGCCGGTTCGATGCACTTCGGAAATCGGCTTGCGCGCCAGAAGGCAGACTTCGACGGCACGGATGAGCTTCTGCTCGTCGGCAGGCGCAATTTTTCCGGCCGCTTCGGGGTCGAGCCGCTTCAGCACGCGATGCAAATGGCCGGGCGAATGCTCTTCGACGCGTGCGCGTAGGCGCTCGCGCAGCTTTTCCGAGCGCTGCGGAACATCCGCAAGACCCTCAAGAAGCGTGCGCAAATACAATCCCGTGCCCACGGTGAATACCGGCAAGCGCCAACGTTTGCGCAGATCTTCCAGAATCCGCAATGCCAACTGGCGGTAGCCCCCTGCGGTTGCATCGTCCTTTGGTCCAAGCACGTCGATCAGATGGTGGGGAATGCCGCGGCGTTCGGAGTGGCTGGGCTTTGCAGTGCCAATATCGAAACCACGATACAGCTGCGTCGAATCGCACGCCACAACTTCACCGCCAAAGCGTTCCGCGAGCTTTACACCGAGCGCCGACTTTCCCGATGCCGTCGGACCGACAATGGCAACGAGCGGTAAGAGCGTTTTATTTTCGTTCATCGAAACAGGAGATGCCGCGCGCGAACGAAAAGAAAAATGAGCACAAACAGAGCGAGGAGCAGACTGCCTAGAACCTGTTGGCGCGGAACTTTCACCTTGGCTGGTTATAATCCTCGGGCAAGATGTTGTAATAATACCTGTAACGCAGCTCGATGTAAGGGCCCTTGAACTGCGCAGGCAATGGCTCGAAAGGATTCGAAGCGCGCACGGAAGAGTATGCGGCGCGGTCCAGGGGCTCTTTCCCCGAATAGCCTTGGATTTCCGGCTCGTTGGATGGCACGCTGCCGTCCCGCATAATCTTGAATGTCAGCACGACTATGCCTTTCTCACCGAGCTCGACAGACGCCGGCATGACGGCAAACCAATTGCGTTTCACCGTAACATAAACACGCTGGAGATAGCTCTGGAAGTCCACCCCTTGAGGATCCGTGAGCATGTCCATGCCGCCGTACGCTGCTCCACCACTGCCCCCGCCGCCCCGTCCGCCACCGCTGCCGGGAAGTTGGCCACCTCCCGCGATCGCGCGGGGACCGGAGGGCCGCGTTCCTTTCAAGATGTCTTGAATGCTTTGGTTTGGTGACGTTTGTCGGGGCAAGACCAGACCGGGATGCGGCTGCGGAGCATCCGGCGCCTCAAGCTTTAGCGGGGCTTTCGCCACTGGCGCGTCGGATTGCGTCTGCGGAGCTATTTGTGGAACGTTCTGTTTGGGCACCGGTGCGTTTGGCAACTCCCTTACTGGTCGTTCTGGCTGAAGCGCTGGCGCTGGAACGATGGGTGGCGCGACTCTCCGCAAGACGCGCGGATCGACATGGACTTTAGGCGGCGGTTGAACCGGGCGAGTTGAGGGCTTCAGCGATTCCAATGCGCCAGGCGGAAGCAAAACCGTCATTTGCCTTCGCGCAAGTTCCATTTCGGCTTGGGTCGGCTCATGCGGCGGAAACAGCTTCGATTGGAACAGCAGCGCGAGGAACAGGAGGCCGTGAAACGCGATGGAAGAAATACGCGTGATGAGTTGCCACTTGGTCTTCTCTTCTCTTTGCTCGGGAACGATCAGTTGCACTTCACCGGTGCTGAAAATGTCCGGGCCGACCAGGTCTTCCGGAACGTGCAGTGGGTGCTCGCTCATCTCCGGCGGCGCGGCGCCGGCCGGCAAGACGATGCGCTCGTCCATTTCCGTTGGTTGTACCGGCGACGAATGGTCTTCCTGGATGTTGTAGGCTTCGCGATTCACATCGCGGGGCACAACTACCCTCGCCGCAATGGATTCCAGAGGCAAATTCGTTGGAATCGTCGAGTTCCCGTTCAACTGCACGATGGGCAGCATGGCGGGCACCAGCGTGCGCTCGTCCATGATGGTGGGGCGGCGGCGCTGTGTTGGCGCATCCATCGCCGCAGATGGACGAGCATCAATCGGAACTAGAATCCGTGAAATCATCTTGTTCTGTCTTGTGTGGCGAACGTGCCTATTTGGACGCGCGCGGCGTGTTCTTGGATGCTTGCCATGACGCGGGTGGCCAATTCGAGCGCTGCGCGTCCTGCGGCCCCGTTGGTGCGCGGTTCCTTTCGTGAGCGCACGGCATCGACAAACGCTTCCAGTTCCGCGTGCAGAGGCTCGACCGCGGGAGCCTTCAGTTTCTCGAATGCAAACTCGGGCTGCGGACCGGACTTCTTTACGCCGATCCTCAGCGCGTCCCGCCGCGCATAATCCAATGAAACATATTCGTGCTGCTGGAAGAAGCGCATCTTGCGCACGCGCTCCGTAGACACACGGCTGGCGGTGATGTTGGCTACCGCGCCACCTGCAAATTCCAGCCGCGCATGGGCGATGTCCACTTTGTTCGTCAGGACTGGGATCCCAACGGCTTTCACTTCCGCCACCGGTTCGTTGACCATTGCCAGCAAAATGTCCAGGTCGTGAATCATCAAGTCGTAGATTACATCCACGTCGAGGCTGCGCGGTGAAAAGACGCCCAACCGGTGCACTTCGAAAAACAGCGGCCGGTTCAGTATCGGCTCAACCGCAACCACGGCAGGATTGAAGCGTTCAACGTGACCTACCTGGAGAATCCGTCCGTTTTTTCTCGCCGCATGAAGCAGGGCGTCGGCCTCTGCAAGATTTACGGCCATGGGTTTCTCGACTAGGACGTCGAGCCCCATTTCCAGAAGCCTGCAACCCACCGCTGCGTGCGCGACGGTCGGGACTGCCACGCTCGCGGCGTCCGCGCGTTCGCGCAATTCATCGAAATTCTTCAGCACTCGTGTCTGAAATTCAGCCGCGACGGCCGCGGCGCGCTCCTGATTCTCGTCGAAAACTCCAACGAGTTCCACGCCTTCGAGTTCCCTGTAGACTCGCGCGTGGTTGCGCCCGAATTCGCCTGTGCCGACCACGGCGACGCGGATCTTCTTCGGCTGTCCCGCCGCCGCGCTCATTCTTTGCTTATTCCCTTCGAGGCATCACTTGGTTCCGGGGCGGCCAGCGGAGGGAAGGCCTGAATCGCAATTCCCGCTGCATCCGCCAATTCGATCAGTTTTGCCCGGTCAAAAAGAAGCGTTCGTCCAGCGACCAACGCAAGAGCAGTCGCGCCAGCACCCCTCATCTGTTCGATGGTAGGCAAACCGACCACGGGTACATCAAAGCGCATGTCCTGTCCTGGCTTGCTGACTTTCACGACAACCAGCAGCTTGCCGCCGGTGATTCGAGCGGCGCGCGCGATGGTCTCGTCGGTGCCTTCCATGGCCTCGACCGCCACGCAAGCGCGATCAGCGATCACCACGGTTTGCCCGATGTCCATGCTCGCGATTTGCCTGGCCACGCCGAGCCCGTAAGCCATATCCTCCGATTCGCGCTCGTCCGGGGCGCGCCGCGTAAGCACGCCGGGTTCAGCCACTAGCGGTTTCAGGAACATCGTTGAATCAACAAGGCGAATCCCTTCGTCTTCCAGCACGCGCGCTATTGCGCCGATCAGCGCATCCGTATTCTTCCGCGGAAGCGAAAAGAGCAGCTTCGCCAGTTTCCAGTCTGGCCGGATAGCGCTGAATATTTTGTTGTGTTTCACCTGTCCGGCCATCACCGCCTGCTTCACGCCTTCCTGATGCATCAAGTCGATGGTCTTGCTCAACTCGCCGAGGCTCACCCAATGCAGCCGGGTGGCAATCTTTTCGAGTTCCGGCGATGCTTCTTCCTTCAGCGCGATCACGGCCATGTCGATTCCCTGGCTGCGCGCTCCTTCCAGCACCAGAAACGGAAACCGCCCGTTGCCCGCGATGAGTCCCCAGCCTGTCGTATTGGTATTTGGGTCCGGCATGAAATGGGCAGTCAGAAGTTACTTCACGATGCCGCGCTCGGCGCTCTCAATGAATTTGATCAATTCCCGCACGTCGGCGGAATCGCCCAGCGACTTCCGCATTTCCGCAACGGCTTGCGACGTATTCAACTTCGCGCGCAAAAGCAAACGATAAGCGCGCTTCAACGCACGCACGCGTTCCGGCGAAAAGCCCTTGCGCTCCAGGCCGATCGCATTGATGCCGAAGCTTTTTGTTTCGCGCTCGGTAACAATTTTGGAAAACGGCGGCACATCCTGGGTGATCACCGTCGACGCTCCGATGTACGCGTACCGGCCAATGCGGCAAAACTGGTGCACCGGGCAAAACGCGCCAATGGTCGCGAAATCTTCCACCGTGACGTGTCCTGCGAGGGTTGCGCCGTTCACAAACAGGGTGTTGCTGCCGATCACGCAGTCATGCCCGACGTGCGAATACGCCAGAAGAAAGTTGCTGTCACCCAGCAAAGTTTTGCCGCCGCCCTTTTGCGTGCCGCGGCTGACCGTCACGTATTCGCGGAAAATGTTGTCGTCACCCGCCACTAACTCGCTGCGCTCGCCGCGAAAGGTATAGTCCTGCGGGTCGCCCCCGATTGCACTGAACGAATAAAACACATTCTTCTTGCCAAACTTCGACGGTCCCCCAACCGTGGCGTGCGCGTGTACCATGCAGCCGTCGCCTAATTCCACGTCCTCCCCAACCACCGCGTAGGCGCCAATTTTTACTCCCTCGCCAAGCTTTGCGCTCGCCGCCACAACAGCCTGCGGATGAATTTCGCGCATCGTCATTTCGCGGGTTCTTGGGCCTTCGTAATAAGGTCGCGGTCCACCATCTTGCACATCAGCGTCGCTTCAGCAGCTAGTTTTCCATCCACCGTTGCTCTGCCTTCCAGCTTGCAGAAGTCTCCGCGCCAGTTGAGCACGGTCATTTCTACTTTCAATTGATCGCCGGGCACCACCGGCTTGCGGAATCGCGCGCCGTCGACGGCCACGAAGTAGAGCAGCTTGTTTTCGCGATCGGGAACTTCGGTGAGCAGCAATAGTCCGCCGATTTGCGCCATGGATTCGATAATCAGCACCGCGGGCATGACGGGCTGGCCCGGAAAATGTCCCTGAAAGTGTGACTCGTTGATGGTGACGTTCTTCACGCCCACGATGCGCTTCAGGCGCTCCATCTCGAGGATCCCGTCCACCATCAAAAAAGGATAGCGGTGCGGCAGAATCTTCTGTATCGCAACCACGTCCAGTATCATTCGCGCTCTCCGTTTCGCCGCGCACCCTCCAGCGGCGTCTGGCCGTTCCCCGGCAAACTTCTAATTATATGCGAACGCCCACCCTGCGCGATACGCGCTCTTACTTGGTTATCATAGTCTTCAAGCCGCTAGGTTTTCATACCTCACGATAGACTGTGCTTGATTGCTCTGCTCGCGGCTCATTGATAGCATCTCTGCGCCATGCCAGATTCCTCTCTTCCAAAAAAGTTTCTGCGGCTTCTGAAGCTGGGCCTTCCCGAGATGCTCGCGACGCTGCGCCGGTTCGTGACCGCCGAATCGCCCAGCCTGGAGAAAGCTGCCGCCGATCGTTGCTGTACTGTCATCTCTGCGGAATGGAATAAACGTGGCGCGCGGGTAGAGCGGATCGCGCAGAAGCGTCGCGGCGATCTCCTCCGCATCACTTACGCACCGAACAAACCTCGCCCTTCGAGGCAACTTCTGGTTCTCGGCCACTACGACACGGTTTACTCCACCGGAACCCTCGCGAAAATGCCTTTCCACGCAAAAGGCGGCAAAGCTTACGGCCCGGGAATCTTCGACATGAAGGCCGGAATCGTTCAGGCGCTTTTCGCTCTACAAGCGCTTCAACAAACAGAGATACCGCTTACTAAACGCCTTGTCTTCTTGTGGACTTCCGACGAGGAGATTGGCAGTGAATCTTCTCGCAAAATATTCGAAACGGAAGCCCGCCGCAGCGATGCCGTCTTCGTCCTGGAGCCTTCCTTCGGTCCGCGCGGATTGCTGAAGACGGCTCGCAAGGGAGTCGGCGAAGCCGAGTTAATCGTGCATGGCCGCGCATCGCATGCGGGTCTCGCGCCTCAGGAAGGCATCAACGCCATTCACGAACTGGCGCGGCAGCTCGGGCGCATCGAAAAATGGAACGATCTTCGCCGTGGCCTCACCATCAACGCCGGCATCATTGAAGGGGGCACGCGCACCAACGTCATTCCGGAACGCGCTCGCGCCGTTCTCGATCTGCGCGCGCTTCGCGTTTCCGATATGCGCGACCTCGAAGTCCGCCTGCACGATCTGCGCGCGTTGCAAGCTGGCGCACGGCTCGAGATCACCGGCGGCTTCGACCGTCCTCCGCTGGAACATAAAATGAGCGAATCGCTCTTCGCCCGCGCCCAATTGCTCGCAAAGGAAATGAATCTCTCCCTGGGTGAATGCACCGTGGGTGGCGGCTCGGACGGAAATTTCACCGCCGCGCTGGGCATCCCCACTCTCGATGGCCTTGGCGCCGTCGGCGATGGCGCTCACTCCTCGGGTGAGCACGTGCTGATCAACACCATGCCCCAGCGCGCCGCTCTTTTGGCCGCTCTTCTCGCCACGAACTAGGATTTTTCAACTCTGAGTGACAAATGGGAATAACGGAGGACACGAGGGTAAGTGCACCTGCAAAGGGAATCATCGCCCGTAGGTTTTGCGCAGAAACTCCGCCGTGGAATGCATCAAATCGTCGTAATCGCTGTGCAGCACTTCCTTCAGCGCCACCTCGACAGCCATTCCCGCCCCGATGCGATCCAGAATGCGATCGATGTCGCTCATCCCGCCGGACTGCACAATGTATTCGATGTTCGCCAGCGACCAGGCATACGCATAGTGCGCCGAATCCCCGCTCATGTTCAGCCACGAACCTTCGAGGCGGCCAAGCGGAAAGGCGTGACCGGCGTTGTAAATCTGCACAAGAACCGCGGCATGCTCTCCGCTGCGCTGGCCCTCCATCCATTGCGCCAGTCCTTCCTGAACCCAGGTCGGCGCATGAATCTCGCAGCTGGCCTTGAGCCCCATGCAAGCGCTCCGCGTCTTTTGCGCAATGAAGCTGTGGGTGAGCTCATGTTTGAGGACGCGCGACAATTCCCCGTCGACGCCTGCCAGTCCCTCCACCGGCACGCGGATGCGTCCATCGTTCAGCGCTCCGGCCCACGCCGGCGCCCTGGTGATATCGCTGAAGGCGTCTTGCGTGTAGAGAATCACCCCGATTGATTCCGGCGGCGTAAAGTTCAGCTCGGATTCGATGTCCGAAAAGTGCCGCTCCAGCGTTCGCAACACGTCGCGTGCCAGCGCCGGCGCTGCCGCGCCGCTGTAGCGCAGCTTGAAGTGGGTGCTCTCGTTTTCCTTGTAACTTTCTTCTTCGTTCTTATCGGCCAGTGCTTTTTCCAGCGCCCCCTGCACTTCTTTGTCCGGCCGCATGGCCAGCGCGCGCTTCCACTCCGCAACCGCCTGATCCAATTTGTTCAAACCGTAGTAGGCCCAGCCCTCCAGCTTTGGCACATCCGCATTGTCCGGCGCAAAGCGCCGCGCACGCTCCAGATATTCCAGGGATTCCTTAAATTCGCTCTGCCTCAGAAGCAGGTAGCCTACATTCATGAGCAACACTGGCTCTTCCGGCGCATAAGTCAATGCCGTACGCGCATCGATAAGCGCATGTCCCATGTCGCCATGGGTCAATTCATAATTTGCCGCCGCATGATGCCCCAAGGCCGCGCTTAGATTCGCCCGCCGCCCGCCCATGCGCGCCGCGCTTTCCAGTTTCGCAATGTATTCTCGGTCGATCGAACCGTCGTGGACCGCCCCGTGCTCGACCTCGGTGAATGTTCCGGTGGCTTCCATCGCAGGCGGAGTGATCGTCAAGTTGGCGGCATCGGCTCCCGGCGTACCGGCCATGGACACCATGCCGCCCTTCTCAATGTGATCGACGATGGATTTCGGTAGGCTCAATTCGCCCGCGGAGGTCACATACTTTACTTTGTCGCCTTCTTCGACCGCGCTCAGAGCGGTGATGCGCCGGCCGTTTTTGAGGACAATCGTATCCGCTGCTGCTCCGCCGCTCATGCCAAGGAGTGCGGCGCCCACCAAAACAGCGCGAAATTCGCGGGCAGTAGTCATGCGCGGTATCTTCCCATTCTAATCCGGTGCCACAAGTCCACTCACCCCTCCTTGTTCCTTCATGCCGAAAGTGTCTACACTTCTTGCATGAGGGTGTGGGCAATCTCTTTTGCGTTATGGTGTCTCCTGGCGTCGCCAGTCTTTCCAGCGACGGAAAGATCTGCGCATGAATTGTACGATGCCATTAAGGCGCTCCGCGTCGACCCCACCAATGTTTATCGCGTCGTTCCCGCCAATCGCATTCAGTTGCGGCGCGGCGACGCTGTACTCTCCTTTGAAGAGGGATCGCTCGCTTTCTTTTCCCCGCTCGACGGGCAGATCACCGGCGCCGTCTTTTCCGGGCGCGGTCATGTTCTGGCGGCGCCGCGCGAACCGGTGGAAAAGCAGCAGATGGGGCGTTTTCTTGGCGCTCCCATCCTCGACCAGGAATTTATCAGCGGTTACATCCGCTTCACGGACGATACTGCGGACGAACTCCTTCGCCAATTCCACGCGCGGAATGTTGCGGCTCAAACGGATTCTTCCATTGCGGCCCAGTGGGATTCCGCTGTGGCTGGACTCAATCCCGCTTTCACCCTTCGCATTCTGGTTGACAGGTTGTCACCCAACCCTAAGCCCTGTTTTTATGCTGGGCTTGAAGGCCTGGCTACCGGCCCGTTCGATGTTGTGCTGGACCATCAACGCGATGAGCCATTCCTGCTCGGACAAGTTCACAAAGCTGGTGGCGGAACTTTTTATGATGTCTGGACCTCGCATCGTCTGCCGGACTCTTCTCCTATACCCGTGGCCTTTCGCGCTATTCACTATTCCCTCGAGACTACGATTTCCTCCAACAACTCGTTGGAGGCCACCGCCAGCGTGAGTTTGCGCCCGGTAACGGGAACAGATCGCGTGCTCGCATTCCAGCTTTCCCGGGCTTTGACCATCGACAGCGTCACTGGCGAGCACGGAGAATCCTTCGAATTCTTTCAAAATGAGGGCATGAGCCCCCAGGAACGTAGCTCCCGCGGCAACGACTACGTGGAGGTAGTTCTTTCGCACGTTCCCGCGCAGGGTAAGGAATTCACTCTTCATTTTCATTACCGAGGCAACGTCATTCAAGACGCTGGAAACGGCGTCCTGTTCGTGGGCGCCAGGGAAAGTTGGTACCCCCACCTTGGCGATTGCGCGGAATTCTCTTCCTATGATTTTCTGCTGCGTTGGCCGCGCAAGCTCCGCTTGGTGGCCACTGGCTCCAAGCTGGAAGAGCACGAGGAAGGAGAATTTCGCGTCGGGCGCTGGAAGGCGGAGAAACCTATCTCTGTTGCGGGCTTCAATCTCGGTGAGTACGCCTCTTCCTCCGTGGCCTCCGGGGCTCACTCCGTCGATGTTTACGCGAATCGTGAACTCGAGGAGGACCTGCGCAAGCGGCTGTCATCGCCAGACCTAAACGACCTGTCCTTCGCCTCCGCGCAGTACGGCTCCGCTGCGAGGGGGCATCCGGTCGCGCCGGCGCCTTCCATCCCTCCCAGCCCGACCGATGCCCTGAAGCAGCTTGGCAAAGAGATCGATTCCTCCATCCGTTTTTATGAGACATTCAACGGGCCCTTTCCATTTCACAACCTTAGCGTTTCGCAGATTCCCGGAACCTTTGGGCAGGGTTGGCCCGGCCTGCTCTATGTTTCCACCTATTCCTTTTTGCGTCCTGAAGCTCAGCAGCGTGCTGGCCTGAGCCCCGCCACCCAGGAGAGTTTTACGGAACTTGTTCCTTACCATGAGGTCGCGCACCAATGGTGGGGCAACGTCGTCGCATGGTCGAGCTACCGCGACCAGTGGATTGATGAAGCCATCGCAAATTATCTCGCCCTGCTTTTCGCCGACACGAAGAAGAATCCGGATCGCACCCTGCATGTGTGGCTGGGGCGTTATCGTCACCAACTGACGGAGAAATTGCCGGGCGCCACCGATGCTACAGGCGACATTGGCGCCCTAACTTTGGGAATCCGCCTCAATTCCTCGAAATCCCCTTCCGCTTACGAGGAGATTGTCTACAGCAAGGGTTCCTGGATCATTCACATGTTGCGAGAAATGCTGCGCCAGCACGGCGCCTGGAATCCCGACGCACGGTTCAGCGCCCTACTGCAAACGCTGGTGACCAAGTACGCTTACCGTGCCCTCTCCACGGATGATTTGCGGCACGAAGTAGAAGCCGTCATGACGCCCAGCATGGACCTCGAAGGCGGGCGCTCCATGGAATGGTTCTTCGAGGAGTGGGTGCGCGGTACAGGGATTCCGCACTACCGCGTTGAGTTCACTGCTCACCACACGGAAGACGGTTATCAGATTCGCGGGAAACTCTTTCAGACGGGTGTGCCGCGCTCCTTCATCGCCAGAGTCCCGCTCTATTCCAGCGGGGCCGGACACGGCACTCTGCTCGGCACGGTCGTGGCTGCCGGGCCGGAAACGTCTTTCCGCTTCGACACTCCAAACCTCGCGCGCAAAATTGTCGTTGATCCTCAGATGACGCTGCTCTGCACCTCGGAATAATCGAACCTGTTTTTCACTTGGAGTGCGGCAGTTGCGTTACTGCCTTTGCCGTCGCCTAGCGTTCTCAGTTCTGAATTTTGCGTCGAAATACTTGAACCGCTGGATGGAAGTTAACGGCGCTGCTGTTTGCTGAAACGTTCGAGCAGCAACTGTTGTTCGAGGAGCGGGCTATCCGGGTTCAGCTCGGCTTTTCCCTCTTCGCTGAAGATGTAAGCGAACCCCAGGGGATCACCAGGGATTCCGGGGAGGAGTCCCGCCCAGACCAGTTCGTTGATACGCGTAGGACGCTTCCCGTACCGCTTCGCGTATTCATCGGCAAGCGCATCGAGCTGCTTGCAGTCTTCTCGTACTCTGAGCAGCTGCAGATGGAGCTCGGCATTCTTCTTAATCGTGGGATCGGTCGTCGAATTGTAAATGTCTTGCCACAAAAACGCCGAAGTCGCAAAGGACTCACCTTCCGCTGCGATCCTGGCGGCCATGACTTTCATCCAAATTTGCGCGTTGGGTCTCTTGCTACCCTCCAGAAAAGCTTCGGAAGCCTTCTGGTAATCTTTGAGATCGAAATAGTAGACAAATCCCAGATCCTCATAGAGGCGCCAGTATTCCGGATTCGCTTGGATGCCGCGCTGAATCAGCTGCACGGCGAGGTCCGGCCTGCCTGCGCCCCCCGGCGCCGCTTGGCTAAGAAACATTGCGCCGAACCTGTACGCAACCAGCAGATTAGGGTCTAGAGTCGTCGTAATGTCCAGGAGGGGCCAGAGCAATTCGAGATTCGCCTGGCCTCGCACATGCTTGTTTCCGTAATACTGCACCGCTCGCGTCCAGTAAATGTCCGCCAGCAGCGGCGCGTATTCCAGGCTCATGGCCTTTACGAGATTTCGGGAACGCAGCAGGACATCATCGCGCTCCTCGCTTACCGACGCGCGCTGCGCGTCAATGGTGTGCTGCAGCTTCCAGACGCTCACAAATCCAAGCGGCAGGACCAGCAGAAGCGACCACGCGATGGGATTCTGCAATTTCATTTCAGATTGCGCCGGGAGAACACCGCCGCCGCTGCCGTCAAAACGATCGTGCAATAAACCACCGTGTACAGCGTGTTTTGCAGGATGAACGCGCCGGGAACCGCTCTGCCGTGCGCGGCCATGGCCATCACGTTGAAATTCTCAAAGTTCGGCAACAAATAGGAAAGCCCTTTGGTGAAGGCCGCCATCGCCGGGCGCATTACATTGACCGGCAAATTCCGCAGCTCCTGCACGTACAAACCCACGATGTACAAACCCACGGTGAACAAAATCGCCAGCATCGGCGTCGTAAAGCAGGAAAACATCAGCGCCAGCGCCACAACCAGCGCCAGCTTCAGCAGTATGAAATACACCGCCACCAGCACCACCATGTCACTGCGCACGAGCGCGTGCTTCACGTAGATCATCGCCAGCAGGAGCCCCAGGGCCATCGCCGCCGTGTTCACCGCCAGCGTCAGCACCAGCCCCGCGAATTTTCCAAGCAGGAATTCCCACCGCCGCACCGGCTTGGCCAGCAGCGCGTAGAGTGTGCGCTTGTCCATTTCCTTGGAAACCAGCGCGACTCCGATAAACACCGCAATCAGCAGGCCGATCACCGAAATGGCGCTCAGCCCCAGGCTCACGATGACCGTCTGCTCGATGCCGATCGAAATTTGCCCCACGGCGATGGCGGCTATCATCATCAGCAGCGCGAAAAACACCAGGTTGTACAGCACGCGGTCGCGTACCGCTTCGCGAAACGTGTTCAATGCCACGACCCCGACGCGCTTCATTGGCCGCTCACCTCGACTGCCGCTCCCTGCGCGCGATCGGCCTCCACCAGATTCATGAAAAACTCTTCCAGCGTCGCTTTCACCTGTGATACCGAGAGGATGCGCGCCCCGGCTCCTCGCAATTGTTCGATGGCGGGATACAGCTCTTCCTCAGCCACTTGCAACCGGTAATACTCGCCAGTGCGCGTCGCCTTGGAGACCAGCGGCGAATTGCTCGTCCCCTTCAGCTCAAAGAAAATCTCCATCCCCTGCGTTTTCATGTCCACGAGCGTGTCCGGCGCGCCGACCCCGCGCAGCTTGCCTCCCACAATCACTCCTACGCGGTCGCACAACATTTCGGCGTCTCCAAGAATGTGCGTGGAAAACATCACCGTCTTTCCGTCCCTCTTCAACTCCAGAATAATGTCGCGCACTTCGCGCCTGCCCACCGGGTCCAGCCCCGACATCGGCTCATCCAGAATCACCAGCTTCGGATCGTGCAGAATCGCCTGCGCCAGCCCCACGCGCTGCAGCATCCCCTTAGAGTATTTGCGAAGCTGTATTTTGCGCGCCGTTTCCAGCCCGACCTTCTTCAACATGCGCTCCACGCGTTCCTTGCGGTCCGTCGCCGTCGGGTTGTGAAACCTCGCGAAATAATCGAGCACTTCCGCGGCGGTTAGATAGTCGTAGAAATAAGGCTGCTCGGGCAGGTAACCGATGTCCCGGTGCATTTCCACGTCGCTGATGGGCTTCCCGAGGATTCGTGCGCTCCCCGCCGTCGGGAAGATCAGTCTCATCAGGAGCTTGATGGCTGTCGATTTACCGGCGCCGTTCGGCCCGATGAATCCAAACACTTCGCCCGTTTGCACCTGCATATTCAGACCATCGAGCGACGTTCTCTTCTTAAGGTTCAAGAACCCGAAGGGATATTCCTTGGTCAGGTTTTCAATTTCAATCGCTGCGTTTGGCATGTCTTTATTGTTGGCAAGCCGAGCCTCACCGTCAATCGCTCAGCAAAAGAATGTGCACGGAGAGAAAATAGAAAGAAGGAAACACTTAAAATATGAGGTTGCGAAAATCAGGAGTCGCCGCGGACATGCCCGATTTGCACCAGCTCCGCTTGCGGCGTTGCAGGCGGCGTCATCGGCATCGGCTTCAGATTTTGCGGGTCTCGCCAGTTATCCAGAATTCCCACCTGCTGCACGCAGGAAACCGTGCACCGGGGCGCGCAAAACTTCACGGTCGAGTACTCCCGGTGCCGCATCTCCGGCGTGTACTGCGCCAGTGGAATCCCCGGATACCCGCGCTGCTGTGAGCACCAGTGCACCAGCCCGTCTTCACAAATGTATAAGTAGCGCGATCCCGAGCGGCACCGCCAATTATGTTCCCGCCCGCGCGCCACGTTATGCTGAAATTCATTGAAACGCGAGAAAGACCGCTTGCCCAGCGCCATGACTTCTTCAAAAATTTCCTGCTCGCGCGGCCCCAACGGCTTCAATTGCCCGTTGTTGTCGTGAATAATTCCCACTGTGCTGGTAAAACCCAGCTCCACGGCCCGGTGCGCAATCTTCAGCGCATCCTCGGGATCTTTCACGCCGCTCCCCAGCACCGAATTAATGTTCACTTGAAATATCGCGTGTTGCGACAGCATCACCAGCCGGCCATCCAACGTCTTCAAGCTCTTCTTGGAAACTTCGTCCGGCGCCACGTTATCAATGCTGATTTGCAGATGTTCCAACCCTCCATCGTTCAGCCGCTCAATGCGTTCCTCGTTCAGATAGAATCCGTTGGTGATTAGCCCGGCGATCATGCCGCGCCGCCGGATGTGCCGGATCACCTCGTCCAAATCCGGATGCATCAGGGGCTCGCCTCCGCTGATAGTGATGATCGAAGTCCCCATGTCCGCCAGTGCATCCAGCCGCTTCTTCATCTCTTCCAGCCGCACTGGTTTCGAGAAGTCATCGAATTCGTTGCAGTACGTGCACGCCAGATTGCATTGCCGCATGGGGATGATGTGCACCAGGATGGGGTGCTTTGTCGACACCAGCGCCTTCCCAATCATCTTCAGCTCGCGCGCACGCGTCCGCAGAAACCGCAGCCGCCTCCGCAGCCGCGTTTTCGCAGTTGTCCCTGCTACCTTTGTTTCCTCAGCCATGAAAAAAGCAGAATCCCCTGCCAAAAATTATACATGACCCGGGTTGGCGCCGCTGAAACATTG
>Ga0209648_10000129_pt1 | contig 51076 bp, 41 predicted proteins | sample GraSoi2013_115cm_FD_185830 | JGI IMG/M metagenome (GOLD analysis project Ga0209648, IMG submission 185830) | Grasslands soil microbial communities from the Angelo Coastal Reserve, California, USA - Sample 9_17_2013_115cm (SPAdes) (version 2) | ecosystem: Environmental > Terrestrial > Soil >... | reverse complement strand
AAATACATGCCAAGCTTGGACACCGACATGAATCGCTCGATCTTCCCAATGGCCGACTTAGAAACAAAAATTGAGTCGCTAGGCTGCAGCATCATGTCCTCTTGCACTTTGCCTTCGCGCAGAATCTGCTTCAGGTCGATTTTCTTCACCTCCGCCAGGTCGGGAGACACGCGGCGGAATACCAGGACCTCCGAATCCCGCGCCCCGGAAACGAATCCACCTGCGACGGCAATTGCATCGCTCACCGACATATCGCCCCGCAGATCGAATTTTCCGGGGCGCTGCACCTGGCCGTTCACGACGAAATAGGGTTTGGAGAATTCGACCAGGCCAACCGAGACCACCGGATCGTGGAGGAGACCCTGGCATTTCTTCAAGATTGCCGCGGTGACTTCCGGGAGCGTAAGACCCGCCGCCTTGAGTTCGCCGGCCACCTCCAGGGTGATGAAGCCATCCGGCTGAACCGTCACGATTTGATTGAATTCCGAAGTAAAACGGAATGAAACGTCGATGATGTCCAATGGCTGCAGGCGGTAGCGTTCGTTCCGGGACTTGAAGCCGGGCTGCGTTGGAGTGGCAGTAATCACCCTGCCATGGACGGCTTCCGTGACCAGCGGCTGAGCTGCCGCGGCGATGCAAAAGACGCCCATCAACATCCACTTAAAATGCGTTCTCATATCTCTCTGCCAAAGACCTCAAGTCTATGAAGCTGCCGAAAAAGCCCTCACAGGCTAAGCCTGTGCCACCTTGGCCGATACACTTGCAAGTTAATCATTGAGAGGCGAATCGGTCCATTGCGCGAGCGTACTAGGCCGTACCAGTAGCGGCGCTGTTCCGGATTCCGAGAGGCCGCGACAGATGGGCCCTAGCTGTTGCGGGGTTGGAATTCCCGATGTTGGAACCGGACGGCTGCGTGTCCATCGGTGGAGCGAACAACTCGCCCGCGCCCGACCAAGTCCAGCTCTCCACCCACGTCCAGCGCGACGGGCCAGTGGATGGCAACTTCAACCTGCCTTCCGAGCGGGACCGAAGACACCGTGGTGAACAGAACCCCTGCGCTGCTAATGTTGGCCGTCCGCCCCCGAACCGGCGCTTCCCGGCCGTGCTCACCTTGCAGATTCCACCGGATGTCCCGTTCGATGGAGTAACGCTCGGCCGCTCGCCGATCCGTTTCTTTATGGTCAGACGTTGCATTCATTCGAATAGACTCCGTCGCTTTGCGCGAAGTATCAGGATGTTCCGTCGGAGCTTCCAATGCAATGATGCTTTCTTATCATGCCGTGCTGGTACTCGCGTACCGATCGGGAGAAGAGCCGCAGGCAAACTGACGTTGTTCGGGAGTCGATAATTCTTAAAGCGCGGAGCGCTCGCGGACCGTTGCGGGGCGGAGCTGGGCTTCTTCCAGGCGCTTGGCTTCCTGGTAGGTAAAGACCATGCGGTGGATCACGGTGATATTAGACAGCACGGCGATCACCCACAAGACTGGCGCCATGCGATCGAACAACGCGCCGATGATGAACAGCACTACGCGTTCCGGACGCTCCATGAAACCGACCTTGCAACTGGGGATGGTGTTTTCCGCGCGAGCACGCGTATAGCTGACCATTACCGAGCCCGTCATCACGATGGCCGTCAAGACCACATAGAAAGGCCGGTTGATGATGCCGTAATAGACCAGCAACCCCATAAGCAGCGCCAAGTCGGAATAGCGGTCGAGGACGGAATCGAAGAAACCGCCGAAGCGCGTTACCCGGTTTGTTTCGCGCGCCACGCGGCCGTCCACCATGTCGAACAGGCCCGCGCCGATAATCACGAATCCCGCTGCTCGAAAGCGGCCGGCGGCCAGCAGTACCGCCGCAGCGATGTTGATCAACAATCCGATGAAGGTCAGGACGTTGGGATGGATTTTGGAAAGGGCCAACCAGCGCACGATCAGGAGGATCACTTTGTTGCAGGTGATACCGATCGCTCGGGTAAAGGTTAATTTCACGTTCCTCTCAGATTCTAACCCGAATCAGGTCCGGCCGGCGTGTCATGAATGGTGAGCAAGTGAACGATTTCCAGTTCTCGAACACCTCCGGGGATCTGGAACTTGACGGTGTCGCCCATCCGTTTGCCGAGCAGCGCACGCCCGATGGGCGATGTAGTAGAAATTTTTCCCTTCGCCACGTCGGCTTCCTCGCTGGTGAGGAGTTGATACGTGATCTGTTCGCCTTTGTCGAGGTCGAGCACGGTAACCGACGATCCGAGGCCCACGCGATCCCGCGGGATGCGGGAAAAATCGATCATCGAAAGTTCGCGGAGGCGGGCGCGGAGTTGTCCGAGCCGGGCGTTGACCATGCCCTGGCGTTCCTTGGCGGCGTGGTACTCGGCGTTTTCACTCAAGTCGCCATGCGCCCGAGCCTTGGAGATCTCGCGGGGAAGATCGACCCGCAGTTCCATATCCAGCGCCGCGATTTCTTCCTCCAGCTTCTTCTTCAGTTCTTGCATCGTGAGTAGTTGACTACATTATAGGGGGTGGATGGCAGGTGGTAGGTTCAGCCCGCGATCATTGCGAATCGGTCGGCGCTGCAACCGCCTTGTCCACGTACGGAATGCCCTTCTCCATCCAAGCCGGCATCGGCGCGCCTTTCAAATAATGATCGAAGAACTCCTGCAGCCGCACCGTGTAGTCCTTCTGATTCGGACGCCTCCGCAGCCCATGCGGCTCCCCGTTGTAGACAAAAAGATAAGCTTCCTTGCCCAACCGCCGCAGCGCCAGAAAGTATTCGATGCCCTGATACCACGGCACAGCGTCGTCCGCGTCGTTGTGGATCATCAGCAGCGGAGTGTTGACGCGGTCCGCCGTAAAAATCGGCGAGTTCTCGATGAAGCGCAGCGGATATTGCCACAAGCTGCCGCCGATCCGGCTCTGCGTCTGCTCGTATTGAAACTGCCGCGGAAGTCCCGGACCCCAGCGAATCCCGTCGTAGGCGCTGATCATGTCCGCCACCGGCGCGCCCGCCGCCGCGGCGCGAAAACGATTCGTGCGCGTAATCATGTACGCAATCTGGTAGCCGCCCCAACTGTGCCCTTGGATGCCGATCGCGTTTTCATCCACGTAACCCCGATCCGCAATCTCCTGGACGGCCGCCAGCACGCACTTCAGCGCGCTCTGCCCCGGATATCCGATGGTGTACGCGATGTCCGGCGTCAGAACCACGTATCCGTTGCTCACGTAATAAGAAATGTTGATCGTGTGCCGCGGCTCCGGCGGCACGAAATGATGCACGCTCTGCGCGAGACGCTCGTAAATATACACCAACATCGGATATTTCTTCTTCGGATCGAAGTTTTCGGGTTTGTACAACGCGCCGCTCAACGGCACGCCATCGGCATTGCGGTAATGAAACAGCTCGGCGGTCCCCCACAGCAGTTTTGCCTTCTGCGGATTCGCGTCGCTCACCTTGCGAAGCTCGCGGAAGCTCGAATCGGTCTCCTCGAGATCGGGAAATTCGGTGAAGTCCGAAGCCGTCAACACCAGCACATCGGCGTTCTTCGCCTTAATGGGCTGCGTGAAATTCTTCGGGGCGAAGATCAGCTTCGCCGGCGGCTCCGGCGAGTCGATGGAATCGCGATAAAAACCCGTATCGTGGGTATCATCGTTTTCCGCGCGAAGCAGTAGAGGCTTCTTGGGATCGATCCAGCGCTCGCTCGGATCGTTGTCCAGGCGAACGTATCGAAAAGTCAGGTGCTGCTTGCGCCCGCTGCCGAGCGTCAGGTTCTTGGCAAAGCTGCCATCCGGCCGGACTTCCCAAATGTCGTAGCGATCGTTCAACAGCACGTACCGGCCGTCCTCGGTCCAACCCGCCGAACCGTACGAGCGTGGGCGTCCCGGCGAATCGTGTTGCTCGTCCGCAAAGGCGACGCCCAGGTTCGCCGTGAGATTTGTGCTCTTCCCTTCGGCCGCAGAAATGCTGATCCAATCCTTGCCGTCGAACAATAGCGCGTACTTGCCGCCCGGCGACCACGTCACGCGCCCGAGGTGTTTCTTCACCACCAGCTTGCGCGCGCCCGTCAACGTATCCACCAGGTAGGAATCTTCATAGCGGTCGTCGTACTCCAGCATGCGCCGGTAATTGCGATCGTCCGAGCCGAGCGCCACGCGCGCATCCTCGGATGGCGTGATGTCGGCCAGCGCCGCATCGGCAAGCTGCACCAGCTTTTTCTCCTCCAAATGGTAAACAGCGCGGTACCACCGGTTCCGGTCTGCTTCGGCGCGCACTTTCTGCATCGGTTGGATGTAGTCGTCCTTCCAATGCCACAAGTCGAACGCGGCGCGATCCTCGGTCGGCGCCGGATCCGCGTGCCTCTCGGCCGCGGGCTGCGCGCAGCCAAAGAACAAATGCTGTCCGTCCTTCGAGAAACTGAGCGCACCCTTGTCGCTGATCGCGAAGCCAGGCTCGAATCCCACAGTCGCGTTGGAAACGAGTTCCGACGCCGCCGCGGCCTGCCGATCCCACAAGTACACTTTGAATCTCGACGGCCTGGACGCCGCATCGTCGCGATCGCTCAAAAACGCCAGCGCCTTCTGCTTTTCATCCCAGGCAAGCTTGCTGTACTTGCCCTTCCCGGAAAGCAGCGCGGCCGGCGTACCACTGCCGCCGGTGTGGACCGCATACACGCCGTTCGTCCCATCTTCCTTCGAGCCCACTGCGTACACCAGCGTCGCGCCGTCTTTGCTCAGAGTGTATTCGAGCACATCGGCGAAGACGCGCTCGTTGCCGTCAGTGAGCCGCCGCAGCACAAGATCGCCTCCGTATTCAGCCCTTCTTCGCTCCCCGGCCGGGGGCTTGGCCGCCGGATCGTCCTCGCGAAACTTCAGGTAAGCAACCCAGCCGTCGCCGTCCTCGGGGACCTGGAAACTCCTTACACGATCCGCCCGAAACGCTTTGCCGTTCGCGAGATCCAGAATCGCCACGCCATTCGTTGGCATCTCTTCCGGTTTCTTCTTCTCCTTGTGCGCCTTCTCCACGTCGGCCTTCGCTGGAAAAGTGGAGAACACCACCGTGCGGCCGTCTCTACTGAATGCCACGGTGATGCCGGGCGGCGGTGGCGGCGCCTCTTCCGGATTCAGCGTGGCGCGATTCGGCGGCGGCGCGGGCGGTCGTGCGCCAATCGGCTCGCGCCATTCCTTCCCAGTCTTGAGATTGCGCGCGACGAATTCGCCATCACCCTCTTGCGGAAACAAGGCGTAACCAAGATAGACGCCATCAGCCGACAGGTGCGGATTCTGAATGCTGCGCCAGCTGTCGTAATCCTGATGCGTCAGCGCCCGCTTATGCGCGGCAGCACTCAAAGTCAACACAAAGACAAGGGTCCAGATGCGAGGTTTCATCGTCTCTGTATTGTAGAGAAAACCGAGCCGCGACTGGAGGGGAGCGTTACAACGCCGGCTCGGCACACCACCAGGGAGGCATCTACCGAGCCGACGGCGAGGCTACCAAGGCCTTCCTCCGAAGCGGCCCTGGTAAATCTGAGCATGCCATAGAACTGCGCCGATGCCAAGAGCTTTGACAACGTTTTTTGGCAAAAATGTACTATCCGATCTATGTCAGATGGAATACCGAATTCACAGGAATCTAGTTCCGCACGCCGATCGTTTCCGTCCGGCCCGCCAGCGGCTTCACTGCCGGCCCGCCGCAAACTCCGACCCCCGTGTTCAGCAGCGCGTTGAGCAGGTTATGCAGAACCGCATACACCATCTGCTCGTTGACCGCTTGTTTGCCGGGCAGCCGAAACGACGCGGGCAGTTCCTTGGCGATCTGCAGCCGGATCGAATGGGGTAGCGTCCGGCCCGAGCGATCCTTGAGGTTGGCTACCGAGATGGGCGTCTGCAGCACCGCACCCGATTGCCCATCCACGTAGAACTGGCATCGCGAGAACCATCCCAGATTGCCGGGATCGGCGGCGTCGAAGAGCAGCAGCGGCGCCTGACGATCCGTCGCCAACAGATCCAGGCACAGCGATCGCTTCGTGTCCTCGAGCCGGTATTCGAATCCGGCCTGCTTGGCGATGCTCGCGATGAAGTCCGGATCGAGCTCCAGCAGCAGAAGCTTATGATCGCCGGCCAGCAAGACCTGCATAAGCTCCTATTTTATCCGGTTCGCCAACGAGTGCGCCGCAGCGTGTGCGTGCCGGTCATACGTGCCCTGGTCGAAGAGCACGAACAGAACCTCGCGCACGCCGGTTTCTGGTCGATCCAGATGATGCGCGACGGTCTCGAGCGCAATCCCGGCTGCTTCCTCCACTGGGTATCCGTAGACCCCGGTGCTGATCGCAGGGAAACTGATGCTGCGCACATCGCGCTCTTCGGCCAGTTCGAGGCAGGTGCGATAGCAGCCGGCCAGTTGCGCCGGTTCGCCGTGGCTGCTGTCGCGATAAATCGGACCCACGGCATGGAACACGTATTGCGCCGGCAGAGCGCCCGCGGTGGTGACGACCGCGTTGCCGGTCGGGCATCCGCCCGACTTCGCCCGTATCTCATCCAGTTCCCGCATGATCGCAGGGCCGCCCGCGCGATGAATCGCTCCATCCACGCCTCCACCCCCGCGCAACCCGGAATTGGCCGCGTTGACGATCGCATCCACGCGGATCTTAGTGATATCGCCCACCAGCAGTCGGAGCTTCTTTCCCTTGGGCAATTCGATCTCCATGACTCGTATAGTAGCGCCTGCTGGCAACGTGGCGCAGACACTCGTGTCTGCAGCGCCGAGACTCGTCTCGGCGTTCCCGGGCACGAAGTGCCCGGCGGCGCGCGCGCCGCTATAGTAAAGTTTGGACAACGCACTCGTCCTCTTCGACATCGACGGCACACTCATCCGCCGCGCCGGCGCCCACCACCGCGAGGCGCTGGTCGAAGCCGTCCGGCGCACGGTTGGCGTCGAAACCACCACCGACGGCGTGCCAGTCGCCGGGATGCTGGATCGTGACATTCTCACCATGATGATGGCACGCGCGGGAATGAAACCGCTCGCGATCCGCAGCGCGATGCCCGCTGTAATTCAGCGCGCACAGTCGATTTATGTTCGTACCTCGCCAGTGCTCGAGCGAAAAGTCTGCCCCGGCGTGCGGCAAGTGCTCCGCCGTTTGAACCGCCGCGGCGCGCTGATCGGCCTGGTCACCGGAAATCTGACGCGCATCGGCTGGCGCAAGGTGGAACGCGCGGGAATCCGACCGTACTTTCGCTTCGGCGCTTTCGCCGAGTTCGCCAAGGACCGCGCTGGCCTGGTTCGCATCGCCATTCGCGAAGCCCGCCGCCAAGAGTGGATCGGCAGGGGCAGCCGCATCTCGTTCATCGGCGATCATCCCAACGACGTTCTCGCCGCGAAAGCCAACGGTATCCGCGCCGTGGCTGTCGCCACGGGCCTCGTCTCGCTCGACGAGCTGCGCTTGCATTCGCCCGACGTGCTCTTGCCCGACCTGCGCTCGCTCGCGCTGGAGATGCTGCTCTGATGGAAGCGCAGTCGTTGTCGGTGAAACGCGCGGAAGTGGAGTTTCACAACTTCGCGTCCCTGGGCGAGCCGGAACGCGCCATCGCGCACTACGCCGAAGAAAACGTGCGCCGCGGCGCAGTCATCCGCAACCATCTGAGCTTCATCGGCGAGATGACCCCGTTCCTCGAGATCGGTTCCAACGTCGGCCATACCAGCTACATGCTTGCCAACGAATTTTGCGCCAGCGGTTTTGCGCTGGACATTTCGGCCGACTCGCTGCGCTACGGCATCGCCCTCCAAGACCGCTGGCATCTCTCCCGCGCCCCCATCCGTGTCGCCGGCGACGCCGTCAACCTGCCCTTCGCGGACGCCTCCCTGCGCTTCGTCGCCGCGTTTCAGATGCTCAGCCAGTTCATGAATATCGAGAGCGTCTTTCTGGAAGTGAAGCGCGTGCTCGCGCCCGGCGGCGTGTTCTTGTTCGCCGAAGAGCCGCTGAAACGCATGCTCACGCTGCGTCTTTACCGTTGCCCCTACTACGACACCATGAAGCCGTGGGAACGCAAGCTGTCCGATTGGGGCCTGCTCGGATATCTTGTGCGCGACGTGATTGGCGCCCATCAGGAGGAAAGCTTCGGCATCCGCCAGAATCACAGCATGGGATTGAAGGACTGGCACGCTCTCATCCACAAACACTTCGCCCAAGCCGAATACGAGATCTTCGTCCCGGAGCGCGGATGGGGCGAGCGCATCGTGAAGGGCGCGGCAGCATCCGAATGGCGCGCGGCCCGGCTGCTCGGAGGCACGCTGGCGGCGGTTTGCCGCAAACCTGGCGCGCCGGCGTACGTCCCCTTCGACGAATCCCAATTTCAAAAGTACCTTCGTTGTCCCGATTGTCACGCCGCGCTCGCGCGCGACGCCGCCGACACTCTGCGCTGCACTCGCTGCAACTACAGCGCGGCGAACCAAGGCGGCGTCTACAATCTGCTGCCCTCGGCCGACCGCGCCGAGCTATATCCAGGCGATCGAGAAGACCTGATCGATTTCTGCCTGCCCAGCCACGCCGCGCGGCTCCTCGAAGGCTGGTACGACCTGGAAGGCGTGTTCGGCAACAAGTACCGCTGGATCGGCCAGCACGCCGCCGCGCGCCTGGTTCGCGTGAAGCCCGGTCCGCAGCGCCTGCGCATTCGCGGACATGCCAGCGAAGGCCATCCAATCGAGTTGAGCGCCAGCGCGAACGGACAGCAGGTCGGCCAATGGAAACTCGACCGCCCCGGACTTTTCATTGTCGAAGCCGATGTGCCCGAGAGCGACGACTACCGCATCGACATCCACGCCGGCCCCGCCTGGAGCGTCCCCACCGACGACCGCATCTTCACCGTCAATCTCAGCATGATCCGCCTGGCGCCGCGCGAATAAACGCATGCCCCGTTATGGTCCGAGCGACATCCTGCTGATCGCCGTCTTCGCCGCCTGCGTGTCGTTTCAACTTTTCGTACCGCCCTCCATCGGACTAGCCGACAACGGCGACTCTCCCAAAATGATTGGCCGCTTTTCGCTCGGACCGGAGAACCACGACACTTCCGACGGCTACCGTTATTTCACTGCGCGCTGGGTCTACGATCGCAACTACTTCTGGATTTCGGATAACCGCTCGTCGGAATTGGCTCTTATCGGCGGCGCCGTTTTCATTAGCCGGTGTTTCAGCACTCAAATCTTCGACATTCGTATTTTGGGTGCCATCCACGCATTGTTGTGGATCGCTTGCTTTGCTGCATTTCTTCCGTTGCTCCTGCGTCTCGGTGTTCGAGCCCGTTACGCAATTTCGATTACGGCGCTCTTCATCCTTACGGACGTGAGTTACGTGGCTCACTTCAATTCGTTTTATACCGATACCGCAGCTTTTTTGTTCCTGGCCTGGGCGCTCGTCCTTTGGCTGTATCTGGCCACGCGTGAAGGGCCGCCAGCGGCCTTGTTCGCGCTCTTTTGCCTGGCTGCGATCCTGTGCATTTCCAGCAAGGCCCAACACGCAACACTCGGATTGCTTCTCTTTCTGCTTGCCGTGATCGCCGCCTTCTCCTTCGCGGGCAAGTGGCGAAAAATTGGAGCGCTTGCGGCCGCATTGGCGATACCGATGGTCACCGCACTCACGTTCCTGTTGGTGGTGCCTTCCGACACCGAGGGATCGTCGTGGAGCGTGATTTCCATGAAGGTCCTGAACCACTCGCCGACCCCACTCGACGACGCGCGCGAATTGGGCCTCGGGCCGGAATACCTGCGTTATGCCGGACATTGGCCGTCGCAGCCGTCCGAAGATCCCATGAGCGACCCTGCCTGGCGTGCCGAATATAACAGGCGCACCGGTCCTCAAAAACTGGCGCGGTTTTATTTGCGGCATCCGTGGCGTGCCCTGCAAATCATATATAACGATTTGCGTGGTCCAGCTTCTACGCGGCCGTGGAACGTCGGTTACTACGAACGGGTGTCCGGCCTTCCGCCCTTCGCGCCAGCGAGATCTTTCAGATGGTGGAGTTTTCTCCGCTCGGCGCTGTTCCGCCTTGCTCCCTGGCACGTGCTTGTCTGGTACGCAGTGGTTCTCGCCATGGCGATCCGGCTGACTGTTCGCCATCGTGGAACCATGCTTTCACGCGTGGCAATACTCTGCGCTTTACTGATCGGCATGGGCGTGACGGAGCTGGCAATCAGCACCCTGGGGGACGCCGGAGAAACCGCTCGCCATTTGACCCTCTTCCACATAATTACGGATTTCACGCTACTTCCAGCCATTGGTTTTATCCGCGTTCATCCGCGGCCAATTAGTCTTTAGCCGGGCCAGCCTATCTGAGCCGCAGCACCATGTGCTCTTCATCGAACAATTCTCGCCCCACGCGCAGGGCGTCAGGCTCGCGGCCGAAGCACTCGAACCCGAGCGAAGTATAAAGCTGCTTCGCCGCCGTCTGGCTGGCCGACACGCCAAGCAGAACCTGCGTGAGGTCCGGAATCGCTCTGGCTCGCTCAAGCAGTGCGTCGAGCAGTGCGCGCCCCAGACCTTGCCCACGGTGAGCAGGCGCGACATACATGCCCCAAATGTGCCCCCTATGTCTTCTCTTGAGACCCCAGTCGCGATAGAAGCCGGCAGTTCCAACCAGCCGTCCGTCGACGAAAGCGCCCAGCACGAAGCTGTCGTCACGAGCCTCCGCAAGGCCACGGCAATACTCTCAACCGATTTAGCCCGATGCTCCTCCGCAGCTTCCCCAAACGCGTGCGGCTCACTCTCCAGCGCGTGCAACCGTAGTTGCCAAAACTCCTCAGCATCCTGCGAGCCGAGAACTCGAATCAGCAGACCCACCACCTACCGCCCACCACCTAAATAAACGCCATCGTCTTGACGCCCGACACGTCGAATCGTTTCCGGCAGCGCATGTTCTTGCACATCACCTTGTCGTCCATCAGGACCATGTAGCTGGCGGCTTTCTTAAACTTGGCGCGATCGCGCTCGTCGGCGTGGCCCGGCAAACTGGCTATCTTGGTGCGGACAACCCAGCGAAGATCGTAGCTGTCGGAGCCGCGGCAGAACGGGCAGTTCAGCGTGAGCGGCTTGGTGGTCTGTGACTCTTTGTAAAAAGCACGTTCGTCCATGTCGTTTCCCCTCGCTACGCCACGGCCTGCGCCGTGAGCACTTTTGCGAAGCTTCGATCCAAGCGCCGCGTGAACTCATCCACATCCGCCTTGCTGATGTTGAGCGGCGGCGAAATCCGCAGCACGTTTCCGTAAAAGCCGCCCTTGCCGAGCAGGATGCGATTGTCGCGCGAAGCCTCCATCAACGCCGCCGTTTGCGCGGTCGCCGGCTTCTTGCTCTCGCGATCCTCCACCAGCTCCACCGCCTGCATCAAGCCCATGCCGCGAACGTCGCCGATGATCGGATGTTTGTCCTGCAGCTCGTTCAGCTTGCTGCGCAAGTATACGCCAACTTCAGCGGCGTTGATCGACAACTTCTGGTCTTCGATGAAGTCGATCACGGCTTTCGCCGCGGTCATGGAAATCGGATTGCCTCCGAAGGTCGAAATGGTGGCGCCCTTGAGCGAATCGGCGACCTCCGGACGCGCGATGGTCAGCCCGATGGGCGCGCCATTCGCCAGCCCCTTCGCGCTGGTGATGATGTCCGGTTGCACGCCCCATTGCTCGATGCCGAACCACTTGCCGCCGGTCCGCCCCCATCCCGTCTGAACTTCGTCGCTGATGAACAGCCCGCCGTATCGCTTTACGATGTCGGCCACGATTGGAAAATATTCCTTGGGCGGCACGACGAAACCGCCGACGCCCTGAATTGGCTCGGCGATAAATCCGGCGATGCGGCCGGAAGTCGTCGTGCGGATCACCTCTTCGACATCCTGCGCGCACTTCACTTCACACGAAGGGTACGAGAGCCCAAACGGGCAGCGATAGCAATACGCGTTCACCGCGTGCACCACTCCCGCCTGCGTGACGGGTCCGAGGCGCCAGCTCGATTGCGCCGTCAGACCCATCGCCAGCGACGACCGGCCGTGATAGGCGTAGCGCAGCGCCACAATCTCGCTCGATCCCGTATAGCAGCGCGCGGTCAGAATCGCGGTTTCGTTGGCTTCGGTGCCGCTATTCGTGAAGAACGATTTCGTGAGTTTGCCATTGGGCGTAATCTGCGCCAGTTTCTTCGCCAGCGCGGCCTGCGGCTCGTTGGCGAAAACCGTGGAGACATGCTGCAACCGGTCGATCTGCGCGTGCAGCTTGCGATTCACCTCAGGGTTCGCGTGCCCGACACTGATGGTGACGATGCCGCCGAAGAAGTCCAGGTACTGGTTCCCGTCGGCGTCATAAACGTATTGATCCTTGGCGTGCGAGACCACCAGAGGTTCCTTGTAGTAATGAAAGACGGACGGAAACAGGTGGTCGCGATTGGCAAGAATGATCTCTTCTTTGGTCATGCTTGATTTTAATACGTGGGGCAGACCATCGTTTTTTGTGGTCTGCCAATCAACTCAGGGGCAGACCATCGTTTTTTGTGGTCTGCCAATCAACTCAGGGGCAGACCACGAAAAACGATGGTCTGCCCTACCCGCTATGATGAATCCTGCCAACAATGAAGATCGCGCTCGACGCCACTCCGCTGACCATCCCCAGCGGCGGCGTCCGCCGCTACACCGAAGAGCTCAGCCACGCGCTCGCCGAAAACTTCCCCGGCGACGAATTCTGGTTGCTCTCCGACCAAAAATTCGACCTGCCTGCCAACGCGCCGCCGAATCTGAAACTCGGCCACGGCGCGCGCACGATGCTCGAGCGCCGCTGGTGGCTGTGGGGATTGCAGAGCGAGATCGCCCGCCTAGGCATCGATGTATTTCACGGCACCGACTTCGCGGTCCCCTACCTGCCGGTTCGCCCCACAGTGATGACGCTGCACGACCTCTCGCCCTGGATGGACCCCGGCTGGCACAGCCAGTCGCGCCGCGTGCGCAATCGCACTCCCATGCTGCTGCGGCTGGGTCTCGCGACCATGGTCATCACGCCGTCGGAAGCCGTGCGCAAGCAGGCGATGGAACGCTTTGGCCTCAGCGCTGGCCGCGTGGCTGCGATTCCACTCGCCGCCGCTCCGCATTTCCATCCCGCGGACACGCCGCCCGGCCGTCCTCCCTATCTTCTATACGCCGGAACCCTCGAGCCAAGAAAAAACCTGAGCCTCTTGCTCGAAGTTTGGCGCGAATTGCGCAAGGATCATTCGATCGATCTGGTCCTCGCCGGACGCCGCCGCGCCGATTTCCCCGAGATCCCGCCCGAACCCGGCCTGCACATCGAGGGACTCACGCCCGAAGCCGAATTGCCCAAGCTCTATTCCGGCGCGCTGGCCTGCGTTTATCCGTCCTATTATGAAGGCTTCGGGTTGCCCGTTCTGGAAGCGATGCAGTGCGGCGCGTTAGTCGTCGCGTCGCGCGATCCGGCGATTTCCGAAGTCGCGGGCGACGCTGCCATTCTGATCGATGTAAACGACAAACGCGCTTGGGTGCAAGCCCTACGCGCTACACTCGAAGATCCCGAACGATACCGGACGATTCGCGCCAAAGCGCTCGTAAGAGCCGCCGGATTCTCCTGGACAAGGACCGCTAAGCTCACCCGAGAGGTTTATGAACAAGCCGTCGAGCGCTTCCGGAAAAAAACCTAATTGCTTGTCATGAAATAGGTGTGCCAACTGCGTGCACTGAATGCTGCAGTCGTGGGGCAGGCCATCGTTTTTCGTGGCCTGCCCGCGGACCGTGCGAGGGCAGGCGACAAAAAGCGATCGCCTGCCCCACGGGCACACAACTGGCACACTTGTTTTATGACAAGCCCTAAGGCGCTATTCCTGTCGCCCGAGGCCCCCTTTCCGGCCATCGGCGGCGGACCACTGCGCTCCGCGTCGCTGCTCCAATATCTAGCGCGTCGCTTCTCCGTGCACGCGATTGTGTTCCGCGAACCTGGTGCTCCCGATCCCGCGCCGGCGATTCCCGCGGGACTGGTCGACAAGCTGGACGTGCTTCATCTGCCGCATCACTCCAAGCACCCCGCCGCGCGAGCGCTGCGCAATTCTCTGCGATTCGCCCGCAATGCCCCGCCCCTCATGGATCGCTTTGCGGGATTCCCCGCCGAGATCGCCGCGTTCGTCGCCGGCAGTCGCTACGACGCCGCGATCGTCGAACACTTCTGGTGCGCTTCTTATGTCGAACAGCTCCGCCCGCGTGCCGCACGCCTGATCCTGGATCTTCACAACATCGAGTCCGTCTGGTTCCGGACGCAGGCCGCCTTCGAGAGCCCCGCGCGCGCGCTGGCAATGAGGCGCTTCGCCACGGCCTCTGTGGCGCTCGAACGCAAGTTCTTGCCGGAATTCGATGCCCTGCTGGTCGCTTCAGCCCCGGACGCCGAACATCTTCGAACGCTCGCTCCGCACGCAAGCGTCACGGTTTATCCGAACGCGCTTCCCGAAGTCCCCGCTCCGCCCCGCGCGAATCGCGAGGAAATCGTCTTCAGCGGTAATCTCGAGTACGCGCCCAACATTACTGCTGTCCGCTTTTTTCGCGATCGAATCTGGCCGTCACTGCGCTCCCGCTGGCCCAACTTACACTGGAAAATCGTGGGCAAGAATCCCCAAGCGATCTCCGGGATGGTTCGCGACGACCCTCGAATCGAACTCACCGGATTCGTCCAGGACGCAGTCGCATCCCTGGCACAGGCCCAGGTCGCTGTAGTTCCCGTACTCACCGGCAGCGGAACGCGCGTCAAAATTCTGGAAGCCTGGGCGGCCGCGACCCCTGTCGTCTCCACCACGCCAGGAGCCGCCGGACTCGACTACCGTGATGGCGAACACCTGCTCCTGGCCGATGACCCCAATAACTTTATCGAGGTTACTTCCCGCCTGCTCGCCTCCCCCAGCGAACGCAATCGAATCGGAGCCGCTGGCCGCAGGCTCTATGAGCAAAGTTACACCTGGCCGGCCGCCTGGAGGAGCCTCGAACCCGTCCTCGGAAACCCGGCCGCCGGGAAATAATCTAACTTGCGGAACGTATGCCGGCAATTTGGGTTCGTAAATGCAGGTAAGTGGACTGCCAGGAACTCGCGCCAAGCATTTGTAAATAATCTATGAAAATCCCGAACCGGACCGGAAACCTTCTATACTGGATAAGGTCATGCGCTTTTCCGTAGACGCTCATGCGATTGGCCAGCATCTCACCGGAAACGAAACCTATGTCCGGAATCTGCTGAACTGCTTTGCGGCCTTGGACCGAAGGGCGGATTTCGTCACGTATCTTTCCCGCGAAGGCGCCTTCAGCGATGTGCCCGAGCGTTTCCACAAGAGACTGGTGGCCGTGAATCCGTTTGTGCGTCTGGGTTTCGATCTTCCCCGCAGGCTCCGGCAGGATCGCCCGCACGTTTTCCACGTTCAATATACGGCGCCGCTTTTCTGCCCCGCTCCCGTAGTCGTGAGCGTTCACGACGTCAGCTTTCTCGAAAACCCCGAATATTTCACCCGCTTCCGGGCGCTGCAGTTGCGCTGCACCGTCGAACGCACTGTCAAGGCCGCCTCGCGCGTGTTGACCCCCAGCGAATTCTCCAAGCGCAGCATACTGAAGGCCTATGGCCTGGACGACGGCAAGGTCGTAGTTTTGCCCAACGGCGTGTCTTCCTCGTTCCGGCCGATTGCGCGCGAAACTGCACAACGCTCGCTACCGTCTTCGTTCCATGGACAGGTCCCGTTCATCCTCAGTGTCGGCGACCTGCAGCCGCGCAAGAATCACGTGGGCCTGATTCATGCATTTGAGCAACTCGTTAGTGCGCATCCGCAGATCGCGCACCACTTGGTGATCGTTGGCAAGGAAACCTGGTACGCTCCGGCCATTCGCGCCGCGGCCAAAAAGTCGAAGGTGGCGGACCGCATTCACTTCACCGGGTTTGTACCCGACGGCGAACTTCTGCGCTTATACGGCGCCTGTGACCTGTTCGTGTATCCGTCTTTCTACGAAGGGTTCGGATTGCCCATCGTGGAAGCCATGGCATGCGGGCGCGCGGTGGCTTGTTCCAACACATCCGCCATGCCCGAAGTGGCCGACTCAGCCGCGATTTTCTTCGATCCGCATTCCGAACATGAGATCGTGCTGGCTATGCGCGACCTGCTGTTGAATCCGGAATTGCGTTTGCGCATGGAACGCCTCGGGGCTCAACGGGCTGCCACGTTTAGCTGGGAAAGAACCGCCGCGAAGACTCTCGAGATCTATTACGAAATCGCGGGTCGGACGGCCGCCACGCCCGCGCGCAGCATCAAGACCGCTTCCGCGGTTCGCTAATGAAGCATCCACTTGGAAAATTCGCCACGCCGATTCTGCTGACGGCAGCTTTTGTCGTCGCCGGTGCGCCCGTCAACAACATGGCTTTCGACAATGAACAATTGCGCTACAGCATCAATTGGCCCAGCGGCCTGAGCCTCGGCGAGGCCCAGCTTCGCGCAACCCGCTTGAAGCCCGCCCCGGGGACCGACGCGGCCGAGAAACGCCTCCTGGAATTCGATCTCGACGCCGCGGTCCCCAGCTTCGCCGTTTCGGATCGCTACCGTTCGGATGCGTCACCGGATTTTTGCTCCGTTGAGTTTCAGAAAAAGGTCACGCATGGACGCAAGAAGACCGACGAGAAGACTACCTTCGATTCTCACGCTGCTACAGCGACTCGCGAGACCGTCGGCGGCGGCAAATCGGAGCTGAAGGCCTCGTCCTGCAGTCACGATGCCCTCGCGTTCCTGTATTATGTCCGCCGTGAATTGAGCCAGGGCCGCATTCCCCCGCCGCAGACCGTTTTTTTCGGCGCCGCCTACGAGATTCGCGTCGAGTTTGCTGGAACACAAAAAATCCGCATCGGCGAAACGCCCGTAGATGCGGACCGTCTGACCGCGTCAGTCAAGGGAGGCTCCTCCGACATCACTTTTGAAGTATTTTTCCTCAAGGATGCAGCCCGCACCCCCGCTCTGGTCCGCGTCCCGCTCGCGCTGGGCACCTTCTCGATGGAGCTTGTAAGATAGTTCAGAACCGGTTCCACGTCATCCGTGTCACTTAAGATCGCTTTTTTTTCTCCGCTGCCGCCTGCCCGGAGCGGAATCGCCGATTACTCCGCCGCCTTGCTCGACGAATTGCGCCGCCTGGCGGACGTGGAGGTGTTTGCGTCCCAGCCGCAACGCTTCAATCCGGCTGATTTCGACGCCGTGCTCTACCAGATCGGCAATAACGAGCATCACGATTTTTGCTACCAAACCGCGCTGGAGCATCCCGGTGTGGCCGTGATTCACGAAGCCAACCTGCATCACCTGATCGCCGACATCACCATCAAGCGCGGCGATTGGAATGCCTATATGCGCGCTGTCGAATTGGAGGGCGGCCCGGACGCGCTCGCGTACGCTCAAAAGGTGCGCGCGCTGGAAGTGGGGCCGGATTACGAAGGCGTGCCCATGCTGCGCCGGCTGCTGTCGGGCTCCCGCGCAGCCATCGTTCACAGCGGTTGCGTCGAGTCCAAGCTGCGCTGCACCGGCTTCACCGGCCCCATCGCCCGAATCCAGCACGGCGCATGGATTCCTGAAAACGGCCGTCTCGACTATCGAGCCCGGCTCGGCTTGGATGAAGCCGCGCCGCTCATCGGAATCTTCGGTTTTCTGAAGCCTTACAAACGCATCCGGGAATCGCTGCGAGCGTTTCGCAGGCTGCTGCGCCTCGAGCCGGCCGCAAAGATGATTTTAGTGGGTGAGCCGCATCCCGAACTCGCCCTGCCGTCGCTCATCCGATCGCTCGGCCTCGCAGCCAACGTGCGCGTGCTTGGCTTCCAGCCGATCGCGGAATTCGTGGGTTATCTGGCGGCTTGCGATATCGTTTTAAATCTCCGCTATCCGACGGTCGGCGAAAACTCCGGCACTCTGATGCGCGCGCTCGGCCTGGGCAAAGCCGTCATCGTCTCGGAAGTCGGATCGTTCAACGAATTGCCTGACAGCGTCTGCTTGCGAGCGCCCGTCGACGCGAGCGAAGAGGATCATATCTTCGAATACCTGAATTTGTTGGTAAGCCGTCCGGAAATTCGCCTCCAGTTCGGCGCCAAAGCGCGCCAGTGGGTGGAAGCGGAATGCGCCTGGCCCAGGGTCGCGCAAAAGTACCTCGAGTTTCTCGAATGCGTGGCGAGCGGAGCCGAATTTGCGCCAACTCCCGCCGCCGTGCTGGAACCGGCTGCCGAGCCTGTGCAGGTAGAGCCTGAGTACATTTCATCGTGGATTCCCACGGAAGCGTCGAAAGGCTACCTGGCAACACACCTCACGCGTCTGGAGAAAACGCTCGCCATCACGCCGCCCGGTGGACCCGCAGATCGCATCCTCGAGATGGGAGTGTATCTGCAGATTACCGCGGCGCTCCATGCGCGGTTGGGATATGGTGAAGTGCGCGGCTGCTACTACGGGCCGTCCGGCAAAGTGGAGCGCCGCGTTACCAAGTCCGAGACGGGCGAGCAATTCACCTGCGATGTGGATCTCTTCGATGCGGAAAAAGATCCCTTCCCCTACGCCGGCGAATCCTTCGCAACTGTACTCTGCTGCGAACTCCTGGAGCATCTCGCTGAAGATCCGATGCACATGCTGGCCGAGATCAATCGGATTCTGCGGCTTGGCGGCCACCTGGTGCTGACCACGCCCAACATCGGATCGCTCCGCGCGATTGCCGCCATTCTGCAAGGTTTTCATCCCGGCTTTTTCCCCGCCTACATCCGCCCGCCCGCCGAAGGCGTCGAACCCGAAGCGCGGCACAATCGCGAATATGCTCCGCGCGAAATCTCCCAACTGCTGCTCGATTCCGGCTTCGAGGTCACGCTGCTCGAAACCGGCCCCTTCCGCGAGGAACCGAAGCCCGAGCTTCTCTGGGTGGATCGCCTGCTGGAACGCTACGCGCTTTCCCAGGATCTGCGCGGCGACGGAATTTACGCCGTGGGTCGCAAAACAGGCGCGCCGCGCGAGCGCTATCCAGCCTGGTTATACCAGTGATGGGCGCCGAATACCGCGACGTCCAGGTGCGAGTCCAGGCCTCCTCGCTCGATATTCGCGTCTCCGTGGAGAACAAATCCAGCCAGGCGTGGAAGCCGGAAAATTTCTCGCTCGGTTGGCAGTTCTTCGATCCGGAGACGAGCTTCTTCATCCTGGAAGGCACCTGGACACCCGTCGCGCGCGAGGTCGCTCCGGGCGAAAGCACCGCGTTCGAGATTTCCATTCCCTTTCCGCCGGAAGAGGGCGCATACGAAATCTACGTTTCACCTATCGAGCAGCCGGATGGTTGGGCCTACGCGCGCGGCGAACCTTTCCTCCGGATCGCCGCGCAAGCCTCCGGCGGGCAGGTTCGCGTTTTGGAGCACGAGATCGCAACCGCGCAGTCGCTGCGCTTGCGGCGCGTCCGGCGCGCGCTGCCGAAGTTTTTCTCCGGCCCGATCCAGACCATCGCGCGCAATCGTCGCCTGATCCGTTCCATGACGCGCCGCGACATCCTGGCCCGCTACCGCGGCTCGTTCGGCGACGTCTTCTGGACCGTCCTGAACCCGCTTTTGCTCATGGCGACTTATTTTTTCGTCTTCGGCGTGGTGCTGCGTACGCGTTTTGGCGCCGATCAAAATCGCACCGGCTTCGCGCTCTACTTCCTGGCCGGAATGCTGCCATGGCTGGCTTTTTCCGAACCCGCCGGGCGCGCCCCGCACGTCATTCTGGAGCATCGCAATTTCGTCAAGAAACTGATTTTTCCGCTGGCGACGCTGCCGGTGAATCAGGTGCTCGCCGGATTGGTAACGGAGATCTTCGCCACTGCGATCTTCCTGATTGCACTGCTTCTGACTGGCAGCCCGATTCACCCGTCGGTGCTGTGGCTGCCGGTGCTGCTGATTCCGCAACTGCTGTTCACAACCGGCGTCTGCTGGTTCCTCGCTGCGTTGGGCGTCTTCGTCCGCGACCTCGGCCAAATCATGGGCTTCCTGTTGACCCTCTGGTTCTTCGTGACGCCCATCTGTTATCCGGAAGCAAGTCTTCCCGAGAGCGCGCTGTTCATCCTGCGCAAAAACCCGATGTTCGTGCTGGTCCGCGGATATCGGGCGATCTTCCTGGAAAACCATCCGCCGGAGCTTTTTCCCCTACTGAAGCTTTGGGCCGTAGCTGTAATCGTCTTCTTCCTGGGCCACGCCTGGTTCCACAAACTCCGCAACACCTTCGCCGACGTCATCTAGAAATCGGGGACATTGCACTCAATCATCATTTTTTCTTGATTCGTCAGGAGAAATCGTGGGTAGGTTCGAGACCACTAAGTTGCACACTGTGGTACACTGCCGCCGTTATCTTTGGAGGCACGACATGAGGGCTTCTCTGTTTTATCGAATCGCAGCTGTTCTTCTGCTGCTTCTTGCTGTCGGACATACACTTGGTTTTCGCCAGTCCGATCCCACATGGGGAGTTGATACGCTTCTTGGCTCCATGCGGTCAATTCACTTTGACGTACAGGGGTTCAGCCGGACATATTGGGACCTCTTTGTCGCGGCTGGATTCGCGGTCGGCGTGTTTTATCTATTCGCCGCGGTATTAGCGTGGCAGCTAGGTGGCCTTCCGGCAGAGACTTTCGCGGTCATGCGTGTCACTCGGTGGGCTCTCGTTCTTTGCTTTGCCGCCATCACGGTTGTGAGCTGGACATACCTCTTCATGATCCCTATCGTTTTTTCAATGCTGATTACAGTGTGTTTGACCGCGGGGGCATGGCTTTCCAGGAAGCCAAGCTGAAGCCGTTCGTTCGCGTCTGTTCCAGTCTGCGGATCCCTCCGGCCGTCTCTCGCGTCCTTCCGAGTTGTGTTACTTCATCAACTCTACGAGCTTGTCCTTCACGGCAGTGCCCCAAATGTCGTAGCCATTGGCCTGTGGGTGCAGGTTGTCGGCCCGGAACGCATCCTTGAGGAAGTGGCCGCTCTCATCGAGGAACTTTGGGCCGATGTCCAGGTAAAAGACGTGGCGCTGGTCGTCCAGCCTCGCGATGATGCTGTTGATCTCCGCGATCTTGTCGCGCACGGAATCGCCCGGCACGCCGCGCGGGAAGATCGCGAGCAGCAGAATCTTAGCGCTAGGGAAGTCGTTCCGCAGCTCCAGCACGACAGCGCCGACACCCTCTGCGATTTCCGCGGCGGTGGACGTGCCGGCATTGTTGGTCCCGCCCGTGTTGTTGGTGCCGATCATCAGCATGACGGCCTTCGGTTGGAATCCCTGGCCCTCGCCGTTTTTCAGGCCCCAGAGAACTCCTTGCGTCGTGTCGCCGGCGACGGCGAAGTTGGCCGTCTTGATTCCGCCGAAAAATTTTCCGAACATCGCCTTGTTGGCGTCTCCCTGCACCCACCAGTCGGTGATCGAGTCTCCGTGCAACAGGAGATCGATATCGCCTCTTTTCGCGATCTCGACGAAACCCTCGTGGCGCGGACCCATCCGTTGCGCGGTCTGCGTGTACGTTGCGGCGACATTCAGCCTGGGAGGACGAAGCATCAGCTGCGATTCAAACTTCGTCAGGAGGGGCTTTGCCGGCGACTTATCCGAGTCGATCCACTTCTTGACCTTCTCATTGACCTGCGCCAACTCCGACGGCGTTGGACGCGGGATCGCGACCTCGGGCGGGACAGCAGCCGGCGGGCCGATCACGACAGGCGTGAAACCTCCGCGGCCCGGACCTTGTACTGTGCCGGGAGCGTTCGCTGCGGCGGGGGGCGGACCCTGGGTAAGTGCGAGGCCTGTGAAGGCCAACAAAACAAGAGTGACGTGAAACACGCGGCTCATACCGATCTCCCTCTGGTTCGTCCCAATTCTACGTGACGGGCCATGATGGACGCAATGGCATTCTTGGAGTCCACGAGGTGGTTCCTGATCCTCGGCCTCGCAGGACTCGCGGCCCTACGGCGGAACGGTATTCGCATACGTCATTGATTGACGTATTTGGCAACTACGCCACAACCTCACCGCCTGCGACGCCGCTTACATCGCGTTGGCAGAGGCAACCGGCTCAGTCCTCTACATCTGCGACGAAAAACTACGTAAGGGGCGCACCTAGCCCGAGTTGTGCTGTTCAATACCTAATCTCAGAGGCACTTCCCGCCAGTCGTCGGAACAGCCGTGAGATACGGCCAAGTAGGACCACTCACACAACCGGACTTCTGGCCCATCGCGACCCAATCCGACCAGTTTCCGAGTGGCGCGTGATCCAGGAGCAATTCGGACGCGCGCCACTTCTGCGGTACTGCCACGTTTCGGCCAGTTATTGCATCAGCACGCTCCCACTCGGAAACGTTGCCGAAAATGAGCGGGGTTACTTGAGCCGCGCGTAATAGAGCGTGATCGTCAGTTGGCGGCCGGGCGCTCGATGCGCTCCACGGTGTATACCGGCAAGATGTCCTCTTGTCGCTTCAGTTCGAGACCGAGTTTGCCCAGGACCGTGAAGATTGTGGGGAGGCCGGCGAAGGGGTTCACGGTCGGGGTGGCTTTGGGTGGCGGCGGTGGCAGCCGCATGGGGGCCCAGCCTTCCGTGTTTACGGTGAACAGCCCGCTGAGCGCCGTGCGGTTCACGACTGGCAAATCCGTCCAGTTCCCAATGTAATGAACAAGGTCGTCCATATCTATGGCTTTTGCATTCAGGGGGTGGCCCAAGCCGCCAACAAAGTTATGGCATGCTTCCGGGTCGGTATCGAAGGTGCAGTCCTTCTCGGCGAAGGCCGACTTCTGGAGCTTCAGACCTCCGCTGGCTGCGGTGAGAGCATAAACTGACATCGTTTTATTCTCAACCCTCATCACGAGTCTGAAACGATCGGCGAGCAATCCGCGGATCATTCGCTGAATTCGGCTTCGTACTTCGCTGTCCTGAAGACTGGGACGGACGGCGATGGCGGGCGCTTTCGCTTCGATATCGTACTTCTCACGAAGGGTCCAGTCGGGAAGAGGGGAAAGACGCGGCGAAGGGTTGACCGGCACGTCATAAGCGTAACTCAGAAGCCTAATCACGGGGACCGCACTCGCAATCAAGTCACCGTTAGGCAGCACTTGCACGCGCGCGTTGCGCGGGTCGGCTGAGCGAGCAGGCTTTATGGTGATCGTTGCAAATGCTTGCGACTGAGCGACGGAAGGCATAGCCACGAGCAAGTATACGACCGCTTGGCAGAACACGGACATAATCCACCCTCCTTAGCAGGATTCGACGGCTGTAACGCAGAGTTTGTTCCCGGCATGCTGTTCCCTACCGGGTACGGTCCGGCATGCTAGCAGACATTCCCGATGCCACGCTGAGTTACCAGCCCAACCGCGTGGGAGTCGCCATTTCCTGGCAAATGGACTGCGGCAGATGAACGGAGATTGCCGAAACTAATTTGCGCTTGGGGACCGCCGACAGCCAAAACAGGCGATCCTGTTCAGTTGGTCGGCCACTCGGAAGTTAGCCGGCCGAGGCTGGAAAAGACAAACGCCGAGAACCCCTTTACGATGATCGCGACCTGCGCAGCCGACGTTCCGCTGCTAAAAGCCATCGCTTCCCCACAGTTTCTTCCGGCGAGGTTTTTTGCCGACCTTGCCGATGCGCATCACTTCCGCCTGCTCACGCGCTACTCCAAGCTCCGCCACAAATACCAACTCGCGACCGAACAATACGGGTGCCAGCCTGCCGCCAATTCCTCGATCTGCTTGGGATGCGGCAGCTCGTCGAATCCGTAAGCCTTGCGGATGGCGGAGCGAATCCCGAGGTCGCCGGTTGGCAGCACGTTGGGCCGTTCCAGCGCGAACATCAGAAACATGTGCGCGGTCCACACGCCGATGCCCTTCACCTGGGTCAGCCGCGCGATCACTTCTTCGTCCGGCAACCCGGGCAAGGCCTCGAAATCCAGATGCCCCCGCGCGGTCTTGCGCGCCAGATCGCGAATATAGGCGGTCTTTTGCTTCGACAGCCCGCATTTCCGTATGCGCGCCGGCGTCAGCTTCAGGATCGCCTCGGGAGTGAGCCCGCCCGGCACGGCCGCCGCCAGCCGGCCGAAAATCACCGCCGCTACCTTTCCGCTGAGCTGTTGATAGACAATGGATCTGACGAGCGTTTCGAAGCTGGGCTCGCGATACTGAATCCGATAGGCCCCCACCCGGTCGATCACCGAGCGCAGCACGGGGTCGGCTCTCTTGAGATGGAGAATGGCTTTTCGCATTGGAACGGAAATTAGAAACTGTGCATCTATCAATATAAACCGTATGCGACCGATTGCTTTGGCCCTCGTTTCCGCGCTGCTGCTTGCTCAGGACACGCCGCCCACCATCAAGGTGGAAGTGGATGTCGTCAACATCCTCTTCAACGTGCGCGACAAGAAGAGCGGCCTGGTCGGGAATCTGAGCAAGGACGACTTCAAGATCTTCGAGGACGGCAAGGAGCAGTCCGTCAAGTATTTCACGCGCGAAACCGATCTGCCGCTGACTCTCGGGCTGCTGATCGACGTCAGCGTCAGCCAGATGAATCTGGTCGAGATCGAAAAAAACGCGGCGTATCAGTTCTTCGGCTCCGTTTTGCGGAAGCAGGATCTTGCGTTTCTGATCAGCTTCGGCGCCAGCGCGGATCTTCTGCAGGACTACACCAATTCTCCGAAGCTGCTCCGCAAGGGGCTGGAAGGGTTACAAGTCAATTCGGACGTCGGCGGCCTGCACCCGGGCCCGGTGCCGACCATCTCGCATCCCAAGGGAACCATTCTCTATGACGCGGTCTACCTGGCTGCGAGCGATCAACTCAAGGGTCAGGTGGGCCGCAAGGCGCTGGTGCTGATTACCGATGGCGAGGACCAGGGCAGCAGCTACAGCATCAAGCAGGCCATCGAGGCGGCGCAAAAAGCCGACGCAATCATCTACGGCTTCTATTACGTCGACCGCGCATTCTACTCGCAAGGTGGCATCATGTTCGGCGGCGTCAGCGATTCCGCGCTGCGTCAACTTTCCGAAGACACGGGCGGCCACGTGTTCCACATCGACCGCAAGATGACCCTGCAGAACGCATTCGATCAGCTTCAGGCCGAGTTACGCAGCCAATACTCGATCGCTTACACGCCCAGCAATCCTGCCAAGGACGGAACCTTCCGCCGCATCGAAATCCGCACGGGAAATAAAGATTACAAGGTGCAAGCGCGCAAAGGCTACTACGCGATTCGCCCGGAATCATAACCCCAAGCGTTAGCGCGGGGACACGCGCAGCAGCACCACGCCGTGTGCCGGAACGCTCGCGGCGTATTCCGGACCCTCGAGCGTTACGTCCTTGTGCGCCCACAGATCGCGCGCGTGCGACGGCGTCTTCATTTCGAGATCGGCCCACTTTACCGTGATGTTGGCTGCGTCCGTGGCGCGATTGAAAACCGCAACCGCGCGGTCGCCGCCCGCCAGATCGCGCACCCAGATTTCCTGCTCCCCGGATTTCCAGCGGCGCGTTCCCTGCTTGCCGTTTTTGTCCTGATCGATGGCGATTACTTCGCGATTGGTAAGAATCGCGAGAATCGGCGGCGCGACGTTGCGCAGGTCGTTGCCCGCGAGCAACGGCGCGGCGAGAATCGACCACAGGCTCATGTGCGTCTGGTATTCGGCCTCGTTCATGCCGCCGTTGCCGATCTCCAGCATGTCGGGATCGTTCCAGTGTCCGGGCGCGGCCCACGGCGCGAGGTCGTTCTGGTTGAATCCGATCCTGGTCATCGAGTCCCAGGCGTCGCGAATGTCGCCGGTTGTGCGCCACAGATTTCCGCCCACCTCCGGCCCCCACTTCCAGACGTCCGCGCGCCCGTACTGGCACAGGCTGTAAACGATCGGACGGCCCGTGGCAAGCAGCGCGTCGCCCATCTTCTGATAAACAGCCTGCATCTCTTCGTCCTTGTAAAAATTCCGCGCCGAGCACCAGTCGTACTTCAAATAATCGACGCCCCAGGCCGCGTACGTGCGCGCGTCCTGCTCCTCGTGCGCGAAGCTGCCTTCGTAACCGGCGCACGTATTCGGTCCGGGCGACGAATAGATCCCGATCTTCAACCCTTTGCTGTGCACGTAATCCGCCAGCGCCTTCATGTCCGGAAATTTCTTGTTGGTTTGGATGTTGCCCTTGGCATCGCGCTCGCCTTCCCACGTGTCGTCGATGTTGACGTAAACATAACCGGCTTCCTTCATGCCGTTGCTGGCCATGGCGTCGGCCATGCCCCGCACGCCAGCATCGTCCACGCGGCCGGCAAACTTGTTCCAACTGTTCCAACCCATGGGAGGTGTTTTTGCCAAACCGTTGTAGGGAACTTTGTGCAGGGCCGGCGGCGGAATGCGTGCGGGAAATGCGCCTTCGCCGGCCGGCACACGATGCGCGGTCATCATGCTGAGCTGTGCATCCGGACGGCGGCGCGTTCCAATCTGCAGCTCATCGCCTTCCAGCTTTCCCTCATAGCGGACCGTCCGTTCGTTGCGGCCGTCCATGACACTTGCGGTCAGCGTGAATCCTTCAGGGCCGCCGGTGCTTTCCTTGATGGTGTAGTAGAACTGGTTGACGCGAATGTGCCCGCTGATGCGCGACCCTTCCTGCTTCAGATCGAAATAGGTCTTGCGCGCGGTGCCGTCGGCATTAGGAACGGCGGCTAGCCAATTGCCGGTCAGATCGGCGGCCGGACAGGCGCTAGCCAGCAGAATCGAAAACAAGGTGGATCGAACGCTCATAGGCATAGTTGGCCACCATGATAGCGCTAACTCGCGTCATGGAAGATGATGCCCAGCGTGAAGCGCTCTCCCGACAGAACCGGGCTGACACCATGCCGGAAATTGGGGCGGTAATAGCCGCGCGATCCTTTCGCCGGGCGGTAGCGCGTCGTAATAACCACTGCTTCGCCTTGTTCCAAATGGATGGCATGACCGATGGACTGTGCCCGCGGTCGCTGTTCGACTAACAGCAGTTCGCCGCCCGTGAATTCTTCGCCTGGCTTGCTCAAACAGATGATGACCTGAAATGGGAAGAAGATGTCGCCGTACAAATCCTGATGGAGGCAGTTAAAATCCCCTTCGCGGTAATGCAGCAGCAGCGGCGTCGGCCGGGTCTGGCCGCGCGCGCTGCTTTCCTTGGTGAACGCGGCCAGATCGGGCGGATATTCCAGGGGCAGCGAGAGCGCCGCCATCCAGTCCCGTGCGGTTCCAACCAGTTGCTTGTACAAAGTTCGGCGCAGTTCATCCACCAACGCTGGCAGCGGATAACTGAAGTATTGATATTCGCCGCGTCCGAAGCGAAAGCGCGCCATCTCGATCCGGCTGCGAAAGAGTTCCGGCCGCGCGTACAGCGCGCGGGTTTTCTTCGCACTGGCGTTGATCCAACAGCGTTCCCAGCCGCGCGTAGCCGTGGCTCCATAGCCCCTGCATGTTGATAGTGTGGCGCATCAACGCCACCGATTCTATCCGCTTCTTGCGCCGGAACTACTTCTGCTTGAAGTATTGCTCCCGGGCCTTGAGATACAGCTCAATGGCGGCTTCGAGCGGCGGCATGGGCTCGATTCCGCAGCTTTCCATCTTGGCGTTGGAGAGCGCCGAGTATTTCGGACGCCGCGCGGCGGTGCGGTACTCTCTCTCATTAGTCGGTTGCAGTTCCGGTTGCAAGCCGGCTGCGCGGAAAATGAGCTTCGCAAAATCAAACCAGGAGATGGCCGTTCCGCCGCCCACGTGAAATACGCCGTGCTGTTTCCGTTCCACTAAGTCGGCCGTTCGCGCGGCCAGCAAAGGCGCGTAGGTCGGCGAGGCGACGTGGTCCTCTACAACGCGGATCGGCCGCTTGGTCGCGGCTAAGCGCAGCATCAATTCGATGAAATTACCGCGCGCAGTGTTGAGCCCGCCGGGACCGAAGACGCCCGAGGTTCGGATCACCAGCGGTTTCTCCAGATAAGCCCGCGCATACAGTTCGCCGGCCAGTTTTGAAACGCCATAAGCTCCCAGCGGGTGCGGACGGTCCTGTTCGGTATAGGGACGGCCGGCAGCGCCATCGAACACGTAGTCGGTGGAGAAATGGACGAACTGCGCGTCCACTTGGCGGCAGGCCATCGCCAGGTTGCGGACCGCGAGACCGTTGGCGATGTAAGCGGGCAGAGGCTCGTTTTCGGCGACATCCACCTGATTGTAGGCCGCTGCATTCAACACCAGCGCGGGATCCGCCTGAGCCAAGGTGCGCTCAGCGGCAGCAGCGTCGCTGATGTCTACCTTGGTGCGATCGTAACTATCCACCTGATAGCCACGCTCGGTGAACACCCGCACCAGCTCCACGCCAAGCTGGCCCCGGCTCCCAAAGACGACAACCTTCCGCCTGTTCACTGACCGCTAGAATACCGGAAAAACCGGGGACAGTGCACGCAATCACCGATTTCTCGGGGACTGCTTGACACATTTTTCCAATTCCTACCAGACCAGCTTTAGCCCCGCCTGAAGGTTGCGCGGTGTGTCGGCGTTAGTGATTTGTCCGATTGTGTTGGTCTTAAAGACTGCGTTGGCCTGCCCGAAGCGCGGCGTGTTTGTGAAGGTGAACGCCTCGAACCGGAATTGCAACCGCAGCCGCTCCCGCAGCGGGAACTCCTTATGAGTCGAAAAATCCCAATTGAAAAAGCTGCGCTGCCGGAGAATGTTCCGGCCCGCGCTACCAAGCGCGAACTGCGGCGTCGCCTGGAATGCCGCAACATTGAAATCCGCATCGATGCTGCGAGTGAATCCGGAATACGGATCGCCCACAACGTTGGGCCGGCTCACGACGTTGAATGTTCCCGTGTTGGCGGGATTTCCCTGATTGACGATGTTGTACGGCCTGCCGCTGGCGCGCGTGATGATGCTGCCGATGGACCATCCTCCAAAGACCGCATCTACGGCTCGCGGCAGCGCCGAGCCAAAGCGATGGCCGCGGCCGAACGGCAGTTCGTAGACGCCGCTGCCCACAAACCGGTGCGGAACATCGATGTTATCCACGGACCGTTCCGCCCGCAGATTGCGCAGGTCCTGGTATCCGCAGTTGGTTGTATCGCCGGCCGCGGCGTTCCCGCAAATGTCGCCGATCGCTTTCGAGAACGTGTACGACAGCAGCAAAGTAAAGCCGTTCGAGAAACGTTTCTCCAGCCGGTTGACCAGCGCGTGGTAGATGGAGTTGCCGTCAAAGTGAAACCCGTAGATCGCGCCCGGCGAAATAACCAAGCCGGTTCCGGGAATGACGGCCGACGTGTAGCGCCGCTTGAGATCCAGGTTCCCGATCCCGGGCGGCGAGTAGTTATCGTCGTATCTGCTTTCGATGTGCGTACCCCTGCTGCCGGCGTAGCCCACTTCCAGCATCCAATCGGCGCCCAGTTCTCGCTGGATATTGAAATTCCACTGTTGCCCGTACGGGCTGTTGGCCTGCCGTTCGATGCTGGTCAACGTAACACCCGTCGCCTTTGCGAGAGTCAGCGCCCCCGGCAGTGGCCCGTTCGCCAGGATGAGCGCCGGCACAGTTGGGCTAGAGGCGATCGTCACGCCAAACGCGTCGGGCGGATTGCCGATCAGCCACTCGGCGTCGCCGTACGGCTCAATATAAGCGTAGAAGACTCCATAGCCGCCGCGCAGCACTGTCCGCCGACCGAGCTTGTATGCGAAACCAATCCTCGGCATAAAATTATTGAAATCGGTGGCGACCATCGCACGATCGTAACGGCCGGAGCTGAGCGATCCGGCATGGATCAGTACCGGGTGGTTCGGGTCCGTCCAGTCGTCGAAGACGCCCATGCGGTTGCGCCGGTCCTCCCACGGCAGCACGAGTTCGTGCCGTACGCCGAGATTCAGTGTCAGGTTGGGCGTGATCTTCCAGTCATCCTGTGCGAACGAGCCGATGTTCCAGCCTCGCAAGTTCACTTGAAGTCTTGTACTCCAGGTCACCTGGCTGGACATGCCCATCAGAAAATCCGCCATGCCGTCTTTGGTGTAGCGGCCATTGAACTGGAACGGCCCGATCACTTCATTGCGGATGTTGAAAATATTGTTCTGCGACCGCAGCATGCCGGCGCCAAACTTGAACGTATGCGCACCGTGCGTCCAGACCACATCGCCGGTGAGCTGCCGATTCTGCGAATCACGCACCACGGGATTGTTCGCGCCGATCCCCAGCGCCTGATACCCGGTAATAGTCATTTGCGAGAACCCGCCCGGGATGGTATCGGTCCCGCCCTTGATGCCGTACTTTTGATTCAATAGCTCGCCGTGCGCTTGCGCGGGATTATCGCGGGTGAAGAATCCATAGTTCCAAGCCGCGCGGATCGACATAATCAAATTCGGCTTCCAAATGTGATTCCAGGTTGCGCCGGTATTGATGCCTATAGTTGACTGATCCAGTGAGCCGCCGCCAAACGCCGGAGGCGGCAGCGCCAGCGACGCGGGTACGGTCTGATTCTGCTTGCTGATACGCCAGAACGCGTTGTCCTTCGAGCCAAGGTTCACGTCGCTGCGAACGTCAAACTTGCTCCAATCCTGGTTGGCTGGCGACTGGTACACGAAGTTCGAACCTACGCTCGAGTTTTGCGGCGCCGGATAAAGGTTGATCAACGTTCGCGCCACAGTATCGATGCGATCTCGCGGAATCAGATTTCCGTCAAACGGATTACCCGTTTTGGGATCGACGATCGCAAAGTTTCGCTGGGTAAGCAGGTCGCTGAAATCGCCCGTGCGCATGCCCAGCGTTGGAATCGTTCTTTTATCCGTGCTGGTGACGCGGATCTTGGTGCCCTCATAGTCGGTGAAGAAGAAAACCCTATTCTTGCCGTTGAAGAGCTTCGGAAGGAAGACCGGCCCTCCGACCGCAAATCCGTACTGGTTGCGCTTGAACGGAGGCTTGGGTCCGGGCGGATCGAAGAAGTTCTTCGCATCCAGCTTTTCGTTCCGCAGGAATTCGAACACGCTGCCGTGCAGCTCGTTGCTTCCCGACTTGGTGGTCACGTTGACCACGCTGCCCATCGCGCGCCCGTACTCGGCCGCAAACGCATTGGTCTGAACCTTGAACTCCTGGATGGCGTCGATGGAGGGCTGCACCATTTCGGACCGCCGCTGCGCGCCGGCCAGCTCCACCGGGTTGTTATCGACGCCGTCGAGGAGAAAGCTGTTCTGCGTATCGCGCATGCCGCCGGAGCTGAAGCCTCCGAAACGAGCGCCCGACAGCGGCTGCGCAGTGCCGGCCGAAAGAAGCGCGAGCTCGTCGTAGTTGCGCCCGTTGAGCGGCAATTCCACGATGCGCCGGTTCTCGATCACCTGGCCCTGGCTGCCTTCGACGGTGTTCAATTGCGTCGCCGCTGCCTGCACCTCGATGCGCTCGGTGACCCCGCCGACCTGGAGCGTGAAGTCCAGCTCGGCTCGCTGATCGACATCCAGGATCACGCCCGATCGGGTGATCGGTTTGAATCCCGGGTGGTCGATGCTGACACGATACTCGCCCGGCAGCAGCAGCGGCACGGTGTAATAGCCTTCTTGATTCGTGGTGACCTTTCGCTCCGCGCCGGTGCTGGCGCTCGTCACGGTGATCAACGTTCCAGGCACGACCGCGCCGGTGACGTCCGTCACGCGGCCGGTGATCCGCGCGCTCTGAGCAAAAGCATTCCAAGCGAACAAAATCGCGAAAATCCCCAGTTTCCTGGAAGCACGCATCGAGACCTCCTCAAAAGTGGCATGGGGCCACGCCTGTGGAGGGATTATGCAATAGAACGGGCCGGAGTGCAAGGGTAGCCGGCCTCGGAAAATCGGTGATTGAGTGCATGAGTGCACTGTCCCCGGTTTTTATTCGTAGCGCAGGGCGCTCAGCGGGTCAACTTTCGTGGCGCGGCGGGCGGGAATGTACGTAGCCGCCAGCGCCACTAACGCCAGGACAGACACCACAATGCAAAATGTGAGTGGATCTCCGGGCTTCACTTCGTACAATACACTCGCCAAGACCCGCGTAGCCGCGACCGCGCCCGCGATACCCAAGAGCAGCCCCACCGAGATCAGGACGGCGCCGCGTCCCAGAATCATGGCCAGCACGTCCCAACGCCTCGCGCCCAGCGCCATGCGAATTCCAATCTCGTGCGCGCGTGTCCGCACCAAATATGCCATCACACCGTAAACGCCCGTCAGCGTCAGCAGGAGCGCGATCGCCCCAAAGACAACCAGCAGCACGGCTAGGAAGCGCGGCTTGCTCAGGCGCTCGGAGATAACCGCTTGCATCGTCGTGACCTCGCCGGTCGCCAGAGAGAAATCTACTGCCGCGATCTGTTTTCTCGCGGCTCCGGCGATTTCCATTAGCGGCATGCTGGGCCGCGCCCGAATGACAATGTCCAAGATCAGCGACGGATCCTGGGCTTGAGGAACGTAGAAGGCTGGATCGGCGGGATGGTCCAGGCTCTTTCGCCGTACATCCGCTACCACGCCCACCACTGTGCAAACGCGTTCGTCCTTGCCTCGTCCAACAATCACTTGATGGCCGATCGGCTCCTCGCCCGTCCAATAGCGGCGCGCGGCTGTCTCGTTCACAACGATCACGGGAGGCGCCGCAGCCGTGTCCCGAGTGGAGAATAGCCGCCCACGCAATAATCGGGTGCCCATCGCCGCGAAGTAGTCGCCGCTTACGGTCTCGCGCGTAGAGGGCAGCATTGTACCCGGTGACTCGGTCTTACGGATTATCGAGTTCATCGTATTGCCTAGCGGCCGAAAGTCGGATATAGCGGCGTAACGCACTCCGGGCACTTCTTTTATCCCAGTCAGGATCCGCTCTATAACGGCCCAGCGTTCCTCCGCGCTCTTGCGGCGATACGTTTCCGAAGGAAGGTGTGTCTGCATCGCAAGCAAGTCGCGCGCGTCGAAACCTGTATCCACGTGCAGCAGCCGGACGAAGCTGTTCAGCATTAGCCCGGCTCCGGTGAGTAGAACCAAGCCGAGCGCGACTTCCGCTATCACCAGCAAGTTGCGCAGCGCGCCGCCCTCCGGCGTGCTCCACTCGCCTCCAAGCTGCATGGCGGTTTGCAGATCCGCGCGTGAACACTGCAGCGCCGGCATTAGTCCGCACGCGATACCGGTAAGCATCGAAATGGCGGCCGTGAATAGGAGCACTCGGCCGTCTAGGGTCACCTGATCGGTTCGCGGCATAAAGGCCGGGATCAACGTGCGCGCGAGCCGAATGCCCCATGCTGCCAGCACTGCTCCGGCAGCGCCGCCGGCCAACGCCAGCACGACGCTTTCGGTCAGTAATTGCCGCACCAGCCGCGCGCGGCCGGCGCCAATGGCCGCTCGGATGGCCAGTTCACGCCTTCGGTTCGCGCCGCGCGCGAGAGCGAGGTTTGCAACATTGAGACAGACGATCAATAGCACGAAACCCACCGCGCCCATCAAGCCCATCAATTCCAGCCGCGCGTAGCCCGTTAGATTCTCGTGCAACCCGATCAGCTCCACACCGCCCTTGTTGCGGTTGGTGGCCGGGTATTCTGTCGCCAATCCCGCTTCAATCGTGCTCAAAGCCGCCTGCGCCTGGGCCATGCTGACGCCGGCCTTCAAGCGAGCCACAACGTTGAAGCCTCCCATGCCCCGCTGGTGCGCCTCCTCGCCGTCCAGGGCTATTGCTCCCCAGATGTCCCCGTACTTGGGGAACGCCGCCTGGAGCGAAGCTGGCAGGACCCCGGCGATGGTGTATTTCTCGTAGGCCTTAGCGTTGCGGCTCAAGGAAACCGTTGATCCGGCCGCATGCGGATCGGCGTGAAAGCGCGCGCGCCAGAAACGATCGCTGATCAGGATCGCGCGGTCGCCGCCCGCACGTTCCTCTTCGGGAAGAAAGGATCGCCCCAGTTCGGGCTGCGCGCCGAGCGTGGAGAAAAAACCCGCCGTAGCGCGCTGGCCCTGGATCCGTTCCGGGTAGTCCCCACCGCGAAAATCGAAAGTGGTGGGGATCCAGGCGCCCATGTCATCGAATCCTTGATAGCGCGAACGCCAATCCAGGAAATCCGGCAACGAGTTCATCACGCGGTCCGGACCGCTCCGCATTCGCGTCCAGACGAACACCAGACGCTCGGGATGCAAGTAAGGAAACGGGCGCACCAGAAGCGTATCCACGATGCTGAACATCACGGTGTTCGCTCCGATACCGATCGCCAGCGTCAGGATCGCGGCTGCTGCGAACCCGGGCGCTGCGCGCAAGGTGCGAAGGGCGTAACGAAGGTCCAGCCACATATGCCTCCATTCTGCCCGATCGGGACTGGAAAAATGGTGATTGAGTGCACTGTGCCCGGTTTTTAAACGGGTTTGTCGCCGGCTTCCTGCTGCAGCTTATCCAGCAGCGCCTTCATCTCCCGAACCACGGATGAATATTTCTCGTCGCGATAAAGATTCTTCATCTCACGCGGGTCGTTCTTCACGTCGTACAGCTCCCAATCCGGTTCGGTATCCGGAGGATTGGCGCCGGTCATGCCCAGCGGCTTGCCGTAGTAATAGATCAGCTTCCAGCGATCCGTGCGAACGCCGTAATGCGCGGGAACGTGATGATCGTTGGTATTGTGCATCCAATAGCGGTAGTACATCGCCTTCCGCCAGTCCTTCGGCGTGTGACCCTCCGCGTTCGCGCGGAAGCTGCGGCCCTGCATTTCAGCCGGCGCTTTAGCGCCCGCGTAATCCAGGAACGTCGGCGCGAAGTCGATGTTCAGCGTCATGTCGCGGTTCACCGACCCGGGCCGTATGGCGCCGGGATAACGCATCAGGAACGGCATCCGTAACGACTCCTCGTACATCAGCCGCTTGTCGAACCAGCCGTGATCGCCGAGGAAAAATCCCTGGTCGGAAGTGTAGATGACGATCGTGTTCGAAGAGAGGCGCTCGCTGTCCAGATAATCCAGCACGCGCCCTACATTATCGTCGACGCTTTGAATGCAGCGCAGATAGTCCTTTATGAAATATTGATAGCCCCACTTGCGGAGCGCGTCGCCTTTCAGATCCGCGGGTATGTCTCGCTTCAGGTCGGTCTTGTTCATGTCCTCCCCGACCTTCATGGTTACCGCTGCGACGCTTCGCGGCCGGCCTTCGTAGTGATCGAACAGGTTGTCCGGCTCCGGAATCGTCTGGTTCGCAAAAAGATCCTGATACTTCGGAGCGGGCTGCCAGGGCCGGTGCGGCGCTTTGTGATGGCACATCGCGAAGAACGGCTTGTTGGAGTCGCGCTGCTTCAGCCAGTCCAGAGTGAAATCGGCGATGAGATCCGTGCAATAGCCGGAGTACTTCTTGCGCCCGTCGCGATTGATGAACACCGGATCGTAATACACGCCCTGGCCCGGCAAAATGTTCCAGTAATCGAAGCCCGTCGGATCGCTGGCCAGGTGCCACTTGCCGATCATCGCCGTCTGGTATCCGGCATTTTGCAGTTCCTTGGCGACGTGGTTGCGATTCGGATCCAGGCGATCGTTCAGCGTGTAGACGCCGTTCTTGTGGCTGTATTGGCCGGTAAGGATCGCCGCGCGGCTGGGAGTACAGATGGAATTGGTGCAGAAGCAGTTTGTGAAACGGACGCCGGCTTTTGCGATCCGGTCGATGTTCGGAGTTTGGTTGATCCGGCTTCCATAGGCCGAGATGGCGTGCGCGGCGTGATCGTCCGCCATGATGTAGAGAATGTTCGGCCGACGCGAGCCCGCCGCGAAGGCCGCGCCTGTAAGCATTCCCAGCATCTCGCGCCGAGTGAAAAACCGGGGACAGTGCACGCAATCACCATTTTCCACAAAAAACGGGGAGAGTGCACGCAATCACCGATTTCTGGGAACCTCCGCGCGTCAGTTTTTAACTCAACACCGGAATCTCGCGCCGATCGATTAGCTCCGACACCGCCGCGATTTCCCGATCCAGCGCGCGATCGGCCTCCACGAAGCGGCTCACCGACCGCACCGTCTGGTACATCGGCCGCGTTCCCGCACCCAGTTTCTCCGCGCCCTTCCTCAGATCCACGGCCTGCGCCGTCGAAAGCAGCGTGATCGAAACCGTATCGCGCAGCAGTCGCGTCACGTCCATGGCCGTTAAAGCCGAGTGCGTCCCCAGACTCACAACATCCTGGTTGAACTGCTCCGTGGTCAGCGTGTGGATCAAGCTCGGCGCGCTCCAGTGCCGAATCGCCGTAACCAGGCTGGAATGGCAGACCTGCATCCCCTTGAAGCCGTGGTACACGCCCACTTGCGGGCTAAGCGACGACGGCAATCCATTCGAAAAGCGCTCGTCCATCAGCAGCGCCATCACGGCATGCAGCCAGTTCGCCAGGTTCGCCAAATCCAGCTTCAGTCCGTCCATGGCGCGCGCCACGTGCGCACCGTAGAAATTGCCCGTATGATAAATGTGGTCCGACACCGGATCCACCAGCGGATTGTCGTTCACCGAATTCGCTTCACGCTCGATCACCGTCCGAACTTGCTCCAGCGTCTCCACCATCGGGCCGAGCCCCTGCGGAATGCAGCGCAACGAATACGGGCTCTGGATCGATTCATGCGCCGACACCGCGCCGTTCGCGCCGTTCGCGCCTTTTCGCTCCCGCTCCACGCGATGCCGGATATCGTCCAGCGGCACCGCCAGCCGCGATCCGAACAGCAGCGAGTTCAACATCTCCGCCACCGCGATCTGCCCCGGATGATGCTTGGCCAGGTGGATCGTCGGATGGAAATAATCGGGCGACGAGAGCAGCGCCTCCACCGCCATCGCCAGCACGCCCAGCGCTACGCGAAACAGATACGCCGCATCGTCCGCGACCAGCGCGCCCACGCCCGTCATGACCGTGGTCCCGTTCAGCAGCGCCAGGCCCTCTTTCGATTCCAGCCGCAGCGGCTCCAATCCTTCTTGCTTCAAAGCTTCGATCGCCGGCATCCGGCGTCCGCGATAGAAAACTTCTCCGCCCTGTCCCGTCAGCGCGCGCGCGATATGCGCCGAAGGGCACAAGTCACCGCTTGCGCCCACGGAACCGAAACGCGGCACCAGCGGAGTGATTCCCCGATTCAGCGCTTCGATCAATCTCTCGATCACCACGACGCGCACGCCCGAAAGCCCGCGCGCCAGCGCGTTCGCGCGCAACAGCATGGCCCCACGCACCGCCGCCTCGGAAAGCGGCTCGCCGACTCCGCAGCAAAGATACTCCACCAGGTTTTGCTGATGGTGCGCCAACTCGCTATCCGGAATCAGGCAGCGCGCGTTGCCGCCGAAACCAGTGTTGACGCCATACACAATTTCGCCCTGCGCCAGCTTGCTCTCCAGCACCTGCCGGCTGCGCTGCAATTTTTCACGGAAGCCAGCGTCGCTGCACAATGCGACCTTTTCTCCGCGCCGCACGACCGAAATGATCTGATCGAGCGTCAGATTTTCAAAGGATATGGAGATCCCAGGTGTGGACCGCGTCAAAGTCGCCATCGTAAGCTCCTTGCCAGCAGCCACCCACATCTAGGTGGTGCTAACTGATTATCGCTCCAACCCGCACCGCTGTCAATAGGGTGAGGCTGTGTTTTATCATGTACTTAGACAACGTTGTCAGGAGCGCACAGTTGACACGGGTGAGACAAGTCCGCTTAGGCCCATCCGACGTGGTCGTTCGCCGCGCCGCCGACGGCTCAATGTACGTGCACTCCCCGCACCAACTCGCGCCCTATCCAAACAAAATGACCGAGCGCCTGGACCACTGGGCCGCCCAAGCGCCCGGCCGCACATTCCTCGCCCAGCGCGGAGCCGACGGCTCCTGGCGCAAACTCTCCTACGCCGACTGCCGCGCGCTGGCCCGCAACGTCGCGCAGTCGCTGCTCAACCGCGAACTCTCCCCGGACCGGCCGGTCGCGATTCTCTCCGGCAACGACATCGAACACGCCCTGCTCGGATTCGGCGCGATGTACGCCGGCCTGCCCTACGCGCCGATCTCGCCCGCCTACTCGCTGATCTCGACAGATTTTTCGAAACTCCGCTACATCTTCGACCTCCTGACTCCAGGGCTAGCGTTCGCGAACGGCGCACAGTACGAGCGAGCGCTCCGCGCAGTGGTTCCAAAGGGCGTGGAGATCGTCACCGCCGAACAATTCCCATCCTTGACTAAAGTTCCCGCGACGCGCGCCGTCGATGAAGCCCACGCGCGAGTCGGTCCGGACACGATCGCGAAGATTCTACTCACTTCCGGCTCAACCGGCATGCCGAAGGGCGTCATCAACACGCAGCTTATGTGGTGCGCCAATCAGGAGATGGTGCGCTGCTGCCTCGCGCTGGTCGCGGACGAACCGCCCGTGATCGTCGACTGGCTGCCATGGAACCACACTTTCGGCGGCAATCACAATCTCGGCATGATCGTCTACAACGGCGGCTCGCTCTACATCGACGACGGCAAACCCATGCCGGGCGCCATCGAGGAGACCGTGCGCAATCTCCGCGAGATCGCCACCAACATCTATTTCAATGTTCCAAAAGGTTACGAATCGCTGCTCCCCTACTTCCATAACGAGCCCGCCTTGCGCGAGCGCTTTTTCAGTCGCCTCAAAATGATGTTCTACGCCGCTGCCAGTTTGTCGCAGCCGGTGTGGGACGCCTGGCAGAAGCTCGCGGTGGAAACCTGCGGCGAGCGCATCCTGATGGTGACCGCGCTAGGCGCCACCGAGACCGCGCCGCTGGCCCTCTTCAACGGACAGGAAGTTCGCCGCGCGGGAATGGTCGGCGTGCCGGTTCCGGGTGTTGAATTGAAACTTGTGCCGTCGGAAGGCAAGCTGGAGGCGCGACTGCGCGGGCCGAACATCACTCCCGGCTACTGGCGCCAGCCCGAGTTGACGCGCGAAGCTTTCGACGAAGAAGGCTTCTACCGGCTGGGCGACGCGTTGCGCATCGTCGACCCGGCGGACATGAACCAGGGCTTTCTGTTCGACGGACGGATCGCAGAAGACTTCAAGATCTCCACTGGAACCTGGGTCAGCGTAGGACCGCTACGCAACGAATTCCTGGCCCACTGCGCGCCGTACGCGCGAGACGTTGTAATCGCCGGTCACGACCGCGACTACGTATCGGCGATGATTTTCCCGGACCCCGCGGCTTGCTGCGAACTGACCGCCGGCCAAGTCCGCGCGAAGTTCCAGGCGCTTCTCGAGCAATTAGCCGCACAGAGCACCGGCAGTTCCCACTGCATCCGGCGTGCGATTCTTCTCGAAGATCCGCCGTCCATCGACGCCCACGAAATAACGGACAAAGGCTCGCTAAACCAGCGCGCAGTGTTGGACCGCCGCGCCACGCTGGTGGATGAATTGTACTCCGAGCCGCCGTCCCCGCGCGTAATTTGTCTGCTATAGCCCAGGGCCGCAAACCGAGCCGCGACCGGGAGGGAGCTCTACCACGATGGTCCAGCCGATTAGAAATCGTACCCGCTCACCGCTCCACGAGCGCCTGAATCGCCTCCAACTCCTTGCCTGCTTCCGACAACTTTCCTTGCGACACCAGTTCCCGGTAGCGCTGCAGGTGTCGGCGAATCTCCGCAATACGCGCGTCTGGCACTGCGGTCTTCGCAGCAGGTGTTGCCGCAGCCGTGGCCGGCGGCTGCTGCGCCGCTTCCGGCGCCGGCAGATTCTGCCCCGACAACTGCGCCAGCGCCTGCGCATACGTGTCCGCATACACCAGGTTGTTCCCCATCGCCAGCGCGACTTTCTTCAACTGCGGCATCTTGGCCTGTGACGCTTGAATGTAAATCGGCTCCACGTACAGGAATGTATGCTCCACCGGCAGCACCAGCATCTGCCCGCGCAGCACCTGCGAGCCTTGCTGATTCCACAGCGTCAGATCCTTCGAGATGTTCTGATCCTGATTGATGCGCGCCTCCACTTGCATCGGTCCCAGAATGATCTCCTGCTTGGAAAGCAGCAACACCACTTTCTCGCCCAGATGTTCACCGTCGCAGCGCGCCATCATCAGACCGATCAGGTTGTCGCGATTGCGCGGCGTGAATGGAAGCATCAGCAAAAATTCGGGCTGCGTCTCGCCCGGCAAAGTCGCTACCACGTAAGTCGGCGCAACCGGCCCCGGCTTGGCGCCCTGCTCGTTGGTGAACTTGGCCGTATCCCAGGCGTCCGACTTGTTGTAGAAAGTGTCGGGGTCCTTCATGTGGAACAGGCGATATATGTCGGCCTGCGCCGCGAAGATGATTTCGGGATACCGCACATGCTTGCGCAAATCCGCCGGCATCGCGGAAGCGGCTTCGAAAAGATCCGGAAAGAGATTCCGGTACGCCTGCAGCAGTTGATCGTCCGGATCGAAAACGTACAAGTGGACCGTTCCGTCGTAAGCATCGATGGTTGCCTTCACCGAATTGCGGATGTAATTGATGGAGCCGATGCCTTCCAGATCGATGCTGCGCGAATACGGATGAACGCGCGAGGTCATGTATCCGTCCACGATCCAGACCAGCCGCCCGTCGCTCGCCAGTACCATGTACGGATCCGTGTCCCAGGTCAGGAAATTCGCCAGCGTGTTCAGGCGCTCGCGGACGTTGCGCTTGATCATCATGCGGCTCTCGGGCCGCAGGTAGCCGGTCAGCAGGATGTTCCAATCGCTACGTGACACCGCCGCCGCCATCCGTAGCGGCAAAGACGAAATCGGAAAGCCGCCCTTGCCGTCGTACCGGTTCTCCGCGTTGTGATCCCCGGCCGGGTAGTTGAACTCAGGCTGGGCGGTGCGCACGAACACGGGTTCATGCACATTCTCGCCGTAGTACAGCTCGGGCCTCGCAAGTTTCAGTCCGGGCACGCTGATCTCGGGCGGCGCATCTTTGACGAACAACACCGGCAGTCCGTTCGCCGAAACCTGATTCGCCTCCGCCATCACAATGCCGTAGCCGTGCGTGTAGATGAAGTGCGGGTTGATCCATGTCCCGCGCGCGTCGCCAAGCTGGCTCAGGTCCAGCTCGCGCGGCGAAAGCATCACCTGCCGCAACTGGCCCGCGATGGTATAGCGATCCACGTCGGTGTCGGAATAAACGTACGGCCGGTAGGGCTGAAGCTGCGTGATGGCGTCGTGAAAAGCGTGCCAGTCCCATAGGCGCACGTTGTCGAGCAGCGGCCGATGCTTGGCGAAATCGATCCGCTCTTCCGGTATGGCTGGAAAATCCACCTCGCGCGTGCGCTGATCGATCCCGAATGCCGAGCGGGTTGCCTCAATATGGCTCTTGATGAACGGACGCTCCATCGAGATCTCGTTGGGACGAACGTAAACCGCCGTGACGATCGAGGGAACCACGTTGCGCACGATGAACGCCAGCACCACTAGCAGCGCGATCCGCCATTTCCCGAACAGCAGCGCGACGGCCGACAGCACGGCGCTCACGATAAGAACCCATTGCAGGGGCAGTGCGATGTTCTGATCGACATAATCGATCCCCACCATGAAGCTGCCGTGCACGTCCAGCAACATGCTGTAGCGCCCCAGGAAAAAGCGCACGGCCATCGCCAGTAGAAACGCGGCGCCCATGCCGCGCAAGAATTTGGATTCCAGTCCGCCAGTCAGGCCCAACTGGCTCAGATTGATCTCCTGGACGTTGCTCCATTCCGGCACGCTGGCGCGAATCTGCCAGATGCGCCCCGCCAGCCAGTAGATGAGTCCGGCAATCACGACGATGCCCAGCACCAATCCAAGCAAATCTGAATAGAACGGAATCTTGAACAGATAGAATGCGAGCGGATTCCCGAAGACCGGATCGTGCCACGCGGTAGCGGCGGCCCCAAGGTCCCGGCCGCCAAAATAGCGCACGACAGTCCAGGTGTCCATCGTGGCGGAGGAAACGATCAACGCGAGCAGGAAAATCGCAACCGTCGAAAGCTTCGCGTAAAGCGGATATTGCCCGAGCGGGGTTCCCGCATGCTTGAGCGAGCGCGCATGCGCGATCCAGAAAACGGCGAACCCGAGGATGGTAGCCGCCGCCGCCGGAATGAAGCCGTAGGCCAGCATGCTGAACCAGGTGTGAAGCTGGCCCATCTCCTTCCACCATTGATAATCGATAGTCCAAGAGGAAAACAGGCGCGCGCCGATCAGCAAGATCACAGCGATGATGACGATCGAGACACACCCGGCGCGCCGTGGGCGGCCTTCAATCCGGCGATGACGAAAGGAGTGGTTCAAGCCTCTAGTAACTGTACTCCATTTGTGGCACAGGCATTCGGGCCTGTGTTGGTCTTACCGAGCCACGACCGGAAGGGAGTGCTACCACAACCTTACAGATTCTTGGCAAGTACTGGCATTTTCAAATGCTAGCGGTCCTCCGCGCTCCAAACGACGCGCCCGCCCACGATCGTCGCCACCGGCCCACCTCGAAACGTGCACCCGTCAAACGGCGAATTGCGGCTCTTCGACGCCGACCGGTTGACGTCGTAAGTCCAAATCCGTTCCATGTCCAGAATGGTGATATCCGCAGGCGCGCCCAGCGCCAAACGCCCGCGATCCAGATTCAGCACTCGCGCCGGACCCGCAGTGAACAGCTCCACCATCCGCGACAGCGTGATTTTCCCGGAATGCACCAGTTTTTCGAGCGTCAAACCGACCGCAGTTTCAAGGCCAATAATGCCGAAGGGGCATTTCTCAAACTCCTGCATCTTCTCGCTCCCGGCGTGCGGAGCGTGATCCGTCGCAATCGCGTCCACCGTGCCCGATACGACGCCTTGCACCACCGTGCCGATGTCGCAGGCCGAGCGCAGCGGCGGTTTCATCTTGTAGTTGCTGTCGTACGGCGGCATGTCGCAATCGGCCAGCGCGAAATGGTGCGGCGTCGTTTCGCAGGTCACCGCAAGTCCGCGGCTCTTCGCGAAAGCAACCATCTCCACCGAATACCGGGACGAAATATGCGCCACGTGAAAACGCGCTCCGGTCAGTTCGGCCAGCACAATATCGCGGGCCACCATCACGTCTTCCGACGCCGCGGGAATTCCTCGCAGGCCCAACCGCACGCTTTCCCTTCCTTCGTGCATGTCGCCACCCGCACTCAAATGCAGATCTTCGCAATGATCGATAACCGGGATGCCGAAGGATCGCGCAGTTTCCATCGCGCGGCGCATCACGCGCGCATTCATCACCGGACGCCCGTCGTCCGAGATCGCAACAACGCCGGCCTGTTTCATGGAGCCGATGGCCGCCAGTTCCTCGCCCGCGCTGTTCTTGGTGATGGCGCCGATCGGAAAAACGTTCACCACGGCGTGCCGCTCCGCGCGCTCGATGATGTAGCTGGTCACCGTGGCGTTGTCGTTGACCGGCGAGGTGTTGGGCATGCAGCACACGGAAGTAAACCCGCCCGCCGCCGCGGCTCGCGAACCGGACTCGATGCTCTCGGCGTATTCAAACCCCGGCTCGCGCAGATGCACGTGCATGTCGATAAAACCCGGCGCCACGATTAGCCCCGTCGCGTCGAATTCACCTGCGCCCGCGACGTCCAGGTTTTTGCCGATCGCGGCGATCCGCCCGTTGTCAATCGCTATGTCGCAAACCGCGTCCAGACGCCTCTCCGCATCCATCACGCGCCCGTTTCGAATGACTAGTTTTGGCATGGAATTCAGTTGCTGAGGATTCGTTCCAGCACCGCCATCCGCACGGCGATCCCGTTCTCCACCTGGTTCAAAATCACCGACCGCTGCGAATCCGCCACCTCGGACGAAATCTCGCGCCCGCGATTGATGGGACCCGGATGCATCACGATCGCGTCCGGCCGCGCCAGGCCCATGTGCTCCAGCCTCAATCCGTAAAACTGGAAGTATTCGCTCGCCGAAAATGCCGCCTCATGCTGGCGTTCGAACTGCACGCGCAGCATCATGATCACGTCGGCGCCGAGGATCGCCTCGCGAATGTCGTGCGTCAGCGTCACGCCCGGCGCGATGGCGGCCAGTTCCGCCGGAAGCAGCGACGCCGGCCCGCACAACACGATGTGCGCGCCGAATTTGGAAAGCAGGTACATATTCGACCGCGCCACGCGGCTGTGCGCGATGTCGCCGATGATGGCCACCCGCAGACCTTCCAGCGTCGGCCGCCGGTCCAGAATCGTGCGCGCGTCCAGCAGCGCCTGCGTGGGATGTTCGTGCGTTCCGTCGCCGGCGTTGATGATCGGCGTGGGCAAATGCCGCGCCAGAAAATGCGGAGCACCGGAAGCGGCGTGGCGCATGACGATCGCGTCCGGGTGCATCGCGCCCAGGGTGTTGAGCGTATCCACCAGCGATTCGCCTTTATCCACGCTCGAACCGGACGCGGTGATCGAAATGGCGTCCGCTCCCAGCCGCTTGGCGGCGATCTCGAAGCTGGTGCGCGTGCGCGTGGACGCCTCGAAAAACAGATTCACGATCATGCGCCCGCGAAGCATGTCCCGCCGGCCCTCCATCTGCTGCGGCTGAAAACTCTTCGCCCGGTCGAGAATGGCTTCGATCTCGACGCGATCGAGCGGTTCGATTCCCAGCAGTCCACCCGGCATAGCTAGCGTCCTAGACTTTTTCCACGAGCAGCACCTTCTCCATCTGATCTACTTCTTGAAACTTCACCTCGATAATCTCGTTCGCGCTGGTCTGCACCATGCGCCCCACGTAGCGCGCTTCGATGGGCAGCTCGCGCCAGCCGCGGTCGATCAGAACCAGCAGTTGCACGCGCGCTGGGCGGCCCTTGTCGAACAGCGCATCCAGAGCCGCACGAATGGTCCGGCCCGTATACAGCACGTCATCCATCAGGATGATGTCCTTGCCGGTCACCGGGAAATTGATTTCCGTGGCGCTGTGCACCGGTTTCTCGGACACCGTCGAGAGGTCGTCGCGGTACAGATTGATGTCCAAAAAGCCGACCGGAATATTCAGTTTTTCCAGATTCTTGATCTTTTCAGCAAGCCGAAGCGCCAGCGGAACGCCGCGCCGCCGGATGCCGATGAAGGCCAGCCGGCTCAAGTCTTCGGTCTTCTCCAAAATCTCGTGCGCCAGGCGGACCAGCGTGCGGTCAATCTCCGAGGCGCTCATCAATTGGGCTTTTTCGCGGGTGGAAGCCATGGGCTAAACGCTTCAGCGTAACATATCAATGCTTCAGCCGGTCGCGAATTCTCTTGGCGAGCTTCTCGATTTCTTCTGTCTTCTTGAGCGATGCGATGGAGAGCACGTAACGATCGTTCTTTTCGAGGTCGGTTTTCAACTCGTCGGCGAGCTTGGACAACTCGCGCGCATCCTCGAGCGATTTCTGGAAGTCGGCCTTCAGTATCTCGTCGCGCTGCATTTTCCCGTTCGGAAGCCGCACGTCCTCCGGCTCTTGTCCCGGGCGCGGATGTATCGGAGGATTGGGAGGAGGCTGCGCCGGCATCGCCAGCGCCAAAGCAAAGGCAAGCACAATTCGGAGCCGCATATCGTATTCATGATATCGTGGCAGTGCATGTCCCACGTCGACAAACATGCTCCGGGCGATTTCTGCTGGATGGAACTCGCCACCACTGACCAGAACTCGGCCAAACATTTTTACGGTTCGCTGTTCGGATGGGTTGCCGACGACATGCCCATGGGACCGGACAGCTACTATACGATCTTCCGCCTGGAAGGCCGCGATAGCGGCGCCGCCTACACTATGGGGCCCGACAAGCGTGGGCAAGGCGTTCCTCCGCACTGGAACCTGTACATCGCGGTGGAAAACGCGGACGCAGCCGCCGACAAGGCCGCGAAACTCGGCGCCAAGGTGATCGCACCGGCCTTCGACGTTTTCGACGCGGGCCGAATGGCTGTGCTTCAGGATCCGACCGGCGCCATCTTCACCGCTTGGCAGGCCAAGAAGAACGCCGGGATCGGCATAGTCCGGTCACACGGAGCATTCTGCTGGGCGGACTTGACAACGCCCGACGCCCCGCGCGCCCAGAAGTTTTACTCCGATATGTTCGGTTGGAAAATCGCGCCCGGCAAAGGCCAAGACGCCGACGGATATTTGCACATCCAGAACGGCGAGAATTTCATTGGCGGCATTGCTCCGGCGCAGCAGCGCGATCCGAAAGCTCCGCCGCACTGGCTGATCTATTTCACGGTGACCGACGTCGACGCCACTGCTGCGCAAGCCAAGAAACTCGGTGCGACTTTTCATCTGCCTCCCATGACCATGGAGGGCGTGGGACGCATGGCGGTGATGGCCGATCCGCAGGGCGCAGTGTCCGCCATTTTCAAGGCTCCGCACTGATCCTGGCAGTACAACATAATGCGGATCGGATTTATCGTTCTGCTGCTGCTCTTCCAGGGTTTCCAGGAACGCGCCCGTTCCGTTGAGCAACGCATCTTCGACGCAGTGAACGATGCGCGAACTGCGCGCGGCATTCCGCTACTGCGCTGGAGTAACCGCATTGCCGAACAGGCTCGTCATCACAGCCACCGCATGCTGGAGCGGCGCTTCATGTCGCACAACGATCCTCAATTCGGCGGTCCGGGAAACCGGCTCAGTCTGGCCGGCATCGCCTGGCGGGCATGTGGCGAGAACATCTATGAGCAGTTCGGGGACCAGGACCCGGCTCGCTCTGCCGTCCAATCGTGGTTCGAAAGCGCCGGTCATCGAAGAAACATGCTGAACGCCGGTTACACGGACACGGGTATCGGAGTGGCCATGGGCCGCAACGGCGAGTACCTGATCACGCAGATGTTCGTGGCCTTCTGAGACAACAGGGCCACGGGTCTGATGAAGGAGTACAGGAATCCTGTACAATACGATGTAGCGGAGATTTTCGTGTCCATCGACACAACCTACACGCAGTTACGGGACAAACTCGCTTCTGTCCTGGACAAGGTTGTGGAAGATCAGGAGATCGTAATCGTTCGCCGGCGTCGGGGCGGGGACGTGGCCTTGGTTCCGGCCGATGAACTTGCCGGACTGATGGAAACTGCGCATCTGCTGCGGTCGCCTCGGAATGCACGGCGATTGCTGACCGCTCTTCGGCGCGCCGAGCGCCGGCAAGGCAAGCCGCAGACGATTGACAGACTACGGCGGGAACTCGGGCTTGGGCAAGCCGGCTCCTAGAGACGCTGCATTCCACGCGGAATTTCGTGAGGATCTCCGCTGGTGGGTGGAAACGAATCGCAACGTCGCTCTCCGCATCTTGCAGCTCGTGGAAGATGCCCTCAGAGACCCATTTCATGGCATCGGCAAGCCAGAACCGCTCCAGCATGAACTCGCCGGCGCTTGGTCCAGGCGAATCACCCAAGAGCACCGCCTCGTCTATAGAGTAACGGCTAACCGGATCGACTTCATTCAGGCCCGCTATCACTATTGAGCAGAATGAATCGCTTCTTGCCCGTATAATAACCACATATGCAGGAGGTGAACGTCGGGATCGTCGGGCTGGGCAACGTCGGGATGGGGACGTTCACGATCCTTACTGAAAACGCCGATCAGATTGCGCTCAAGCTCGGCTTCCAACTGCGCGTCACAGCAATCTGCAGTCCTTCCATCCGCAGCAAGCAGCTTCCTGCCGGGTCCGACTCCATATTCCAGACTCCCGACTGGCGCGAGCTGGTTGCGCACCCGGAAGTCGATATCGTCGCAGAGTTGGTAGGCGGGACAAGCGTCGCGCGCGAGATCATCGACGCCGCGATCGAGCACGGCAAATCCGTGGTGACGGCCAACAAGGAATTGATGGCGTTGTGCGGCGCCGAGATCTGGGAACGCGCGATTGGCGCGGGCATCAACCTGGCGATGGAAGCGAGCGTCGCCGGCGGCATCCCCATCCACAGCGTTTTGCGCGAAGGCATCTCGGGCGATCGCGTCACCACGCTCTACGGCATACTGAATGGCACCAGCAACTACATTCTTACCGAGATCGAAAAGCGCGGCGCTTCATTCGATGAAGTGCTGCAGGAGGCACAACGGTTGGGGTTCGCCGAGTCCGACCCGAGCGCCGACGTGGACGGCTTGGACGCACGCTCGAAGCTCGCCATCCTGGCCGCGCTCGCCTTCGGCGAAAAGATCACGCCGTCCGATATTTACACCGAAGGCATCCGCCGCATCATGCCGGTGGATTTCCAGTACGCGCACCAGTTGGGGCACACCATCCGGCTGATTTGCGCCGCGCGCCAGACGCAATCGGGACTGATTCTTTCGGTGAGGCCGGCGCTCATCCCGCAATCGACCATCCTGGCCGGCGTGCAAGGCGCGTATAATGCCGTGTGGGTGCGAGGCAAGTACGGCGAGGACACGTTCTACTACGGCCGCGGCGCAGGGCCTGCGCCCACCGGAGTCGCCGTGGTCAGCGATCTGATGCGCGTCGCGCGCGAGATTCGTTCGGGAAGCCCCGAGCGCGTTTCACCCTTCGCCCACGAACGCCTCGGCGAGTACAAGCCGATTCCGGTAACGCTGCACCATTCCGCCTACTATCTGCGTTTCCGCGTCGAGGACCGGCCGGGAATCATCGCCCAACTCGCCGGAGTGCTGGCCGATAAAAAGATCAGCCTGGATGCAGTCTTGCAGATTCCCGCCCAGAACTGGCGCGATCTGCCGTTCGTCATCACGGTGGAGCCCACCTCCGAGCAGTCCGTTCGCGAGGCGCTTGCTGACATGTCTTCGCACGAATTTTTGCTGGAGCCTCCGCTCGCCATGCCCATGGAGAAATCATTATGAAAAAACTTGCTTGCCTGTTTTTACTCTGCGCCGCCGCGTTCCCGCAGGTGGCCGAAAAAGCCAACGAGGGTTATAAGACCAAGGAAGGACGCGAGAGGGTTGCGAAAACGCTCGCCGATCCAGCCCGCGACGAGCGCATGAAGCCGCGCGAAATCGTGGATGCCATGGGACTCAAGCCCGGAGGTGCAGTCGCCGACGTCGGCACTGGAATCGGATTCATGCTGCCGTACCTAAGCCACGCGGTCGGCGACAAGGGACAAGTATTCGCCGAAGACATCGCGCAGGATTTTCTCGACAAGGCGAAAACAAAGGCGACGGCGCAGGGCTTGAAGAACGCGAAATTCGTGCTGGGCACGGACAAGGATCCGAATCTGCCGGCCGACACGCTCGCGGCTGTGCTGGTCTTGGATGTTTATCATCACTTCGACTATCCGGAAGTGATGCTCGGCCACATTCGCGACAGCCTGCTCTCCGACGGCAAGCTGGTGATCGTGGATTTCTACAAGCGCAAGGATGCCATGCCCAACGGCCGCGCGTTGGAGCACATCCGCCTGGACGAAGACGACGTGATTCGCGAAGTAGAGGCGAACGGCTTCAGGCTGCTAACGCAGCATGAGCACGTGCCGAAGGAAAGCTACATCGCGATTTTCGGAAAGAAGTGACGCGCTCGTCCGTGGTGGTACGCTGTACCACATGGCGAACCTCACGAACGGACGGCGCGGCTTTCTACGCGGCTTGATGGCAGGCTCGGGACTGGCGGCGGCCGGCGCCCCGCAGACTCAAGCGCAAAACGTCGGTAATCGCGAATTCCGCTTCCTTCCCGAATACGCACGCGCGCAGAATTACAAATCGCTGAAGCAATCCAGCTTCGACACCACAGGTGGAAATCGCGATGCCTGGCCGATCGCGCCCGGCAGCGTCCGCGAAGTCTTCAACGCGTCCGGACCCGGCGTGATTACGCACATCTGGTTTACGATCGCCGCTCCGGGAGTCCAGCACCTGAAGGAGATCGTACTGCGCGGCTACTGGGACGGCAACGAAAGGCCCAGCGTGGAAGCGCCCATTGGCGATTTCTTCGGGCTGAATCTCGGCCAGTACGCGATCTATCAATCGGCCTATCTGGCATGCTCGCCCGGTAAATCGCTGAACTGCTACTTTGCGATGCCCTACAAGAAAGCGGCGCGCTTCACTGTGACCAACGAAGGCAAACAGAACGTAAATTCGTTCTATTCGAACATTGACTATCAAAGCGTTCCTTTCCCGCCCGCCGACAGCATGTATTTCCACGCGCAGTACCGCCAGGCTGCGCCTTGCGTTCCGGTCATCGCCGAAGGACCCAAAATTAATCTCGATGGAAAACTCAATTACGTCTACGGCGAGACGCGGGGGCGCGGGCATCTGATGGGCGTGACTTTGGGAGTGCTGCAAAATGCCGACGGCTGGTGGGGCGAGGGCGACGACATGATTTTCGTCGACGACGAATCGAAACCGCTGATCAACGGCACGGGTTCGGAAGACTACTTCCTGGGAAGCTGGGACTTCGGCGGCCGCGACGGCGCAATTCCGTTCGCGCACGATCAGTACGGCGCGCCGCTGATTGTCGCTCCCGAGCGCACCGGCGGACGTTACTGCTGCTATCGGTGGCACGGCGACAATCCCGTGACGTTCCAGCGTTATCTGAAGCACACCATGGAACACGGCCACGCCAACGATCGTGGCGACAATTTCTTTTCGGTCTGCTACTGGTATCAGACCGAGCCGTATACGGACTTTCCGGCGCTGGCTCCAGTGGCGGAGCGTGTGCCGAAAGTCTTGAGTAGATAGGAGCCACGGATGAACACGGATGAACACGGATTCAGCAGGCGCGGGTTTGTTACCGGAGTGGTTGCCGCTGTCACCGCTGCTGCTGCGCAGGGGGAGTTTGACGCCGATTTCGGATCTGCGATGGGCGTAGCGGACGCGATCCGGAAAAAAAAGGTTTCCTCCGTTGAATTGACCCAGCACGTGCTGCGCCGCATCGAGCAACTCAATCCAAGGTTGAACGCGGTAGTCCTGCGCTTTCCCGAAGAGTCGCTAGAGCGTGCGAAGCAGGCTGACGCGGCGCTGGCCAAAGGCGAGAACTGGGGACCGTTCCACGGCGTTCCCATCACGGTGAAAGAAAGCTACGGCATGCAGGGCGTGGCAACCACCGCAGGCGTTCCCGAGTGGAAAGACTTCCGTCCCAGCCGGAACTCGGCGGCCGTCGAACGCATGCTGGGCTCGGGCGCGATCATCGTGGGCAAGACCAACGTGCCAACGATGTTGGCCGATTGGCAAAGTTACAACCCGATCTACGGCACTGCGAACAATCCTTGGGACGTGAAGCGCGTGCCGGGCGGATCGACAGGCGGGGGCGCCGCGGCGCTGGCGGCAGGCTTCGGCTACCTGACGCTGGGCAGCGACATCGGCGGGTCCA
>Ga0209648_10000128_pt1 | contig 51115 bp, 56 predicted proteins | sample GraSoi2013_115cm_FD_185830 | JGI IMG/M metagenome (GOLD analysis project Ga0209648, IMG submission 185830) | Grasslands soil microbial communities from the Angelo Coastal Reserve, California, USA - Sample 9_17_2013_115cm (SPAdes) (version 2) | ecosystem: Environmental > Terrestrial > Soil >... | reverse complement strand
AACTTTACCGAAAACTTGGCCAGGCCCAGTGGCAAGGCGAGGGTCAAACCCACGGCAGGAAGGAAGCCTTGGCGCGTGAGATGCATCTCCCCGTCGTTCACGGAAAGGTCTCTTTCCCCGACCTGCGCATCGAGTACGCCAACCAGGAAATGGAGATTTGTCGAGTGGACCTGGAGCTCGCCACTGGCCACTATCATGCAGGCCATCTCGCGGAAAAGGCTCGAGTCGGCTTTCAAATCTACGCCCGGCCGGAGGACGCAGCTGGCCTGCGCCGCGTGCGCGACGATCGGGAGATCATGACCGCGATTCTGAGTTTGTGAATCATGCGCTTTCCTGAAACCAGCATTGAGAACCTCCTTGGCTTCGGTTATACCGAGGACGAGGCCCGCTTTCTCTATATCGTGGCCACCCACTCTGGGTATTTCTCTACGCGCCAGTACCTCACCTTCACGGGGGCCAAGAGCGGCGATAAGAGCATGGCTTTCACGCAAAAAGTGCTCGGAAAAGGACATGCCACCGCCCGCCTACTGCTTCGAAACGGACGCGTCTACCATCTTTTCTCTCGCCTTGTGTATCGCGCCATAGGCCGGGAAAATCTCCGCAATCGGCGTGAGCATTCAGCCGAACACATCCGCACGAAATTGGCGGTTCTGGATTTTGTCCTTGCGCACCTCGATTACCGGTATCTCGAAACCGAGACCGAGAAGGTCGACTATTTCTGCCGGAAGCTCTCCATCGGACGAGCCCTGCTTCCCGCTAAGCGGTACAAGGGAGCGATCCGGGAAAAGACCACGGACCGTTATTTCGTTGACAAATTTCCGCTGTTCTTCGTTGCTGAATCTTCCTCTTCTCCCTCTGTGGTCACCTTCAGTTTTGTCGATCCTGGGCTCCTCAGCCTCGCAAGTTTCGAGACTCATCTCTTCGCTTACAACAGTCTGTTTTCTTCTGTATCGGAGGTGAATTTTGTCTACATTGCCACGCGTCCCCAGCACTTCGCAGCGGCTCGGGGGCTGTTTCTGGGGATGGCCCCACGCACGACGAATCCCGATCCGGGCGTGGAAGGCCTACGCTATTTCCACTACCGGCATCTCTGGGAAGCCAAGCAATACGAAAAGCTGAGCGCCGAACAGATCGAATTCCTGAATGAAGCCACGAAACGATTCGATGATGCTCTGACCGGCATTCGATATCGCCAATGGTTGCATGGCCAAATCACGGCTGGCGCTGTCATAGAGGAATTTCGCAGGCTGGCGCCGAGGCGTGAAGTGTCGTTCCGCACTGAACTCGTGGACGGCCAAGCCGCCCTTTTTGAGGCGAGAGTCCCGGGTCGGAATCGGGAAGCCGTGGAGCCAGAGGTGACGGACAGCGTACAACCGACTTTCGGCTCAGCTTTCACACCAGCTTTCGAAGGGAACGCACGACAAATAGAAGAGAAATAACCAGATGCGTAACGCGAAGGCAAAGAATCTGCACGCGGGTAAAACACTCAGATGGGCGGGAGCGACCCCACTTTTGACGGCTTTGAGCCGCCCAAAGTTCTGTGGGGTCGCTCCCGCCCGCCCCGAGCCGCTCGGGGCCGTGTTTTGCCCGCGTGCATACGAAGATGTAATCAATCCTGAATGCGGAGCAAATGCAATTCCAGATAAAGAGAGGAGAGGATCTCGATGGCAGTACTGAAAGCACCACCCAGACAGCCCAAAACCACAGTTGTCCAACTACGGCTCGATGATGAGGCAAGGACAAAGCTTGCAAAGTATGCTGAGTTTCTCGATTGCACACCATCATACGTCGTCACCGAAGCATTGAAGCTTGTCTATAGCAAAGACAAAGAGTTTCAGTCTTGGCTCACACGCGAACACCCCAACAAGCTCGAACCAATGTCGAAAGGAGAATCGTTCCATCTGGAATTGAAATAAAGACCCATGCACCGCCGCCTACAAATCGGTACGCGGGAGAACCCAGCGTCGAATAGACGACCTGACTCACGCTCTGCAGTGGCTATCATCGAGGCTTCAAGCCCAGTAGATGTGGTGACTGAAGCCCAACCTAATCATCAGGGTGCCAACGAAAATTCCGCGCTGTCCCCGAATGCCGCACAACACGTGGCCACAGGGGGAGAAAACGCAGCGAATGTGGGCGCGGATACTTCAAGACGACGTGTGCCATTGCATGCGGAACGTGGACAGGCCTTTGAAGCCTTGATCAGTACAACGCAAGCCGCGAGGTTGCTAGGAAATCTTCATGTCAAGACCCTACAACGATACGCGCGGCTGGGTAGGATACCCGGATACCAGATTGCGGGACATTGGTATTTTCGTGAATCGGAGCTAGACGCATGGCTTCGTGTTCAGATAAATTCAAGATGCCAATCCGTCCGCTAGAACTGAGGAGAAGCGAGAGCCCAATGTTCAAGCGGATACGATATCAGCAAGGTTGCATTGCACGTGAAGGACGGAACAACGGCCCGGATGTTTGGATTTTTCGGTGGCGCGAGACGCAACCGGACGGGGAAAGAACAAACCGCAAGGTTGTCGTGGGGACGGTGGAGGAGTATTCCACCAGGTCTGCAGCTCAGAAAGCAGCGGACTCACTTCGAATCCACGTCAACAAGGAAACTCCTCGATCCTTACTTCAACCACTGACCTGCGAGCAGTTAATTGCTCATTACGTGGAGAGAGAACTGGCCGAGGACAACGACAAGAGGGCGTACTCAACAAAAGCGGCGTACAAATGCTATTTGGACAACTGGATACTTCCTCGGTGGCGAAATTACCTGCTGGCCGAAGTCAAGTCAGTTGCCGTCGAGGAATGGCTCGGCAACCTTCCAATGGCCGCCGGAACGAAAGCGAAGCTTCGGAACATCATGAGTGCCATTTTCAGTCATGCCATGCGTCACGAGTGGGCGGAGAAGAATCCGATCTCGCTTGTGCGGCAAAGCGCAAAACGTGAGGTTATTCCCAGCGTCTTAGACCTCGCAGAGATTAGCGCTTTGCTGACCGAACTCCAACATCCATACAGACAGATGGTTCTTCTTGCCGCGGCAACAGGCTTGAGGGCAAGCGAACTTCTCGGCTTGAAATGGCGAGACATCAATTTCGACTCGCTTGAGATCTCTCTTAATCGTGGAGTCGTACACCAGGTCATAGGCGACCTCAAAACGGAAGCCTCACGAAAGCCACTGCCGCTGGACCCGGACTTGGCTCAATCGCTTCTAGCATGGCGACGAATGTCGCCGTTCGATCGCGAGCACGATTGGGTGTTTGCGAGCCCGGCACTGCGGGGCAAACAACCTTACTGGCCCGAGAATCTCTTGCGTCGACACATTCGCCCCGCGGCCAAGCGGTGCGGTATTAACACGCCGATTGGTTGGCATACGTTTCGGCACAGCTATGCAACTCACTTGAAGGCGAATGGCGAGGACGTGAAGGTCGTTCAAGAATCTCTACGACACGCCAACAGCCGAATAACCCTCGACACTTACACGCAAGCTTTGACGCCTGCGAAGAGAGAAGCGCAAACCAAAGTTGTCAGAATGATTTTGCCGAAGCGGATTCAAACTGCTGAGGCGGGAGGAGGGAATTGATTCTTCTTAATGTTCCTTTTTGTTCCCACACCGGAAAGCCATACTTTCGTAAGTGCTTGATTAGGAATGGCGGGGACGACGAGACTCGAACTCGCGACCTCTGCCGTGACAGGGCAGCGTTCTAACCAACTGAACTACGTCCCCGCTGAAAGGTGAAGCGTCACAATGGTGGGCACTGTCCGATTTGAACGGACGACCTTTCGGGTGTAAACCGAACGCTCTAACCGCTGAGCTAAGCGCCCTTACCCAATTCATCGTACAGGAAGCGGCAAGAAGCGTCAACGCACGGGCAAATGCCCTTGTTCGCGCTGGGGAACGGCCCCAGCAGTTTCCAGCGATATCCAGGTTGCACGGCGGCATTCCTTGGGATCGGCGCAAGATTCAAGAGAATTGGTGCGCCCTGACAGGCGGGAATATTTGCGCGATTTCGCTCGGTTCCTTGCACTTTGGTGGCACAGCCAGTAAACTCACTCTCTTGCTTTGGTGTAAAGGAAACGCTTGTAAATGCTTCTCTTACGAGACTTTGTAGCGCACATGGCCAATGAAGTTGTGAAACGCCTGGTCGAAGGCGGGCACATCGAGACAAAGGCGGCGCCTGCCGTGGCCAACCGCGTTCGCCTGCGGATGCTGGAGGAGCTTACGGTCGAGGACCGGCTCAACGAGGAAGTGCGTCAGATCTTGATCGATCATCAGGACGAGATGCGGCGGACCAGCGTCTCTTATCAGGAGATGTACAAAAAGGTGAAGCAGCAACTGGCCAGGGACCGCAAACTGATCCTGAGATAGAAATTGGAAAATTGAAATTAGGTAGGATGCGAGCTACCAGGACGCGGACTCGCAATGTTTAGACAGAGAAAGGGAAGATGCGCCTTACCCGCGAAAAAATCATACGGCTGTCGCACCAAATAACGGACGTGCTCGTCGAAAGCCAGGAAGTGGAATTCATCGACGACCGCGACACCATTCGTCAGCAAGTAGTGCAGATTCTGACGGCTACGCTGAAAGACGAAGAGAAAATCGAGTTGGAAGTGCGCAAGCGAATCACCTCGCAGAAAAAAGAAATCCTGGAAGGAAGCGAGGAGTGGGATGTCCTTCACAAAAAGTACTACCAGGATGAGCTTCGCCGCATGGGCATCGGCGCGGCTCCTGACGATCGTCAGCGCTCTTAACTGCTGGGAACTTGTGGCCAATTTACAGTTGTCAGTTGTCAGTGAAGAAGCCCCTGGGGCGACCGGGGTATGCGCCTTTGCCGGAGTTACCAGACATTGTTGTGTATATTGAAGCGCTGGAGCGCAGGATTCTCGGCGAGGTGTTGGAACGAGTCCTGGTGGCCAGTCCATATCTATTGCGAACAGCAACGCCCCCGATTGAACAGACCCAAAACCACACGGTAAAAGCCATCCGGCGACTTGGAAAGCGGATAGCTATTGGGATCGACAACGATCTTTGGCTAGTGTTCCACCTGATGATCGCGGGGCGTTTGCATTGGAAGGAGCGCAGTGTCACGGCGGATGGAAGACGCGTGGTGGCGGCCTTCTATTTCCACACCGGCACGCTTACCCTCAGCGAGGCAGGCTCGAAGAAGCGGGCGTCCCTGCACGTGGTTGCGGGAGAAGCGGAACTAGCTCAGCTTGATCCTGGAGGGATCGATGTGCTGGCGGCAGGGCGCGAAGAGTTTGCAACGATTTTGACTTCTGCCAATCACACGTTGAAACGGGCGCTGACGGACCCGCACTTATTCAGTGGAATTGGTAATGCGTACTCGGACGAGATTTTGCATAGCGCGAAGCTTTCGCCCGTGATGCTGACGCAACGAATGAAACCAGAAGAGATCACCCGATTGTACGAGACCACGAAGGAAACCCTCAAGACTTGGACAGAGAAGCTGCGCGCAGAGACGGGCGACAAATTTCCGGAAAAGGTCACCGCATTCCGTCCCGGAATGGCGGTGCACGGGCGTTACCGACAACCTTGTCCGCGATGCGGTGCGAAGATACAGAGGATTCGGTATGCGTCCAATGAGACCAATTACTGCGCGCGTTGTCAAACGCGAGGAAAATTGCTGGCCGATCGCGCTCTCAGCCGACTCTTGCGCGAAGACTGGCCGCGGTCTCTGGAAGAAATGGAAGAGCGCCGGGCCAAGTAGTGTTGCTTATGTGACGGCGGAATGAAACAAAACCGCGCGGTGTCTAACCGCCCGATGAAAAGAAAGAACAGGCCTGAAGACCCGCCACTACACGATTACGGCTGTGAATCCGGGCGGCGCTTGAGCGTCGGGCGATCGTCGTCGGTGCTATTCGGGTCGTTGCCATTCGGCTGCTTTTTGGATTGCTCGGTCTTGGTGCGCAGAGTGGGCTTGCCAGGACCGTTGTCTGAAGCTTTGCGCGAGAACATAATGTTGCGCAGGCGCGCTTTCACTGAGTCGAATTCCGAGGTGGTGACGAGATATTCCTGTTTTGCGGGCAGGATGCGCGCAATTTCCTTTTGTGTATTCTCGATACGGTCCGGAGTCGGGGGATGCGTCGAGAAGACCTTGGGGATGGTGCCCGGGCGGCGCTTCTCATCGGCCTGAATGCGCTCGAAGAAGGTTACGTAGGAGTTTGGATCGTAGCCGGCCTTGTACATGTACTGCAAGCCAAGGAAATCAGCTTCGCGTTCGGCATCGCGGCTGAACTTCAAAAACGTCAAAGGGATCGTCAGGTTCAGACCCTGATACATGGCGTAGCCCGCCATGCTGTAAGGAATAAAGATACTCCCAACCATGGCTCCAATTTGCATCAGTTCGCCCTTGGTGGCGTTTTTTGTGCCATGGCGTGCAGCCACGTGGGCTATTTCGTGCGCCATAACGCCGGCGAGTTCCGATTCTTCCTGGGCGCGGAGGACCAAGCCACTGTTGACGTAGAAGAAACCGCCGGGCAGCGCGAAGGCGTTTACTTCATCCGAATCGATGACCTTGATGGTGAACGGAACCTTTGCATCGGAGTTGCGGACCAGATTCTGGCCGACGCGATTGACATATTCGGTGACCACCGGGTCATCGATTAGCTTCGAAGAGCGTTCGACTTCCTGAGCCAATGACTTGCCGAGGGAGATTTCCCGGTCGAGCGAAAAGAAGTTCACGCCTTTACCGACGCTGCGATTGCCGATAGCTTCAACGTCTTCCTTGGAATTCTTGGGAGTTACAGTGTCTTTCTGCGGCACCGGCTGGGACCCTGTTTGCTGCTGGGTCTGCTGCTGAGTTTGCTGTTGAGCAGGCGGCGTTTTTGCGGGATCCTGAGCCGGGGGCGGGGGATCTTGACTTTGTGGGGCGGCAAGTGCCGAACCCGCTGCAAGTGCGCCAACCAAGGCCAGCTTCAGGGTATGCCCGAATATCGCTTTCATATGGTGTACCTCCGCCTACCCTAAGATTATACACCCGCAATCCCCAGGCAGGCACCCACGGTGCTTCATTGACTACGATGTTAGACGGTGCCAGAAGGTTTTCTATTCCCGAGGATTTCCCGGACGAATTCCGGCGGGGGAAGCAATTTTGAGTGCCGGTAACGGGTGTCGCCTGTGGCAAGATCAAGCCTTGGCGTGCCGAGTGGGTACCCCCGCCTTGAGGGGGTGTTGACACACTTCGTGTGGCACTCTACAGTCAAAGTTAGTCCCGTATGAGCGCCTCAAAGATCCAGATCGGCCAACTTTGGAAGAAGAACGGCACCAAGGACATTTACTTGGTGACGCGGCTGTACTCCGAGGCCCTAAATACCATGGTAATCCTGCGCAAGTCCGGAGCCGAGGACGAGGCGCAAATCCGTGTCCGGGTCGAGCGCGCCGGGGGGGGGCAAACCATTCCCGGGTTCTCTCCGGCACAAGATGACTAGATGTTCTGAGCTTCAGATCGACCGAACTTCCATTTTTACAACATCATCCACTTTCATCAGTTCCTTCTGCAGAAACGGCTCGCCGTACTTTACGCCAATCAATTCACCGTAGTGGCGGGCAAGCTGGTTCATTTGATCCTCGAGGCGGTCGATGGCAAGGAAGACCCTTTGTTTCTTGTGGGCGGCGGCTGACTCGCCCTTCTCAGGCCGGAACTGAGAAGTAAAGGTCAGGATGGCTTTGCGGCGCTGCTCATATTGAGCGGTGATGTCCACTACAAAAGTGGGGCGAACGTCAGCGAAGGAGAGCGAATAGAGGATTTTGAATGGACGGTAGGCTTCGCCTTCGATTGACAGCTGTTTCAGACCGCCGAGAAAGCACCCCTCATAACCGAGCAACGAAGCATGGTAGTGGTCGGGATGGCGAGCTTCCCAGTAGGGAAGTATGACAGTTTTGGGGCGAAGGTCTCGGATGACGGCAGCGAGGCGCAGTTTGTGCTGCCGGGAGGGCTGCACGTCGGAATCAGGCACTCCCAGGGTGCCGCGCCACTTGACGGCGAGCAGCTTGGCAGCCTTGGCGGCTTCTTTGGCTCGGATCTCGGGCGTACCGCGCGTTCCCATTTCTCCGGCGGTAAGGTCGAGGATTCCGGTCTTGTATCCGCGCTGCGCCATCTTCAGCAGCGTGCCGCCGCAAGTGAGTTCCACGTCGTCGGGGTGGGCGGCGATGGCCAATAGATCGAGGTTCATTCTTCCTCCTGAGTGTGGTGATTGTAGGGTAGGAGAGACGTTCTTGTCTGCCCTCTGTAAAGTAGCTGAAGCAGAAAATTGGGCAGGCAAGAGTGCCCGGCCTGCGAGAATGTGCTACGGTTTCAGGTCCAAAGATGATGGAAGACGGCAAAAAGGCGGGGAAGTCGTTGCAGGGTCGCGTGGCGCTTGTGACCGGGGCCGCGAAGCGGCTAGGGCGAGCGGTAGCGTTTCGGCTGGCGGAGGAGGGCGCGAACGTGGTTGTGCACTACCGTTCGTCAGCGGCGGAGGCGCAGTCGGCGGTCGCCGAGATCGAGAAATTTGGGCGGCAGGGCTACGCGATTGGCGCCGATTTAGGCAGCGTTGCGGAGATCAAGCGGCTTTTTGACGAAGCTGCAAAGCAATTCGGCCGGCTGGACATCCTGGTCAACAGCGCAGCAAATTTTCTTCCATCGAGCATCGTTTCCACCACCGAAGAAATTTGGGACGGCTCGCTCGATTCGAATCTGAAAGCGCCGTTTTTCTGCGCACAAGCGGCGGCGCCTCTGCTGCGGCGAACATGCGGGACGATCGTCAATTTTGCTGACACCGGCGGTCTGCTCGGCTGGCCGGGCTACATTGCATACTCTGTTTCGAAAGCCGGGTTGATGATGCTGACGAGAGTCCTGGCGAAAGCGCTGGCGCCGGAAGTGCGCGTGAATGCCATCGCCCCGGGAACGATCACGATGCCAGGTGATCCGCCCGAATGGGAGGCGGACTTCATCAAGCACACATCGCTTCGTCGCACCGGCAAGCTATGCGACGTAACTGATGCCGTCTCCTACCTGGTGCACGCGGAGTTTCTTACCGGGCATACCTTGGTTGTTGATGGAGGGCGAACGATAGAGTAGAGAATTAGTGGAAAGATGGCCTGAAATGTTGCAGGGAAGTGCAACAAACCTTTCCACGGTGTATTCTATTCTCCTCATCATTCGCAAAAGACTAGCCGCGCTTGCCGCGGAACCTGCGGAAAATCGAAAGAAGAGGAACCAACCGAAGTTATGGATAACGAGATATCGACCCAGCCGCATGGCATGGAGGACGTAGAGATTCAAGAATGGCTTGAGTCGCTGGATTCGGTCCTGGAGTCCAGCGGCCCCGAGGTAGCAGCGGAAATCCTCGAACGGCTCCGTGCCCATGCCACGGTCAACGGCATCGACTTGCCGTTCAGCGCAAATACGCCTTACGCGAATACGATTCCCGTGCGCCTGCAGCCCCTTTTTCCAGGCGACCAGGAACTGGAGCGGCGCATCAAGAGCCTGATCCGCTGGAACGCGCTGGCCATGGTGGTGCGCGCGAACCGCGTCGAACACAACATCGGCGGCCACATTTCCACGTACGCTTCGGCGGCAACACTCTATGAAGTGGGTTTCAACCACTTCTTCCGCGCGCGCACCGAGGAGTTCGAGGGTGACACGGTTTATTTTCAAGGGCACGCCTCGCCTGGAATTTATGCCCGCGCGTTTCTGGAAGGCCGGCTCAGCGCGCAAAAGCTGGAGAATTTTCGCCGCGAACTGAAGCCCGGCGGCGGGCTTTCCTCCTATCCGCACCCGTGGCTGATGCCCGATTTCTGGGAATTTCCGACGGTTTCCATGGGGCTCAGCCCGCTGATGGCGATTTATCAGGCGCGCTTCAATCGCTACCTCGAAGATCGCGGTTTGAAGTCTGCCACGGACGCCAAAGTGTGGACGTTTCTGGGCGACGGCGAGACGGACGAACCGGAATCCCTTGGCGCGATCACTCTGGCTTCGCGCGAGAAGCTCGACAACCTGATTTTTGTCGTCAACTGCAATTTGCAGCGCCTGGACGGTCCCGTGCGCGGCAATGGACAGATTATTCAGGAACTCGAATCCGCGTTCCGCGGCGCACGCTGGAACGTCATCAAGGTTTTGTGGGGAAGCGAGTGGGACCCCATCTTCGAACGCGACACGGAGGGCCTGCTGGTCAAACGCATGGGCGAATTGGTGGACGGCGAATATCAGAAGTTGGTGGTCTCCTCCGGCGCGTACGTTCGCGAGCATTTCTTTGGCAGCGACCCGCGTTTGCTGAAACTTGTCGAACCGATGTCCGATGAGAGTTTGCGCAGACTGCGCCTTGGTGGGCACGATCCGCGCAAAGTCTATGCCGCGTACAAGGCGGCTGTGGAACACAAGGGCTCGCCGACGGTGATTCTCGCGCGCACCATCAAAGGCTACGGGCTCGGCGAAGCCGGCGAAGGCAAAAACGTCACGCACCAGCAGAAAAAGCTCAACGAAGACGAGTTGCGCGAATTCCGCTCGCGCTTCGGGATCCCCCTGAACGACGAGGATTGCATCGAAGTTCCGTTTTACCGGCCGCCCGAGGACAGTGTCGAGATTCAATATCTGCGCGCGCGCCGCGAAGCGTTGGGCGGCTACGTTCCCAAGCGCAGCGTTCGTACCAAGCCGTTGGCCGCCGACCACGACGAACTCTTCAAGGAATTCCACGAGGGCAGCGATGGCCGGGAAGTTTCAACGACCATGGCGTTTGTGGGAATGCTCCGCAAGATGCTGAAGGATCCGGAAATCGGCAAGCTCGTCGTGCCCATCGTTCCGGACGAAGCACGCACCTTCGGCATGGAGTCGCTTTTCCGAACGGCCGGTATTTATTCCAGCGTCGGCCAGAAGTATGAGCCCGTCGACGTAAATACGCTTCTCTATTACAAAGAAGCGAAAGACGGCCAGATCCTCGAAGAGGGCATCACCGAAGCCGGCTCGATGGGATCGTTTATTGCCGCGGGATCCGCGTATGCCACGCACGGCATCAACACGATTCCGTTCTTCATCTACTACTCGATGTTCGGATTCCAGCGCATCGCGGATTTCATCTGGGCCGCGGCCGATATGCGCACGCGAGGCTTCATGCTCGGCGGCACGGCGGGGCGCACGACGCTTTCCGGCGAAGGCTTGCAACACCAGGATGGCAACAGCCATGTCCTTGCGCTGCCGGTCCCGAACAACAAAGCGTACGACCCGGCGTTTGCCTACGAAATCGCCGTGATTATTCAGGACGGAATTCGCCGGATGTACAAAGAAGGCGAGAATATTTTTTACTACATTACGGTGATGAACGAGCCCTACGCGATGCCTCCCATGCCGGGCGACGTGAAGGGGGGGATTTTGCGCGGGATGTACCGTTTTCGGCATGCGACAAATCCCAAATCGAAACTGCGAGCACAATTATTTGGCAGCGGCGCGATCCTTAACGAAGTGCTGCGGGCGCAGGAGATTCTCGAAACAAAATACAGCGTGGCCGCAGACGTTTGGAGCGTGACCAGCTACAAGGAACTTTATAACGATGGCATTGAGACCGAGCGCTGGAACCGTTTGCACCCGGGCGAGAAACCGCGCACGCCGTACGTCGCCAAATGCCTTTCGGACGCTCCCGGCGTGCTGGTCGCAGCCTCCGATTACTTGAAGACCTTGCCAAACATGATCAGCAAGTGGATGCCGCGGCGATTAGCGTCGCTTGGCACCGATGGCTTCGGACGCAGCGAAGGCCGCGCCGCGCTTCGCGATTTCTTCGAAGTGGACTCGCGCTTTATCACGCTGGCCACGCTACATGAACTTTTCGCGGACGCCAAAATCGAGCGCTCCGTCCTCGACAAAGCCATCAAGGATCTGGGCATTAATGCCGACAAGCCGAATCCCGTTACTTCCTGATCTCGGTCCTCTCGTGGAAGGGAATCATCCGCGGGCGTTGGCTTGCGCCGGTTTCTCATGCGCCTTCAAGGATTTCTGAAGGCTTGATCCGTCCGGTAGCTAATTGCGCGATGAGTTCGCGATTCGCAGCCAGAAAATCGTACGTTCCCAATTCTTTCGGCAAGACCCAGGCGATTTGCTCAAATGTGCGCGGGACCACTTCCGATTCACCGATTGTAGCGGCAAAGAATCTGATTTCCAGCTCTTCTGGCGTTCCCGCATAGTGATGACGGACGCGGCCCAGCTCAACACTTTTCGCCAGGGTCGCGCCGAGCTCTTCCTGCAATTCCCGAGCTAAGGCAACCTCTGGCGTTTCAGTGTCGCGAACCTTCCCGCCGGGAAATTCCCACTTCAGGGGGGAAGTATCGTTCTTCCGCCGCTGGCCGATCAGCAATCGGCGGTCGCCGCGTTCAATGACTGCCGCCACTACGGTTATCATCTCTCTGCGTTCCTTAGCTTTGTCAGCGTCTCCGCGTTATCTTCTTCTTGGTCTTCGTACGCGCCTCGATTTTGCGAGTGCAGCACATTCCACAGTTCTCGCGCGCCCTCGACGAGCGGCGGCCCAGGCGTGTTCAGCAACTCATCGCTGATCACGAAGACCTTTCTGTCTCGAATCGCGGGCACATCTTTCCATGCCGCCACTTTATACGCCTGCTCCGCGTCAGCTTTCCTGCCCGTCGCCGCCCACGCGAGGACGATCACTTCAGGACGTGCCGCCGCTACCTGGGCGTCAGTGATCTTTTGGCCAGCGGGAACCACCATCTCGCCTCCGCAAATGTTCACCAATTGCGCTACCCATGCCGGGGAACTGATTCGCGGATTCGGCCAGGCCTCGCAATAAACGCGCACCCGCTTCTTGCATCGCCGAGCTTTCTTCTCGATTTGCGAGAACGCGCGGCGTATCTTTTTCACCAGCATCTCGGCACCGGCCGCTCGTTGCGTAATCCCGCCCAACAGTCGAATGTCAGCTTCGATATCAGCGAGCCTCCGCGGGTTCATTGCTAGGAAAGAGAAGGGTTGTGTGAGGAATTTTCCTACCGTCTCCTGTTTGTACGGCACTGAACCAATCACCAACGTCGGCCTCAGGTGCAGAATTTCATCTGCAGATTCCCCGTACCAGCAATCGCCAAGCTTTGGAAGTTTGGCCACTGGCGCGATGTCAGCACACCACTTCGTCACACCGACCAAAGCATGCTTCGCTCCAATGGCGCATAGAATCGACGTCGCGCTCGGGGCCAATGAAACAATGCGTAATGCTGGTCTTCGACTGGTTTTCATAGCTCCCCGGAGAGAATAACAGACCGGGATGGTTCAACTGCTCTTAAGCATGCCGATTGACTCGGCGCCACGATTGTGTTGCACTTCGTTTCCTAATTCCAGGAGGCTTATGCTGCGCGTCTATCTTTTTGCCCTCAGCTTGATTCTGCCGATCTCCACCCTGGCTCAGACTCCCTCTACCGCGTCCAAAGCCGAAGTCGTGAACTATCATGCAACGATCGAAAATGTGAAGTATGTCTTCGGCGTCGCGCCCCCGGTAGCGCGCCTCCGTCCAGGAAATATTCTGGACGCCAATTCGCTCGACTGCTTCGGCAACGCGCTGCAAAGACCGGGCGATACTTTTGCGCTCGTCAAAGGCGATAACCCGCTCACCGGTCCCTTCCATATTGAAGGCGCGGAGCCCGGCGACACCCTGGTTGTTCATATTCTCGACCTGCAGGTTGATGGCAAACAGGGTGTGGGAACGTTCTCACCGGGATTCGGCGCCATCAACTCCACGCACTACACGCCGATGCTCGAAAAAGAGGCCCTGCCCGAAAAAATCTGGTTTTACCCGATCGACCATGCGGACCACACCGCAACGTTTCAGGCCCTCGATTCGAACTACAAGGTGAAGATTCCGCTGCATCCCTTCCTGGGCTGCATCGGCGTCGCGCCCGCGAACGGCGAAGCGCGGAGTTCCATTGTGCCCGCGGAATTCGGCGGCAACATGGACGCTCCGGAAGTTTCTGTCGGAAACACGCTCTATCTTCCTGTGAATGTATCCGGAGCGCTTTTTTACTTTGGTGACGGCCACGCGGCCATGGGTGACGGCGAGATTGCGGGCAGCGCCATTGAAGTTCCCATGAAGGTGCGGCTGCAATTCGACCTGGTAAAAAGGAAGCACAGCGGTTGGCCGCGCTTCGAAAACGAAAAAGAAATCATGGCCACCGGCATTTACCGCCCTGTTGACGACGCGGTCCGGATAGCTTTCACTGAACTGGTTGCCTGGATTCACGCCGACTACGGCCTCTCGAATCTCGATGCCTACGAGCTGCTTTCGAAAGTCGGTAAAATCCACCTGACCGAGATGGTCGATCCGAACTACGTCGTGGTCGCCTCTGTTGAGAAAAAATATCTACCGCCAAGGAAGTAGGTTCGATTTCTGTAAGCGATATTCCAGTGGATTTCCTCCGCTCCATGGCCCCTGCGCCTCTGCGTTAGGCTTTCCTTGTTTATTCTGCGTTGCAGTTCTAGCGCTGCCTTTGGGATACTTTCATAGATGTTCAGCGAAGCCGTTCTCGATCATTTCCGTAATCCCCGAAACGCAGGCGAACTTCCCGGGGCGAGCGTAACGGTGGAAGTCAGCAATCCCGTTTGCGGAGACATCCTCAAGCTATCCGCCCGAATCGTGGATAGCCACATCGTCGAAGCGCGCTTCCTCTGCCGCGGTTGCACCACTGCCATAGCCTGCGCCTCGTTCCTAACAGAACAAATATGCGGGCACACCTTCGCCGAAGCCAGCAGGCTCACGCCGGAATCTCTCTCGAAATCTCTCGGGGACTTGCCGCCAGCTACATTCCACGGTGCACAGCTCGCCATCGACGGGCTGAAAGCCCTGATCGAAAACTCACGCTAAGGGTTCTTCTTCCGTTGGCCACACGCCGTTCAGGCGCCACCCAACTCTTTGTGCATCGTTTCCGGATCATTCAGATTCAGCACGCAGCCCTCCTCATTCGTGCGCACCTCGTCGATTTCCCCTTTGTGTGCCCATACGACGGCGCGCGCGCCGGTCTCGAGAGGGGCGCGAAGCAACTCGTCATATAGAGTTGCGGAAAAAATCACCGGATGTCCGCGGCGTCCCTCATAGACAGGCAAAACGATGGGCGCCTTCGTCTTATAAAACTGTTCGATTAAATCCTGAACCAACACGCTGCTGATCAACGGATGGTCGATCAGGCAGAGCAGCAAGCCGTCGGTCCCTGTCGGCAGGCTGCGTAGCCCCGCCTGAATGGAAGTCAACTGTCCTTTTTCCCATTCGTGATTGATCACAATCTCATCGGTCTTGAGGTTCACTACTTTTGAGATGGGTTCCGCGTGCGCGCCGAGCACAACCCGCCGCACGCCAATTTCCGGGATCGAAGTTACTTCCAGCAAGTGTTCGAGGAATGGCCGGCCCTGGTAGGGAAGCAGCGCTTTGGGCGAGCCCATTCGGCTCGAGGCCCCGCCGGAGAGGATGACGGCGGCGAGCATGTGCTCCCTTTCAGCGCTTGCCCGCTTGCAAAATAGGGGAAGCGTGCGCTTCGTATTTCAGTTTCTTGTGCGCGGCGGCCAGCGCGTTCCGGCGAACGGCCACCAATTCCGCCGCGATGCTCACGGCAATCTCTTCAGGCGAGAGCGCGCCAATCTCCAGCCCCATCGGCGCGTACACGCGTTCGAATTCTTCCGGCTTGTAGCCGTCATTCTCCAGCGCCTTGTACACCGACAAAACTTTGCGTTTGCTTCCAATCATTCCCAGGTAACGCGCTTCCGTGCGCACCGCCCAGGCCAGCACGTGCATGTCTTCTTTGTGCCCGCGCGTCACGATCACGAGATAGCTGGCTGCATTCGGATGAATTTTCTCAAACGCGTCTTCGTAACTTGTGTAAATCTCTTGCGCCATCGGGAACCGCTCTTTATTCGCAAACGATTCGCGGTCATCCACTACAGCGATGCCGAAACCCGCCGCGGTAGCCGCCCTGGCAACCGCCATCGAGACGTGTCCGCCACCAAAGAGGTAGAGCATCGGCTGCGGAAGAATGGGTTCGACAAAAACTTCCAGTGTCCCGCCGCAAATTAAGCCGTTGTCGTAACTCGCTTCATTGTTTAGATTGAAGACCATCTTGCGCGGCGCCTCCAATTGCATCACTTCCTTCGCCGCCGCCCAGACTTCCGCCTCCACGCACCCGCCGCCAATGGTTCCCGCGATCGAGCCGTCTTCGCGCACCAGCATCCGCGAACTCTCGTAGCTCGGGATTGAGCCGTTCGTATGCACGATCGTCGCCAGCGCCGCGCGCCGCCCGGCCCGCCTCATCCTCACGATTTCTTCAAACAGGTCCACGCGTTGCCTCTGCCCTCAGCCTACGGCGCAGGTTGCTCACTGTCAATGCGCGGCGCTTTCTGGACACTACTTCTACTGAGTGCTACCTTTCGAGACCTAAATGACAAGCGGGAGGTTTGATGAAAGCCATCGTCTTTAATGTGCACGGCGGGCCCGACGTGCTGAAATTCACCGACGCCCCCGATCCCGTTATTCGCTCGAACGAAGTTCTTGTGCGCGTGAAGGCTTGCGCGTTGAATCATCTAGACCTGTGGGTGCGCCGCGGCATCCCCAGCGTCCCGATACCTCTTCCGCACATTCCTGGGAGCGACGTCGCCGGCGAAATCGCACAGATTGGCGCCGACGTCTCCACGGTGCGTGTCGGCCAGAAAGTAGTTCTCGCACCATTGGTTAGCTGCGGCAAGTGCCCGGCTTGCGTAGCTGGCCTTGATAACCACTGCCGTCAAGCCACTAACCTTGGCTATATGATCGACGGTGGCTGTGCCGAATTCGTTCGCGCTCCCGAAGTAAATTGCCTGCCATACCCGGAAAATCTTAGCTTCGAAGAGGCCGCTTCGATTCCCCTGGTGTTCCAAACCGCCTGGCACATGCTGATCGCTCGAGCCGAACTGCAGCCCGGCGAAGACTTGCTGATTCTCGGCGCGGGTAGCGGTGTTGGCAGTGCCGCTATTCAGATCGCAAAGTTTTTCGGTGCGCGTGTCATCACTACTGCCGGGACCGATGAGAAGCTGCAAAAAGCCAAGCAACTCGGCGTCGACTATCTAATCAACCACAAAACGCAGAAAATCCGCGACGAAGTCCGCCGCATCACCAATAAACGTGGGGTCGATGTAGTTTTCGAGCACGTCGGTACTGCCACTTGGGATGATAGCCTCGCCAGCCTCACTGCCGGAGGCCGCCTCGTCACTTGCGGCGCCACCACGGGCTACGATGCCAAGATCGATCTCCGTTTCCTTTTCAGCCGCCAACTTTCGCTCCTCGGCTCCTACATGGGTACCAAGTCGGAATTGCAAACGGTGATGAAGCTTGTCGCCGGCGGCAAACTAAAACCCATCGTTGATCGCGTTTTCCCGCTGGCCGAAGCTGCCGCCGCCCACGCCTACCTCGAATCCGGCTCGCAATTCGGCAAAGTCGTCCTCAAGGTTTAGTTCTTCCGAATATCTGCTATCCTCTCGTCCTGTATCTTTATAAGTGTTAAAAGCAGCGGGGAATGGCCAGCCTTCAAGCGCATCTTGCGGTGTGGATCACCAAGTGGCGCGTTAAGCGTCGTTTGAAGGGCGTGCGCGATTATCGCGTCGCGCGCAAAATTCTACGTCCCGATCCGTACAAAGTTCCGCCAACAGTTCAAATTTCTCCCACTCATCTCGGGGGTGTCCCCGGCGAACGTCTCGAAGACCCGTCCCCTGGCAGCATCGTGCTCCTTTATCTTCACGGTGGTGGCTATTTCGGTTGCTCGGCGGAAACGCACCGTCCCATCACCGTTTACTATGCGACTCATGGGTTTCGCGTTTTTGCTCCGGACTACCGTCTTGCTCCGGAAAATCCTTTTCCAGCTGCCGTTGAAGACGCCGTTGCTTTTTACCGTGCTCTTCTGACCGCGGGATATCTGCCTAAGAACATAGTTGTCGCCGGCGAGTCCGCTGGCGGCGGTCTTTCACTCTCGCTCATGCTCACGCTTCGCGCCGCAGGCGTTCCGCTTCCGGCAGCCGCGGCGCTCTTTTCTCCCTGGACCGATCTCGCCGCCACGGGTGACTCCATTCGGACCAATACCAGCCGCTGCGCCATGTTTCATGGCGCCGGAGTTGCCTATTCGGCGCGCTACTATCTCGGCGACACCGATCCCCACAATCCGCTCGCCTCTCCCCTTTACGCCGATCTCCGCGGCCTGCCGGCGCTTCTCATTCACGTTGGCGCGGAGGAAGTTTTGCTCGACGACTCCACGCGCCTCGCTGAGCGCGCCCAAGCTGCCGGCGTTCGTGTCGAGCTGAAAATCTGGCCTGTCGTTCCCCATGCTTGGCAGCTTGCCCCGCACCTGATTCCCGAAGCTCGCCAATCGCTTCGCGAAAGCGCCGCATTTTTCCGCGCCCAAGTGGTGCCCGCGGAGTCAAACAAGGAAGTGATGACACGCGCATGACCGACCCCGCCGCTCCATCAACAAGCTCCGCCGTCACCAATGTCGATGTTCTGATCGTCGGCGCCGGTTTCTCCGGCCTGTGCATGGGCATCAAGCTTCTCGAAGCCGGCATGAACTCGTTTCTCATCATTGAGAAGAGCGCAGACATTGGTGGCACCTGGTGGGAAAATCGTTACCCCGGCTGCGCCTGCGATATTCCTTCCCACCTTTACTCGTTCTCCTTCGCTCCTTCCACGGAATGGACCCGCATGTATCCGGGCCAGAAGGAAATCCACGATTACTTGAAGAGATGTGTCGAGCACTACGGGCTTGCTTCGTATCTGCGCCTTAATACTCGGTTTCATGAAGCGATCTGGGACGAATCCGAAGGACTCTGGAACGCAACAGCCGGCGACGGGATGCGCATTCGCGCCCGCGTGCTGGTCTCCGGAATGGGCGCGCTGCATGTACCCCATTATCCGGAGTTGAAAGGCCTCGAACGTTTCCAAGGTCCCGCGTTTCACTCCTCATCTTGGGATTACAGCGTCGATCTCACCGGCAAAGATGTCGCCGTCGTGGGAACCGGTGCAAGCGCCATCCAATTCGTCCCGCAAATCGCGCCCCGCGTCGCCAAGCTTTACCTTTTTCAGCGCACTCCGCCGTGGGTTGTGCCGCGCCTCGATTTCGCGTTCAGCGAAAAATGGCGGCGGCGCTTCCGTACCATCCCCGTCACGCGCTGGGCCTTTCGCCAATTGCTTTTCTGGCGTCAGGAATTTCGGGTCTTCAGCTTTCTTGGTAATCAGACTTTTCGCAAGATGGTCGAAGCCATCGCGCATCGCCACGTCGCTCGGAACATCGAAGATCCCAAGCTTCGCGCCGCGCTCACCCCAAGTTATCACCTCGGCTGCAAACGCGTTCTCGTCTCCGACGATTACTATCCCACGTTCAATCGTTCGAATGTGGAACTGGTCACCGGAGGAATCTCTGAGGTGTGTTCGCAGAGCATCGTCACTCGTGACGGCGTCGAGCGTCCTATCGATGTCTTGATTTATGGCACCGGCTTTCGCGCCACTGAGCCGCTTATTGGCTGCCGCGTGGTGGGGAAGGGCGGTGTGGAAATTCACGACGCCTGGCGAAGCCGCATGAGCGCCTATCTGGGCGTCACCGTCAGCGGCTTTCCTAATTTCTTCATCCTTCTCGGTCCCAACACCGGCCTGGGGCACAATTCCGTGGTCCTGATGATCGAGGCTCAGGTTCGCTACGCTATGAATTGTTTGAAGCTGATGCAGCACAAAAAAGAGCGTGTTCTGGAAGTCCGCCCCGAAATTCAGCAGTCCTTTGTCGAAGAAATCTACCGCCGTATGGCTGGCACCGTCTGGCAATCCGGCGGCTGCAAGAGTTGGTATCAGGACCAAACCACCGGCGAAATCACCACCCTCTGGCCCGGCTCCGTCGTCTCTTACCTCCGCCGCACCCGCTCCGTCGCCCCCTCCGACTACTTCATGACTTCGTGAGCGCGGTGTTAAACGGAGTCCGACGGAGTTTCTTTACCTCACCATTTGCCTGCGGTAAGATCAATCGGAGGGCCGAATCGGCCATGCGCTACACGGTCATACTTCAAAAGGAAGACGATGGCGGATACGTTGTTACCGTCCCCATTCTTCCCGGCTGCGTTTCGCAGGGGGACACTCGCACAGAGGCTCTACGAAATATTGAGGAAGCCATCGAACTGTATGTCGAGGATATGCGAGCCGCAGGCGAATCTGTTCCTGTTGAGGACGAGAGAACATTTGTTGAGGTCAATACGCTCGCCCGATGACCAAGCTTCCTACCGACCTCTCGGGACAGGAACTCATTCGAATCCTAACTAGACTTGGTTTCACAGTCCAGCGTCAGCGCGGCAGTCATATCATCCTTCGCCGCGATTCCCCGTTCGCCCGTGTCAGCGTTCCAAACCACAAAACGCTTCGACTCGGAACTCTTCGCACCATTCTTAACGAGGCCGGGCTCTCCGTCGAGCAGTTAATTGCTCTTCGGTAGATCAATTATCGTTTAGTCTTGCCGATTTGTCTCCTCTGTTGTGCTGTGCGACAATCAAATTACGGAGAACCATGAGCACATCACTCGGCAAGCATGTCACACTGACCAAGCCTGATGACTTCGGCAGCCTCCTACAAGACGAAGGCATCATTTTCACGACTCTCGATAAGGCCGTGAACTGGGCGCGCAAGAGCTCCATCTGGCCGCTTAGTTTCGGCCTAGCCTGCTGCGCCATCGAGATGATGTCCATGTCTGCCTCGCGCTTCGATGTTGCGCGGTTCGGCTCCGAGGTTTTCCGCCCCTCGCCCCGCCAGGCTGACCTGATGATCGTCGCCGGCCGCCTCTCGCAGAAAATGGCGCCCGTGATCCGCCAGCTTTACGACCAAATGCCCGAGCCCAAGTGGGTCATTTCCATGGGCGCTTGCGCCACTTCCGGCGGCGTCTTCAACAATTACGCCATCGTGCAGGGCTGCAACCAAGTCATTCCCATTGATGTTTACGTTCCGGGATGCCCGCCGCGCCCCGAAGCTCTTCTCTACGCTATCCTCCAGCTTCAGAAGAAGATCGACCATGAGAAGGGCTCTTTCAAGCGCGCGCTGAATCTTTCGTAGTGGCGCGGACTTCACTCTGTGCTGTTTCGGATGAGAAAATCTAGACCACCGCTCGTACTCCTTTGCGCACTCTTTTCTATCCTGCCTCTGCCAACTGGCTGTTGCATTGTTTGTGACCCTAAGCCGAGACCACTGCTCACCTCCGGCTACACGCTGGTTTGGTCTGATGAGTTCAACAGTGCCGATGGATCTGCCCCGGACTCTTCCAAATGGACGTACGACACCGGCGGCAAAGGCTGGGGCAACAATGAACTCGAGTGCTATACCAATCTGGCGCAGAATGCCCAGGTGAAGGGCGGCAATTTAGTCATCACCGCGATGCACCATCTCGCTTATGCCTGCGGTGACGGCAAAACGCGCGATTACACCTCTGCACGCCTTAAGACCCAGGGCCTTTTCAGCCAGGCTTATGGCCGCTTCGAGGCGCGCATCAAAATTCCCGCGGGGCAGGGAATGTGGCCCGCCTTCTGGATGCTTGGCAATGACGTCGGTTCCGTCGGCTGGCCCAAGTGCGGCGAAATCGACATCATGGAAAACATCGGCGGGGAGCCCGGCACGGTTCACGGTTCGCTCCACAGTTCCAGCACTGTTTCTCGAACGAGCGACTCTACCGCGTCGTTCAGCCTGCCTGTGGGCCAGGATGTCGCCGCCGATTTTCATCTCTACGCTGTCGAGTGGGAACCCCGGACAGTTCGCTTCTACGTCGATTCGAATCTGTACGCCACGTTCACACAATCCCAATGGCCCGCCGGCGGCTCTTGGGCCTTCGATCACCCCTTCTTCATCATTCTTAACGTAGCCGTCGGCGGCAGTTGGCCCGGCTCGCCCGACAGCACCACTGTCTTCCCTCAGCATATGTTAGTCGACTACGTCCGCGTCTACGCCAAGCAGTAGTGCTGTAGCGCACCCCTTAAGGGTGAGGCTTTTCTTCTTCTCGCTCTTCCTCGATTTTTCTATGCGTACTCTGTGTTTCTGCGTTTAAACTCTTCTTCGCACTTTGACAACAGAAGGGGACCCTTCAATGACCACATCACCCGATCCCGCCCACCAACTTCTTCGCCACTCCGTAGCCACAGTTGCGTACCGCGGCGGCAAAGCCCTTCGCGGCTCCCCGGACCACTTCGCCAGCTTCCACATTGGCGATAAGACCCGCACTCCCGCGCAAATCCTCGCGCACATGGGCGATTTGTTTGATTGGGCGCTTTCCATCGCCCAAGGGCAGCAGACATGGCACGATTCCACTCCGCTTCCGTGGAATGCCGAGATCGAGCGATTTTTTGCGGCCGTGAAAAAATTCGACGACTATCTCGCTTCTGACGAACCGCTCCAGGGGCCAGCCGCAGGCCTCCTCCAGGCTCCGCTAGCGGACGCCCTCACTCATATCGGGCAGATCGCCATGCTCCGCCGTCTAGCCGGTTCCCCCGTCAAAGGCGAGAACTATTTCAAGGCGGAGATCGCCGTCGGCCGCGTCGGCCTCGAGCAGTCCGCTCCCCGACGCGAATTTGAGTGAGTCTCTTCACTAGGCGGGTCGTACTGGGGTCACTTGCGCCGTTAGGATTTTCCAGTCTTCCCCATCGGGAACAAGGACAAAAGTCATTCGCTGCATCCAAGAGCGCTCCATGCTGGCCAACAAGGCGTTCTTCCACAGAACGGTAGCAACGAACACATCGGTTGTTTGGGCGAGCGTTGCTTCGACAACGTAACTGGCGTTCTTCTTGGCGTAAGGAGCAAAGAGCGTTTCAAAACAACGGTAAATCTCTTCGCGACTCCATCGCTTTCCAAAAGCATCGATAAACTCCGCATTGTCCCCCAAAAAGAAGATCAGTTCCTCCGAGTTCAGCCACTTGAGCCCGGAGAGAAAGCCATCCAACGCAAGTAGCGGGCTCACTTTGGCTGTAGCCTGATATATTGGCGCAGGCGTTTTTCCGAGTTGCTCTTGAATCGGGCCCGACTTGAGGCCCCGTGCAACCAGGATTTGAGCAGCCATCGAAGCTTCCGCCCGCAGAATCGCAATCAATAAGTGTTCTGTTTCGACCCAGCGGTGCCCGAGCCGGTCGGCGGTTTCTCCTGCAAGGTTCAAGATCTTTTTGCATTCGGTCGTAAGCGGCACTTCCACAGAGGTCGAAATGCGCTCGCGCGGCGTGATCCGTGCTTCGATTTCCCTGCGAATTTCTGCGTTGACGTTCTTCTCTCCCGGAAACCACTTTGTCAGCGCGCGATCTTCCCGCAGGAGACCCAACAGCAGGTGCTCGCTCTCGATGTAAGGGCTGCCATATTGACTGGCTTCATACCGCGCAAAGAAGATCACGCGCCTAGCCCGCTCTGTGTAGCGTTCAAACATGATTGTATCCCGTAGAGATTCTATGTCCTACATCTCGCTGCGAGCAACGACGTGATCTGCCACCTACGAGCTTGAGCAGTCTCCAATGCCGCCAACCCGGCGATATAGCCCCAATGGCTTCGCGCCACAATTTCACGCTATCCACTGCTTTCACTCTATGATACGCTGGGTTATAATACGCGACGTACTATGAAAGAGATTTCAGTGCTCGCTTACTCTCTGTTGGGCTTGCTTCATCAGCAGCCTCGCTCCGGCTATGACCTCCGTAAGATTTTTGCCAATACTCCCATGGGCACGTTCAGCGACAGCCCAGGCGCCATTTATCCTGCCCTGCAAAGGCTCGAGAAGCGGCGCCTCGTTTCCAGTCGCGTCCACCCCTCTCGCGGTATCCGGCGGCGGCGTCTCTATCGTCCGACGTCCTCCGGCAGGCGCGCTTTCAAGGTCTGGCAAACAAAATCGATTGCCAGAGATGACGTAGTCCACCGCGCCGATGAGTTGATGCTGCGCTTCAGCTTTATGGACGAAACTGCTGGCTCAGCCCAGGCCATGCGCTTCTTGAAAGCGCTCACCAAGGAATTGGCCGCCTATATCCCCAATCTTCGCCACTTTCTCAGAGTCCAGGGAGCAAACATGCCGCTTTCCGGCCGCCTCGCTCTGGAGAGCGGGGTCCGCAGCTACGAAACTCTGCTCCAGTGGACCAGAAGCGCTCTCGGGATTTACACGCGAAGAAGGAAGAAAGGAGCTCGAAAATGAAACTACGCGTTGCACTTTACTGCTTGCTTGGAGGATTGCCTCTCACCATCCCCGCTCTCGGCGCCGGCCATTTCATTTGGTGGTGGCTCTCCGGAATTCTCTTTGCCGCATCATTTGTTCCCGCGGCGCTTTTCGGACCGCGGAGAATTTCCGGCCAATTCGGCGTCATCGTTCCCGTTTTTCTTATCGTTACCGCGCTCTGCACGTGGTCCGAGGCGCTGATTTTCGTGCCCGGCTACGGCCAGCGCGCCACTGGCGACCTCTCTGGCTCCGCCTTGATGTATCTGATCGCCGCCGTCGTGCTTGCTCTTCTCGCGTCGTTGCTGAAATTGTCAAAACCAGGCGAACCCGCGCTTCCGCATCGCTCTTTCGTTTCCGCCGTGTTCCTGATTTTGCTCTCGGGTTTCGCTTACCTCATCTACTATCTGATTTTCGGCTCAATCACTTACCAATTCTTTACCAAAGGCTACTACCCGGAAGCCACTCAAGCTGTCGCGCGCCTCGGTCTTTGGTTCTGGGGCATCCAGCTCGCTCGTGGCGTGCTGATGACCCTCGCGGTTGTTCCCATCATTTACACTCTGCGCATGAAACGCTGGCACGCCGCCATCGCCGTTGGCAGCATCATTTGGATCTGTGGCGGCGCGGGGCCGCTTCTCCTTCCCAACGCTTTCATGGGAACTACCCAGCGCCTCATTCACACCGTCGAAATCTTCACCCAGAACTTCCCGCTAGGTGTCACAGCCGTCCTTCTCCTTCGTTCCAAATCCCTGCCGCATGAAGCGCTCCCTCCGGCCGCTTCAGCGTTTACCGCGTAGCATGTCTCGCTCACAGCTTTGACTGTCCGCGCCCAGCCTTCTCGCGCCTGGCCCCGCTTCAAAATAGACTGTGAACTGAACCATACCGTGCTATAGTTGCAACCATTATGGTTATCTCAGAACGTTTACGCGCCATCCGCGAGCAAAAAGACCTTTCGCAAGGGGACATCGAGGAGCGCACTGGCCTCAAGCGTTGCTACGTTTCCCGTGTGGAGAACGGCCACACTATTCCCAGCATCGAGACGCTGGAAAAAATGGCCCGCGCTCTCGAGGTTCCAATGTACCAGCTTTTTTACGACGGGGAAGCGCCTCCGCAGCCCCCGTCGCTGCCACCAGGCATGCCCGCCAATAGCGACGAATGGGGCAGCTCCGGTGAACCGGCAAAATTCTTTCAGCGCCTCCGCCACCTTCTCAGCCGCCTCTCCCCGGACGACCGCAAGCTAATCATGCACCTGACCTTTCAGATGGTCCGCAAAAAGCGCTCCTGATTCTTTACCTGCTGACCGTCTCCGGTGTGAAAAGCGTCGCGGCCAAGCCTGTCGGTTTCCCCGCTCGCAAGTACAAAACTCTGAGCCTTCAAGGGAAGCGTGCGAAACAGGGCGGTCGACTCGAGCAGGAAATCAATAGCCTTAGGTGCTTCAACCGACACCTGGGCACCAACATTCTCTGAAACCAAAGTCCCTTGGCGTAGCATCATAGAGTGGATGGTGGTGACTATGCCTAGGTACACGGCGTCAGTAGTCTGCCTAGTCCTGACTGTCCTGACTTGCGGCCTTCCAGCTCTGGCTCAGTCTCAGCAGCCCGACCAGCAATTGTCAGGAAGCATCAGCGGAACAATTGTGGACCCAACCGGAGGTGCCGTCGTTGGAGCCCGGGTGAGACTTTCACGGGGAGACCAATCCCCAGACCAAGAAGTGTTATCCGGCGACGATGGACAGTTTTCCTTTGCAGACGTCGCCCCCGGGTCCTTCCAGCTCACGATTACGTCGGCGGGCTTCGCGACGCAAGCATCGTCTGGAATCCTGCCCTCAGGCGAGAGTTACACTGTCCCGCAGATCGCCATGGCCCTTGCTACCGCTGTTGCTGAGGTGCATGTCGTCCCCACTCGCATCGAAGTGGCGGAAGACCAGATCAAGGCTCAAGAGAAGCAGCGGGTTCTCGGCGTTGTTCCCAATTTCTACGTTACCTACGAGCACAATGCAGCTCCTCTCAGCCCGAAGCAAAAATTCGAGCTGGCCTGGAAGACCACAGTGGATCCAGTCTCGTTCGGACTGACCGGGGCCATTGCGGGAATTCAGCAAGCGCAAAACGATTTCAGTGGATATGGACAAGGCGCACAAGGTTATGGAAAGCGCTACGGCGCCTCCTACGCCAACTTTGTTGCTAGCACGTACATCGGAGGCGCTATACTGCCATCGCTCCTGAAGCAAGATCCACGTTATTTCTACAAGGGAAGCGGTAGTAAGCGGTCGCGAATCCTGTATGCGATTGCCAATTCCGTGATTTGCAAAGGCGACAACGGCCACTGGCAGGCAAATTATTCGAGTATCGTCGGAAGCTTGGCCGCTGGCGGTATCTCTAATCTTTACTATCCAGATGAAGATCGCGGAGCGGAATTAACCTTCGAAAACACACTCATCGGCATTGGCGAGTCGGCTGCCGTCAACATCCTGCAAGAATTTGTCATCCGCAAGCTGACGCGGAATATTCCTAAACAGCAACCGGCAAATCCCTAAAATCACGCCCGATATTCTTATTGATCCCCGCTTCGACCGCTTCCCGTCTACGGCCCCCTTGGGCGCGGGACAGGAAACGAAAGAGCCATCGGCATGTGTTTCAAAGGCCATGGAACGAGTAAGACCGGCACCCGAGTCACCCGCGCACGCGAATTCGTGTTAACGTCTTGCTTCCGGGCCACCGCCCTCTAACCCTGGCCGCTGTGGGTGAACAACTGACGGAGCAAAGCAGCAATTCCAAAAATAAGGCTGAAGGAGGCGGAGAATGAGAGCGATTCTGTTCTCCTTGGCGATCTTACTGATGGCCGGCCCCATGCCGGCCCAGCAAAGGAAACGCATTATTCCCGTCCAGCGGACGTTTATTCCGGACGAGCCTTTGGTCTGCACCGCATTTGATGCCATGGCGGCTCGACTGGATGCCGTTTACAGAATCGAAGAAATCAGCAGGAGCGACTACGACGACGGCGTGAAAAAGTCCCGGGATGGCGCCGAGGAAGAAGGCGTGGATTATTACATCGTCGAAAAAGAGAAATACCAAAGAATTTCTCAGCGGCCGGATAAGCTCGCTGAGTTCATTCGTTGGTACGTAGTGCAGGGCGGACGCGGGCAATTGGAGACCGCCAACACCGAGTGCAGCATCGAATTATCGGAAAAACTGGAAAAGTATTCGGGAATCTACGTCCTTCGCCGCTTACAAGACGCGATGACTGTTGCGCAGGCCGAGGGGCTGCTGGCGGATGTGGCTTTGGCAGGTCAGGATGCGGTGATAAAAGCTCTCTTGGAAAGTGAGGCAGTGCGCAGCAAAGTCGTGGACCGCTACAACAAGCTGGTCGAAAGCGTCAACGCATACAATAAGGCGGTGAACGATCTCGTTGTTACCGTGAATACGGCCATGAATGAACCGAAAGGCTCCAAGCTGGCGCCAGCGTTGAGTTTCAACTTTGTTCGCCTGCCACCCATCACCTGCACGGGAAGCCCATTCGCGTTTACCAATTCGACCGGTTACATGACTAACGTGCAGACCATGGCCAGCGCCACCACGACGATGCAATGTGAGTAGGCGTCGGAGCCGGTCCCGTCTTGTCGTTATTTCATGACCGTCGCCGTGCCGCCAGCCCAATCCAGCACAGTTCCTGGGGCGTTAGCTTCTTTACGGACGTAGCCCATTCCAATGATGCGCGGTGCGTCCCAAGTCCGCGCGGCGCGCGTGACGTAGCCCACTTCTTTGCCGTCGAGAGTAAGGACCGTGTCCGGCTCGAGCACGGCATCGCCGGAGAAAACCAGTTCGACGCGGCGGCGGTTGACCTGGCCGCGGGAACGCACACGCTCGACGATTTCCTGCCCCGTGTAGCAGCCTTTGGTGTAGCTGATGTGACTGTCCTGCAAGCCTGCTTCGTGAGGGATTTGTTTTTCGCCGAAGTCGTAGCCGAACCATGGGACGCCTTGAACGAGGCGCGTTGCGCTTAGCGCCGCGTATCCGGCCGGGCCGCCGCCCTGCTTTCGCGCGGCTTCCAAGAGAATTTGCCAAAGGGCTGGCAGATTTCCAGTTTCGGTGAAAAATTCGGCGCCGGGAACTCCACCGGGAGAGCGCTTCGAGACACCGCAGGGAATTGCCCCGACAGCGCCATCGTGGCAGGAAAGGTCGTCAAACTTGGTGACGTCGATGCCGGAAAGCTCTTGCACAAGCGTGGCGGCCTTCGGACCTTCGAGCGCCAACGTGCCATAGCGCGGCGTCTCATCGGTCAGCGTGACGTCGTCCATGATGATGTATTTGTCGAGCCACTCGATCAAACGCTCGCGAATCATGGCATAGGAGACGCAGAGGAGGCGGTCGGCAAAAGCATACGTTTCGATCTCCGCGAGAATGTGTCCCTGCGGATTCAGCAGCAGCGAAACTATGCCTTGGCCTGTGTCGAGGTCTTTGATGTTGTTGGTCAGGATGGCATTCAGGTAGCGCACGCGGTCGGGCCCGGTGAAGGAAAGGTAGGCGCGGTAGTTCTTGTCGATCAGCGCCACAGTGTCTCGCGCATGGCGGTACTCGGCAGCCTCGTCACCAAAGTCGTCGGGCATCGCACAGCCGAACCAGACGCCCATCGCTGCGCCGGCGGCGGCGTGCGTCGCCGCCAGCGGCGTGTTCAGAGATGTGCCTGTCGCAGCCGTTTGCAAGAGTCTTCGTATCCTCCAGCATTCATTCTAGCAAAGGGCGGCATAGGGAGCATGCCGTGGAGCGCCTCAAAGTGGAGATAGGTCGAGTGCGGCATGGTGAGACAAAGTAATCCGAGGCAGAGACGGAGCGCCGGCCGCGAATCCCTGCATCCCGCGATGATATACTCCCCTTATGAGCGACGGCCGAACGGCTCTCAATGCCACCACCGGCGGATTGATCCACATCACCATTCCTGTGGGGATGCTCCAGTGCAATTGCTCGATCATCGGCGATCCGGCCACGCGCGAAGCGTTGGTGATCGACCCGGGCGACGAAGTCACACGCATCCTGGACTTGATCGGGCGGCACCGGCTGATTGTGAAAGCCATTGTCAGCACGCACGCGCACATCGATCACGTCGGCGGCTTGAGCAAACTGCATCAATATACCGGCGCTCCCGTGCTGATGCACCGCGACGATTTGCCGCTGTATCAGGCCATGGACGAGCAAGCCGCGTTCCTTGGGGTACACCCGCCTGACCTCACCGAAGTCGATCAATTACTGAAGGAAGGCGACGTTCTGCGCTGGGGGCAGTTCGAGGCTCAGGTCATTCACACGCCGGGCCATACGCAGGGCAGCGTGTCGCTTTATCTGCCGCACGACGCGGGAAAGATCACGGCCGCTTCTGGACCTAAGAAAATTGTCGTCAAAGACGAGGCTGGTGACGAGATCGCGCTGACAGATTTGTTAAACAAAATTGCTTCCCGAGAGGGCACGGTGGAAGGCATGCCGCAAGAGGAAGCAGAGAAGATCGAGCCTCCCGCGCCGCAGCTTTTCTCAGGCGATACACTTTTTGCCGGCAGCATCGGCCGCACCGACCTGTGGGGCGGTTCGATGGAACAGATCATGGACTCGTTGCGCTCAAAACTGATGCACCTGCCGGACGAGACCATTGTTTACCCCGGCCACGGCCCCGTCACTACGATTGGGAATGAGCGCCACTCGAATCCCTTTTTGCAGCCGGAATAGATATTTCCGAAGCTGGCCACCGCTTTCCAATTTCAACTTTCATAGTCTTAACTCTTAGCGAGGAGGTGTAGTTTTGAATTTCGAATTTCGGTTTTCGAGCTTCGGGTTTCCATTTCGAATTTCAATTTTCCAATTTCAGCTTTCCTTCTTTGCCCGGGCCAGGCGTAGCTCTTCCATCACCGACTGAACCAATTCTTTGGCGTGCACCAGTTCCCGGTTGATGATGCGCAGGTCCATCGCCGGAACCGCCGGATTGCGCTGGCTGGTACAGTAAACGCCGTGCTGGCCCACAAGTACGAGCGCGTTCGTCAAGCGGTCGAGTGACACGGCCAGCCGCCCCCGATCGCGTCCGAACATCTGCTCGTAATGCTCCAGCTCTTCCCGGTGCTCCTCGAATGCCGACATCATCTGGCTCCCTCGGTAACACGTACAGTTTCCGCTTTAGCAGGCGGTCCGGTGGTTGTACCCCTTGGAGTTCACCTGACTCCCGAAAGCGGAGTTGCATATCGGGCACACGCCGCTCGCTCCAAACTTTACCGCATCGGACACGCGGAACATAATTCGTTCATACCATATCGAAGTGTTGCCAGCCTTTGGTGTGGCTTGTGGTTCGAATGCGGCAGTGATCACCCAGTCCCTCAAAAGCTTGGGAAGGGATTGGGCTGGAGCAACCAAATAATGCGACGTTCCGACCTGGTTCAGCATAAGGAAAGGGAAAAGGGCGCGTCCACGCGCACTTCTCAGATTGTTTTTGGCGAGAGGCAGCACCTTCTGCGGGTACTCGATTCGCTCGAGGGTACCGACCTGCCGATCGCACGGTTACAGCAGGAGCGCCGCATTCTGGAAGAATTGATTCACGCGCGCACGCGCGATTTGAATCACATCAACACCGCGTGGGACGAAAAGATTGGCTTGGTGCTCAGCTCTGACGCCAAGCCGGAAATGCTGGAAAAACTGGTGAAGCAAGCGCCAGAGGAGGATTTTTATTTGCTGCGTCTGATCAGCGAGCATCCGCGTGCCAACGCGAAGACGCTGAACAAACTCGCGAAACATCCGTATGGCGCAATTCGCGAAAATGTCGCGCGCCATCCCAACGCGGACGCCAACACCTTGACGTGGCTGAGCCGGGACCGCAGCCAGCCGCTCTGGTATCTCGTAGCCTTCAATCCCAACACGCCAACGCCGCTGCAGAGGCGGTTGCGCGACCGGCTCAAGCGTCTCGGCGAGAATCAAGCCTCCAAGTAAGATTCGCGTCGTTCCCCGCGATGGTATTTCACAGTTCTTCTGCTGTTCTCCGCGAGAAATCGCGCGTTATCTCTGGCCGTGTGCGGCCAGCCGGCCCCGCAGCCCATCCTCACAGCTTGAACTTCATGGCACGGAAGACGAAAGATGTTCGGCCTTTCCAGAATGCAGCTCGCCTTTCGTCGTCTGCGTTTTTCCGGACTTCAGTTTGTCGGAACACCAACCTGCCAAAGGAGAAAACTCAGCCTATCAGTAAGCTCCTCGATGGTTTTGTTGACGGGGCGGCCGCCGGAGTGGCCGGACTTGGTGTCATATAGGACCAGGATGGGATGATTCGAACCGCTGGCGGCTTGCAGACGCGCAGCCATTTTACGGGCGTGCAAGGGAGCGACGCGGGTGTCGCCATCGCCGGTGACGAAGAGAGTGGCAGGATATTTTGTGCCGTCGACGACGCGGTGATAAGGAGAGTAGGCATAGAGATACTTGAATTGATCGGGATTTTCGGCGCTGCCGTATTCGGACGTCCAATACGGGCCGTCAAGAAATTTTTGGAAGCGCAGCATATCCAAGAGCGGATAAGCGCAAACGACGGCGCGGAACATCTCGGCGTGCTGGGTGATCGCCGCGCCCATCAGCAACCCTCCGTTGCTGCCGCCCGTAATGGCGAGGCGCGACGGCGTGGTGTATTTGTTGACGATCAGGAATTCGGCAGCTGCGATGAAGTCATCGAAGACCGTCTGCTTTCTTTCGAACATGCCGGCGCGGTGCCACGCCTCGCCGAATTCACCCCCGCCCCGAAGATTGGCGTTAGCTACTATTCCGCCATGCTCAACCCAGACAACCAGGAGCGGCCAGTAGAAGGGAGTCGTGCTAACGTCGAAACCACCGTAGCCAGTGAGAAGAACGGGGTTCGAACCGTCCAGCTTCAAGCCTTTCTTGTGAAAGAGAAACATGGGGATGCTGGTCTTGTCTTTGGAGGGATACCAGACCTGTTCGATTTGGAAAGCCGACGAATCGATCTGGACTTTGTCTCTCGCCCAGACCTCGGATTTAGCCTCGCTGACGCTGTAGTGAAAGATGGCGGGGGCGGAGTCGTAAGATTCGAATGAGAAAAAAAGCTCCGGGCTTTCCCAACGCCCCGACGTGGCGCGCACGGTGCCCAGCGACGGAAGAGGAATGGATGATTGGACCTTGCCATCGGCGCCGAACACCTTCAATTCGGAGGAAGCGTTATGAGTGTACTGGCCGATGAGCTTTCCGCCGGAAGCGGCAATGGCTTCGAGATGAACGCTGGTCTCCGGAACCACTTCTTTCCAGTGCTCCTGTTGTGGCGTCGCAAGGCTCGTCGAAAATGCGTGCCACTGGGGCGCGTTCCAGTTGCTCAGGATGAAGAGGCGGTCGCCAGCGAAAGTGGAGAAAAAGAGTGCCTTCTGCCCGCTGACGGCGGCCACGACCGGGCCTTTTTCTTTCATGTTCTGAACGTAAATTTCAGTCTGTTCGGATCCAGAGCCAAATAGGACCTGGTAGACGAGATAGTCGCCGTCCTCCGACAGTTGGAGGAGAAGGATTTTGTCTTTACCCAGATCCTTGCCGAAAATCACTTGGTCCTTGGCGGGATTGTCGCCCATGCGATGAACGAAAGCGCGAGGGCCATCTGACGTAACAAAAGAATAATAGACCGTCTTGTTGTCTGGAGCAGGCTCCACAGAAAAGTACTGCCCCTTGGGAAATGCGTCGGGGAGAGTCTTCTTGGTATCGACATCCATCACTCGCAGAGTGATTTCATCCTGGCCGCCATCCCGCCGTCCGTAGAAGACAAATTTGCCATCGCGGCTCGCATTTTCAAAAGTGACGCTGGCGGAGTGATCGGCGCTCCAGGGAAGGGGATCAATCAGCAACTCGTCTGCAGCGTTCAGCGAGCGGCGAATATAGAGCTGCATCAGGTCTTGATCGGCCAGCCGCTTGCGGAAAAAATAGCGTCCCCCTCGTTCCACAGGCGCTTCAAAGGAATCGGTGTGGAGCAGCTCACCGAGTCGTTTGCTGAGTTGCGCGCGGCCTGGGAGATTCGAAAGCGCAGCGGCGGTACATTTCTGTTCGGCGTCGATCCATGCGCGCGTCTCCGGGCTGTTTTGGTCCTCCAGCCAGCGGTAGGGGTCAGCTACGACCGCGGTGCCGTAGGTGTCCTTCGCCGAATCAATTCGCGCCACGGGAGGACACTTCGGTGGCGAAGCAGGCTCCTGCCCGTGCGTAGAAGCCGCAATTTGCAGGGTCATCCCGAGTAGAAGTGTTCCGCGAAGCAGCAATCGAAGTGCTCGGACTCCATTTGGGTCGACGCGCAAAAAATTGTTCAATCTTGCCTGCACGATTCCTCCTCTGCTTGGGAAAGCGGATAATATCACCGAATCTCAGTTGGAGCCGAGGCCATCAATAGTAGAATCGCCCGGAGCGATTTTTTGCACACGAATTCCTGATTCCTAGGTGAGCATGGCGGCGAACAACACTCCAGCCACTGGTGTGATTCGATTTCTGCGGCAATTCAAGCTGCGCGTTCTTTTTTTATCTTTTGTAGTTGCCGTGCCGTGCGTGTGGCACCGGCGGATTGAAGCCGGGGATCTTGCGAGCCACGTGTACAACGCATGGCTGGCGCAATTGATCGCCAAGGGACAGGCGCCGGGGCTGTACATCGCGAAGCAGTGGAACAATGTGCTGTTTGATGTCCTATTGCTGCGAACGGTGAATTTCGTTGGATTTGCCGCCGCGCAGAAAATTGTAGTGTCCCTTTGCGTGCTGGTTTTTTTCTGGGGCGTTTTCGCGTTTATTCGAACAATTACAGAGCAGCCTCCCTGGCTTCTCACACCTTGTATCGCTATCCTCGCTTACGGCTATTCCTTCAACATGGGCTTCATGAACTATTATTTGTCGCTGGGACTGGCTTGCATTGGGTTGGCGATTCTCTGGCGTGGACAAGGAATCGACTGGATCGCTGGCGTGCCGCTTGCTGCACTGGCGTTCGTGGCGCATCCCATCGGTTTTTTGTGGCTGGTTGGCACGCTCGCTTACGTAAAGGTTCGAGAGAAATTACCGGGCTGGTGGAAATTGGCGCTGCCGCTCGCAGCGGCGAGCAGTTTCATCGCGCTCTTCTGGTATGCGTCGCACAGGCCCTCGCTGCTCGCGGATTGGGACCGCGGACCGTTTTACCTTTACAACGGCGCCGATCAACTGGGGCTCTACGGAAAACGTTATTTCATCCTCGCCGCGGCTGCATTCTTATTCGGCGTCACTAGCGTGGCGATGGATCTTTACGCGCGGCGGCGCGAGGGTTCTTCCTGGAAACCATTCGAATTGTCTTTTGAATTGTATGCAGTAACGTTTTGCGCGACGGTCCTGCTTCCCGAAAACCTGCAGCCTTCCATTTATGGCGGCTGGATTGGCCTGCTCGGCTCAAGGCTTACAACGATCTCCGCCATTTTAGGACTTTGCTTTCTGGGGAACCTGAAGCCACGAAAATGGCATCCCGCCGGCTTCGGCCTCTGCGCCCTGATTTTCTTTACGTTTCTTTATCAAGATACGGGCTGGTTAAACCGCCTGGAAGCCAACGCGGAGGAGTTGGTAACTGGCCTCACGCCGGGGACACGCATCATCGCTACCGTGGACTCACCGGCGGGCTCCCGCATCTTGTTCATTCACCATTCTGTGGAGCGCGCGTGCATCGGGCACTGCTTTAGCTATGCGAATTATGAGCCTGCTTCCGGAGAATTTCGCGTGCGTGTTCGAGAAGGAAGCCCCGTGGCCACTTCCTCCACGGAGGCCGCCGAAGACATGGCGTCCGGCGAGTACGAGGTCGATGACACGGATCTTCCCATCAAGCAAATTTACCAATGCGACGCCAGCGACCTGACAAGACTGTGTATCCGCGACCTAAAGGCGGGGGAAATGAATGGCCGGCTCAGCTTGGAACTTCCCTCTCGCTGACGTCGAGGGCTATGTCAGGAAACAGGCTGGTCCCTGCTAAATTTGTGATAAGTTTCTTCTCGCCAGACCCTCTGAATCTTAAAAAAAGAAACCGATCGCCTTTAGAGTGAGTCTCATGAGCAAACGAAATCGTCGGGCCTTTCTTCAAGCTTCCACAGTCGCACTGGCGGCTGGCTTGAGCACAGTGCACTCCGCGTTCAGTAACAGCGTTCCTTCGGGCCGTGCAACCTCGGCTCCGAGCTCAGAACAGATTGCTCAAACATTGCCAGAGAACGAGGGGAAGAAGCCGCTGCGCCTCGGCCTGATTCTCGGCATCGGCAGGGACCCCAGTGATGCGATCTCCAAGGTCCACGACCTTGGCCTGCCGACGTGCCAAGTGTTTGTCGACGAGATCGATTCTGTGCTTTCGGGACGCTTGCGCGAGGCGCTCAACAAATACCAGATTGAGGCGACTTCCCTCGTTGTGGGCGGACCGGGACGCGAAGTGTGGGACTTCTACGAAGGGCCGCTGACCATTGGTTTGGTTCCGCACGAGACGCGAGAGGCGCGCATTGCGCACATCAAGAAAGCCTCGGACTTTGCAAAACGGTGCGGCATCGCCGCGGTACAGACGCACTGCGGATTCATTCCAGAAAATCCCAATGATCCGGTGTACAAGGAAACCGTAACCGCGATTCGGGATCTGGCTGGCTACTGCAAACGCAACGGGCAGAATCTGCGTTACGAAACCGGTCAGGAGACTCCCATCACGCTGGTCCGCACCATTCAGGACGTGGGGCTGGACAATCAGGGCGTTAACTTCGATCTCGCCAATTTGATTCTCTACGGCAAGGCGAACCCGGTCGACGCTATCGAATTGCTCGGCCCGTACGTGCAGGGGATTCACGCCAAGGACGGGCTTTGGCCGACGAACCCGCGAAAGCTAGGGGAGGAAGTTCCTATTGGTAAGGGTAAGGTAGATTTTCCGCGTATCATCGCGCGCCTAAAGGAGCTGAACTATCGCGGCGCCGTCACCATCGAGCGCGAAATTTCTGGCCCGCAGCAGGTGGAAGACGTGCGGGCGGCGAAGGCCTACCTCGAGAAACTCATTGGTTAGCGCTCGCAACGAACGGGTTTTGAGCATGAAGAGTATGAAAAGAGGGACGGAGGTTCTATGCCAGGAGAAAGGAAACAAGGACCGGGCTGTTCAAGTTCAGACACAGTTGACCGTCGTAAATTTCTCGGAGCTGCAGCTATGACCGCTGGGATGATGTTCCTGAAACCGGACCTTGTGCGCGGAACGGAGGCCAACTCTGCCGTACGTGTTGGACTGCTCGGGTGCGGAGGGCGCGGGACCGAAGACGCGACCAATCTGGTCGATACAGGCGGAGCGCGCGTTGTGGCGCTGGCCGATTTGTTTCAGGACCAACTGGATAAAGCGCAGGAATCTTTCAACAAGATGCAACTGGCCAAAAGCTACGCTGCTTTGGACGCCTCGCAACTTTTCGTAGGGCCGAACGCCTTTCAGCAAATCGCGGCCTCGAAAGAAGTAGACGCTATCGTCATTGCCACGCCCCCTTTTTTCCATCCACAGCATTTGGAAGCGGTGGTCACCGCGGGCAAACACGTTTATCTCGAAAAGCCCGTGGCCGTGGATGTGCCTGGGGCATTGAAGGTAATCGAAATCGGGAAGCGCGCAGCGGGGAAGCTGAGCCTCGATGTGGGATTCCAGATCCGCGATTGTCCGCCCTTCGTTGAATTGGTGCGGCGCATTCATGGCGGGGCGCTCGGCAAAATCATTTGTGGCGAATCACACTATTTCGCAGGTTATCTCGACCGGCCGGCTTGGCCGGAGGCCACGCCCGTCGAGCGCCGCCTTCGCAATTGGGTCTATGACCGCGTTCTTTCCGGCGACATCATCGTGGAACAAAACATTCACGTCATCGACATTTGCAACTGGGTGTTGAAGGCGCATCCGCTGAAAGCTTCGGCGAGCGGCGGGCGGCAGGGACGCCCACACGACGGTGATGTATATGGAAACTATAACGTGCTGTTCCACTATCCCGATGGCGTAGATGTCACGTTTAGTTCGACGCAGTTTTCCAAAGGTTGGTGGGAAGTGACCGAGCGCTTCTTCGGTACACGCGGCACGTCGCAGTCTCCTTACACTGGGCCGCTGGGGATTTGGGGTGAGGAGCCATGGCAGGCTGAAGGATCAGTTGCGAAGGATGCACCGCAGGTAGCATTTTCTGCGACAGGGAAGTTCACCTCGAACCTCGAATTTGCGGACCGCGAAAAGAAAAAAGCGTTCGTCGAAAGCATCACCAGCGGCAATTTTCACAACCAGGCCGACAAAGGCGCCGAATCTGCCCTGTCTTGCATGATGGCCCGCACCGCGGCGTATACAGGGCGCGAGGTCACCTGGGAAGAGACGCTGCAGTCCAAGGAAAAGTGGGACGCGAAGATTGACCTGAACAAATTACGTTGAATCCGAACTAGTGTCTTTATGAAGCTTTTGTAGGGGCGCGCTTTAGCGCGTCCCCAGTTATGTTATGAAACCACTGCGACAGCTCACTAGCCGGTGAGGTGTTTATGAGCCATCCATCGCGCCGCAAATTCCTCAAATCCACGGTGACCGCCGCTTTTTCGGCGAGACTTGGTGTGTGGGCCGCGTCAGAGCTTTTCGCGGCTTCACCAGTGACCCGAGACGCGCTCGCATCTCCGAGGCCGGCGCCCTTACCGATCAAGAAGGGCCTGGTCTTTGACATGCTGCCCGCCAAGTTGAGCTTCGCCGACCGCATGAAGCTCGCGCGCGATGCCGGCTTCGACGTAGTCCAAGCGCCCACAACGCCAGACGAACGCGAGGCCGAAACGATCAAGAAGGCCGCCGACGGTGCCAACGTTCGGGTCGATTCCGTAATGAACTTGGACCACTGGAAGTACCCGCTCTCCTCGGCCGATTCCGCAGTGGTGGAGAAGAGCCTGGCGGGTATGCGCACATCTCTGCGCAACGCAAAGCTCTGGGGCTCTGATGCTGTGTTGCTCGTCCCTGCCGTCGTTAATGCGCAGACTTCCTATCGCGACGCTTGGAGCCGTTCCCAAGCGCAGATTCGCAAGCTGCTTCCTTTCGCGGAAGAATTAAAAATTGTGATTGCCATCGAAGAAGTCTGGAACAAATTTCTGCTGAGTCCGCTGGAGATGGCTGCATACATCAAGGAGTTTCAGAGTCCTTGGATCCAGGCGTGGTTCGACGTCGGCAATGTGATGTTTTACGGATATCCGCAGGACTGGATTCGCACGCTGGGGAAGAGCATCGTCAAGGTGCACCTGAAAGACTTCAAGCGCAAAGAAAATGGCTACGAATGGGTGAACCTCGGTGATGGCGATGTGGACTGGGAAGCCGTCCGCGAGGCCTTTCGCGAAATCGGGTACTCCGGCAGCGCCATTTGCGAACTCAACGGCGGCGACGAAGCCTACCTGCGCGACGTCAGCCGCCGCGTCGACCGCCTGGTTTTAGGCCGGTCCTAGCGCTGACGCGAAAAGACAAATTGGCTCTTGCAACAGGCCAATATCTGGTAGAATTGGCCGAAGGTGAGAGACAATGCTTCCACTTCATCTCCAGCCACAGAGTCACGTTCCCCTATACATCCAACTTCGCGACCAACTGCGCGCCCTCGTGCACGCAGGCGATTTGCGCCCCGGCGATCGCATTCCGGCCAGCCGCGAACTCGCGACCATGCTCGGCGTTCACCGCACCACGGTGGCCAATGCTTACGCCGAGCTGGAATCGGAAGGTCTGATTCAGGGCCATGTGGGACGCGGCACGTTCATCAAGGGAAACGGCAACGGACTGAAGATAACGCCGCCCGCGCCTCCGGTTCTAAACGGCAACGGCGGAATCCGCTGGGAACTGCTTTTCGCCGATGAGCGCGGAGAAGAAGTTCTCAGCCGGCTCACTGCCAATGTGCCGGAAGATGCGCTCTCTTTTGTTATGGCGCGCCCTGCAGAGGAATATTTTCCCATTGAAGAATTGCAGACGTGCGTGAACGCCGTGCTGCGGCGCGAAGGCGCGGAAGTGTTGAATCTTGGTCCGTCGGACGGTTATCCGCTGCTGAAAGAGGCGCTCCTCGATCTGCTCCATCACGACGGCATCGCAGCCAAAGATGAAAATCTGCTCATCACCGATGGATGCCAGCAATCGTTTGATCTGATCAGCAAAGCATTTGTGCGTCCAGGCGATTCCGTGATCATCGAAAACCCGACGTATCCGGGAGCGGTAGCGATTTTCCACGGAGCTCGGGCGCGGTGCTTGAGCGTCCCGGTGAACACGTACCCGGAACCCGGGGCGCCGCTGGGGCTTGATCTGGAAGCTCTGGAAGCGACGCTGGCGGCGAATCGGGTCAAGCTCATCCTGCTTACGCCGGACTTTCAGAATCCGACGGGAACGTCGATGCCCCTGGCATCGCGGCGCAAATTATTGGAGTTGGCCTCGCGCTACCAGGTCCCAGTGGTGGAAGATCACATCTACGCGCGGCTGCATGCCCGGGAGGAACGCGTTCCTTCGCTGAAGCAGCTCGACCGCTCGAACCTGGTCATTCACATCGACAGCTTCGCGAAGGTGGCATTTCCGGGCTTGCGAGTAGGGTGGATTGTCGCTCCAGCCACGGCGATTGAACGCCTCCGTGTTGTAAAGCAGACGACCGATCTGCATACGGACCAACTTGCGCAAGCTACGCTCGCCGAATTTCTGCGGCGCGGACTCTTCAGCAAGCATCTTGCGAAAATGCGCAAGGTTTACACTGCGCGCCTGGCCGCATTGGACGAAGCCTTGCGCAAGCATATGCCCGAAGGTACGCGCTGGACAAAGCCGGAGGGCGGTATGTGCCTGTGGCTGGAGTTGCCTCCGGGATTCGATGCCAGCGAATTGCTGATTCACGTGAAAGAACGCGGCGTGCTGTTTGCGCCGGGACGCTACTTCTACGTGCAAGCACCGCTGCCGAATACGCTGCGGCTGAGCTTTGCCAGCCTGGAGGAGAAGCAGATTGCACGCGGTGTAGCCACGCTCGCGGAATTGTTGAAAATTGAAATGCGCAAACGGCAGCGCGGAGTGCGAAGGGCAGAACGCAGCCGCGTGGCCCTGGTTTGAGGAATGAAGAAGGAAGAAAAGTGGGCGAGGGAGCGAAAACTTTGACCGAGACGATTACCCTGGCGCCGAATCCCGTGAACAAGTGCTTTGGGTGCGGCGGAGACAATGCTGGCGGGATGAAGCTGACGTTCGAGCAGGACAACGTGAATCGCCGGATCGTGGGTCGGTTTGCTCTTGGCGAGCGATATCAGGGCGGCGGAGGAAATGCACACGGAGGAATTATCGCCGTGCTGCTCGATGAGGCGATGGGCAAGGTTTGCCGGTTTCGCGAGGTTCGCGCGGTCACCGCGGAAATGACGGTGGAGTACTTGAAGCCGATCAACGTACAGCAGGAAATTATTGTCGAAGGGCGCGAGACGGAGCAGAAGGGAAGAAACATTTTTATGACCGGCGAGATTCGCGATACGGCCGGCACGGTGCTGGCGAGGGGCAAAGCGCGTTTTGTGATTATTGCGCCGAAATAAAAAAGTTTTGACGGAGAGAGACCGCCAAGAATTCCAAGGAGCGAGAGGAGAAGCGAGATGGACGTGAAAAAAGTGAATGGCAGCGGCAACGGAGGCAAAGGATCGAATGAGTGGCGTGTGAAAGTCGGCTTGGCTGAGATGCTCAAAGGTGGCGTGATTATGGACGTTACCAACGCCGAGCAGGCAAAAATTGCCGAGAAGGCCGGCGCATGCGCGGTGATGGCGCTGGAGCGCGTACCTTCGGATATCCGCAAAGAGGGCGGTGTTGCGCGCATGGCGTCCATCAAAGTCATTCGCGAAATCATGGCCACCGTGACGATTCCGGTGATGGCCAAGGTGCGCATCGGACACTTCGCAGAAGCGGAAGTCTTGCAGGCTCTGGAAGTGGACTTCATCGATGAGAGCGAAGTCCTGACCCCCGCCGACGAAGAAAATCACATTTGGAAGCACGATTACCGCGTGCCGTTTGTTTGCGGCGCGCGCAATTTGGGCGAAGCGCTGCGTCGCATCGGCGAAGGCGCGGCGATGATTCGCACCAAGGGCGAAGCAGGCTCCGGAAACGTGGTGGAAGCGGTGCGCCATATGCGCGCCATTGTCAGCCAAATGAAGAAGCTGACCACCATGCGCGACGACGAATTGATGCGCGAAGCGAAAGAACTCGGCGCGCCGCTCGAACTGGTTCGCCAAATTGCCAAGACCGGCAAATTGCCGGTGCCGAATTTTTCGGCGGGCGGGATTGCAACTCCGGCGGACGCGGCGCTGGTGCGGCGCTTGGGCGCGGAGGCAGTCTTCGTCGGATCGGGTATTTTCAAATCCAGCGATCCCGAAGTGCGGGCCAAGGCCGTGGTGAAGGCGGCGACACACTTCGAAGATCCGAAAGTCGTACTCGAAGCGCACGAAGAGCTGGGCGAAGCCATGCGCGGACTCGATGTCCGTCAGATGGAAGAGAAGGACATGCTTTCGACGCGAGGGTGGTGAGCAATTCTCGAATATTGTTAGCCTGGGCGTAGGGGCGCAGCCCGTCGCGGCGGGCGCTACTACAAAGAGAATGTGAGTGAAAAAGGTGAAGATTGGGATTCTGGCGGTGCAGGGCGACTTTGAAGCGCACGCAGCGATGTTGGCGAGGCTGGGCGCGGATACCGCTGAGGTGCGCACTCCGGATCAGCTCGAGGGCTGTGACGGCTTGATTCTGCCGGGCGGCGAGAGCACCACGCAGTTGCAGTTCCTGCAGGAAGAGGGACTGGCGGATGCCATCGAGAAATTTGCGAAGCAGGGTGGAGCGATCTTCGGAACTTGCGCCGGAGCGATACTGCTCGCAACGGAAGTGCAGAATCCAAGGCAGGATTCCTTGAAACTGCTGGACATGACCGTGCTGCGAAATGCCTATGGGCGGCAGATTGCGAGCGACGTGGTTAGCGGCCCGACGAAACTGAAGAATGAGCCGCTGGAGATGGTTTTCATTCGCGGACCAATCATCGAGCGGGCCGGGCCCGGCGTAAAAGTTCTGGCGGAGTACGCCGGCAAACCCGCCCTGGTGCAGCGCGATCAGATTATGGCGGCCACCTTCCATCCTGAATTGACAGACGACACCACTGTGCATCAACATTTCCTTGAGCTCGTTGCTGCGCGAATGAATCAAGCGGCCGGCATCGCGAAATCCTAATCGTGGAAAAAGACAAGAAGGCAGACGTTGGCCCCCGGCGGTCGAGCCGGACTCGAGTCCTCTTTGTGTGCGTGGGCAACGCTTGCCGGAGTCCCACGGCTGAAGCGATCGCGCGTTACGACGCCGCGGATGTGATCGAACCGTCCAGCGCGGGCTTGAGCCCGATGGGATCGATCGCCGAGCAAACCAAGCAAACGCTGATTCTGAATGGCTACTCTGCAAATGGACTGACTTCCGTTGCCCTCACGCGTGAAGCCGCCGATGCCGCAGACATCATCATCAATATGACGGGCAGGCCGCTGGAAGAACCCCCCGGAGACCACAAGAAAGTCGAGGACTGGGTCGTGCAGGACCCGTTTGGCAGTGCGCCGGAGACATATCAGAGAGTATTCGAGGGCATCAAACGGCGCGTTGACCAGCTGGCGAAGGGTCTGCGAGAGAAGCGAGAGAACAAGCCAGAGGCAAAATAGGAGTCGCGTTGCGACGAGAAAAGACTAGCGTATCACAGGAAGATTACCTGAAGGCCATCTGGGAGATGCTGGAAGAAGACCAGATGCCCATCAGCGCGCGGCTCGCCGAGGAGTTGAAGGTGACTCCTCCCGCAGTGACCGCGGCTTTGAAGCGCATGACGCGCGACGGCCACGTGCGCGTGGATCGCAGCGGGCGAATCGAGCTGACGCAAAAAGGCCGCAGGCGCGCGGAACATCTTGCGTTGCGGCATCAGCTCGCGGAGATGCTGCTGACGGAAGTGATCGGTCTCTCCTGGGCGAAGGCGCACGACGAAGCGGAGCGGATGGAGCACGCCATTTCTCCGGAAGTGGAAGCGCTGCTGCTGAAACGATTTGGGGACAAAAAGAGTTGCCCGCACGGAGTGCCCATGCGCGGAGGAATCGCGCAGCTTCGCAAACAGGGTGCGGTGCTGCTTGCCGATTTGCGCGCGAAGGAAGCGGGCGAGATCCTCTGCGTTTACGAGAAGGACGCGCAATTTCTAGAGTTTCTGGAGGGGCTGCGCTTGCGGCCATCAACGACCGTAAAGGTGCTGAAACGGGAGTACGATGAAACGATGACGCTGCGCTCCAATGGGAAGATCATGCACCTCGGGAAGCCTGCCACAAGCCGCATCTGGGTCCGGCGACTCAGCGCTTGAGCGGGGAATTGTAAGTTCTAAGTTCCTACTTTTTGGCGCGAGAGATTTCGTGTCGGTGTCAGCGCCGTTTCTTGTTTTCGATCTGCGCGACGCGCGCCTTTACCATTTTTTGGATAAGTGCGGTCGGCAGCGGCTTGTCCGTGGGGAATTGGATGGTCCCTTTTGATATGGTGAAGCCCTTGAGTTCGTTCTTGAACGCCTCGATCACCGCAGCAGTAGGAAACAAACTGCAGTGGTTCGCAAACGCGGCGAACCACACCAGCACTCCTTTGTAATAGAACGCAGGAATCCCATAGCTGATGATCTCGGTGGCCTCTGGTGGCACAGCGGCCCGAATCGCCGCGCGAATCTTGTTCAAGGCGCTGCGGGCTGGTTCCGGAACACCGGCGAGGTATTCACCGATGTTTTTCGGAGCGCCTCTGCCTTTCGCGGCAGAACCGCGACTGCCAGACTTCACCTTTTTCATGCGGGCAATTCTAGGGGAACCTGCAATTCAAGTCCATGCTCCCGGAAACACGGAGCAGCCGTTCGGATTCTCTGGTTAACAATAACCTGCCCCCTCCCCCTGGTTTTTCGTAAGTGTTGCATCTAAAGGACTTAAGATCCGTGTAAGTGGTTTAGAATCAACAGTTGCGGGCATGCTATAAGTGTTGATTCTAAGGGGACTTACGTTGCGCCGAAATTGTGCAACTCTCTTGTCTGTTTTGCCGTGGAGGGGAAAGAACGCCGGATCGAGTGTATGAATTAACCACAGATGTATCTAATATTCAGAGTATCAGAGAAACGCCAGTCTGTCAAGAGAAAAGAACAGCGTGGGAACAAGTCAAAACCCGCCGCCTCTAAAAAACCGAAGGCTGCGGAACCCGGGCTTGCCGCCCATCAATTACTGTTGGACTGTCTTTTCCCATATTAGACACGTATGCTTTATTGGCTGCCGTATCAACCGCAATAGCATAGGGACCATTTCCAGTCGGCATGGTTGCGATCACCGAATTGTTTGTGCCGTCGATCATCATTACGTTGTCGCTGTGTGTGTTGGCCACGTAGATGGTGTGAGTCACTGGGTTGATCCCAATTGCTTGAGGATGCGCTCCCACGCCTACCGTTGCAATCACGGAACTATTTGCTCCATCGATCACCGTTACAGTGTCGCTCGCATAGTTCACTGCGTATACCCGGTTTGCCAGCGAATCCACGGCAATCGCGCAAGGAATATCTCCCGTGTTCACTGTGGTGGTGCCGTTGCTGGCGCCGTCGATCACCGTTAGATTGGAGGAACCTGCGTTCGCAACATAGATCTTGTTTGTCACCGGATTCGGCGCGATAGCCCAGAGATGTACTCCGGCGAGCACAGATGTGGTGTCATTGGTCGCGCCATCCATCACCGTCACGTTTTGGCTTTCGTAGTTGGTCAAATAGAGCTTGTTGGTTACCGGGTTTACCGCAATTGCGTCCGCCTGAATTCCTGCTTTGAGATTAGTGGTGGTGTTGGTTGCGCCGTCTATCATCGTCATGGTGTTGCTGAAGGTTTTCGAGACATAGATCTTGTTGGTCGTCGGATTCGCCGCAAGTACATAGGGAAGAGCTCCGACCTTTACTGTCGCGGTCACCGCGTCGGTTGCTCCATCGATGACGGATACCGTGCCGCTACCCGAATTTCCCACATAGATTTTGTTCGTCACGGGATTTACAGTGAGGGCCACAGGTTGCGATCCGACTCGCACCGTTTTAGTGGAATTGGCCGCTGCATCCATCACCGCAACAGCGCCGTCGCTGGAATTCACTGCGTAGACTTTATTCGTTTTCGGGTTGACCACGACGGCATGAGGACTGATCAGGGTACCCGTCGCTGGAGGCATCTCTGCCTGAGCTGAAATGCCCATATGCACAGAACTCTTTTTCTCCTTTACCGTGCCGAGCCACAGTGTCGCATCTTCGATCATCTTGTTCTGAAGGGGACTCGCGAATATCTTGTCGCCATGTCCCATGTTCATATATAGCATTTTGTATTTCGTGTTGGTCCAAACTACCGGCAGGTCTCCACTCGTTAGGACATCCTTAAATCCAATCGGGTAATTGGAAGGATCCAACGTGACCAGGACTCGAACATTTTTATTCAGGCGAGGGCTTGGTTTCCAGACGTACCACTCATTGTCAGGCGATATGAAACTGCCTGGAAGGTGTTTTGTGACCGGATGCGAACGATCATCGATGGTGAGCTTCGCAGGCAATGGAGGCCAGCTATTGATGTGAAATACGCCGCCACCGAGGAAATCCACAAACCACGGCCAGTTTGAATCTTTATCGTTGTACGCGGACACATGAAAGCCCAGCCAGGCGCCTCCGTTTTCAATATATTCTTGAAAGGCACGCCTTTGCCCGGCTTTTGAAGGCTCATCATTTAGCCAGACGACCACCTGGTATTTTCCAAGATTGAAATCATTCATGTCATCCCAGTTGCTCGTCGAATCAAAGGTAAAGTTATTTTTTTCCGAGAGGCCGGAAAAGAACTTTAGCGCGCCCTCAGCAAACAGGACATGATCTGGCTCCACTTTCGTGGAGTAAAAAGCCAACACTTTGAAAGACGTTTGTTGGCCAAACGTGCCTGTCGAGGGGAACATCGGCGCCAAACACAGCAAGAATGTAAGGAAGTACCTTTTCATTTAGCAAGCCACCCAGAGATAGAATTGGAGAAGAGAGTAGTGATCATCGCAAATCGACTTCGCTCGGGCAACTGGCCCTGCACGCCGCGCGTGGCCTAAGAAAAGAGCGCCCGGCTCGTCCGAACCGGGCGTTTTGGCTCTCAGGTTTTTTTCGTAGTTGACCGGGTGGTTTCCTAGATCACGGCTGCGCCGGTGGTTTCGCTGCCTTGGCAGCTTCCATCTTGGTCTTCAACTCGGTCTGTTGCTCAGGTGTCAGCACTTCGTTCAGCTTGGCCATTATGGCGCTGTGGAGTTCCTTCAGCTTCGCCTTTTTCTGCTCCTCGTTGAGCGAAGCATCACTGGAGACTGCCTGGTGCTTGGTCTTGGCATCGGCAAAGATATCCTTCACCTTTGCTTTCTGGTCGTCAGTGAGATTCAAGCTCTCCACGGCGGCCTGTAGCCCGCCGTGATGCATTCCCATTTCCTTGGCCGCGGCTTGAGGCGCGGTTGTGGCTTGTGAATTCGCTAGAGCGAAGGGTACGGCTAGCGCCGCAACCATGCCCAACGACATCAATCCTCCCAATAATTTTTCGATCTTCATTTGCGAATCTCCTCAGTTTGATTTTCTGGGCTGAGCGGAGAGCCGGGGTTCAGTACAGTCCTACCACATTGAATTGCCCACGGCGACAAGAAAATGCCGAGGCTACTTTTGCTCGTCGGGTAGATCTTTGGGGTAGGCGTAGCCATACAAGAAAAACTCGCGGACGGCCTCGTGGATGGCTTCGTCGGTCCAATCGGGGTGCTCGGCGCGCAACGCAGCGGCCTTTAATTGCCGGGCGGAGTAATACAGGCGTTCGGCGGCCCGCAATTTCTGCGCCGGCGACATTGCTTGCACCACGCGTTGCGCTTCGGTTTTCATTACGGCATCCGATTGTCCAAGTGGGTTCACGGACCAATATAAGGCGGTTGGGCTACAACTGAAAGAGGTTACTTTCGTTCGTCGAGGAGTGCTTTGAGGCGGGCGAAGCCGGCGCGGCTGACCGGCAGACGTGTGCCGTCGGCGAGAATGGCGAGGCGGCTGTCCTTGCCGTAAGGCTCGATGCGCACGACGCGTTTGAGGTTGACGATGTAGGAGCGGTGGATGCGCACGAAGCTGTTGGGATCGAGGCCGGCTTCCAGGCCGGCGATGGTTTGCTGTTTGAGATGTTTTTTGCCCTGGCTGGCGAGGGCCACGTAATCGTCCTGGGCCTCGGCGTAGTCGAGTTTGGCGACCGGAATGAGAGTCACTTTCGTGCCATCTTTCACCACCAGGCGCTCGAGGAATTGTTGCGGCAGGCGCGCGGCGGCAGCAAGTTCGTGAGCGGAGGGCATTTTGTCACCCAGCCGGGTCTTCGCTCTTTCCACGGCGGCGAGGTTGCACAGGGAAGCTGCTACTCCATCCAGGTTGGCAAAAAGCATTACGAAGCCGAGTGCCAGGAAGCTCGCTCCCGCAATCGACTTCAGGTTTTGAGAAGTTGCTCGCCGGTCCGTCATGCTGTCCTCCTAGGGGCCATTTCCTCGCTTCAACGCGAGAATAGGGGGCCCTTAGAGCAGCGCATCAACGATTCGGCAAAAAGGGAGGATTTACCGGCGAATGGCAGTCTCAAGGAGGGGAATGGCGCCGACCTTGGTCATTTTACAAACGCGGCTTCCGCGAGAGCGCCAAGGGCCTGGGTTACCTCGGAAGATTCCGGCGTTCGATGAAGGACGGTAAATGTAGTGAGAAGCTCGCCCGTCAAGAACATACCCTGGGTGAGATAGCGGTATTCTCCCGGCTTGGCCTCACGGTCGGTAAGTACATAGTAAAAACCGGTACTCTGGGAGCCTCGGAGGTCGTGGAGGGTTGCTACTTTTTCTACCGTTCGCGGCAATAGCTTGTCGGCTGCAGCCTGCGAGTTCTGTTTCAGCCAGTCGGATGTGATATTTGGTAGCCTCTCCGAATTGAGCCATACCGCGGTGACGTACATCTCGAAAGCGCTTCCACTTGCCGGAGTGACGTGAAGCGTGACCGACGCCGGATCGGCAATCTGCTTTGACTGGATCTCCCAGCCATCGGGCACTCTGAGTCGTAAAGTTCCATGGCCAGGAATAGGAAAATCTCCGCCCGGCGCAGTCGACTGCCCGGCCGTTGGGGAAATCGCTCCAGTTTGAAAAGCGGTGAGCAAAGACTTGGGTGTTCTCCGAAACGAAATCACCGTCAAAACATCGCCACTCTCCAGTACCAGTTCTGGATGGTCTTCAGTCGGATGCGGCTCGCCCCAGAGGACACCCTTTATGAACGCGGCAGCAGTTTTGCGCTCGGCTTCATTGCCAAACTGGAACTGGTAGGCGGTCCCCTTCTCGCCATGGCAATCGAATGATTGGGCGTTCTTAGCCACAGGAGCCGGAATTATTCCCTTGTACAAGTCAGGCTTCTCCCAAAGAATGCCCGTTTGGAAATCAACGGGAAAGTCGCCCTTAACTGCTTTGCAATCTGGAGGAATCTGCTCGGGTTTCAGTCCCAACGTGGATGCCGTAGTCTGCGAGTAAGCCGTCGGCCCGAGCAGCGCCAGCAGAATAGAAGAGGCAAGTAGTTTCATTTTAGTATCCAACCGCTTTCCCGGCGCCTCGTTCATCGTGGCCGCCTTGCAGCCAGCCGCCATCGATCAAAATGCCTTCCACGCGCGCGATAACCACGGGGTTCGCTTCTTCGATGTGATAGCCGGCCTTTTTGAGCAGGGCGATGGTGTCCGGCGAAATGCCGCGCTCGATATCGAGGCGGTCGGGCGTCCCTTGATGATGGACGCGAGGAAAATCGATGGCGTCTTGCACATTCATGCCGAAATCGATGACGTTCACCATCACTTGCAAGACAGCCGTAATGATGCGGGAGCCGCCGGGAGCGCCCAGGGCGAGAAAGGGCTTGCCGTTTCTCAGGACGATGGTGGGAACCATCGAAGAAAGCGGGCGCTTGCCCGGCGCAATGGCGTTAGCTTCGCCTTGCACGAGCCCAAAGAGGTTCGGCGAGCCGGGTTTCGCGGCGAAATCATCCATTTCGTCGTTGAGCAAGAATCCCGCGCCGGGCACGGTCACGGCGCTGCCGTATCCAGCGTTGAGGGTGTAGGTGACGGCCACTAGGTTCCCTAGTTCATCGACGATGGTGTAATGGGTTGTTTCCGTGCTCTCTTTGGGGGCGGCGCTGGCGGAGAGGCCCGGGCTGATCTGATCGCTCGCCGTGGCCTGGATTGGATCAATCGATTCGCGGCGCTTTCGAATGTAGGCGGGATCGAGGAGCGCCGCGATGGGATTTTTGACAAAATCGGAGTCGCCGAGATATTCGTTACGGTCAGCATAAAAGCGCCGCATGACTTCAGCGAGGTAGTGATAGGTAGTTGCGGAGCCGGCGCCGGTTTTTTCGTAGCCGCTGTCATCGAGCATGCCTAGCATTTGCAGAATGCCAACTCCCCCCGAGCTAGGAAGAGGAGAAGTGATGACGTGGTAGCCTTTGTAATCGCCTTCGAGTGGCCGGCGCTCAACGGCTTGGTATTCGCGAAGATCTTCAAGCGTGATGAGGCCGCCATTCTTTTGCATCTCCCGCGCGAGGATGCGGGCGGTTTCGCCTTCATAGAAATCTTTGGCACCCTGTTGAGCGATGCGCTCCAGCGTGCGGGCCAGATCGGGCTGCCGAAAGATTTCATTCCAGTCGTAAAATGCGCCGTCCTTCAGAAAAATGTGTTTCGAATCGGGAAACTGGGAGAGCGAGTCCGCGCTGTAGCGAAGCGATTGCATCATCCAGTGGGAAACAGGGAAGCAGTTTGAGGATAGCTGGTTGCAGCAGTTTTGCCCACGATTGCCGGCCATACTTTTTCTGCGCCAGTTCAAGGCCGCGCACCGTCCCTGGGACGCCTGCGGCACGCCATCCGATCAGGCTGTCGCGAGTCAACTTTCCGTCAGCGTCCAGATACATGTTGCGGGTGGCCTGGCGGGGAGCTCTTTCGCGGAAATCGATGAATGTCGTCCGCCCATCGGCCATGCGGATGAGCATGAATCCGCCACCGCCGATATTGCCGGCAAAGGGATGGGTCACGGCAAGGGCGAAACCGACGGCAACAGCGGCATCCACCGCGTTTCCGCCCGATTTCAAGACCGCGATACCGACGTCAGCCGCCAGGGGTTCCTGGGCGACGACCATGCCTTTGCGGGCAAAGACAGGTTCGTGGGAGTCCGCCTGCGGCGCTATCAGAGTGAGACTCAGTATCAATGGAAGAAGTCGAGCACAGTGGGGAGATCTCATGGCAGCGGATTATAGAGCTATCCCCAGCGTTTGTCGCGGTTTCGCAAGGTGGAGGCGGCCTCTGAGTGCCCGTCCCGGGTGGCCTAGACAGGCGCCGGAGCCTCCAAGACTTGCCTGTTCAAAGGCGGTCAATAAGAACGCTTGCAAAATTACTACGAAGGGACTACGGTATGCGACACGCGTTAAGGCATCCTCCCGCATACTTTTGTCCCTGCCGGTTGCGAGGAGATACGGAGTGATCGAGTCTATGGGAAGAGCTGTCGGCAAAAATGCCGAACGATGGCGGTGGGTGCTGTATGTCGCGCTGGCGATCGCTGGCGGCCTGCTGACGTTCGTTGGCGCCCGTGCACAGCAAAAGGCCACGGACGATGCGACATTTCGGAAGGTGGTCGACAGTTTTTGCGCGGCCTGGAGCACGGGAACGGCGGAAGCTCCGGCGAAGTTTTACGCCAAGGACAGCGGCCTGGTTTTCTACGATGTCGCGCCATTCGCGTACCATGGCTGGAAGGAATTTCACGACGGAGTGCAGAAAGAATTCCTGGATAATGCGTCCGAAATCAAGCTGACGGCAGGGAAGGACCTGAAGGTGACGCGCCGCGGCGTGATCGCGTGGACCATCGTGCCAATGCATTTGTCGGAAAAGTCAAAGAACCGTAAGA